>SXGU01074527.1_pt1 | contig 10650 bp, 9 predicted proteins | sample 3174531 | NCBI WGS metagenome assembly SXGU01 (sample SAMN11356863, study PRJNA531348) | freshwater metagenome | isolation source: freshwater sample F1-140 | place: China: Fuxian Lake, Yuxi | collected 2017-12-25 | reverse complement strand
TATGCATGCACCATCAGAAATACATCTTTCTGGGTAGAAAACAAATGCTTTACCTCTTTTCCAGCCTTCAACAGGTTTTACTCTAAGGACATCTGGACCAAGTGTTGTACAGATTTCGACACATAGTGCGCATCCGATACATCTTTGTTCGTCAATGTCTGGAAGTATTGCTATTGGCATTACAAAAATAAAATGTCTATATTCCTATTTAAACCATGATTGAATATCATAACTCTGTTATGAAAATGATCGAAGAAAAACATATGCGTAAAATCGAGAATCAAAAATATAAAAAACAAAAAGTTAACGTGATGTAGACGTTTATTTTCTCATTGCGTCAATTTGACCAGAGGTTACCCAATCAAGTAATTCTGCAGATGATGGATTAAGTTCTGCTTTCTTATTCATAAGATTGTTAACCCAAATCCAGTTGATCTGGTTTAGAAGTACTTTGTTTCCTTCATCGCCTGCACGAGTTTTTTTTACGACAGCTTGATCTTGTTGAGCTATCCACTGAGCATAGGTTCTTCCCATGAGGATCCCTTCTTAGCTGTCACTAATTAAAGCTTGTGTCGATTCTATACAAAAAATAATGATAGAAAATCTTCTAAAAAGGTTTTAAGGTCTATTAAAATGCCAGTAATTCTTGGATGTTCAAATATTAGGTGCTGCAAATGAAGTGGGTCGATCAGGATTTTTAGTTAATTGTAATGGTACAAAATTATTGTTAGATTATGGAGTGATGTTTGGAAAAAGGGGCTTGCCTGCACAATATCCTCTACATGTAAAGCCTAAAGATTTAGATGCAATAATAATTACACATGCCCACTTAGACCATTCTGGTAATGTTCCATCATTATTTGTAAGTGGAAATACTGACGTATATGCAACTCCACCTACATTTGAACTTTCAGAATTATTGATTAACGACATGTTAAAAATTGAAAAAAATTCACATCCGTTTGATTTACCAGAGTTAAACAACATGATGAAAAATGCAAAAGAAATTGGATATAAACAAAAAGTAACCAAAGGAAATGCAACTTTTGAGTTTAGGGAATCAGGTCATGTGATTGGTGGAGGTACAGTATTAGTAGAATCAGAAAAAAAACGATTATTCTATACAGGTGATATCAAAACAAATGGCTCAAGAATGTTACGAGAAATGGATACAGACATTGGAGAAATAGATTTACTAATCACTGAAAGTACATATGCTAAAACTGAACAAACGCCCAGAAAAATATCAGAGCAACAATTAATTGAATTTGCAAACGAGGTAATGGACAGAAAAGGAATATTATTTATTCCATCATTTTCAGTTGAACGCTCGCAAGAAATGGCTTGTATTTTACGAAGTGCAAATTTTAAACATAAAATTATAATGGATGGAATGGCACTAAAAGTAAATGAGATAATGTTTAAACATCCAGAATATCTCAGAGATCCTAAAATATTTTCAGATGCAATAAAAAGTTCAACTGCAATTAGAGAACATGCAGAAAGAAAACGTGCTATGGGTGAACCATGTGTTGTAATATCACCAGCTGGAATGTTAGTTGGAGGTAATGCAGTATATTACTTGCAACAACTATCATTTGATAAAAAAAATGGAATTGCACTAGTTTCTTATCAAGGTGAAGGTACACCAGGAAGAAAATTACTTGATACCGGAAAGGTTTCAGCGAGAGGAAATGATCTTAATGTACAAGCAGAAGTAAAACAGTTTGAATTTTCTGGACACTCAGATAAAAAAGAATTATTTGCGATGATTAAAACAATAAAAGGAAACCCAAAAGTATGGACAGTCCACGGAGACTCTGAGTCATGCCAAATATTTGCTCAAGAAATTCATGAACAATTTGGTTTAGAAACATATGCACCAATGGTTAATGATAAAATAGCCATTTGAGATGAATAATAAATTTCCCATAGACGTAGATAATTCAATAAATAGTGGTCAAGTCTTTCTTTGGAAAAAAGATGGGGCAGATTGGTATGGGATAAACGGTCAAGACATACTAAAAATAAATAAAAATGGAATAATCAAATCACTGACAAATACAAAAACAAATTTTTTTAGAAAAAATGATAACATTCAGAAAATTATCAAATTAATTTCAAAAGATCAAACGGTAAACAAAGCTGTAAAAGAATATGAAGGATTGAGAATATTTAGGCAAGATCCATTTCAATGTATGATTTCTTTTATAATTTCATCAAACTCTAACATTCAAAAAATTAAAAGTAGTTTAGAAAAAATTACCAAAAAATTTGGAAAACAAGTAATAATACAAAATAAAGAATTTTTTTTATTTCCAGAGCCAGAAAAATTGGCAAATGCTTCAATAAATGAAATTAAAGCATGTGGGGTAGGATATAGGGCTCCATTTATCAAAGAAGCTGCACAAATGGTTACTTTAAAAAAAATTGATTTTAAATATTTAGAAAAATGCGATTATTATGAGGCAAAAAAAAATATTTGTTTAGTTCCAGGAATAGGAAACAAAGTAGCAGATTGTATAATGTTATTTTCATTAAATAAATTAGAAGCATTTCCATTAGATACATGGATGATTAAAATTTTAGAAAAATATTATTCAAAAGAATTTAAAATTGAAACAAAAACAATTACACAAAAACAATATGAATTACTTCATGAAAAAATTGTAAATCATTTTGGTCCATACTGTGGATATGCACAACAATTTTTATTCAAAATGGAAAGAGAAAATAATGATAAAAAATGGCTGTAAACCCTTAAAATATCAATAAATTTGTAGGTGTCTGGGCCTATGGCGCAGCATGGATAGCGTGTTGGACTTCTAATCCAAAAGTCAAGGGATCGAAGCCCTTTGGGCCCACTTCACAATTTATTTATTCACAGTAACAAGATGAGGCACATGGGAGATTTAGAATTTAAATTAAATTCAACTGACATTCATCAAAATTCTGAAATTGTTGGTACAATTGGTGTATCATACCCTGGACGGTATGACGGAGTGGTAATCAATACAACAATTTTAGATTCAAATCAACATATCATTTACAAATCATATAATCAAAAAAAGATCTCACAGCATGTTTCAAGATTATTTATCAATAAAGATACAATGCCTGAAAATAAAGCAGAATTTACAGCAGTTATTGAATTTGAACCACTACAAGAATACGAAGTAAAATTTAGAGTATCAATTATTGAACAACACAAGGAAATTGAAAGTAAAATAATTTTTGCAAAATATTCTAACTAGAATCTACTTTTTTCAACTACTAAGGAACCAGTCATCCATGGGTGTGGATCACAGTGATAAAAAAGTTCTTGAGGTTCAGTGAAAAGAAATTCATATGACTCCCCAGGCATTACAACTCCTGTAGAACCAAACTCACCACTATATTTATCCATATGTCTATGATCTGCAGTTACTGTATGCGGAGTTATATCATCATTCATCCAAGTAACAAGATTATCTATTGTCAAAGTAATTGTTGGTTTGTTTGGAACATAACTAGGGTTTCCTTCAGTTGATGCACCTTGAGCAATACTAATTATAAAATTTTTAGTAGGTTCCAAAATGTGTATATCAACAGATGGTTTTTCTAAAGATTCAGGAAGATAAAATGAAGTATAAAATACAATTGAAGCACCCATTCCAATAATTAATGCAATTACACCAATTCCATATGCATGACTTGATGACGTAGTACTCATAATTTTTGTAAATTTTCCAAGTTCTTATAAAGCTTGTTTAGAATTTTTGCAATCAATGTTTTGTGAGATCTTGAGATCCTAAGTTAGGATTATTGTTAGTTCCAATATCTAAATCAGCTTTAGTTGTAGATGTTAGTATTGTTGGCGCCAATTCCATAGGTTTTTCTTTAGAAGTACCATCTGTAAGTTTAGATGCGCCACTAGGTAAATCTGCAGTAATTTCTGAGATTACTTTGGATTCAGATATTTGTGGGAGATCTTCAACTATTCGTTTAGGTGCTGGTGGTGGTGCATTCTTTTGCTGACTTAATGCATATCTGTAGATATGGAAGAATGCAGCAAATACCATTAAAATAATTCCAACTAAGAATAGTGAAACATTCTTCATTCCTGTTAAAGCCGCATTGTATGCTGCAATATTGAGGAAGACTTGGAATGCTAATAGTGCAACAAGTAAATAGTTAATCCATTTTTCTGAAAGATTGATAGTTGCAACTTTTTTAGGACCACTACTTTTTGCAAGTTTTGATTTTCTTTCAGCTTCATTTGCAAGTTTAATCATCATGTATGTAAATCCAAATCCTAATGGAACAAGAAGAATCATTACACCATAGAAGAATATTGGATCAATTACTAATCGTTCTACTAATGGGATTGATACATCTGGAGAAATATAGAATCCCCAGTAGGTTGTTACCATGATTTGTGCAAGACTTGTAATTCCAAATGCAGTAACCATTGGTCTATCTCTCCATGAGAATTTCTTGTATCTATCAAGAAATGGAATCAACACAAGAGATATGATAAACACAAGTGGCCACAGTAGGCCTGTAACAAACTTGTCATATTGAGTTCTCATAAAAGCGTAAATTCCAGTCAAGTACCATTCGGGCACAGTTACACCTGGAGGTACTGTAGGTTCAAACTTGAATCCCATATCAATTGGGAAAACCCCACCAGTGATCAAAATTGCGCCACCGATTGCCATAACCATTGGAACATCAAATACTAAGAATCTTGGAAAGTGTACTGCCATTAATCCTAGCATCACAATAGGTAACAAAAATACGTGTTGTGCATAAAATCTTAAAACAAAATCTGAAAACCCACTACCCAGCGCCGCATCTCGAATCGTTGGTCCAACAACAGGAATAGATGTTGTCAGCGACGCAGCAATACTAATTGCAAGTTCAGCTCTTTCACTAAATATTACATCATAACCAGTAAAGGCTTCAAGGATTGTAACAACACCAAGAATTACACCAGTCATCCATAATACTTCATTTCGAATTTTGTATCTTCCACTAAAGTATTGATAATACATGTGAAGAACTGCAAGTAAAACCATTGCATTAGAACCGTGATAGTGAATATTTCTTATATGAAAACCAAATGGCACATCATTATTAATGAATTCAACACTATCCCATGCTCTATCTAATATTGGCTGATAGTAAAACATTAGCAGAGCTCCTGAAACTCCAAGAATAATAAATACAGTAAATGTTAACATTCCTAAAAATCCAAATGGACTTACAAATCTTGCAGGAAAAGAAAATTTAATTGCAGTAAAGATTGTTCTGTCTACTCCATCCCACATCCAATAAAGTAGGGCTACTATACCCGTGTGTCTCTCAAGTGAAACGGCCATATCCAATTACTCCATTACTGTTTGCGTCAAATTTAGGTGGTAAAATAAAAACAAGTCCGTCAGAATCAATTTCCAAAGTTAATTGAGGTAATGTATTTGATGGTGCAGCTTGTACTGATGCAGGTCCAACAAATGCAGTTCCAGTTAATGGATCATACATACTTCCATGACAAGGACATTCTCCTCTCTTTCTTCCATCATCTGGCCAATACTTCCATAAACACCAAAGATGTAGACAAATCATACTATATGCACGAAGAGCAGTTGGATCAATTTTTCCTCCGCCCATCTCTTCAGGAAGTCTGATAAATTGCCATTTACGAAATGCCTCAGCATCAAGTGCAGCATCTCCAGTTGAAGGATAAGTAATTACTTGTGCAGAATTAATTTGATAGGTATTGATATTTGCTTGAGTTCCATCAGGTAAAATTACTGGAACTCTTTCTAATGATGCCTGATTAGGATTTGGCATAAAGTTACCAAATGGGATAAAGGGAGCAAATGCTAAACCTGTACCTGCGGCACCCATCAATTTTAGAAAATCTCTACGGGATAACCCATCAGATTTTTTACTTTTAACCTGTGACATCCAAGCTCTTGTACTCGACAAATTGGTTATAAACCTTATTTGATTTTTAGGTATTTTTTATTTAATTGCCAGTATCATCAACGATCAGATCAAAAGTCCAATATCAATTCATACTAAAATTTCAGCATCAAATCTGTGAATAGTCGCTTTTGGTGTATCACTTAATTTTATTGCCATTAATAATTATCTTCGTCTAGCAATAATTGTAATTTGTAATGCAACTATCAGACCAATAGATGCTATAATTGGAAATAATAAAGAATTTAGCTGAGATGATGCCTCCTCAATAGATTTAACAGAGGAAGAAATACTTTTTGTATTTTCATTAATGTTTTTACTAGCAGTTGATAAAGTATCATCAAATCTTGAAATATCAGATTTTAAAATATTTAATTCAGAAGAGGTTTCATCTAAAGCAGCATTAAGTTTACTGATTTGTTTATTGATTCCACCAAGATCTTGAGTTAAAACATGAGTTGCTGCAAACCCTTTTGATGTAACGCCATCATTAAAGACTGCAATTTGAAAAACATGTGTTCCTTCTTGTGAAGGGGCATAATCAAAATAATAAACGCCTCCATACAATGTCTTAAAAGAATCTTTTAATGGTATTGATGAGCCGTCAGGCAAATGAAGTAAGGAATTTCCAAGAAGTGTAGTTGGGTCATTTCCTATGTTTAAGCCGTCACGAGTTGTTTGAATAAATACTCGAAATGATTGATTTAATGCTCCTGATTCTGGTGCAAAGACGGCAGTATCAATTTGTCGTTCTACTGCAACAGAAATAAATTCTGTTGTTGATGAAAATTTAATATCAATTTTTTTTGATAATCCCTCTTGTTTTGTACTTAATACCTCAACAACATAAGTCCCATATGGAGTACCTGAAGATGGTTCAGGCCAAGTTAATATTTGGTGATTAAAACTTCCATCGCTGTTTGTTTTAATTTGTTCAAATTTTGTAATTGATTCATCAGGGGCAAATAATCTTAAAATAAGTTCCTCTCCAGGTAGACCTTTTCCATAGACCTGTAAAGTATGTTCAGGAGAATACACCTTACTATTTGTAGAAAATTCTAATTCTGAAAAAGAGTATTGAATTGGAATTAACAAAAATACAAAAACAATAGATAGTAAAACAAATAATTTCATTTTAAATTATTTCAAAGGTTCTCCTAGATATTACTTTTGAAAAAAAAATTGTGCATAACTTTCGTTAAGAGGTATTAAAAAAAAGAAAAAAAGGGAAATTAGAACTAGTTATTCTTACTGTACGACTATTGTTGTACTGACTGGTGGTGATAATGCCGTTGGATTATCTACTGATTCCCATACGAATGCAGTTGCTGTGTAGCTACCACTTTCGGTTGGAATCCATGATAATGCAGGGCTGAATGATTGACCAGCTGATAGTGAACCTGTAATCCATGCGAGTGAGACTGTTACACCGTTACCATCCTGAATTTGTACCAAGTATGCAAATGATTGCTCTCTATCTTGACCATTTGCTAATTCAGCAGTGATTTGTACCTGTTGGTCAACGCTAACAGAGTTTAAGCTGTTACCGAATGCATCAACGGTTCTCAAGTTAGCAGCTGGTGCTCTCTCGAGTGGTGGTACAAGTGTGCCAATTAGTGATGTGGCTGTGATATCAAGTTCATCTGCAGTAGTATATGGTTCAGGTAATGTATTGTCCTCATATTCTGCGGTGATTGTGTCACCTTCTGCTACTCTGAGTCTAGCACCAGAAGAATCGTCAGCGACTGTAAAGAATACAGTTCCTTCGAAAATTCCAGTAGCCTCATTAGTTTCAGATACAGTTAAGTCAATACCTCCGGCATCGGAGTCAGACCAAGCGTCAACTTTAAAGTTGTCCACTGCTTCTGGGTTTAAGTTCATATCTGCGTCAATAATTCTTATTACACCTGTTCCGCTTGCTGGATAGCTTGCCTCGAGCCATTGTACCTCTGCGATATTCCATCTAATTAATGCTGAACCTACAACTGTTTCATCCTCTGAGAATTCAAAGGAGACAGTTAGTCCATCATTGTTAGTTGCTGCAATATTACCACCGGTTGGGCCTGAGCTTGCACCTGTAGTTAATGAGCTTGCAGTTCCGGTAATTTCATTACCAGATGAACCTGTTGAAGTGTCGCCGTCTGCATCAAATGCAAATCCTTTGAGAGTTACCTCACCAATGAAAATGCCTGTGTCAGCTCCTGATTCAATAAGCTTGTAATTTGCTAATTGGTTACCTCTTGTAGAGACCTTTAGAGGGTCACTAGTAGTTTCACCAATTGCGTCAATTAAAAGACTATCGTAATTGTGATCAGGGGCGACAACTGTAATGAAGACTTTGTCAGTCCATGAGTATACTTTTTGATCGAGTTCTACTGTTGCACCAAAGTTAGAAGTATAAACTGTTAAGTTAATATCTTCACTCTCGTGTCCAACATAGTTAGCTCCGGCTGGACCTCTGTCGATGTATTCTAAGTCGATTTTCTCGCCTCTATCCAATCCGTTAGTTCCAAGTGTGTTAGGAATTTCAATGACTACTTGGAAGATTCCAGTAGAGTCACCTGTTTCTCTAAGTTGACTTGGTTCTGGATCAAGGTTTGCAACGTCAGTTAATGCTGACTTTGGTCCCAATGATCCTGTTGCTGCGTCAGAATCCCACTCAATCAAATCGAGTGTGTAGGATTGTGCGCCATCATTGTCTAGGTCGAGGTCTGGGTCAATTAAGGTTAAGATCATATCTGAACCAATAATGTAGACAGATTTATCGGATTGAATTACACCGTTTCTAAGGTCGAAAGTTGCAGAGTCAGTTACTGTTTGAGATTGACCTGAAGAATCAGTTGTATCTGTGTATGTTACAGTGATTACATCACCTTGTAGTAAACAATTAGCGCCTGAACCAAATGATGTTGGACAATTAGTTGTCGGTCCATCATTATAGTCGACGGTTATGTCATACTCAAACACACCAGATGTTGGTGATGTCTCTTTCATTGGAAGTGCGACTGAACCAACAGTTGCAACGGTAGTTGTAGATGAACCTCTTTCGATTTTCACTACTACTGGGCCAGTTGTGTCTGCGATTTTATCTTCACCAGATGCAGATAAGTTATAGTCTGCGTCAGTTACTCTGACGTGTACTGTAACATCACCTTGAGCTAAAGCGTTCTCATAAGAACTATTAAGATTAGCTGCACTTGTGTGCAATGCAAATCTTTGATCAGCTGTTGCTGTTGGTGTTACGTTACCAAATGGCACTGGATAGACAGTTCTATCAAAAGATACGGATCCGGTGTTTGCACGAATGCTTGAACCTGATCCTACTTCAATAGTTTCACCAGAAGCATCTCTAAAGTCAAGATAATTGAGTTCGAGATCTTTGCCGGTTGCACTTGTGGTACCAGTAGTGTATTGTGGAACTTGGAATGATCCTACAAAGATACCGGAGTCTTTTGCAGTCTCTACTAATGTAAAGCCTGTTTCATGGAGTCCGGACCAATTAGTATCATCAAATGTTACACTTAATACAATATCTGATCCACTATTTCCAACTTTGTCGGTTGCTGCCACAGTGATATATACATCCACTAAGTCAACATCGACGTTTAGGTCTTGATCGTCAAGGGTTACAGTTACAGTGTCACCTATCTTGTAGGTTGGCATATCAGTTGAAACAACACCACTGTGTGTAGGTGCTGCTAATTGATCTGAAATCTGTGTAGATACACCGTCTGCACCCAAATCTAAGTAACTTACTCTTACAGAGTCTTCATCAGTCAAGTCTTCATGTACAATAATATTGATATCTCTACTTAATGTGTCGATAGCATCAAATACTGTAGTGCTGTCAACGTTGAGTTGATTTAACATTACGTATTCGACAGTACCTGTAAAGATACCTGTATTGTCAGCACTTTCTTTTAACAACATACGATAAACTGAGTTGTTTTTACGCTCTGATGCGGTATCACCGTCACCAAATGATAAAATATCAACATAGAATTTATCACCAGCTGTAATAGCAGATGAAGCTGTTGTGAAGTTAATCATAGCAGCTTGAGATGCTGTATAGCCTGTTGTTGCTGTTACATTCAATCTGTAAACTCCTTGGGTTCCCAAAGAAGCAGGTGCACCAGAGTAAAGTGTTTGCAATCCTTTTGTAGAATTGTCAAAAATCTTAATTGCTGTTACATCACTGTTTGTAAGGGTTGAAATGTTATAACTAATGTAGTTATATCCATATGAACCGTTTACAGTACTATTGGTGTAAATGCCAGCTAGGTATTGTGTTACAGTATAACCAGGCCAGACAGTGATATATGAACCAGCATCTGCTGTGGTTGTTGTAACGCTAGCAATTTTGCTAAATGCATCTACAGTTGTTGCAGTTGTTTGGTGACCTTGTTTTAATCCAGCACTAATTGTAGTATCATCACCTAAAGTAAGTGGTGATCCAATAATTACTGTTGGAACTTTACCTGAAGTTACATTGAATGATTGTTTTGAAAGTGAGTTTGTGTTAAAGTCTTGATCTGTTAAAGATACTGCTAAGCTTTCACCAGAGTTCCATTCGTCGCCAACTGAAGCTGCATCCATATCAACAGTACCAAAGTAATTTGCTACTGTAAATGATTGTGCAGAGTCGTTATAATCGAAAGTTGCTGTTGTTCCTCTTTTTGC
>SXGU01520428.1_pt1 | contig 10651 bp, 7 predicted proteins | sample 3174531 | NCBI WGS metagenome assembly SXGU01 (sample SAMN11356863, study PRJNA531348) | freshwater metagenome | isolation source: freshwater sample F1-140 | place: China: Fuxian Lake, Yuxi | collected 2017-12-25 | reverse complement strand
CCATAGCGCTGTAGCTCGCTCCACCCGTATCGGTCTCCCCCCGCGGTTTCCTCCCTTGAGGCTTGTGTGACGCCTGCCCGCCAACGCCGTCAATTCCCGGCAGGCATCACTCTGAGGGCAGGCATCTCACAACCCTTAACAATAGCAGCCAGTGGGAAAGTTGCTCCCATTGCGGCCATTCAATCTGGGCTGCTCTCGATAGCGGCCATTCAATCGGAGCCACCAACTTTCGCCACCTGAAGTTCTGCTATGCAGCGTAACCGGCTCGTCAGAACAAATGACTAAGGGATATGATTCGTGGAGCGAGACTCGCTGAATACGGCACTCAGAAAGGCCGCTCCTCTACCCATTCCGCCATTGCAGCACCCCGCATCGCCCCGGCGCGCTGGCCGCCGCTGTGGGAGGCGGCGGAACCCGTGGGCAACGATCCGCAGTGGGATGCGTCCGCCCAGCCAACTCCGGAAATCGAGTTCGATCAGCGCATCGCTTGGTAGGAGAAATCAAGACATGCGGCCGCTCGTCGTGGGGAGACTCGTGCCTGTAACCGGGAAAGTCGCCGCCAGCGGCTCCGTTCCCGGCTACAGGCGGTGCCGGGGTAGCGATACGGGAGCTTTATGGCGGTGCTGAGGACTACATGATGCGAGATCGACGATTGACTCAGACCGACAGAGTTGACGAGACGAATTGTTCTTTACCCTCACTGCAATCAGGGCAAATAGATATAAGATATAAGATTGCACTTTCACATGATTCGGCTGCATTTTTCTGGAGAAATGGAATGTCTGCAAAAGCAGCAAGAGCAGCGGTTGTCGAACCGGAATTTCGATCCGATCCCAAGGCGCCGGCGAAGATCGACCTGAGCGAAATCGGAGCCGTACACGGGGCGGTAAGGGCCGGACGACTGAAGAAAGCAAGGCGCACCACGCTCTCGGGCAACGACGCCATCGCCAAGGCGGCGCTGGACGCTGGCGCCCAGTTCTTCGGCGGCTATCCGATCACCCCCTCGACCGAGGTGCTCGAATACGCGGCGCGCAACATTTTCAACTTCGGCGGCTCCTGCCTGCAGATGGAAGACGAAATCGCCGGTATCGCCTCGGCCATCGGCGCGTCACTGGGCGGCGTCAAGGCCTTTACCGCGACCTCGGGGCCGGGCTTTTCGCTGAAGCAGGAAAACCTCGGCTACGCCTGTCTCGTCGAAGTGCCACTGGTAGTGATCAACGTTATGCGTGGCGGCCCCTCGACCGGCGGCCCGACCGACGCCGGCCAGTCGGACGTCATGCAGGCACGCTGGGGCACGCACGGCGACCATCCGATCGTCGCCATCGCGCCGGCGACAGTGCAGGAGTGCTGGGAAGAAACCGTGCGCGCCTTCAACATTGCCGAAAAGTACCGCACGCCGGTGATCCTGCTGCCGGATGCGAAGGTCTCGCAGATGAAGGAACCGGTGATCCTGCCCGCAATCGCCGACATTCCTGTGGTCAATCGCGCGATGCCCTCGGGCGCCCCGGACGAATACGAGGCCTTCGGACCGACAACGACCGGCGTGCCAATGCTGGCGCCATTCGGCAAGGGTTACCGCTCGCACTTCACCGGTCTTTATCACAACCGCAAGGGCCTGCCGACGCGCGACGTGCGCCTGGTCGACCAGTTGCAAAAGCGTATCCACGCCAAGCTCAACACCCCGGCCGCACGGCGCGACATCCTCAAGACCGAAGAATTCCTCTGCGATGACGCGGAGATTCTCGTCGTCGCCTACGGCATCACCGCCCGCGCCGCCAAGGATGCGGTGCTTGAAGCCCGCGCCGCCGGCATCAAGGTCGGACTGCTGCGGCCAATCACGCTGTGGCCTTCCGATCGCGAGACCGCAATCAAGCACCTGTCGCGCGTCAAGCGGGTTATCGTCGCCGAACTCAACCTTGGCCAGTACCGGCTCGAGATCGAACGCCTGGCCTATGAAGCAGCGCAGCGCAAGCAATGCGCGCCGACCACCATCAGCGGCCTGCACCGGGTCGATACCAAGCTGATCAGTCCGCGCGACGTCTACGAGGAGATTTGCCGATGAATGCCAACAACATTTCGTCGCTGGAGATGCCCGACCTGCGACGCACCACCATGCGTCGCAACATCTGGTGCGAGGGCTGCGGTCTGGGCAACATGCAGCAGTCGATCTCGGTGGCGCTGATGCGCCAGCTCGGCCGCCGCTTCAAGGTCGACTTCATGCAGCCGGACGGGCTGGAAACCATCAAGAACAACATCGCCATGGTCTCCGGCATCGGCTGCACCTCGCGCATGGCCGGGCACCTCGACGCCAACACGGTGCACACCACGCACGGCCGTTCGCTGGCCTTCGCCTCGGGCCTGAAGATGGCGCGCCCGGATCTCACCGTGGTACTGGCCGCAGGCGACGGCGACATCTTCGCCATCGGTGGCAACCACTTCATCCATGCCGCGCGGCGCAACCTCGACATGACGCTGATCGTCTATGACAACCGCTCCTATGGCATGACCGGCGCGCAGCATTCGCCCACCTCACCGATGGGCGAGATCGGTGCCTCGGCGCCGTTCGGCGTGTTCGAGCCGCCGTTCAACCTGGTCGACCTGGCGATCGGCGCCGGTGCCGGTTTCGTCGCACAGGGCGCCGTCACGACGCTGCAGGAACACCAGGACCAGCTCGAAGAACTGATCGCCGCCGGCCTCGACCACAAGGGCTTTTCCTTCATCAACGTGGTCGGCGCCTGCCACACCGGTTGGGGCGCGCGCAACAAGCGCTCCGAAGCCTTCCGCTATCGCCAGTACCTGCAGCATCAAGTGATCCCCGTCGATCGCTGGCGCGAGCTGCCGCCCGATGAGCGCGCCGGGCTGCGCCCGCTGGGCATCATCCACGATGTCAGCCGGCCTGACCTGCAAAACACGCCGGCCTACCTCGACATCGTCGCCCGCGGAAAGAAAGCGGCGGCCACCGTCGAGGAGCCACTGGAAGACATCAAGCTGGCCGCCACGGATCCGGCGGCCCGGCATCCGCGAACCTGCCTGCGCTTTGCCGGTTCCGGCGGCCAGGGGGTCATCACCGCGGGCGAGATTGCACTGGCGGCGGCGGTTCGTGCCGGCAAGAACGGCGTATTCACCAAGAACTACGGTCCCGAGGCGCGCGGCGGCGAGGCCTATTCCGATCTAACGGTGTCCGACAGCGAAATCCATTTCCCGCAGTCCGACCAGCTCGACGTGCTGGTGGCGCTCAACCAGGAAACCTTTGACAAGTTCCGCAAGGAAGTCAGCCCGACCGGCCGCATCCTCGCCAACATCTCGGCCGTACGCGAAACCTACAACGATCCGCGCGTAATCGCCTCGCCGATCGGCGAGATCCTCGCCCGCGAGGTTCGTCCGCCCAAACGCGACCTGGGCATCAACATCCTGGCGCTGGCGCTGGTGCTCGACTACCTGGGGCTGATGTCGCGCGAAGCGATCGAGGCCGCCGTCATGAAGAGCGTCGGCAAGAAGAATCCCGTCCTGAACCAGAAGGCCCTGGCCGCCGGCTTCGCCGAAGCCGACCGCCTCAAGGCCGATTGAGCGAGGTGATGCAATGACCCAAGTGAACCCCGTGGCATCCACCGCCAGCCAGCGCCGGGTGGCGCCCCCGAGCGCGGCCCGCATTGAAGAAATCGACGGCCTGATGAATCAGGCCCGCGACGCCGGCTACCACATCGAAGGCCTGCCGCTAGCGCATGCACTGACCGGTACCGACGAACTCGAGCGCCTGCGCCAGACCCTGTTCAATCCGTCGTCGCTGGCCTGGCTCAAGGGCCGCGTCAAGCGCATCGAGTTCATTGCCGAAGGCCCGCTGCCGCCGTCGCTGCTGCTCGAGCCCGCCGCCAAGTCGCAACCGATCTACCGGCAGCTGATCGATTACGACCTTTGCAAGGGCTGCCGGCTGTGCATCCAGGTATGCCCAAAGCATGTCTACAGCGACGACGGTTTCGGCAAGCCCGACGAGATGCGCCACGCCGAGGAGTGCACAGGCAACAAGCAGTGCGCGCAGTGCATCTATGTCTGCCCGGAGCGTGCCATTTCCCTGGAAATGACCAACCCGCTCTACGAATCGACGCTGTTCGTACAGTTGCCCAATGCCTACGCCGAGGCCGAGGCGGCGCGCACGCCGGCGGCCGATTTCTTCGTTCCCAATCCCCTCGCACAAAACGGCACGGTGAAGGTCGAAATGCTGCCGGTCGACGATCTGGCCGGTGCCAACCGCATTCTGGATGCCACCGGCTTCCATCCGCTGATCGAAACCCGCGGCGTGCAGAAGCACTTCGTCGATTGCCGTCAGCCGGAAGCCGAACTTGAGCGCTGGGCGCAGGAAAACGGTCGCGGTTCGCGCTTGGTGGCGCGCGCCGCCACCCTGCTCTACCGCTCGCTGCCGGCGCTGCACGAGGTGCGCCAAGGCCAGTACGATCTGGCGCGGATTCTCCATCGCATTGCCGACGAGATCATCAATGCCGAGATAGAGGGCGACAGCCCGGGCGGCCTCAAGCTGCTCGGCGCCATCCTCGAAGAATCCCGCATCGCCCAATCGCATCTGGGTGCCAAACAGCGGCCGATCGGCGGTCTACTGCCACCGGGCACCTCAACCGCATGGAAGACACCCTACGGCAATGAAGTACCGGTCTACAGCCATCTCGACAAGTGCCTTGGCCCCGAGTGCGCGCTGTGCGTGACGCATTGCCCCGAGGGCAGCGGCGGCGAGAATTCGGCGATCCGCCTGGTGCCGATGGTGCCGCTGGGCACCATGCCGGCGCTGGTGCGCGGCCTGCATGCCTTCCTGCTCAAGGCCGACGGCACGCATCGCGCGATCGACGACATGGAAGACCTGTTCGGCAAGCAGCCGTTCGTGTTCCAGGTCGATGCCGATTACTGCAAATCCTGCGGCATCTGCATTTCGTGCTGTCCGCACGACGTGATCGAAGGATCGCCGCGCAGCTTCGACATGGGAGAAGCCGCATGAGCGTGATCGAACTGGGCAACGACCCGCACGTGCTGGCCAGCCGCAACAAGACCCTGCCGGCCTTCGCCCGCGCCGTGCAGATGGCGTCGCACGGCCGCATCGGCCTGACGCTCGACGGGCTGCGCATCAGCGACCTTGAAGAGAACGAACTGGGCAGCCTGGACAGCAGCGCGCGGGATTTCCTCGCCGAAATCGTCGAAGTGCCGCTGAAGCCGGGCAACTATCCGGTCGAAACCCTGCTCGCCTATCGCGCCGAAGGCCTCGCGGCAGGCGCCGCTGTGGCCAAGCTGTATGCGGCGCATCCGCTGTTCGCCAGCCAGGACTTCGTCGGCCGCATCGAATCGCGGCAGCTCAAGGTGTTCCTATTGGGCTCCGCCGGTTCCGGCGTCGTTTCGGCGGTGCAGGACCTTGTGGCAGCCTTCGTCGAGGCCGGCTACCACGGCCGCGCCTTCCCGATGTTCGATCCGTCGAAGAAGGGCGCACCGGTCAAGGGGTACGGCGTGGTCAGCCGCGAGCCGATCCTCAATCATGCACCGTTCGCGATTCCCGACGTGGTGCTGCTGTTCGATCCGAAGCTGCTGCCGCTGTTGCGCAGCCTGCTGCGCGAATGGCCAGCGCACGATCCCAAGAGCATTGCAATCCTGGTCAATACCGGAATGGACCCGAAAGCCTTCCGCAGCGCGGCGAATTTCCACGAACCCTACCATCTGTGCACGCTCGATGCCGATGAGCTGGTACGCGGCAAGCGTATGCCGCCCAACTATGCGCTGATCGGCGGCATGCTCAACCTGCTCGGCCCGGAAGCTGTTGACGGCGACGCTTTCGCCAGAGTCGTCGAGGAATCCTTGACGCGCAAATTCGGCCCCGGCGACAAGGTCAAAGCCAACCTCAATGCGTTGCAGCAGGCGCGCCGCCAGGTCGTCGGCGAAGCGCCCAACCTGCCGGCCCGCGCCGCGCTGGGCCGGGTGGAAAACTTCAAACTCCCCGCCGGACAGGAAATCCTCTGCGAGGAAGGCAACCGCGCCATTGCGCGCGCTGCGGCGCAGGTGCTGAACCAGTTCCCCTCGGTGGTGGCGGCCTATCCGATCACGCCGCAAACCGCCATCGTCGAATACCTGGCGCAAATGATCGCTGACGGTGAAGTCTCGGCCGAAAGCGTGACGCCCGAATCGGAACACGGTGCCGGTGGCGCGATCCTCGGGGCCGCGCGCGACCGCGTGCTGGCCTTCACCGCCTCGTCGTCGCAGGGCCTGGCCCTGATGAGCGAGATTCTGCACACCATCGCAGGCCTGCGCATGGGCAACGTGGTCATCTCCAATGTGGTGCGCTCGCTGAATTCGCCACTCGACGTCGAAAATGACCATTCCGACCTGTACAAGATCGCGCTCGATGCCGGCTACATCGTCCTGATCGGCCGCGACGTGCAGCAGGCCTACGACTTCCACCTGATCGCCTGGCTGATCGGCCTCTATGCCGAGTACCGCAAAGCGCCGGTGCTGGGCCTGGACGGGCGTGTGCGACGCGACGCACTGGAGATGATTCCCGATCGTACGGTCATGCTGCCGGTGATCGTCGCCTCGGAAGGCTTCGAAGTCAGTCATGCGCCCGAGCGCTACCTGGCGCTCAGCAACGAACAGGCGCAGCAGCTTTACGGCGATCCGTTCTTCGACTACATCCGCAAGTTCGTATTCACCCCCAACGAATCGATCATGGGTGCGCTGCAACTTTCCAACGCGCGCATGGACACCGACTACCAGCGGCATTGCGCGATGGAGCTTGCGCTCGAGGTGATCGAGCAGGTGTTCGACAAGTTCGCCGAGAAGAGCGGGCGCCGCTACAGTCCGGCACAGGTATTCAATCCGCAGGCGAGGACCCTGTTCGTCGTCGCCGGTGCCGCCAACGGTACCTTCGAGGAAGTGGCGCGCGAATTTTCCAAGATCGGAGTCGAGGTCGGCGTCGCCCATCCCAACCTGCTGCGCCCCTTCCCCAAGACCGCCTGGTCGAAGCTGATCGAAGGCAAGCACGTGTTCGTCTATGACCGCGATGATCCCTTTGGCGCCGTGGGAGGAAGGCTCTACACGGAGCTTGCCGGAGTACAGAATGAATTCGATCTGGCCGCCACCGGTACGCGCCTGTACTCACGCATCTACGGCATGGGCGGGCGCACGCCGTCGCTGACGATGGTGCGCGAGGAAATCATCAAGGCCCTGCGTGAGCAGCACGGCGATCTTGTGCTGGCGCGCGAGAAGGCCTATGTCGGCGTAAATCTTTGAGGTCGATGGACATGACAAAGAAAGCACAAGCAAAGAGCGCCGGCGATTTCTTCGGCCCGGCCAAGCTGGATGCGAAAGCCATCCACCAACTGGCGCAGCGCATCATCGATCAAGCGCAAAAACTGCCCGCCGGTATCAACCTGCTGTTCGGCGGCAGCCCGATGGCGCTGGTGATCGCCGAATCCACGGCTGACGAACTCTCGGGGCTGATCCCGCGCGAGCGCTGGCTGACGGCGGTCGCGGTGGTCGAGATACTGCATCGACTGGGCGAAGAAGTGAAGAAGCGCGACTTCATGCTCGACGAGCTGATCGAAGAACTGGCCAAGCTGCCGGCATTTTCGTCGACGCCGGGCGACGCCTGGAAGATCCTTGGCTCGCTCGCACAGAAGGGGCTTCCCCTGACGGGACTGCCGGGCGATCCCGGCGCGGCTGACCAGACGTTGCTGAAAATATCGGCGGACGCCCATGTTGCGCTGGAATACCTGCTGGGCAACCTGCAGCGGCTCGCCACGCTGATGAAGCGCCTGGGCGTGCGCGACGAAGCAATCAACGCCCACAGCCTGTTCCACAACTTCATGAGCGGCTTTGTCGAACTAAGTCTCGATGCCGCCAGCGACATCAAGGCGCCGGAACTCATTGCCCGAGCGGCAGCGCTGGCCACCCGCGGCTGCAGCATCAGCCTGTTCCGCCAGGGCGACTTCAATCTGGCCGTGGCACAGATGAGCGGCCCGGATCTCGACGCACTGGCGGCCGACACCGGCGCCCGCTACAACGTTGCCGACGACAACTTCCTGCGCTTTCTGGATGCACTGCTCGCGCGCGAGGAGACCCGGCTCGCTGCCGCGCCGCGGCTCGACCTGCTCGATCTGCTGCAGACCTTCAAGTTCCCCGAGAGTGATCGCGAACTGGTGTCCCGTCCGGCCGAAGTCCGCGGCGACGATCCGACGCGCTGGAAGGAAACCCCGCTGGGCCACGCACTCACCTTGCTCAAGCCCAGCCTCAACTGGCTGGCGGTATCAGCCGGCGTCAAGGCCGCCGGCAGCCTTGACGAGGCACGCGCCGACAGCACGCTGCGCGACGCACTCGCCAGCCTGCGCGCCGCTGCCGAAGGCTACACCGTGACCCTCGATTCCGGGCGCGGCGAACGGCGCAGCGCGCAGAATCCGGTTGAACTCGCGGAAGACGACCAGTTGTTCGACCTCTACTGCCTGGCGGTGATGGAAAAGCGCCCGCTAGCCGAGATCATCGAGACCGCACGTTCCGCGTTGGCCCTGATCCAGGCGCTGGAAAATCCCGATCCACTGGTCAATCTGAATGACATCGTCAGCGCACGCCTGGCCGGTGAGCCGGTCTCCGCCATTCTCGGCAGCCAGGGCCTGGTGCTGCGCAACTTCTCGCTGGCAGAAGCGCTGGGCAAGCTTAAGGGTCTCGCCGACAAGGTCAGCTTCACCGTTGCTGACGAACGCGGCCATGCCATCGGCCTGGAGCGGGTGACGCTGGACGAGTTCCGGCGCGCAGTTCTCGCCATGGGACGCCACCATCGCGTCGACAGCTCGCCGGGCCGCGTTCTGGCGGTGATCCGCGATAAGATCGTGCCGGAGATCAAGGGCCTGCCGAAGGCCGTGATCGAACCGGGGCCGCACGATCTCGCACGCGTCGTCGAGCTCACCAGCGCCGGCATTCCGGCCCGCTATCCGTTGCGCCGCAAGTGGACGCGGGTCAATCTCGATCCGCTGGCGACCTCGGGCAGCGGTCTCGAACCGGGTGTGCGCAACTGCCTGGGCTGTCCGGTCAATTCACTGTACGGACTGGTGACCAAGACTGCCTGTGCCACCGGCTTCGAGGAAATCATCACCTACGAGGCCACCGGCTGCTTCGAGGTGTATTCCGGCATCTGGCCCTACACCGGCAAGAAGAACCCCTCCCTGCACGGCGTCTTCGGCGGCGCGCCGTCGGAACTCTTGGGCGGCCTAGCGGCGAAGAAGGCGCGGCTCAGGTATGCCCACAAGATCAACGGCGCCGAGGGCGCGGCGATGCGCGCCGAATTGAAGCGCACCCTGCATCTCGGATGGGGTGGTGACGGCGCCACCTTCGACATCGGCTTCGGCAACCTGTCCGGCCTGTTCTCGCGCCTGCAGAAGCTGTCGCAGGACAAGCTCGACGACGAACTGGGCCAACGCGCGCTGTATGTCTGCTACGACAACGAGGGCTACCAGAACACGGGCAACCAGTACTCGGCGGCGTCGGCACCCGGCGGGCATACCACGACCAATCCGCAGGGCAGCGAAAAGCCGATGGGCAACGAACTGCGCAAGAAGCATATCGTCGAGATCATGGCCGACCACGGCGTGACGATCTCGGCGCGGATGAACCTGCATCGCCAGGAACACATCACCCGCGTCGTTTCGCGCGCCCTTGAGGACGGCATCGACGGCGCCTTCCTGCACTTCCTGCAGCCCTGCACCACCGGCTGGAAGTTCACCGCCGACAGCATGACCTACGACCTGTCGTATCTCTCGGAGGAAGGCGGCCTGTTCCCGCCGGTCACCTTCGAATACGGCGTGCCCTACCTCGAGATGTACCCGACGCCGCGCAATCCGGGCGACACCTTCCTCAAGCTGCAGGCGCGCTTCAAGCACCTGCTCGGCGCCGGCGCGAACGACCGCAAGCAGGTCCAGCGCGTGATCGACTACTACGCCGACGAGTGGGCGCGCAACCTGCAGTTGTGCGGCTTCGAAGGCGAGATTCCCTACGCCGACCGGCTGGGCTATCTGGAAGAGGAACACCGCAAGCCGCGCGTTCAGGTCTGAACGGCAGTATGGCAATGCGTGAAATGAAAAGGCTTACCACGGAGGGCACGGAGAACACGGAGAAGGTGAAGGTATTTCGCAGCCACGGAAATCGTCGGGCGGAAATCCTGGAGTTGCCGCAGAATTATGCCAAGCGGGAGTATATTGTCCTCTGGCGCCCCTGTTAATCGTCAGTTTTGCGTGGGAAAACATCCGGCGTCGGCACAAAAAGTATTCTGCAGCGCACTGCCGTCACTGTCTGTGGCCAGGACAGGAGGCGCTGGCGGCGACTTTTTGGGCTACAGGGGGGAGTGCCCGTTAAGAGCGAAGGGTTGTCTCAGTTTTCCACAGAGACGGCAGGCCGGGGAATTGAAATCTACCATCCGGCACGTAACCGAGTTCTGCGGACATGCAAGCGGCTGGTTCTCGGACACCATGTACTGCAGCTCCTGTTAAGGGTTGTGAGATGCCTGCCCTCAGAGTGATGCCTGCCGGGAATTGACGGCGTTGGCGGGCAGGCGTCACACAAGCCTCAAGGGAGGAAACCGCGGGGGGAGACCGATACGGGTGGAGCGAGCTACAGCGCTATG
>SXGU01544912.1_pt1 | contig 10652 bp, 9 predicted proteins | sample 3174531 | NCBI WGS metagenome assembly SXGU01 (sample SAMN11356863, study PRJNA531348) | freshwater metagenome | isolation source: freshwater sample F1-140 | place: China: Fuxian Lake, Yuxi | collected 2017-12-25 | reverse complement strand
TGTGTACATCATCGGGATCATGGAACACATCGAGCCATGCGGGATACACTCCGGTGATTCGAACGCGACGCTTCCGCCTTTCAACCTGGGTGAGTTCGTGATGCAGCAGATCAAGGACCACACACACAAGATCGCGCTTGCGCTCAGGACCGTCGGCCTCATTAATATCCAGTTTGCGATCAAGGACGATACGGTGTACATCATCGAAGCCAATCCACGCGCCTCGCGGACGGTGCCCTTCATAGCGAAGGCCTATGGCGAGCCTTATGTAAATTATGCGACCAAGGTCATGCTGGGCGAGAACAAGGTCACCGATTTCAAGTTCAACCCGCAGCTCAAGGGATTTGCCATCAAGCAGCCGGTGTTTTCATTCAGCAAGTTCCACAACGTCAACAAGGCGCTGGGGCCCGAAATGAAATCGACCGGGGAAAGTATCCTCTTCATCGACGACCTCAAGGACGACCAGTTTTATGAACTGTATTCGCGAAGGAAAATGTACCTGAGCCGATAAAATATAAAGCCCTTCGGGGCTTTTTTTACGCGTCGTACCTTGACAGATGTTCCCGGAGCGCATCCATGAATCCGTTCCAGCCTTGCATGAAGTTAACAGATGAGAGTTCGGGATTGCTATTGGGGTCAAAGGACAACAGGCCGGAGTGCTTCAGGTTGAGCAGAGTTCCCGAATCCGATGGCTTTAGCGCAAATTCCAGCAGTGTCGAACCCGGATAGCCGCCGTAGCGCCACTCGTACGAAATTTTTTGCAGGTAGCGGACTTCGGTTATTTTCCAGTGGTGCAAAAAATACTTTCCGCCGTAGGAGACAGTGAATTTTGTTTCAAAACCGGGAGTTGGCACGAAATCCTCAAGCATGGGAAAATACCATTTCCGCATCTCATCGGGTTCGGTCAGGGCAAGCCACACCTTTGACGGCGGTGCATCCAATTGGCGGTTGATTATTACGACGTCTTCCATATGATTTTGATGCGTTCAAATTAAGATTATATTTGCTGCGAATCAATTTCTTATGGCCAAAAATTACCTCTTCGCGCTGCTTGCGGTTTTGTTTTGCCTTTCGGCGCAAGCCCAGGTTTTCACCGACAGCAACCTCCCCATTGTCATCATCGACACCGATGTCAATCCCAATACCGGACAGCCACAGGAAATTCCCGACGATCCGCGGGTCATGGCCAACATGAAGATCATCAAGCGACCAGACGGGACGCGCAACTACCTTACCGATACCACCAATCCCGCATTCCTCGATTATGACGGAAGGATCAGCATTGAATTGCGCGGTTCATCGTCACAAACCCTTCCCAAAAAGGGTTACGGCCTAACGACGTTGCAGGCCGACGACGTTTCAAACAACAACGTGCCGCTGTTGGGCATGCCCGAGGAAAATGACTGGATCCTCAATGCGCTTGCTTACGACCCATCGCTGATCCGCGACCACATTTCCTACAAGCTGTCGGGACTGATCGGCAATTATGCGCCGCGCACCGCCTATTGCGAAGTAATGGTCAACGGTGAATACCGCGGGCTCTACCTGATGCAGGAGAAGATCAAGGCCGATTCAGACCGCGTGAACATCCTGAAGATGACACCGTCCGACAACGCGCTGCCACAGCTAACGGGAGGCTACATTACCAAGGCCGACAAACTTACGGGCGGCGACCCTTTGGCTTGGACCATGCTTTCCTACAACGGCGTCACCGATTACATCCACGAGCAGCCCAAGCCCGAGGACATCACCACGCAACAGCACAATTACATCCAATCCAGGTTCCAGGCGCTTGCGGCCACGGCTAACTTTAACAATACGGCCATTGCGGGAGGGTATCCCTCTATCATCGATATTCCGTCATTTGTGGACTTTATGGTCATCAACGAATTGTCCTCCAATGCCGATGCCTACCAGCTCAGCACGTTTTTCCACCAGGACCGCGGGGGCAAACTTCGCGCGGGGCCCGTATGGGACATCAACCTCTCCTACGGAAACGACCTTTTTGCATTTGGCCTCGACCGAAGCCACTACGATGTCTGGCAGTTTGACAATCTCGACAACACCGGTTCAAGATTCTGGAAAGATCTTTTCCAGAGCCCGGCCTACAGGTGCCAGTTTGCCCGCCGATGGAATGCGCTCACCCAGCCGGGGCAACCCATCCGCCACAACAGCCTCGTCCAGATGATCGACGCCGCCGTCGCCCTGATTGCCGAAGCGGCCATCCGCGAAAACCAGAAATGGGCCACCGTTCCGAATCTTGCGGGTGAAATCGACGACATGAAACTTTTTCTCTACAACAGGATCAACTGGATGAATGCCAATATCGGTTCATTTGCAGCCTGTGCCAATCCCGTTCTCCCACCGCTGGTCATCAGCAGGATCAATTACAATCCCAATGCCTCTGGCCCGTATTCTTCAAATGATTCGGAATTTGTCGAGATCACCAACACCGGAGCAACATCACTGTCGCTTGCCGGGATATATTTGCGGGAACCGGGGGTCAATTTCCAATTTGCAGCGAGCGCATCGGTAGCCGCGGGCTCCAGCATCTTCCTGGCTTCCAACACATCGGCTTTCCAGGCACGCTACGGGATTTCGGCGATAGGCCAATTTACGCGCAACCTTCCCAACAGCACGCACCCGATCGTTTTGGCGGACGCCTGGGGCAATGTCATTGACAGCGTGGTATATGATGACGATGCGCCATGGCCGGATGCCGACGGAAACGGCCAATACCTGCAACTGATTTCGACCGAACTTGACAATAGCCTGGCGGAGAATTGGATCGCGACCGGGTCGTCATTGGCAACCGATGCTTTTGCAGGTGAAGGTTTTGCAGTTTACCCGATGCCGGTGAGCGACTGGTTGCATGTGGATGGCGCTAGCCAGATTGCCCGGTTCACGATCGCCGATGCCGGCGGTAAGCAATTGGAATCGAACCCGATGACGGCAGATAAAATCGATTTCTCAAAATACTCCTCCGGGTTTTACTTTCTCAAAATCGAGGATGTGAACGGAAACGTCAGGACGGGAAAGGTGATCAGGAAATGATTATTTGACGAGGAATTCGCCGTGTACCGACACGTTTTTTGATACCTTGTTGCGGACAACGGCCGGTATGCCGATCTCGAAATCGTTGGTATTGACCACAAAATCGGTGATGATCTCGATGCCGCCGGCGGTCTTGCGGATCTTGGCCGGAGCGGTGATGTCCTTGGATTTGCCGTGCAGTTCGAGCTTCCCGCGCATGTTGAAGTTTTTCGGCGTTTCGCTCAGGTCGGCAATATTGAAACCGTCGATCCTGCCCCTGAAGGTCGCCTTGGGGTATTTGTCGCTTTCCAGATAATTTTCGTTGAAATGCTCCTCCATTAACGCGACCTTGAACCGAAATCCTTTGATCATCGCGAGGCTCGCGATCTCGCCGGTCTGTGGGTTCAAAACGCATGTCGCGCCTTCATTCCGGCCTTTGACTTCCTCGAATGACGGCACAGAGGCCTCGAAGATGATCTTCCCTGCCTTGGTGGACATTTTCTCCTGCGCGGCCGCGAATTGGAACGTGGCGATAAGCGCAAATGCAAGCAAATTTTTCATAATTATTCCTGTAGCCCGTCGGCATTCCATTGCACGATGATATCGATGAGGTTCTGCGGCAATCGCGGCCCGCCGTTCGGCATGAGCCCCGGCGTACCTTCGGCCCGCGAAATCCTGTCGAGCAACCCGCGGTTCTGCACCGCATCGCGCACCTGTTCAAAACTGGTCAGGGACATCGGGGCGCCGTTGGCCGGGATCGTTCCGTGGCAAACGATGCAATTGTTGTTGATAATGGTGCGAACGTGGTCGGTGTACGTGATGTCGGTTGTCGGTACTTCGCCCTGCAAGTCCTGTGCACTGTCATTTTCGCAACCCGTTACCGCAATCGAAGCCAGCGAAAGGATTAGAATCTTTCGAAACATTATTTTGAATATATGATTCAAATTTAGGAATTTAAATACACTTAAAATAAAATTAAATTTAAATTTGTGTCATATCCGAATCCATGAAAAAGAAAGTCTTCATCGCTTTCGTATTGGTCGCCCTGGCCATGATCGCGGGCTATTTCTATATGTACAGGGGCCATCGCGACATTGCGTCCGAAGATTCGGCCTTCACGCTGACTACCGCTGCGCTCAGCAAGGAATTCACGAGCGATCCTGAAATGGCGAATGCGCGCTATTCCGATAAGGTCATCGAGGTTACCGGCCAGGTTACGGGTACCGATCAGCAGGCGCATTCGGTGACCCTGGACGGAAAGATGTACGCCACGCTGGACAAGGGGCAGAAAATTCCCGCACAAGATGCAAAAATCGTCGTGAAGGGCCGGTTTCTGGGCTATGACGACTTGTTGGAAGAATTCAGGATGGACCAAGCCATAATAACCGATTGATATGAAATTGAAATTACTTTGCCTCTTGCTGCCGATGATGTCTTTTTGCCAGGAAGATTTATTGGCAGGAACCGATACCATTGCGCCGAATGCCAACGTCGAGTCTGCGTTCAAGGGCTTGAAGATCGTCAACCTTGAATCCACGAAGCTTGCCGCAAAAAAAGACTTTTACTTTATCGTCGCGCACCGCTTTGGCTCGATCGAGGGCGGATTCGAGAGTTTTTACGGCCTCGATGATGCGGTGACACAGCTCAAGTTCGTGTATGGCGTGACCGATTGGCTGTCCGTATCGGCAGCGAGAAGTGAACTTGCCTACGATTTCGCTTCAAAGATCCGGCTTGTGCCCCAAAATCCGGCGGGATCCCCGGTCAACCTGGTGGGTTTTGCGAGCCTCGGGGTCAACAACAAGCTGAAGCCAAGCCTCTATCCCAAGATGAACGACGAGCATCGGCTGATCTATGTCGCGCAAATGCTGGTCTCGCGCAAATTCAGCGATAAATTTTCCCTTGAACTCGCGCCTTCGTTTTTCCACGAAAATTTTGTGCTGTTGGAGGAGCAGGACAATAGCCAGTACGCCGTGGGTATCGGGGGGCGCTACAAATTTGCCAAGCGGTGGTCCATAAACATGGACTATGTGGCGCATCTCAACCGTGCATCAGGTTCGCCTTACCGCGATCCGCTTTCCATCGGCGTTGATCTCGAGACCGGCGGGCACGTTTTCCAGATGCACTTTACCAATGCACAGCCCATACACGAGGCGGGTTTCATGGGCCAGGCGGCAGGCGATTGGGCCGAAGGGAATATTTTCTTCGGATTCAACCTCTTGCGCGTATTCTAAAAAAAATCCCGCCGAAGCGGGATCCTTATTCTTATTCCTTGATGAATTTCAGCGATTGTTGCCTGCCCTGCGCATCCTTCAGCAGCAGGACATAGCTGCCGCGCGCCAGCGAGGATACCTTGATTTCCCGGACATCGCCTTCCATCGCCATCACCTTCCGGCCGGTGATGTCAAAAACATCGGCGGACGCCAGTGCGATTTCATTTGAGGTCACCGAAATATTGAGGACCTCACGAACCGGGTTTGGATAGATCCCGAACATCGCGATGTTATGGTTGTGGTTGGAAAGGGGCGCCGATCCCTCGATGACCAGCAATGCCGAGTTGACTTCCGGATTTTCGATCACGTCAACGGTGCCCGATGGCCACCGCACGATGAGTTCGTCGATGGTTTCAGAGGCCCCGATCCCAAAGTGGGTATTGAGCGAGCTCATGTACCGGAATCCGTCACCGCTTCGGACATCGCGGATCTTCATGCCGAAATCGCCATGAATTTCAACCCGTGCACCGATACCGTTGTAGTTGCTTTCAACTCCTTCCAGGTGGATCTTGATCCAGTTGTTGTCGTTTCCGCTGTTAAAGTATACCGTATTCCCGTTTTGCACATCCAGGAACCCATCGTTGTTGAGGTCGCCTATGGGCCCGTTGGACGGTGCCACGTCAACCGGTGAGAAAGTCATGTCGCCGTTGTTGAACATGATGGTGCTTCCGCCTGCAAAAACATCCACGAAACCGTCGTTGTCAAAATCGTGCGCAACGTGCTCAATATTGGTCGTGACAAAGGTATCCCATCCGGACGATGCCGTGATATCGGTGAAAGTGCCATCGCCGTTGTTCTGGCGGAATTTGTGACCCCCATTGGTAAAAGAGCTCGCGCCGATCACCGCATCCATATCGCCGTCATTGTCAAAATCGCCCCAGGCCGATGACCAGGATTGCGAAGGTTCGGCCATGCTGGATTCGATACTCACGTTGGTGAATTCTCCCGCGCCATCGTTGCGATGGAGCTCATCGACATTAGCGCCGGAATTCCCCCCGCGGCATTTCGCGATGAAGAGATCCTGATCGCCGTCGTTGTCATAATCCATCCAGATGGAACCGTAGTTGCCGCCACTGGGGAAATCCCCAAGGCCGCCCTGGTTGAAAGTGAAGACTCCTGAACCGTTGTTTATGTAATACACGTTGGGCGCGACGTCATGGCAAACAAAGGCGTCAAGGTGCCCGTCGTTATTGATGTCCACGAAGTTCGAGCGCTGGGAGAACACGTATTGCGGCCCCGACATCTCGACAAATCCGTTGCCGTCCGTATTTTGTTTCATGAATGTGACGCCGCTTCCCGAACCGTAAAGCAGGTCGTTCTTCCCATTCTTGTCAATATCACCTGCGGCGATGCTCCAGCTTGGGCTGAAGTCTGCGGCCGGTGTCGTAATGGTCGAGCCCGTAAACCCGCTGCCGTTGGCCGCCTGGTACAGGATGTGGACCGAACTCGTGTTCACCGAGACGATGTCATCCAGGTAATCGCCATTCATGTCCACGACGCAACTCTTGGTGTTCCCCATTACACCATAGGTCATGCCCGTAAAGGTGATGGGCGCGTCAATTGGCTCCGGCCCGTCATATTCATTTAATTGGAACGTGAACCCCGCCGAGGTCCAACGGTTGTCGAAGGCGATGTAGTAAGTCGTGCCCGCCGTAACATTGAAGGTTGCCATCGAGGTATAGCCAGCCCCGGAATCGTCGTCGCCACTGTGGCAGGTGAGCGCTCCGCACCCGCCCACATACACATGGAAACGCGTATCGGTGCTATTGTTTATGGGAAGGTCCGTCGTCAACATGACGGTAAGATCGGTGGCAGGTGTAAATGTGTACCATTCGCCGGCGCTTGTATTTCCCGGGCCGTTGTCGGCACATATCGGTGAAGGGATCTGTGGGCCGTTGATACCGGTCACAACATGGCTTCCCAGCGAGATTGGAAGCGCCGTCGCACAAGTGTCCTGGGCAATTGAATTTGCCGAGAACAGTGCCGGGATTGCCAAAAGTAAAATTTTTCTCATATGACTGTGGTTAATGGTTTGCTGCCCGAAGGCTACCAAATTTAGCAAATTTTTCATTGCGATGCGCAGGCTATGCATTGAAATACAACGCATTAAAAAACCCCGCTGGTGGCGGGGCTTTTTGCTATACCTTGATGAATTTCTGTGTGTGCCTGTTTCCGTCGGTGTCCTGCAAAAGGATGACGTATGTCCCCGATTGAAGGGTCCGGATGTCCATGCTGTTGGCTTCGACCGCAGCGGATAATACCAGTTTTCCTGCAAGGTCATATACCTGCGCCGTGCGCATCTGAAGCGGTCCGTTGAATGAAAGCGTTTCATGCGCAGGGTTCGGGTAAAGCGTAAAGGCCTGAGCCGAATTGTCGTTCACCGAAAGTTGCGGCGACGATCCCTCCAAAATAAAGAGCGACTGGTTCGTGGACGGGTCGATGATCTCATCGATCAGCCCCGACGGCCAGATCACCACAACCTTGGTGATGGAAGTAGCGGTCCCGATCCCGAAGTGAATATTGAGCGAACTCATGTTCGAGAATCCTTCGCCGCTGCGCACCTCGCGGATCTGCTTCCCCCACGCGCCATAGATCTCGACGCGTGCGCCAATGCCGTTGCGGTTGCTCTGGACGCCCTGCAAGCGCACTTTCAGCCATTTATTGGGATTGCCGTTGTTGTAGTAAACCATGTTGGAAGACTGTACATCGAGAAATCCGTCGTTGTTGAGGTCGGCAATGCCTCCCTGCCCAAACGGCAGGTCGTAACCCGTAAAAGTCATGTTGCCGTTGTTCAGGTAAAGTTCCTTGCCGTTTTCCCAAAGAAAATCGATCCATCCATCGTTGTTGAAATCACCCGACTGGATTTCCCATGAACCCACCTGCGGCAGGATACCCGTAGTAGCGTAAATATCAGTAAAGGTCCCATCGCCATTGTTGCGGTAAAGCCTGTTTTGGTCTGATACGTTGGAGAGGACGATGTCCATGTCCCCGTCATTGTCATAATCGGCGAACGCCGAAGACCAGCTCTGGTAACCGTCGTTGACACCGGCTGCCGCACCGGCTTCGGTATAGGTCCCGTCGCCATTGTTTTTGTACAGCAGGTTGATGCGCTGCGGATCGCCGACGGGTGCACCGCCACGGCATTTGGCCAGGTACATGTCCATGTCGCCGTCATTGTCCACATCGCTCCAGGCCGTCGCGTAATTTCCGCCAACGTCGAGTGTCGGCATGAGCGTCTGGTCAAAGACAAGATTTCCCGCACCGTCGTTGCGATAGGTATGGCTCTGGTCCACATCGTGGCACGCAAAAAGGTCGAGGTTTCCGTCGTTGTCGATATCGATGAAATTCGTGCGTTGCGAAAAGATGTACTGCGGATAGGTCACTACGGAATATCCCGTACCGCCCGCATTGGCCTTGATCACCGAAATGCGGCTGCCATTCCCGAAGCACAGGTCGGTAAAGCCATTGCGGTCAAAGTCGGCAGCTGCGATGCTCCAATCGGGCGTGACATTTCCCACACCCAGTCCTGTCACAGGGTAAACCGTCGGAACGAATCCTCCCGAAGCCTGCTGCTTGTAAACCGTGAGTTGATTGGCCTGCACCGTGACGATATCGTCCAGGTAATCGCCGTCCATGTCCACGACGCATGGATTATAGGAAGCCGTGCCAAAAACCTGTCCGGTAAAGGAGACCGTCTGGGCATTCATGGCTGCAGCGCCCACAAGGGCAAGGGCCAGGTAAAATTGTTTCATTTTCTATTGGTTGTTTAATTAATCACATGGTGTGCTGAGCGAACTGATATACTGGCTCAGGAGCGCAACGCCTTCCTCATGCACGATCGTGCGCCCGATAATGGGCATCATCACCGACTGGTCGGTGGAACTCATGCGGTGGATCATTTCGGAGCGGTCCGGGTCGCCGGCGCGGATCACGTAGGGTTTATCCGGAATGCTTTGCGTCGGCTCCATGCAAACGCCAAAAAGGTACATGTCGTTGTTGCTGAAATTGAACCTCATGGGCGCGTAATCGCAGTGTGCGCCTTCGCGGTGGCAGTGTGCGCAGTTGATGTCGATGTAGGAGCGGGCGCGAAGCGCGAGCGGTTTGGAGGTATCCTTCCAATCGACGGTGGAATTGATGTTGGCCGGGACACTTTCCAGATAACCCTCGGCAATCCACTTTTGAAGCTGGTTCTGTTGCGAAGTACCGTAATTGTAAGCGTAATTCAGGTTTTGAGGTTTTGGTCCGATAGGGATCACGACTTCTCCCAGCGCAGTGTGGTTGGGATTGAGTTTGTGGCAGGTGTGGCATTCAATCGACGCGGGGACCTTGTAATCGGTGTGCTTTTGTACCCCGTTCTCCATCCAGTCAATCGGCACCGTTGTCCCGTTGCCATCAGTGTCCAGGAAAGCCTCGGTCATGTCTTCGTTCCAGAGGTAATTGTAGGTTTCCCATCCGCTGTCATCGGATTGGCCGGGAACATTATAGGACGATTCGCGCTTTTTGATCAGGATACGCGTCTCGATGATCTTTGTCGTGTTCGCTGGCAACACATTGTCATAGTAAAAAGTTTTGATAAGCGCAGTACCGACGGGGAACTCAAGGATGTTGTCGTCACCGTCATAAGTCGCCTTCACGCCCGATGGCATCCAGACAAACCGCTTCTTGTGCGCGTAATCGCTGAAGAGTTCACTGGCTGGCTTATAGGGCAGGACCTTGTAAGAAGGTACCTGGTTTTTGAGATCTCCCTCAAAAAATTTGTAATCGGACAATTTGGGATAGGGTACCTGCGTCAGGTCCATCACCACGGGCGAAACGGGAACGTATTCTTCCGACGGATCGTCGTCGGAACAACGGATAAAAACCGCAAGGGCCAACAAAAACAGGGCGGCCAGGTAATATTTCTTCATGGGGATTTGAAAAATTGGTTCTCAAAAATAGAAAAATATTTATAATATCCACGGGCAAAACCAATTAACCGCAAATTTTGGAAGTAAAAGAAACGGATATGCTAAGCATTTACCGGATTGTTTGCCAAAAATCCAATCGAAACACCCTGGCGTGCCGCGTGGTTGCCTGATACGTACGGGCGCGGCAATGAATTTAAATAAAAAAAGGCGGCTTTACGGAGCCGCCCTTCAAAGGGTTTTGGTTTTATAGAGGGTTATGATGGTTCAAAATTGATTTCCAGTCGGCGGGCACGTTCGGGCCGGCGGGAGAATTTATTGTAAACGAATGCTTTCATGCGCCGCTTTTGCATCAGGATGAGGGGCATGTTGATGAGTACGCCCACTATGCATACCAGCATGAGAATCAGCAAGAGGCTCATATAGATGAGGTGGTTGGCTTCGG
>SXGU01524770.1_pt1 | contig 10653 bp, 6 predicted proteins | sample 3174531 | NCBI WGS metagenome assembly SXGU01 (sample SAMN11356863, study PRJNA531348) | freshwater metagenome | isolation source: freshwater sample F1-140 | place: China: Fuxian Lake, Yuxi | collected 2017-12-25 | reverse complement strand
GCAAGTGATCGAGCGCGAGATCACCGCTCCAACCGAGCCGCCTGTCGCAAAGTGCTGCGACCACGCGAAGCGCAAGCACTCGCACCGCGAGAGGTGGTCGAAGGCCGTACCCGCTCGTGTCCGTGCTCGCCGAAACCCTGTTGGAACGCACGCTCGCGACCGACCTGGGCAACGAAGTGGCGACCGGCGACCTCGACCTCGGTGAGCTCGGCCGGGTGGGCTGCTGGGTGTCCTCCGCGGTGAAGACACGCACGGTGGTGGCGCTCCTGCGTTGCCGTCATCAGTTGGACACCCAGAAGAGGCGCCGCGTCTCGACGCTGCTGGTCGAGGAAGCGACGGCCCTCTCGTGGACCGGCGCGGCCGGGGTGCTCGGCCCGGAGGGCGAGGACGCGCTTGCGTTGTTGACACACCCGCCGGTCGGCGACCCGCCGCTCCTCGTGCGCGACCGCGAGGTGCAACGGGCGCTCGACCTCGTGGCGCAGCGGTCTGCCGACCTCGACGCCTTCGCCAACCGTCGCGCCGACCTGCTCCTCGCCGACCACGAACGGGTGCGCGAGTCGGCCCGCGCCGCCGGACTCTACGGCGTACACGCGTTGCTCCCGCCCGATGTGATCGGGCTCTACGTGCTCCTGCCGCAGGTGGACTGACCATGGCCGCCCCCCGCAAGACCCGCGGCCGCGAAGCCCAGCTCGCCTTCGACGCCCTCTCGATCGAAGGCGGCCTGCTCGCGCCCGAGTGGCTGGCCAAGGTCGCTCAGCTCGGCGCCGGCCAGCAGTCGGAGACCGACTACCGCGTGCTCAAGGGCCAGAACCTGCGCGACGAGATCGGTCGTTACTGGCGCACCGCCCAGGCCTATTGGGCGGAGTTCGCGCCGGGGCTCGCGCGGGGCGCGAAGGTCGACGCGACCGAGCTCTCCGCGCGCTTCGTCGTGGGGCTCTTGCGGGATGCGTTCGGGTTCGGCTCCCTGGGCGACACCGAGCCCAAGGTCGTGGCCGAGCGGAGTTACCCGATCGGCCGCGAGGCGCTGGGCGGGCGGGTGCCGGTGGTGATCGCCCCGGCGGATTTCGGGTTGGACGCACCCTCCGCGAGATTCGGCGAAGGTGGCCGGCGGCGCACCGCGTTCGGGCTCTGCCAGGACTACCTCAACGCCACCGACTCGGCGCTCTGGGGCCTCGTCACCGACGGGGTGACGCTCCGGGTGCTGCGCGACAACGCCAGCCTCACCCGCCCGGCCTGGATCGAGGCCGACCTCCGCCGCATCTTCACCGAGGTGCGCTACGCCGACTTCGCCGCGTTGTGGTTGCTGATCCACGAGACCCGGCTCGGTCGGGGCGACGCCGCGCCCAGCGAGTGTGCGTTGGAGGCCTGGCGCAACGCCGGCCGCGAGCAGGGCACCCGCGCCCGCGAGCACCTCCGTCGCGGGGTGGAGGAGGCGCTCCTCGCGCTCGGGCAGGGGTTCCTGTCCCACGCCGACAACGGGGCGCTACGCGCTGCGCTCGTCGACGGTTCGCTGAGCACGACCGCCTACTTCCAGCAGCTCCTCCGGCTCGTGTACCGGCTCATCTTCCTGCTCACTGTGGAGGAGCGCGAGCTGCTGCATCCCCCGGACACCAGCACGGAAGCGCTGACGCTCTACGCCGACGGCTACAGCCTGCGGCGCCTGCGCGAGCGTTCGGTCCGCCGCAGCGCCCACGACCGCTTCTCCGACCTCTGGGACGCCGTCCGCGTCGCCTTCCGCGGCCTCGTCGCCGGCGAGCCGCAGCTCGGGCTCCCCGCGCTCTCCGGCCTGTTCGGTTCTGGCCAGTGCGCCGACCGCGACGCCGCCAAGCTGGAAAACCGAGCGCTGCTCGTGGCGATGTTCAAGCGCTCGTGGCTGCGCGAGCCGAGCGGGCTCTCGCGCGTGAACTGGCGCGACCTGGGACCGGAGGAGCTCGGCAGCGTGTACGAGAGCCTCCTGGAGCTGGTGCCGCAGCTTTCCGACGGCGCCCGGAAGTTCGCGTTCGCCACAGGCGACGAGACCAAGGGCAACGCCCGGAAGACCAGTGGCAGCTACTACACCCCCGACAGCCTCGTGCAGGTGCTGCTCGACAGCGCGCTGGAGCCGGTGGTCAAGGACACGCTGGCGGCGAACCCCGGGAAGCCCGTTGAGGCGCTGCTCTAGCTCGCGATCGTGGACCCTGCGTGCGGTTCGGGACACTTCCTGCTCGCCGCGGCCCGCCGGCTCGCGGCGCACGTGGCGCGGCTCCAGAGCAACGGCACCCCGTCGAAGACGGCGTACCAGAAGGCGCTTCGGCAGGTGGTGGGCCATTGCATCTACGGCGTGGACCTCAACCCGATGGCGGTGGAGCTGTGCAAGGTGAGCCTGTGGATGGAGGCGGTGGAGCCCGGCACCCCGCTCACCTTCCTCGACGCGCACATCCAGCATGGCAACGCGCTCCTCGGCACCACGCCCGAGCTGATGGCCAAGGGAATCCCCGAAGCGGCCTGGGACCCCATCGAGGGTGACGACAAAGCGGTGGCGAAGGCGCTCAAGGCTCGGAACAAGCAGGGCAACCAGGTGGGGCTGTTCGGCGCCGCCGCGCTCGCGAAAGACGAAGCGCCCGACGCCGTGTTCGAGGCGGAGGACGACGGCACGCTCGACGGCCTGGCCAAGAAGGAAGTCGCGTTCACGAAGTGGGTGGCGGAGTCGGCGGACGCGAGGTTCCTCGCCGACGTGTGGTGCGCCGCGTTCGTGTGGCCGAAGCAGCCTGGCGACGCCGAGCTCGCCGCGCCGGTGCGCGGGCTGTGGGCGACGATCCGCGGCAACCCGTCGAAGGCGCCGGAGCCGACGCGGCGGATCACGACGGAGCTGGCCGAGCAGTACCACTTCTTCCACTGGCACCTCGCGTTCCCGGAGGTGTTCAAGCGCGGCGGGTTCGATGTGGTGTTGGGGAATCCGCCGTGGGAGCGGGTGAAGCTGCAGGAGCAGGAGTTCTTCGCTTCGAGGAGCGAGGAGATCGCGAAGGCAGCCAATGCATCGGTGAGGAAGAAGCTCATCGCGGCCTTGCCGTCGACCGATCCGACGTTGTGGACGGACTGGTGCGCCGCGAGTCGGGAGGCCGAGGGGCAGAGCCACCTGATCCGCAATGGGGGCCGGTATCCGCTCTGCGGCGGGGGTGACATCAACACCTATGCGTTGTTTGCGGAACACAATCGGACGGTGCTCGGGCCACAGGGGCGGGCGGGTTTCATCGTGCCGACGGGCATCGCGACCGATGACTCGACGAAGGAGTATTTCGGAGCGCTGGTGGCGGATCAGCAGCTCGCGGCGTTCTACAGTTTTGAGAACGAGGAGTTCATTTTCCCTACGGTGCATCACGCCGTGAAGTTTGCTCTGCTAACCGTTGCCCGGTCGACAAGGACGGTCGCGGCGGATCTCCTGTTCTTCGCCCGTCGGGTGTCGGCCCTTGCCGACCAGGAATGCCATTTTTCGCTGAGCGCCGCCGACTTCGCCGTCCTGAACCCGAATACCCTCACGTGTCCCACCTTTCGCTGCAAGCGGGATGCCGACATCTCGCTGTCCACCTACCGACGGAGCGGCGTGCTTTGGCGGGAGGGGGCCGCTGGCGGGAATCTGTGGGGACTTCGATTCATGGCCATGTTTCACATGGCCGGCGACTCAGGACTTTTCCGCTCGCGTGCTGAGCTGGAGAAGAGTGGACAATCGCTCGTCTCGGGGGCGTTCTGTGGGGCTGAGGGGAGCTATTTGCCGCTGGTCGAAGCCAAGATGATTCACCAGTTTGATCATCGATTCGGCACCTACGAGGCGCAGTCCGGCGGCGGCGCTAATCAAGGGAAGCTGCCGGAGTTCGACGACGCGGCGCACGCGGATGCGAATCGGGGAACACTGCCGGATTGCTGGGTGCATGAAAGCCACGTCCAGGCCCGACTCGACGGACGGTGGCAACGTCGCTGGCTGATCGGCTGGCGCAACATCTGCCGCAGCACGGACCAACGGACGGTGATTGCAACGTTGATTCCAAGGTCCGCTGTGGGCCACGCAACGCCTCTGATGTTCCCCGAGAGAGAACCAACTCAGATCGCAGCCTTGTATGCTAATATGTGTAGCTTTGCTCTTGACTACGCAGCGCGCCAGAAGGTGGGTGGCGCCAACCTCACTTACGGCTACCTCAAGCAACTCCCCGTCCTCCCGCCCTCCACCTACGGCGCTCCCGCCCCCTGGCACCCCGCCACCACCCTCCTCGACTTCATCCTCCCCCGCGTCCTCGAGCTCACCTACACCGCCTGGGACCTGGAACCCTTCGCCCAGGATGTCGGCTACGACGGCCCGCCCTTCCGTTGGGACCCCGCGCGCCGTTTTGTGCTCCGTGCCGAGCTCGACGCGGCATTCTTCCACCTCTACGGCCTCGACCGCGGCGACACTGACTACATCCTCGACACCTTCCCCATCGTCCGCAAGAACGACGAGAAGACTCACGGCGAGTACCGCACCAAGCGCGTGATCCTCGAAGTCTACGACGCGATGGCCGAGGCCACGCGCACCGGGGTCCCCTACGTCACCCGCCTTGACCCGCCGCCGGCGGATCCGCGGGTGGCGCATCCGGCGCGGGCGGGGGTGACCGCATGAGGCCACCCCCGCTCCGGCGGAGCTTCGGCCCAGCCCCGCTCGGCGTTCCCGAGGCGAGGATGGGGGGCGTTACGGGGGGCTCCGCCCCCCGTCCCATGAACCAGGGTGTTCGCCGATGAGCCAACTCCAGGAAGAAGGCCACCACTTCGATCGGAAGTCTCTCCGGACGGTCACCGGCAAGACGGCCGACTGGTCGGAGTTGGCGAAGGACTGCGTGGCCTTCGCCAACGCGGCCGGTGGGGAGCTGCACATCGGCGTGGAGAAGCACGAAACGCTACCCCCCGCCGGTCAGCGGATGCCGGCTTCGCTACCCGACCTCTTTCGCAAGCGGGTGAAGGAGCTGACCGTCAACGTCACGGTGGAGCCGACGATTCGCGACTTCGAGAACGGGGGACAGGTGCTCTGCGTCACGGTCCCCAGGTCCACCGGGGTCGCCTCCACGTCGGAGGGCCGGTACTTCCTGCGGATCGCGGACAGCAGCACCCCGCTCGTGGGCGACGACGTGATGCGGCTGATGGACGAGCGCCCCGGGATGGCGTGGGAGGCCAACACCGCGGCCCGCGTCTCGGTTTCCGATGCCGATCCGAAGGCGGTGGCTCGGCTCGTTGCGGAGCTACGCGCCTCCGACCGGGTGAAGTCGGCGGTGAAGGAGCAACCCGATGCTGAGCTGCTGGAGCACTACGAGCTGAGCCGCGGAGGCGTGCTCACCAACCTCGGCGTGCTGATGGTCGGGCAGAGGGTGCACCGGTCGATGCTGGGCACCGCGCCCCTCGTGCTGGCGTTCCGGTACGATGCGCAACGGCGTAAGATCGGCACGCTCGCCTGGGACGACAACACGCGCTCCCCCACCGAGCTGATCGACGCCATCTGGGCCGAGATGCCCGACTTCCGGGAGAGCTACGAGCTGCCGGCGGGCATGTTCCGTCCCCGAATCCCGGCCTTCGACGAAGCGGTGATCCGCGAGGTGCTGGTCAACGCCCTGGTGCATCGGCCCTACACCCACCGCGGCGACCTGTTCCTGAACGTCCACCCCGATCGCCTCGAAGTCGTGAACCCGGGCCGGCTCCCCCTGGGCGTGACCCCGGCCAACATCCTGCAGCAGAGCCGCCGTCGCAACGTGGCCATGACTCGGCTGTTCCACGACCTCGGGCGGATGGAACGCGAAGGAACGGGCTTCGACTTGATGTACGAGAAGCTCCTCGGCAGCGGTCGCGGGGCGCCCACCGTGCGCGAGGAGTACGACGCCGTGTGGGTGACGGTGCCCCGGTTGATCCTGCACCAAGGGGTAATCCGGCTGCTGACCGAAGCCGACGAGCGCTATCAGCTGCTCCAACGGGAGCGCATCACGCTCGGCCTGCTCGCCCAGGGCGAAGGCCTCCGGGCCAACGAGTTGGAAGCGGCCTTGGGACTCACGGACAGCGAGCGCGTCCAGAGCTGGATCGGGCGGCTGCCGGAGCTGGGCCTCGTCGCAACGTCCGGGCGGACTCGCGCCACCCGCTACTTCGTGCCTCCTGAGCTGCTTCGCGGTGCCGGGTTGCCCCTGCGGACGACGCTGAAGCGGCTGGAGCCGCACCGGTTACGGGCGTTGATCACGGAGGATGTGGGTCGGCATCCGCTCTCCGGACGGGGAGAGATTCGCGAACGAATCGGCACCGAAATCGACGAGAAGGTCATCGGACGTGCCTTGGCCGCGCTCGTGGCGGATGGGGTGCTGGAGATGACCGGCCAGAAGCGCTGGACCCGGTACTCGCTGTCAACCGCTAAAGGACAACGGCGATGAAATCGGAGTGGGGAATCCGGCCCCGGACTTATAAGTGCCGGACTTCACTGGATACTTCTAAGTCCGCCGAGCGGACTGACGGGCTTAGACTCGCGGGCATACGGAGCGGAGGCCGACCACGATGACCCCCTCCGGCCTCACGCGCACCCGCCTGGAGAAGGCGGCGATGGACAACGGCTTCGATCTCGACCTCGCCCCGGCCGGTGCGTGGCTCGCCTTCGCGAGCAGCCAGGTGCCGCTGCGGCTGTGGCTCACCGCGCTGGGCGATGCGGTGTTCATCGCGGCGTTCTCGCAGGCGAACGTCGTCGCCTCGCTCACGGAGCCCGGCGCGGTGTTCACGAGCCCGCTCCCCGCGGCAGCGGCGGGCGGGCGGGGCGTCACCTCCATCGAGTCGCTCTACCCCCTGCTTCGCCGGGCCTTCGTGCTCTCGCGCTCGCTCCCGACCGGCCTCGTGGAACAGTTCCGCAAACGGACTCGGAGCATGCCCATGACGACGGAGGTGGAGCGCCTCGCCGTCCAGCGCGTGGGCCAGGACCTCTTCCGCGCCGGCCTCGTCGACTTCTGGCAGGGTCGTTGCGCGGTCACCGGCCTCGCCGTGTCGGAGCTGCTCCGTGCGAGCCACATCAAGCCGTGGGCGGACTGCGCCACCGACGATGAGCGCCTCGACGTGTTCAACGGCCTGCTTCTCGGCCCGAACCTCGACGCCGCGTTCGACGGCGGCTTCGTCACTGTGGCGGAGGACGGCGTGGTCGTGGTGTCGAACGCGCTGGACCGCGCGGCGCGGGAGGCGCTGGGGCTCGATCGCACGCTCCGGGTGAGGGGGCTGAAGGCGGAGCACCTCGGCTATCTGCGATGGCATGGGGAGCGGGTGTGGCAACGGTGGACGCGATGAGCGGGCTTCTGGACCCGGAAGAGTGCCGGCGGCGGGATGCGGTGCTGCGGGCCTACATCCTAAGTCGAACCTGGGACGGCGGCGGTGAGTTCCACCTGGTACGAGCCCTCGTTTCCGAGGGCCACCCGACCCTCGACGACTTCCCATTCCTTGTGGACTACGAGTGGGAGGTCTGGCCTGGAGCCAGCGAGGGCGGGAAGGGAGATCTGGTGTGCTCGGATGCCGGTGGCCGCTTCGCGGTCGTTGACGTGAAGTGCCTCGACATGCGAGCGGATCGAACCGTCGGCACGCGTCGTACTGGACACCGAAAGAAGGTTCGAGAGCAGGGGCAGAACTACGCGCGAGCTCTCGGGAGAAGGCTAGGCGCCGCCTGTGCCTCGATCCGGGCGTTTGCGCATACGAACGAGGTCGCGATGCTGGAGGTTCCTTGGACGATGTGATTCGCATGCTGACGGCTCGTTTGCTGATGACGCCCACGGCAAAGCTGACCTGTGCTGCCACGTTCTTGGACGCCCGCAACGCCATGACCACCGGCGGCTTCGAGATCGTGCCGAAGCTGGAGGCGGGCCGAGTCACCGCGTACTGGCACACCACTCCAGCGGGCAACGTTTCCGAGAAAAAGGTTGCTTTGCCACACGTCGTTTCGGACGGCTGCGACATCCCTTCGCTCATCGCGGTCCTCGCCGAGCGCCGGTACGTCTTCGTGGTCGGGGGCGACCGCGTTGTCGGCTACGTCCATTTTTCGGATCTCAATCGTCCTCAGGTGAAAGTGCCGCTCTTCGTGCTCTTCGAGGAGTTGGAGCGCGTGCTCGTGGAACTGCTGGAGCCGAGCCTCACCGTCGCGTCGCTCCGCGCGGCGCTCCCGCGGCAGGCCGCTCGCCTGTTGAAGCTGCACACCGAACGGCACGACGCCGGCGCCGATCACTCCCTGGCCAGCACTCTCTCGTTCACCGAAGTGCTTCGTGCTGCGCAGTTCTTCCGTCACGTGGTCCTCGAAGACCCGGAAATCAAGCTCCTCGGGGACTTCCGCAACCTCGTGGCCCACGCGGGAAGGAGCCTCGTGCGGCACCACGACGACGTGAAGGACCTTGCGGCGTGCCAAGCACTGTTGCGCCAACTCCTCGCTCGCCCAGCAACCACTCACGCCCCGGCGCCCGCATGACGCAGTTCACCTGGATTCCGTTCTACGAGGAGGTCGCCGTGGCCTTGCTCGCCTCCGAAGCGAAGCAGTCGGAGTTACTGGCGATCTTGCGGAAGCTGCGGGACGCTGAGCTCAAGGTCGTGCGGCTCGACGACAAGAGCGCCACGGGCCCGGTGCCGCTGAGCGTAATGGACCCGTTCACCTTCTTCGCGAGCTTCAACCGCAACACCACGGATGCCAACCGCGTCGAAATCCTCCAGCGGCTGAAGGACGAATTCGCGCTGACCACCGCGGTGCCGACCGACTTTGCCGGCGTCCCGTTGGCCGACAACATGCAGTCGTGGTTCTTTCCCTGGGAGCACGAGCGGAAGGCCGACGACGTGGCGTCGCTCTGGGCGCTCGCCCGCCGGGCCGTGCTCGGAGCGCGCGAGGGCGTCGAGCCCGGGCCGTTCGAGCGCTGCCTCGCCATCCGGAGCGTGAAGAGCGCGAAGCTCACGATCGGGCTCTACTGGCTTCAACCCCGGAAGTTCCTCCCACTCGACGGGAACACCCGCAGCTACCTCGCGCGGAACGGCCTGGCGGTGCCGCCGCAGGTGACGACGTGGGCGCAGTACCTCGCGCTCGTGGGGGGCGCGGTGAACGCGCTGGGACCGGACTTCGCGCGGATCTCGGCTGCCGCCTACGGGAAGACGGAGGGCGCTCCACCGGCTCCGACGCGGTATTGGGCCGGGGGACACGAGTTCGGTCCCGGGAACTCGAAGCTCGCCGAGTTTCTGGAGCAGGGGGTCTGGCGCTTCGGCCATGCCAAGGACTCGACGAAGCAGGGGGCGAGGAGTGCGTGGAAGCGCTTCGCACAGGTGAGGCCCGGCGACCTGCTCGCGATCAAGGGGGCCGGCGGGCCCGGCTGGCAGCATCTCAAGGTCCACGCGGTGGGCCGGATCGACGAGGTCGATCTCGATGCCGGGGAACTCCAGTGGACGGCGATCGACACCCCGCTGTTCAACGCCAAGACACCAGGCAAACCCGGCGTCGGAACCTGGCAGGAGACCCTCTGCGAAGTGACGAACCCCTCGGCCCGGGCAGCCATCTTCGGAGCCACGGCCACGACGACGCCTCCCGTGGCGCAGCCGCAAGGCGGCGAGGCGAAGTTGAAGGAACGCGAGTCGCACCCACGCCCCGACGTCGCGCTGAACCTCATCCTCTACGGCCCCCCGGGGACGGGAAAGACGTACGAGATGCGGCGCATGCGGACGAAGTTCGAGATCAAGCCCCATCCCAAGGCGGAGAAACCGCAGATCGACGTCGGCGCGTTGGGGTGGTTCCCCGTCGTCGCGCTCGCGCTCCAGGCGCTCAAGGCGGCCGACGTGCCCACGCTCATCAACCATCCGCTGATCCAGCGGAAGTATCAGCACAAACCCACCAAGACGCCGCTCGGGAATCGACTCTGGGGAGTGCTCCAGTCCCACTCGGTCGCTGAATCGAAGTCGGTCAAGTACGCGAACCGAAATGGGCTGCTCGTGTTCGACCGCCAAGCCGACGGACTCTGGCACCTCCCTCAGGGCCTCCCGCCGGAGCTCGTCCCGCTCGCTGAGGAGCCGGCCCCCCCCGCCGATGCCATCGACAATCAGCGGTTCGTGACCTTCCATCCCTCGTTCACCTACGAGGACTTCGTGGAGGGGCTCCGGCCTCGCGTCGACGATGAGGACGAGGGTGAGGTGGCCTTCCAGCTCCGCGACGGCGTGTTCAAGGAGGTCTGCGAGCTCGCGGTGCACCTCGCCGGCTTCGAGGGCAGCCTCGATGCGTTCTGTCGTCTCGCGCACGCAGAACGGAAGGCCGCGCTCGCCGGCGCGCCGCCGGCCGTCCTGTTCATCGACGAGATCAACCGCGGCAACGTCGCACGTGTGCTCGGCGAGCTGATCACGCTCATCGAACCCGACAAGCGCCTCGGCGAGGACGAGGAGCTCATCGTCGACCTGCCGGGCTCTCGAGAGCGGTTCGGGGTGCCGTCGAACCTGTGGATCGTGGGGACGATGAACACCGCCGACCGGAGCGTCGTCGCCCTCGACACCGCCCTCCGCCGCCGCTTCAACTTCAAGGAGTGCCCTCCGAAGCCGGACCTCCTCAAGGATTTCGGCTTCGAAGGGATCAAGCTCGACGTCCTGCTCGCGACGATCAACCGGCGCCTCGTCCGCCTACGGGATCGCGACCATCAG
>SXGU01496416.1_pt1 | contig 10653 bp, 15 predicted proteins | sample 3174531 | NCBI WGS metagenome assembly SXGU01 (sample SAMN11356863, study PRJNA531348) | freshwater metagenome | isolation source: freshwater sample F1-140 | place: China: Fuxian Lake, Yuxi | collected 2017-12-25 | reverse complement strand
GACGACTCATGTATTGCCGGGATCAAAACAACACAGAGACGGCCGCAGGGCTTCGCCCCTGGCCTACGAACCACAGGGTAATTGTCGTTGCCCGGGAGAAATAGTTGTCGTCAGACCGAAGAAATAGTTGACGCCAGACACACGCCCAAGACAGAAGCAATATGCTCCTCGCGGACGTCCTGAACAATACGTGTCAGGTCGGCACCGGGTTCAGGGATGCCTTGGTGGACCCACAGCCCCCCGAGCTCTTCCCATGATGCCGGGGGAGCGAGCGCCTCCTGATTGGGGTTTGTGGTGATGATCATCGCTTCGATCCTCTTTCGTTCTTGTACTCTAGCGCCACCGGGCCACGATGTCACGCTTTCTCAGGTTGCCTTCCCCGTCAAGTCAATGGCCGCTCCACCCCGCATGAAGAATCTCGGCGAACAATGATCGCTGGGACCGCTGAAACGCTACACCAAGCGTGCGGGCGCGTTCCCGATATCTCAGGCAGTTGGAACGAAATAACGATTTAACGAATTCATTACCAAGCAGAACCTATTCGTCCGGCGCGAGGAAGCGTCCGGGATTCGCAGGGTCGTTCTGGCGAACCCATTCCAACGTGCCATGGGTGAACCTCGCCGTGTACTCGCCATACTCTCCTTCATCGGAGACGAGTTGAAGATCCCCATGAAAATCCATATCGATGCACTCTTCGGGATGTTGCGCGGCGGCCGTGATCGGTTCGTCCTCCCGCAAGGCTGTCCCGATGCGGCAGAGCCGCCCGTCTCTGGTGACCAGGTAGCGGTCAAGGAGGCGCTCTAGGGATTTTGTCTGGAATTCACGCCCGCCCGATGGAATGTTCGGTAGTGCATCGTCGAACAGCACCTCGTCATACATGCTCATGACTGAGGCTTCCGGCGTTCGTCGGATTTCTTCTGCAGCCGGGCACGGGCATTGGCGGGTTGCACGGTCTCGCCACGATCAAGCGAGGCCAGGCGGCGGCCAAGCTCCCCGTTGAATTCGGCACCGGTCACAACACGTCGTGCGCGATCAGCCATCAGCATCTCTGCCATGAGTTCATCCACCGTCACGCCGCGAGCGTGCGCGGCGGCGATGAATTCCGATTCCACCTGGGGCGAAAGATTGATGCTCATGAGGTAGTCTCCATTTTCAGCGTACTTCTACTCCATACCGCCCTTCTTGTCACGCTTTGCGATGACGGGCTGCACCACCCACATAGGCGAGCGCCGCGAGCCGGAGCCATGCGTTCACGCCCGCAGGGAGTGGGCTCCGTGTGTCTGTTTGGGTGAGCGTCTACGTTCTTCTCCATTCGCCCGGCAAGGCCACCATCCGCCAGCCTCCTTGTGAAATCTGCCGACCCCCGACCCTATTGACTTCAAGCGGCGGCCCGCGCCAGGGCTTCGCCCCCGTGTAGCCGCGTGGAAGTCGGGTCGTGGGGGATCGGCCTCCCTGCTTTCACAAGGCTGGCAATGATGCCCGCCGTAACGAAAGAAAGGAAACTTTATGACAACCAAACGTCCCATCGCCCAACTCCGTGACGGGCTTCTTCAACTGGCCATCTGGCAGCGCGACACCGACAAGGGGTGCTTCTACAGCGTCACCGTCGAGCGCCGCTACAAGAAGGACGGCACCTGGGCGGGTACCCAGTCCCTCGGCGAGGACGACCTCCTCAAAGTGGGCGAGCTCCTCCGCCAAGCCTACCAGGAGATTCTGAACCGTAAGCGTCCGGCGACCGACGCCACGACCGGGGAGGGCTGAGCCATGACCGAACGTTCCGCCAACCTCACCCTGGCCGACCTACGGCAATTCACCGGCACCGAGCAATGGTACCGGCACGGGCTCAACCGAAGCGTCCTCTACACCGACGGCGTGAAGTACCTCGCCGAGCATGCCGGAGCCTACTGGCTCATCGACGAGATCGCGCTCGCCCAACGCGGCGCGGTGGCCGCCTTGCCGTTCCAGCTCTGGAGGCTGACTGTCAAACGCGAACGCGGCATCCTCACCTGCGAAGACGGCGACGGCAGGAAGGTGCGGTCGAAGCGCATTCCCTTCACCGACTTCCCCTTGCCGCGCATCGAGCTTTACTGTATCGACAACATCATCCTCTTGCCGAGCGAGTATTGAATCATCAGAACGAAACAACGAATTCGTTAAATCGTTCTTTCGATGCTCCGGTTGCTCGTGACAGAAGCGATGCTTCGCTGCTTCGTTCGTCTCATGCCCAACCTAGCCGCGGTTTTCCCGGTAGTTGGGGCGGGAGCTTCGCATAGCTTCCTCGAATGCTTCTCTTGTCTCCTCCGGTGAAACCGGCTGACGTTTCGCATCCACTTCGTCGAAATAGGCCATCAGCCCTTTGAGAGCTTCTTGCCTCTGCTCTGGTGAGAGATTCTTCGCAAGATGGGCCATAGCAACCATTTCTAGGGTACCGCGCAGCGAAAGTCACGTGGTTTTCGTGGGTTCATTGGGCTTCAGGTGCTCATCCAGCCTGGAGGCTGGGTAACGCCAGGAAGAAATAACGAATTCGTTAAATCGCTCTTTCGTGCGCCGTTTTGCTCGTGACAGAAGCAATGCTTCGCTGTACAGTTGGATGGAATTTCCCGGCGACCGTGCACCATGTGGCGAGGGCGGAATGAAACTGGAACTGGAACTGCGACAGGAGGTGAGGGACTTTCTGGCGGCCAAAGCGGCTGCGGAAGGCAAGCCCATGCACCAAGTCATCGAGGGAATGCTTGAAGTGTTCGCGGTAGTGGGGCGTGATATTTCTTCCATAGACTCACCACCCGAGAAGCGCGCCCAGGCCATGGCGGAATTCCTGGCGGGTATGGAGACCGACGCCGGACTGCCGGAGGTGGCCTTCAAGCGGCAGAATTGGTACCCGGATGGTGGGTAGCTGATGGCGATCTTATTGATACGAATGTCTTGCTGCGCGCCCTCGATACGCGCAATGCCCTTCGTCCCGTCGCCAGAAATGCTCTGGCCTCTATGGTCGAGCAGAACAATGCCTTATGTGTCATCCCGCAGAATTTGATCGAGTTCTGGAGTGTCTGCACCCGGCCACTACACGCCAACGGATTTGGGAAAACTGTTGCCCATACCGACCGTTACTTGCGGCTTGCAGATCGTTTCTTGCGTATTCTCCCCGATCATCCAGACATCTTTTATGAGTGGCGCACGCTCGTAGTGAAGCATCAGGTCATGGGAGTTCAGGTTCACGACGCGAGGATCGTTGCCGCCATGAACGTCTACGGCGTCCAAGAGAGATCCTCACGTTCGATGTGTCCGATTTTCGACGCTATTCGAGTATCCGAGTCATCGACGCGCGTGAGTTCCGCTCGCCGAACGAGCATTGACCAGGAGAACGAAATAACGAATTCGTTACTTCTTTAAATCGTCCTTTCGTTCTTTCGTTCCATATGCTATCGTCTCTTTTTGAGAAGCACATCGGAGGCGCTATGGCGGTCGTGATCGGAGTCGTATCACAGAAGGGCGGGGTGGGGAAGTCCACCCTGGCGCGGCTGCTCGCGCGCGAGTACGCGCAGGCGGGATGGAACGTCAAGATTGCCGACCTGGACGTCTCCCAGGGGACGAGCTTCAACTGGCAGGCGCGCCGCCTGCAGCGGGCGATCGATCCGCCGATTTCCGTGGAACGTTTCGGCACGGTCGAGCAGGCGCTCAAGGTCAGCCTGCATTACGACCTGCTGATTCTGGACGGCGCGCCGCATTCGACGGCCGCGACGCTCCGCATCGCCCAGGCCTCCGCCCTCGTGCTGTTGCCGACCGGCCTATCCCTGGACGACATGGAACCTTCCGTGCTTCTTGCGCACGAGCTGGTCAAGAAGGGCGTCTCCAAGAAGCACCTCGCATTTGCCTTCTGCCGGGTCGGCGACAGCGAATCCGAGATCGAAGAGTCCCGCTCCTACATTACGCAAGCGGGATACCTGGTTCTGGACGGCGCGATCCCCGAGAAGATCGCCTATCGGCGCGCGAGCGACGAAGGTAGGACGCTCGCCGAGACCAAGTTCCCCTCACTCAATGAGCGCAGTGACGTTCTCGCGCAGCACATCATCAACGCCTTAAGCAAACTGACGAAAGGAAAATGAGCATGGCCAAGGTTCCTCCTCCCGCCGCCGCGAAGTCCAAGAAAGGCGCCCCCCCTCCCGCTCAGCAGACCATGGGCAATCTCGACAAGCCCGAACCCGGAGCGCTTGCGCCGCTCAATTTCAAAGTGCCGGAAGCCTTCAAGAAGGAATTCAAGATCTACGCCACCACCCACGGCATGACCATGGTGGGGCTCTTGCTGGAAGGCTTCATCCTCGTCAAGGAGAAGCGTGGGAAGTAGGACGAAATAAAGAATTCGTTATTTCGTTAGCGAACGAACAGCCCTGTTCTCGCTGACGCTTTGCGAGATGTGGATCGGGCAAAAGGGTTCCCTTTTGGTCCATCGCCTCGCGCCGCGCCGTTTTTGGACAAGGATTCGAGACGCTGAGATCGCTTCTACGTGGGGTCACGACGGCATTTCGAAATTTTCCCTTTGCGGGACGAAAGCCATCGCCTGAATGGTTACTGTTTCACGTCCACAGCCCGTTGCTACGTGGGGCAGGTCCCAGAAGTCATATGCTATGAAGAATATGCCCGAAACAAATGATCCTCCTGTCACGCCGCCAAAAACGGCAGCCGAAGCGACGAGCATCGCAATCGAGACCAATGCCATCCCTCGCCCGGAGTGGCTTCAAGTTATCTACAGTGAAGCTTGGAAACAATACTGTCATGAAGACAACCTCTATCAGAATAGAAGCAGCATTTACCTTGGCATCAACACGGCCCTTGCTGCGACGCTTGCGTTAGTTGTGTCCCGGACTGAGTTTTCATCGGTCTCGCTTCGGCATCAGAGCATACCGGTTGGAGGAATCGCCTTGAGTGCGGGAGCCCTGTTCATTGCCGTGATGGGCGTGGTGATACAGAAACACTGGGAACGTCTGACCAACGTTTGTCGAGCATACCTATCTCTCCGCCTCTCAACTGCCCGGCTGATGGAGATTGAAGCGGGGTTTGAAAATCTCACGCTAGTAGGCCTGGAAAACCGCTGGCTTGAGTGGTCGAACAAGCAGAGCGACAAGAGCAGTTGGTTTTCGTCTGGTGTGATTGATCCATCAACCAAAGCAGAGTACGAGATTCGCCAACGGCCGAAACTTGGTGGTTTTCAAATTCAACTGAGTCTAATCCGGACATTGCTTTACATGTGGTATGCGGTGGGATCAATTGCCGCAGCTTTCTTCTTGGGAACAGTGTGCGCCGCCGTAGTGGGACGGGTTTGAAAGCGCACCTACACGCCAATCCCGAAACTTACCCCTTGTGGGACAGCCAACTCATCGGGCAAAAGGGGTCCCTTTCGCCCCACTCCGAACGTCCGGACAAGTCGCTGAGTTCATGCGGTCGAAAGCGGTCAAAAGGGCGGGACAGAAAGTCTTCGGAAGCGATAACGAAATAGTGAATTCGTTATTTCGTTACCATTGGCGGAATCTCCCCCGCCGCCTGCAACTTCAGAAACCACGCGGGCGGGCGTCCTTTGCCCACGACGTAGCGCTGCGTGGGATCGGCGGGGTTCGCATAGATCGATCCCGCCTTCAAGGAACGCGGACGGCGTCCCGGCCGGAACGTCACTTGAATCCGTGCCTCCGCCGCGAGCTTGCGAATCTGCTCCATGGCGGAGCGTTTGTGATCCTCCGCCCGGTTCTTGAGTTCGGTTTCAGCGAACTGGATCACTTGGCGCAATTGCGCATCATCCAGTCCGCGCATCGTTTCCGTGGTCATGTTGGTTCCTCCGTTTGAATGGTGATTTTGTTGATGTGAGGCGTATCCCCAGGCTTGACCCATTCCTCCGCCATGGTGCCCTCCTGAATGAAGCGCGGACGATGCTGGAGCATCGCCTCGTAAATGCTGGTCAAGCGGCGTCCCACCATCCGGACGGTGTCCGTACCGAACTGGAGCAGCAGCTCGTCGCCGGAGGGATGATCGATCCGGGTGAGATAGGCGTAGCTGAAGCCGCAGCGTCCGCCGTTGCTGAAACGCACGTCGAGCATGAAATCCCACGGGCGTCCGTGCTCGAACGCGTCGCGCGGCTCCTCCGCTCCGGCCTCTGGGCTCCGCGCCGGGCGTTGCATGATTTCATCGAGCTTCGAACGCCCGAGCTTCTTAGGATCGTCGCCCATGATGAATCCCCTGAGTCCGTTGCCGCGCCTCTTCGAGCGCCTTCATGCCACGACGGCGCATCACGTCGTAGACGCGGCGCAGGTATTGGAGATGCACGGTGCGTCCCTTGTCGAAGCGCGTGTTTTTCAGTGCCTTCGATTGAAGCAGTTCGGTCGCGGACAAGCGGGCGCTGCTCGTTCGGATGGCGTCGAGCATCGCGGGCTTGTCGTCCGTGTAGATGCGCACCGCCTCCCGCCCGCGCGAGACGGACACGTAGAGTTGCTCGCGGTTGACCGCCGTGAGCGTCTCCCGGCCCATCGAGATGAAGACCTTGTCCACCGTCTTGCCCTGGGAGGCGTGGCTCGTACTGGTGTAGCCGTGAGCGACATGCCCGTAATCCTTCGGCAGCGTGAGCCCGTTGGCAAGCCGGAGATCGCCGTCCCGAGTGAATCCCGTGATCACATGCACCGCGCCGTTATCGAGCCGCTTACGGTCGGCGGTTTGTCCGTTTTGCGTGAGGCGAATCACATCGCCAACCCCGAGTGCCACATTGCCCTTGCGATAGACCTGGAATCGTTCCGCCGCCGCGAGCGGAAGCGGTGAGGATGAAGTCGCGCCGTTGCGCGTGACAAGCACGTTGCCTTGCGCGTCGCGCCCCGTGACGGTGACACGTTCGCCGCGCTGGAAGCCCTTCACGTTCTGATGGAACTGCACCACCATGTCTCGCCGGTAACGGGTCGCATCTTTGCGCTCCGCCACGCCCCATTGCAGGGAGGTGAGCGTCTCGAACGCGCGTTCATCCGTGATGCGGCGCGCGCCCTTGAGACCTTCGCGGATATGGCCGGTGATCCGGTCGGCCTCCGCATGGGTCGGGGCGACGACCAGCGCCGTTTTGTACTCGCCGTTGCTCCTACGTTCGCGGGTGGCGGACAGGTAGTCTTTTGCGATTTGTTCGAAGCGCTCTTCGCCGTCCGAGGCAATGATCGCTCCCAAGGCATCGAGTTGCTCGATCCCGGCAGCAAAATGCGTCTTGCCGTTTGCCGCGAGCGCGTCACCGCGACTGATGGACGCCACCGCCTCCCGGTATCCCGCGTGCGTTTGTCGGCGCACCTCGGAGAGCTCGGCAAAGCGCACGACCTTCTGGGTTTCCAAGATGCGCAACGCATCTCCGCGCCCCACCCCGAAATGCTGACGGCTGTCGCCGGCGAGTACCACGCGGCAGTGTTGCTGTTCCGCCAGGCGAAACACGTCGCGCATCTCGCGCGTGGAAAGCAACCCGGCTTCGTCGATCCATAGCACGCCTCCAGCGACCTCTTGCTGCATCTTCGGGTTGCTGAGCAGTTGCGCCACCGTATCCGCTTGTTCAAACCCTTCGCTACGCAGCACCCCGCGCGACGCCGCCGACGAGGGCGCGAAGGTGAAGACACGCTGTCCTTGCTTTTCCATCGCCGTGATGGTCGCCTGCATCATGCGTGTTTTACCGGTGCCTGCTCCGCCACGCAGTCCGATCACCCGGTCACTCGACTGCAGCACCGTGTGCGCCGCCGCGCGTTGTTCGGCGCTGAGTTCAGGGTCGAGCGCCGCCGGTTTTCCAGCCAAGGGCGCGCACGCGCCGCGCCCCTCGCTAGCGAAGCGCAGCATGGCCATTTCCTCGCGGCAGACTGCTTCCGTGGTGGCGTAACGCTGTCCCTGGAGATCGGCGCGAATAATGTCGCCGCGTTGCATCTGTCCATGAATGTCCTTGGGCAGCACGGATCCAACGCCCCAGGCGAGCGCACGCGCCGCCAGGCGCTTCGCTGTGACCACGGACGCGCGCTCGAAGCTCTCCTCAATGGCCTGATTCATGGCCGCCTCCGCCGTCCATTCCTTGCCGCGGATCGCTCCCGTTCCGGCATGCCGCACGGCGCGAAGCTCGGATGCGGAGAGCTTCTTGCGCCAAGCGTCCCGGAGCGCGCCCAACGAGGCTTCCTTGCCCTTGCCTTGGCGCGTCATCTTGCCGAGCTCGCTTTTCTGCTTGAGGTCGGTGATGCCGCGCTTTTCGGCTTCCGTTTCGATCTCTTGCGTCCGGCGAGAAAACCGCTCGCATACCTCCTCCTCAATGCCGAGCAGCCGGAAACTGTCGCCGTCTTTCTCGATCCCGTATCCGAGATCGGATAGCCGTTTGGCAAAGCGCGCGTGAAAGGCGGATTGGTAGTAGATTGCATCCGTCTTGATCTGTCCGAACTGCCCGGCCTTCCACCGTTCCTCCGCCGCGTCATAACTGACGTTGAAGGCGACGGCGTGAATATGGCAGTGTGGATCCGGCGTGCCGTCAGCAAGCGGACGCGTGGTGCGGTGGAGAAAGTCGCAAAAAATCATGTTGCCGGTTACGAGGTCATGATCCTGGCCATTCTTGCGCACGCGTACGCACATGGCTTGTTCCACCTCTGCCATCGTCTCCTGGACGGACGTGCGGAACGCGTCGAGGATACGCTCGTCTCCGCCGAGTTCCAGCGCCAGGCTTGCGGACTTCGGCATGTCGAAGGTGAAATCGTAGGCCACGCGCCGATCCATCTTGGTTCGTGCCGTTAATTGCTCGCCGGTCAATGGATGCAGATTGTCGCAGAGCCGGAAATATTCCTCCTGTTTGACCGGACCGGACAAGCCCATCGCTTCTGCCCCGAGTCCGTGCCAATGCCCGACGATCTCCGGCGCTTCCTTGAGGTAGTAGTCGGAGCGCGCCAAATGCTCGCGATGGTATTGCTTGGCGGCGTCTGCGTTGACGGTCGGATTGATGAAGAGCATGGGAGCACCTTAAACGAATTAACGAAATAACGAAAGACCGAATTAATGAAATCGTTACCTATAGACATCTCCCCTAAGCAGTGCTTGAGGGTCGCACCCGGCGACGGAGATCGCGCCGCCGGGCGCGTCCTGATCCGGCAGAACCTTCACCGCACGAGCGTACGTTCCCGTGAAGGGACGTAGCTGTCGGCGGGCCGCCCGAAACGCCGCGCGGGCGTCACGGGAGCCGTCGGGGTCTGTCCGTCGATGGAGGAATGCTTAACGCTGAGCGCGACAAGCGTTTTGCCCGCCTCTTGGACTTGCCGCATCTCGCCCTGGTGGAGCTCCATGATGCGCGATGGCGGCTCCTTCGGTCGAGCAAACCGGTCGATGACGGACACGCGGCTACCTCACCGGCGCTGTACCGGCATCCATCATCGAGAGCAGTTCATTGCCGAGAGATCCGAATGCGGCTTTGAGCCCTGGGTCTCGCTGCACCATGGCCACGTTCGAGGCCGCGATCACCAGCCCTGCGGTTTGCGACGCCGGACGCCCGGACAACGCGTCGCCGAGATAACGCGCCTCGACCTGGCCGTCTCGGGCGTCAAGGAACACCGAGCGTTCATAGTGGTAGTCGATCTGCGCGTTCACCGTGAGCGCCACGGCGGAGATGAGCAGCCAGATGCCGACAGCGGGCGCGAACAAATACGCGATCCCTCCGGCGATACCGACGAGCGCCGGTTCGATCCACTTGTGGATCACTTCGTCATTCAGCCTGAAGGGGATGTCCGACAGGTCGAGCTCGTACAGCCAGGACTCGCCCTTGCTGAAGCTGTGCCACGTCACGCCACGGCGATTGCGGTCGTTGATCTCGTAGCGGTGAAACAGGCTTGCCGCGAGGAAGGCGAGGGAGCAGAGGATCGCGATGCTGCTGAAGCCGGAGAGCAACGGAAGCGTGCTGACCACCGCGTATCCGAAATAGGTGGCATCATGCACCTCCGCGTGCGAGCGCGGCGCGGAATTGATGATCCGGTTGAGTGCCGCGACCGATGCGGTGCCGGTGGCCAGCACGCAGATGTCAATCGCGTTGCGCAGCAATTGGCGGACGGCACGCTCCCAGAACTTCGCGTTGCCTCCGCGATCCCGATCGCCGCGATCCGCTGTTTCGAGCACGGTCATGAACAGATTCACCAGTTGCTCGGTGCGCGATCCCTCTACGCCGGGGCGCTTGAGCAGGTAGTGCATCAGGTTGCATCGCCACCGGTTGGATGGCGAAATCACGATCAGCGAATCGCTGCGGCCGGTTTGCGCCGCATACCGCTCCCAGAGCGCCCGCTCGTCCGGCTTTACGCAGCACACCAGCCCACCCATGCCTGCGGCCAAATAAGCGCGTGCGAGCGTTGCGCCGGAGCCGCTCGTCTTGCCACTGCCGACCGCGCCGAAGATCGCCACCCCTTCGACAGCGTGACGGATCGTGAATCCGTCGAGGGGCGAGAACGTGACGAGCGGCGTGTCCAGGTCGAAGGGGGCGGGCGGCGTCACTTTGCTGGTAGCCGACACTGCTGTCCAAAATAGGCCGAATGGCCGTTGGCGACGTTGAAGGCATTGGGATTGTGGTGCGGAATGTGGCGGTAGCGGGTTGAGGTCTGCTGACGGCTCCTGTCCAAGTCAGCGGAGTTGGAGGGCGAGTTGCTGTTC
>SXGU01354303.1_pt1 | contig 10654 bp, 8 predicted proteins | sample 3174531 | NCBI WGS metagenome assembly SXGU01 (sample SAMN11356863, study PRJNA531348) | freshwater metagenome | isolation source: freshwater sample F1-140 | place: China: Fuxian Lake, Yuxi | collected 2017-12-25 | reverse complement strand
GATCACCTGGGTGTCGGACAGGTCGGGGATGGCGTCGAGGGGGGTGTGTTGGATGGCCCAGATCCCCCACAAGGTCAGGCCGGCCACCAGGGTGAAGACCAGGAAGCGGTGGGTGGCGCAGTAGTCGATGATTTTGTCGATCATGATGCCCGCTCCTAGTGCTGGTGGGTGCTCATCGCGCTGAGGGCCGCCTTGAGCTGGCTCTCCGAATCGATCAGGAAGTTGGCGCTGGTGATCACCATCTCCCCCTCCTCCAGGCCGGAGAGGACCTCGTAGCCCTCGCCGGACCGGCCGCCCAACTGCACCTGGCGCGGCTCAAAACGGCCCTCGCCCCGGTCCACAAAAACCAGGCGCCGGTTGCCCGAGTCGAGCACAGCGCTGGCGGGCACCACCAGGCCCTCGCGGTCGGCGGTCTCGATCTCTACCTGGGTGAACATGCCCGGTTTGAGTTTCCAGTCCGGGTTGTCGAACTCGATGCGGGCCTTGCCGGTGCGGGTCTGGCCATCGACGTACGGGTAGACGAAGACCACCTTGCCGCGGAAACGCTGACCCGGGTAATAACTGAGGCTCACCTCGGCCTCCTGGCCCACCTGCACCTGGGGCAGCTCGTGTTCGTAGAGGTCGGCGTGGATCCACACCACCGAGAGGTCGGCGATGGTGTAGAGATCGGCGCCCGGCTCGGCGCGCATGCCCTCCAGGGCCCGCTTCTCGACCACAAAACCGCCGCTGTGGGTGTAGACCATGACCTCGGCGAGCGGGCTGCCCGCCTCTTCGAGCTGGGCCAGCTGTTCCTCGCCAAATTCCCACTGGAGGAGCCGGCTGCGCGAAGCGGAGAGCAGGGCTGCCGCCCCCTCGGCCACCTCTTCGATGGGATCCTCGCCCAGGGCCAGCACCGCGCGCAGGGCCAGCAGGTATTCGGCCTGGGCGGCCTCCAGCTCGGGGCTGTAGAAGCTGAAGAGAGCCTGGTGGGGTTTGACCAGCTGTCCGGTGTAGTTGGCGTACAACTCGCGGATCCAGCCCTCGGTGCGGGTGTGTATGTGGTCCACCCGGCGCTCGTCGTAGTCCACCCGGCCTGGGGCGCGCAGGACCCGTTCCAGGGGCTGGCGCACCACCTGCTCGCGCTGGACACCGATCAGCTGCTGGCGTTCGGGGGAGAGGCGCACCTCGGCATGTCCCGGCATGGTCAGGGTGATCTCCTCCTCGGCGATGGGGACCAGGTTCATGCCGCAGATCGGGCATTCGCCGGGACGGTCGGCGACGTATCCGGGGTGCATGGGGCAGTGGTAGCGGGCCGCGCTTTTCCCGCCGGAGTCCGCGGTGTGGCCCCCATGGGGTTCGGCGGCGGCTCCCGGTTGGGTGCTGGCCGCCGCAGGCGGGGCCGGGACCAGGTCCATGCCGCAGATGGGGCACTCAGCGGGTCCGTCGGAGACCTGGTCTGGGTGCATGGGGCAGACGTAGCTGGCGGCGACCAGGGCCGGGGTGTCCGGGTGGGGCGCCGGCGGCTCGTCCGGGGTGCAGGCGTGGGTCCAGACCAGCGCGGCGGCGAGGATCAGCAGGTGGAGGGCGCGTGACATGGCATACTCCTTTCAGGGTTCCAGGGAGGCGCCTACCGCCTCCGCCAACTGGGCCAGAGCCCGGTGGTGGGTGGCCAGTTGTTCCTGGACCATCAACTCCTCCTCGAGCAGGGTGCGGCTGTTGTCCAGCACCATGAGCAGGTCCACCTGGCCCACCCGGTAGCCGGTGAGGGCGGATTCGAGGGCGAGGCGGGTCTGGGGCACGAGGGCCCGGCGGTAGAGATCGACCAGCTGGCCGGCGGCGCTGGCCTGGGTGTAGAGATCGCGGACCTGCGCCAGGAGCTGCTGTTCGGCGGCGAGTAATTCGGACCGGGCGGCGTCCTGTTCGGCGCGGGCACCCCGCACGGCCGCCTGGCGGCGCTGGCGCTGCAGGGGCAGCGGGGCTTCGACCATCAGCAGAAAGAGATCGTCCAGGCCGCCATCGGTCTTCCAGCCGGCGCTGAGGGTGAGGTCAGGGCGGTATTCTTTTTGGGCGAGGGACACCTGCAGCTGGGCGGCTTCGAGCTGGCGGCGCTGGAGGTGCAGGAGGGGGTTGTGCTGCCTGGCCCGCTCGCCGAGCAGTTCGATGGCTGGCAACGGGCCCGGGGTGGGCAGGCTGTCGGGCGGCCCCAGGGGGTCGCCTGGTGGCCGGTTGAGCAGGGCGTTGAGCCGGGCGCGGGCGGCCTCGGCCCGTTGAGAGAAGACCGTCCCGCGCACCAAGAGGCCAGCAGCCTCGACCTGGGCTTTGAGCACCTCCTGCTGGCTGGCTTTGCCGACGCGGTACCGCGACAGGGCGGTGGCCTCGAAATCCCGCAGCAGGTGGCGGGTGCGGGCCACAACCTCCAGGCCCTGGCTGGCCTCGGCCAGGTCGAAATAGGCTGTTTTCACCTGGGCGGCCACCGCGTTGCGCTCTGCCTCGAGGCGGGCGGCTTGGGCAGCGGCGCCCTCTTCGGCCAACTGCCGCCGCAGGCGCCGTTTTCCCGGGTAGGGCAGTTCCTGGGACAGGGAGACGCTGAGCATGGTCATGTTTTCGGCGGGGTGTTCGAGGCCCAGGTCGGGCAGCAGGTGCAGGTGGTCCTCGGTGAGCACCTCGATCTGGCGCACGAAGATCGGATTGCGTTCGAGCCCGAGCTGCAGCATCGGGTCGGGCAGGGCGCCTTCGTGGGCGGGCCGGGTATTGGCCGCCTCCAGCATCTGGGAGGCGCGGTGGATCCCGGGGTTTTGCCGGAGGGCTTCGTCGATCAGGGCGGGCAGGAAAAGCGCCTCCTGGGCATCGGCGGTGGCGGCCAGCAACAAGGCGCTGACTAGACTGCTCCAGTTCCGCTGCATGGGGGGTTCCTTTGGGTACAGGGTACAGGCAATACCGGCGGCAAAACCGCTCGGTGCTGGGTATAACTAGGCTGGGAGGGTGGGGCGGATCAACTTCGGAAGGAGCGGTGGAGCAGGTACAGGGCCGGGCGCGGGGCGTCCGGCGGCGGTGCGGGCTGGAAGGTCACCAGACACGGGCCGAGGACCGGTGCCGGCAGTTCGCGGGTGTACAGTTCGGGAGCCGGGCCAGGTGCCGGAAGTGCGGCCTCGCTGGCGGCGGTTGCCGGAGAGGATTCGGTGGGGCAACAGTACGCCTCGGGCTGGACCGGAGCACAGGCCGCGGCGCGGTGCTGACAGCAGGCCGGTACTGCTGCAGACCCCCCGCTGCCCGGCGCACAGAGGGCCGGCAGGCTGCTGGCGCAGGGCAGCAGCAGAAGCAAGGCGGAGAGCAGGGCGGCGAGTGCGCGCATGATAGGAACCTGGTTGGTGTCTTTCCTGAAGATACTCAAGCCGAACAGGCGGGACAAGTGCTGGTCGCTAGCTGGAAAAGAGCTCGCGGCGGCCCACCTGGGCGCACAGCGGACAGGCGCGCGGATCGTGGCCGCGCGCCTGGCAGTGTTCGCGCCCGAAGTAAATCATTTGCAGGTGCAGGCGGTTCCAGCGCTCCCGCGGAAAGAGCTTTTTGAGGTCCCTTTCGGTCTGGAGCACGTTTTTGCCCTCTGAGAGGCCCCAGCGCCAGGCCAGCCGGTGGATATGGGTATCGACCGGGAAGGCCGGCTCGCCAAAGGCCTGGGACACCACCACCTGGGCGGTTTTGTGGCCCACCCCAGGCAGGTCCTCCAACTCGGCAAGGGTGCGGGGGACCTCGCCCCCATGGCGGTGGGTGATCAACTCGGACAAGGTGCGGATGGCGCGGGCCTTCTGCGGGGCCAGGCCACAGGGGCGTATGAATGCCTGGATTTCCTCGACGGCCAGTTCGGCCATCTGCTGAGGCGTGTGCGCCTTGGCGAAGAGGGCGGGGGTAACCTGATTCACCCGCAGGTCGGTGCACTGGGCCGAGAGCACCACGGCCACCAGCAGGGTGAAGGGGTCCTGGTGCCGGAGGGGGATGGGCGGGGCCGGGTATAATCTGTCCAGGGTGGCGAGGACGACCTCGGCTTTGGCGGTTTTGTTCATGCCCGGTGTTTGGCCAGGAACCAGTCGATGAGCCGGCGGGAGATGCTGATTCCGTCTGGCAGGTCGGGCAGGTGATCGGGGGTGAACCAGGCGGCATCTTCGATCTCGGTGTGGTCCGGCTTGAGCTCGCCGCCGGCGTATTGGGCGGTGAAGCCGACCATCAGGGAGTGCGGGAAAGGCCAGGGCTGGCTGGCGAAATAGCGAATGTCGCTGACCTCGATGTTCACCTCCTCGCGCACCTCGCGGGCCACGGCCTCCTCCAAGGTCTCGCCCGGCTCGACGAAGCCGGCGATGATGCTGTAGCGCCCAGGGGGGAAACGCTGGTTGCGGGCCAGCAGGAACTCGCGGCCCCGCTCGACAAGCACAATAATGGCCGGAGACACCCGCGGGAAAGACAGGAGCCCGCAGGCAGTACACTCCTTGGCCCGCTCGCTGGGGCGCGAGGTGGTGGGGCCGCCGCACTGGCCGCAGAACTGGTGGGTGCGGTCCCAGTTGACGATCTGCACGGCCCTGCCGGCCACCCAGAACTGCGATTCTTCGAGCAGGCCGAAGAGCTGCCTCAGGCCCTTGAGCGCCATGCCCTCAGGGGGTTGGGCGTCGGGCTCGAGTTCGAGGGAAAAGCAGTGGGTGGTGCCCAGGGTGCCCAGGTACTGCTGGCGCAGCGCGGCCAGGCCCAGTTGTGCGGCTTCGGCCACCAGCGGAATTCGGGCGGAGCGGCCCTCGAGGTGGACCAGCAGGCGGTCCTGGGCAAAGGCGAAGTAGAGGGCCGCGGGGCCCTGGTCGGCGGGCGGGGCCACGAGGGGGGTGAAGGCCGGGGCGGTGGACATGGGCCAAAAAGTTATATTCTAGCCGGTTATGGTGCAACTTTCACCCCTGGAACACAGTCTTAATAGGAACCACCAACCGGAGAGAAAGCCCATGTTGGTCCTGCTGCTGGCCCTCTGTCTGTGCGGATCGGCGGGCGCCACCACCCTGCTGCGCTACGACCTAGAGCGTCTCACCAACACCGCATCCACGGTGCTGGTGGCCACATGCCGCGCGTCGTCCCCGCGCCTGCTGGACGGCCAGCCCCACATGCTGGCGGTATTCGAGGTGGGTGAGGTGGTCAAAGGCCAACACGGTTCGCGTCTGGAGGTGTGCCTGCCCGGCGGTGAATTCCAGGGGATGAAGCTCCACCTTGCAGGTATGCCCGAGTTTGCGCCCGGGGAGGAGGTGGTGCTGTTCCTGACCGAGCCAGACCGCCGAGGGAGTCCCTGGCCGGTAGGTTTGGGGCAGGGCAAGTTCCGGGTGGAGCGCCATCCAGCCGCCAAGGCCCAGGTTTTCCGGAACCTGGACGGGGTGCAGATGTGGGGCGCCCCGGGTCCCTCCCTCGACGGCATGGCCCTGGAGGAGTTGTTGGCCAGGGTGCGGCGCATCGCCGAACGAGGGGAGGGCGATCATGGCCGTTAGGGGGCTCCTGCTGGTGTTGCTCTGCACCGGCCTGCCGGCCCAGGCGTTCTTGATCCAGACCTACGACAATGGCCGGGGACCCGTCCGGCTCGCCTGGAAAACCCCCGACAAGATCCCCTTCAGCCTGGATAGGGCCGGCTCCGATGATCTGTCTGCCGAGACGACACACCGCATCCTGCGCGAGAGTTTTGGCGTGTGGGAGGCCGTGGCGGGGTCCCGGGTGGGTTTCGCCGACCGGGGGGTGGTGGACCTCGACGCACCTGCTGGCGACGACCGGGTCAATCTGATCATTTTCGACGAAACCGGGGAGTGGCTGCAGGCCCCTCGCGGAACCGGCATCATCGCCGTGACCCGCATGAACTCCAACACCCTCACCGGCGAGATCGGCGATGCCGACATCATTTTTAATGGCCGCGATTTCCGCTTTGGGCAGGGACAACAGGCCAATAGGGTCGATCTCAAGGACGTGGCGGTCCACGAAATCGGCCATCTCATCGGCCTCGACCATTCCCCGCTGGACGGTCCGGCCCAGGTCCGGCCCACCATGAACCCCTACTATGGGGACGACGGGCCAGGTGCGGCCGCCACCCTGGAGGCAGACGACCAGGCCGGCGCCAGCGTGTTGTATCCCAGTGCTTCTTTTTTGGTGGGGGAGGGGCGCATCTCGGGGGTGGTGAAGGACGGCCAGGGGCAGGCGCTCTTCGGCGCCCACCTGATCGCCGAAAATACCGACACCGGCGAACGCTACGGCACCCTTTCGGGCGCCTTCGCCGGCAGCAGAAACCGCGGCGACTATCTGCTGCGCGGATTGTCGCCCGGCAAATACCGCCTGCGCCTGGAGCCGGTTGCCGGCCGAATCACCGCCGAGAATTTCGGCGGCATTTTCAGCAGCCTGCCCACCGACTTCCCGGCCGAGTACCACGACAATGTCGTGGAGGCGGAATGGGCGCAGTTGGTGACGCTGCACAGCGGGCAACGGGTCGAAGGCCTCGATTTTACCACGGGGCTGGTGCAGGCAGGATATCCGACGCTCCAGCCAGAGGTATTGCCGGGCAATACCCCCGACACCCAGGGCCCCTACCCGGTGCGGGTGCGTTCCCAGGGGGCCGAAAGGGTGGAGCTGGTCTACCGCACCGCCGTTGGGGGCCAGCCGAGAACCGCCGCGATGAAGACCGTGGGACAGGGGCTGTACGCCGCCAGTATCCCGGGGCAGCCCGCCGGGTCCCGCCTCAGCTATCAGGTCCGGGCTCTCAACCGCCAGGGTCAGGCCACGGTGCATCCCCACCCAGACCACTGGCTCGACTTCGACGTGGTGTCGCTCAGCGGGCAGCCCCTGGTGTTCAGCGCCCTGCGCGAGCAGGACCAGCTCAGCATCATCGATACCGGCGATCAGCGCGAGTTGGCGCGGGTTCCGGTGGGAGACGAGCCCATCCAGGTGCTGCTCGCCCCGGATGGCCGCCGCCTCTACATCGCCAGCCTGGGGGCCGGCCAGATCTATGTGGTCTCCACGGCCACCTTTCAGGTAGTGGACCGGATCGCGGTGGCTGCCCAGCCTCTGGACCTCAACCTGTCGCCCGACGGCCGGACCCTCTATGTGACCAATTCGGGTGCTTCCTCACTCACCGCCCTCGACCTGGCGGCCGGCACCACGCGGCGCTTTTTCCTGCCCCAAGTGCAGGATGGGCCGTACGGGGTGGTCTCCACCCGCACGGGGATCTACGTCACCGACCTCAACAACAGCCGGGTGTTGGCCCTAGATTTGGCGGGCAAGGAGGTGGCCCGTATCGCGCTGCCGCCCCAGCCTCGTTCGCTGGCGCTCAGCCGTGACCAGCGGCGGCTCTACGCCACCAGCATGAGCCGCAACCAGCTCAGCGTCATCGAGACCGCCCGGAACAGGGTGGCCCGTTCCATCACCCTGCCGGTGAGCGGCACCTTTGCCGCCGCCGTCAGCCCGGATGGGCGGCGCATCTATCTGACAGCCCACCAGGACAGCGCGGTGGTGATCCTCGACGCCCGCAGCGAGACAGTGCTCAAGACCCTGAAGGTGGGGGTAGATCCGCGCGCCATCTCCTTTGCGCCGGGCGGCAATCAGGTGCTGGTCACCAGTGCGGGCAGCGCCGAGATCGCGGTGATCTCGGTGGCGGGAGACTCCCTCCTGCAGCGCTACGTCACCAGCAGGGGGTTGCGGGGCATCGCGGTGGCTCCGGCGCCTCGGCAGAGTGTCTCCGGATTCACCGCAGTAGCCGTCCCCGCCCAGCTCGAACTTGATCCAGTGGCGCCCAATCCCTTCAATGCGTCGACACAGATCAACTTTGGTGTGCAGCAGGCCGGGCTGGTGGAACTGGCGGTCTACAATGTGCTATGCCAGCGGATCAGGGTCCTGGTCAGCGAAACCCTGGCGGCAGGCAGGCACCAGGTGCTTTGGGATGGCCTGGACCAGGTGGGGGGGGAGGCCGCCAGCGGCATGTACCTGGCGGTGCTGAGGGCGGGCAATCGACAGGTGGCGCAAAAACTGATGCTGTTGCGCTGAATTGGGGCCTCGGTGCCGGCCTGTGTGCTCCCATCCCTTTGTGTTGACAGGGTATATCTACCTGTCTAAGTTGAAAGCTTGTATACGGTCGGCGTCGCTGCGAACCATTGGTCTATAGCCCGCCGGGATCCGTTTCCTTTGCCCATCGGCGTGGAGAGGACGGTGTCATGCCCCGGTTGTGGATAAAATCGGCGGTCGTCGCCCTGGCCCTGGTCGGGCCAGGGTTGGCGCAAGAAGCCGTGTTGCCTGACTCCCTGAATCCTACGCTGGCCGCACCCGACTCCCTGGGGCAGGCCACCCCACCACCACCGGCCGATTCGCTGGTGCTGCCCGCGCTCCAGCCAGACTCGCTCTCCCTGCCCGCGTTTATTCCCGTCGCGCCGCCGGCTGCAATGCAGCCCGACGAGCCCAGCCCGGCGCCAGTGTTGGCCCTGCCTCCGGGGTCCCAGTCGCCGCCCAAACACTCCCGCTATCAGGCGCAGCGCAGCGGGTTTTTCACCACCCGCACCCTGTGGGGAGCGGCCTGTTTGGCCGGGAGTGTGGTCCTCTACAACAAGGGCAGTGACTACCGCCAGAAGGCCAACGCCCTGTACCTGCGTTATGAAGGGGCGGCGGACCCAACCGAGATCGAGCGTCTCTATCAGCGCACGACCAATCAGGACACCAAAGGCCAGGTCTGTTGGGCTCTGGGCGCCGCCCTCGCCGTCAACGGCGCGCGCCTGCTCCTGACCCGCGAAACCGAAGTGACCTCCTCGGCACGCCCCTTCAGGTCCTCCCTGCAAATGATTCTGGCCCCCAAAAGCCTTCGACTGCGAGTGTACAAATGGTTATGATCCGGCGGTGGCATATCCTGGCCCTCAGTGGGGCAATCCTGCTGCTGGCCCTGAGCTGCGACCGCGAACGCAGCAATCCCCTGGACCCTCAGTCGGAGTTCGCACGCGATCTGGTGGCTACACCAACGGGCCTGAGTGCGGAGCCGGGCGTTGGTTTCATCCGCCTTAGCTGGCAGGCCGTCGATAGCCGCCGGCTCGCGGGGTATGCGCTGTTCAGGGCCGAGCAGTCCAACGGGGACTATCGCCTGGTCCACGGCGAGGGAGATACCACCCTGCAGATCACCACCGGCAAGTTGGCGCTGGTGGATTCCGTCGCCGCCTCGGGCAAGACCCTCTTTTATCGGATTGCGGCAGTGGATACCGCCGGGGTGTTGAGCCTGCTTTCGCCCTTTGTCGGTGCCACGGTGATGGAGGACCGCTTGCCGCCCGGGGCGCCCCAGAACATCTGGGCGGTGGCGGATGAGGTCCGGCCGGGCCGGTTGACGGTGAATTGGAGCGCGCCGGCGCGCGACGCGGACGGCGGGGTGCTGACGGGCCTTGCGGGTTTTGTGGTGATGCGCTCGATGGCCGGCCAATCCCTGGCCCCGGTGGACACCGTGGACGCCCGCACCTTTCAGCTGGCAGAGGAGGGCTTGCAGATCGCGACCTCCTACAGCTATACGGTGTTGGCCTTTGATGCGGCGGGTAATGCCGGGCCCCTGGGAACACCCAGCCAGGCCCGCACCTCGGGGGTCGGCGCACCGGTGGGTTTGTCGGTAGAGGGTGGTATCGGTCGGGTGCGGGTGGAGTGGTCGGCAAGTGGTGAGGAGGCGTTGCGGGGGTATAACCTGTATCGCTCGTTGCGTCCGGACCAGGGCTATGAGCGGTTGAGTGGTACGGAGGGATTGAGTTTCACGACGGGTCAGACGGTGTATGTGGACAGCGCGGTGGTGGGTGGGACGATCTACTACTACTCGGTGAGTGCGGTGACGGGCAATGGGGAGAGCAGCCGGTCGGTGTTTGCGGGTGCTCAGGTAGGTAAGGACCAGGTGGGTCCTGGGTCGCCGGTGGGTTTGAGTGCGGTGGGTGAGGAGGGTGCGAGTGCGGTGAGTTTGCGCTGGAGTGCCCCGGCGCGGGATGCGGACGGCGGGGTGCTGACGGGGTTGAGTGCGTATGTGGTGTATCGCAGCAAGGGGGATGGGGAGGGTTTGTTGCCGGTGGACACCTTGGGAGTGGAGGAGCGGGAGTATCGGGACGTGGGTCTGGAGGGTGGTGGGGTGTATTACTACGCGGTGAGTGGGGTGGATGGTTTGGGTAACGAGGGGACCCGCAGTGGGAGTGTGAGTGTACAGGTGTGGGGCATCGGGGTGCCGGCGAGTTTGTCGGTGGAGGGTGGTATAGGGCAGGTGAGGGTGAGTTGGGATGCCAGCAGCGAGGAGGATCTGCGCGGGTACAATATCTACCGCTCCCTGCGTCCGGATCAGGGGTACAGCCGGCTGAGCGGCAAGGAAGGGCTGACCTTCACCACCGGTCAGACCAGCTACCTCGACACGGCAGTGACCGGCGGCACGGCCTACTACTATCAGGTCACGGCGGTCACTGCAAGCGGCGAGAGCGGGCGGTCGGAGTTCGCCGGCGCTACCGTGCTCTTCGATATCCGTCCGCCCGGAGCCCCGACGCTCTTGACCGGAGTCAATGAAAATCTTTGTGTAAATGGCATGATCAGGGTAAGGTGCAGCTTTCAGGAAACATCAAGGCAAACTGGTTGAGCGCGGCCTTCCAGTCCTTGAGGGGTCGGGTCCACTTCTTGGCAATGTTTCTCATGG
>SXGU01187354.1_pt1 | contig 10661 bp, 14 predicted proteins | sample 3174531 | NCBI WGS metagenome assembly SXGU01 (sample SAMN11356863, study PRJNA531348) | freshwater metagenome | isolation source: freshwater sample F1-140 | place: China: Fuxian Lake, Yuxi | collected 2017-12-25 | reverse complement strand
TTCGGTGTCTCGCCCGTCGGGCGCGCTCCCAATCATCCCGAATATCAAATGGATAGTGTTTATCAGGTGAAAGCGTCGGCCGGCCGGCGGTGGCTAACTCTTCGACAGGTGACAACGAGACAATTTGCATGAAAAAGGAGGGAGGATTGCGAAATTCGCCCCGATCCGATACATTGAATAGATCACGCTCCGAGAGTCTTTGAGGAGGACTGTCATGCCGGGCATCGTACGCAATCAAACTCGAGACACCAGCGGAGGCGCTTGCGCGCTCTCAGGTGAACCTCGTCGTTTGCTTGCCTGCCCGGGCGGTATGCAGTCCTAAACTCCGCTCTCCCTCTTCTTTTTTAAATCTCAATCTCTCTCATTTGGAGCTTTCATGAACCAGAAGGTTTACATCACTACGTCCATTCCCTATGTCAACTCGCACCCGCATGTCGGTCACGCTCAGGAGTTTGTCATCGCCGATGCGATCGCCCGACTTTATAAACAGAGTGGTTACCAAACTCATTTGCAAACTGGGACCGACGAAAACGCGCTCAAGAATGTGATCTCCGCCCGGGCCCAGGGGATCTCGGCTCAAGCACTGGTGGATCGCAATGCCGCTGCCTTTCGAGATCTCGCGGATCGCCTGCACGTGGACTATCAGAGTTTTCTTCGAACGACGGATCAAAAACATCGAGAGGGAGTCACCGAGTTTTTCAGCCGGCTGAAAAAAGACGACCTTTATTCGTCGACCTACTCGGGTCTCTACTGCGTGGGCTGCGAGGACTTTTACCGCGAAGAAGATTTGATCGACGGCCTTTGCCCCGATCATCGCAAGCGCCCCGAAGAGATCTCCGAAGAGAATCTGTATTTTCGCTTAAGCCGTTACCAAGACCGTCTCCTCGATCTGATTTCACGAGATGAAATCCGAATTATCCCTGAGTTTCGAAAGAACGAAGTCCTGAGCTTTATCCGCCGGGGGTTGCAGGACATCAGCATCACCCGCTCGAAGGCCAGGTCTGAGGGTTGGGGAATCGAAGCTCCCGGTCATCCCGATCAAGTCATCTACGTCTGGATCGACGCGCTCATCAACTATGTTTCAGGTGTTGGGTTTGAGAGTTGGTCGGAGGATCAGCTTCGAATCCACGTGATCGGAAAAAATGTCTGGAAGTTTCATACGGTGTATTGGCCGGCTCTTCTTCTCTCCGCGGGTCTGGCACTTCCGAGTGAAATTGTCGTCCACGGTTTTCTTACAACCGACGGAGTGAAGATTTCGAAGTCTCTCGGGAATTCGGTTGATCCACGTGAACTCGTTTCACGAAACGGCGTCGATGGCTTGCGCCATTACCTTCTTCAAAAGCTTGCGGTCTATCAGGACGCGGACTTTTCAGAGGAGAATCTGCGAGCCGCATACACGAAGGATCTCGCTCACCGGCTCGGGAATTTGATTTCAAGACTCGTGGTGCTCGCTGATAAAGATGACTTTCGGCCCAGTTTGCAAACTCACGATCTGAGCTTTGACTGGCGCAAGGATTACGATCTGGGCGCTTACGGGGCGCAGGCGTGGGCAATCATTGACCGGGTGAACGCCGAGATCAATGAGGCGCGGCCTTGGGAACTTTTAAAAGCGGGAGATCGCGAGAAATTTCGTTCGCTCATCACGAGATGGTTTTCGGAAGTTCACGTGGCGGCTCAAGCCTTGGCGCCGCTCCTTCCGGAGTCAGCGCCGAGGATCGAGCGACTATTTCGAGGCGAGCGGATCGAGAGTCGCGTTGTGTTTCCGGCCCTCAATCCGAGGAACGGGGCCCCTGTACCGACCTCAGAGACCGCGTAATGTTCGAGAAGTTACGTTCGAAATCCCGACGCGAGATCACGGGTCTCTGCCGCGAATTGATAGAGTTCGTCAAGCGTCCAAGGATGTTTCGTAAGTTCGAGTTTCTGCCAATGACGGATCGAAGCTGATCGGGAGAGAGATCCAGTTCGGCCGCCACCTGGTTGATGTCGAGGTCGCGCTCGTAGCTGAGCGCGGCCATTGAGACCGGCTCACCCGCGCCAGCGATAATTCCGAGTTTTTCCACGGCGACGCGGTAAGCTTCGATGTCGCGATCAAAGGTGGACTTGATCGTGGCTTCGTCGGCGTACAAGCGCTCGACGGCGCGACGAGCGTTGTTTGAAAAGTTATTTCGGCGATTCGAGATGGAAGCTCGTATCTCGTCAGGCGCGCGGATCCAGCCACTGGAGTGGCAAGCGAAGCACGAAACTGAATTCGTGACCGTGTTATCTCGGCGGTTTGGATCAACGACGATTTCGGTCGGGCCGACATCGAGATAGTTTCCGGCGGCGTCGGTTAAAGCGTATCCATGCAGACCATTGGGGAGCGCAAAAATCATCTCACCGCCGTCGTGTTGAAAGACTCGCTCATCAACGCCTGCAACCCCACCGTTAATTTCGGGCCCCAAGGGGTTCTGAAAGATGTTCTGGACGCCGCGATCATCGTCGGCGAAGTCGTAGGATTTCCAATAAGGACCGAAGCGGCCCTGGTGGCGTTCGATCATCCGGTTACTAAACGAAACGCCTGAATCACGGAAACCCAACCGCATGACCCGGCCGTTACGGATATTTCTTTCAGCATCGACGCCGATTCTCTCTTCGATATCTTCGATGTTGTCACCGAGTTCAATGAGGCGACTGTAGACTTGAGGCTGAAGAATTTGTTGAGCGAGCCAATCAGCGCGGACGACGGGCGACTGAGAGCGCGCTAGATCTTGAATTTCATCGAAACCCGAATTCGACGTGTACTGACTGTTGTAGGGATAGGCGTTCGCCACCAGACTTTCCCATTCATTGCGGCTGATATCGTAGTTGCGAAGATCAATCCGCAACACCGTAGCGGAATCAACGAGCGGTGTTGGGAGCGAGATCGCAGAGCGCCAATGCACACTGTTCAGAGCTTTCGCCACGGCTTGTGACATCATCGTTCGTTGATTCGCCGATAGAAGAACGTTGTTCGATACGTGATTGAGGAGGACGTAGCGCATGAACTGTCGATTATTGGAGGCGACCCTTCTCAGATCGGCTTCGATGACTTCGAGCTCAGCGCTCGTCGTCGTGATTGGAGCGGCAGCCACGCCGACTTCGGGAAATCCTCTCGCACCGTCGTTTATCCATCTCTGAACGGCCCGTTTGCTCTCGTTATCAAGCGGAATTCCGAGGTTGGTTCCGAGCGGCATACGATTTTCACGAATGGCTTGATAGAGGGGAGAACGATTCGCATCGCCCGGAATCACGCGTCCGCTCGTGATCAGCTGACGTGCATCGAGTACGTATCCCATACCGCCAAAGGAGAGGATCGAGTTGTGACAGGAGGCGCAGTTCGCGGCGAGAACACTGTAGGCGCGACCCGGGATCGAATTGGGATCTAGGGCCGGAGGAATCTGGGGCGCCTGCGCGCGAGCCTGAAGAGAGAAGAGGAAGACGAGCATGAAATGGAAGAATGCTTTATCCATAAAGACCCCTCGAACCACCCTTGGTTCAACCCATGTGAGAACGTAGTATCAGCGTAGACTCGTCTCCCGAACGGGGAAACTAATTTTCGTTTACTCCATTCTTGGATTTCTCGCCTTGGAACGGAGAGAACGAGCTTCCGGCGGATAAATTGCGCGCACTTTTGTGAAAATTCACATCGCCTCATGCGCCCTGACCCCTGAGGGATGAATGATAAACGGTCGAAACGTTTCTCTATTTTTCAGGTGACTGCAGCAAACGCGAGGATCGGAAAAGAATTCAACAGTGAATGACGGGTCGACAGCCCGCCGTTCAGGAAATTTTCACTGATATTTCGAGAGCATGGCTCATGTTGAGGCGGTGATCCGATTTCGACCGCTCGAGGTCATATCGACTCATCGGCAGCTCCCCCAAATTAGTTGTTTACAATTCAATTGTGTACAATTATATTTCGCTTATGAGCACGTCATCGCTTCTCGATCTCGAAAACCAAATCTGCTTCGCGGTTTACTCCGCGTCGCTGACGATCACGAAGGCGTACCAGCCCCTCTTGAAGGCACTGGAATTGACGTACCCGCAATATCTCGTGATGCTGGTTTTGTGGCAAACCGATGGTCGAAGCGTCTCCGAAATCGGGCAGAATCTTTTTCTGGATTCGGGAACATTAACCCCGATGCTGAAACGGATGGAGTCTCTTGGGCTCATTGAACGTCGCCGCTCCACGGAAGACGAGAGACAAGTGAACGTTCACCTCACGCCTAAGGGACGAAGTCTTCGCAAGCGCGCTGCGACAGTGCCGGAAGACCTCCTTTGCGCCAGTGGCTGCTCTGTCTCGGAACTGAAATCTCTAAATACGAGTTTGCGCAAGATTCGCGAGAACCTCGCGAAGAGCGAACTCCTCGATCGCCAAACTTCAAAAGGCACTCAACCGAAAGGAAAGAAAACATGAAGCCAGATAAAATTCTCTACACGGCTCACGCAACTGCAACGGGCGGCCGCGATGGTCGCGCGATTAGCGACGACAAGATGCTCGACGTGCGCCTAACGACTCCCAAAGAATTGGGCGGCGGAGGCGGAGAGGGAACAAACCCGGAGCAACTCTTTGCCGCTGGGTACTCCGCTTGTTTCATCGGCGCCTTGAAGGCCGTTGGCGCGAAGGAAAAAGTTCGGATTCCGAATGATGTCTCAATTACAGGCAATGTTGGAATCGGACCCATCACCGGCGGATTCGGATTGGCCGTTGAACTCAAAATCAGTTTGCCGGGCCTCGATCGTGCTCAGGCGCAATCACTGATTGAAAAGGCGCATCACGTTTGCCCGTACTCGAACGCAACTCGCGGCAACGTCGAAGTCACGCTCACACTCGTGTGATTTTTTTGAGCGCCGTCTCACCCTGAGGCGGCGTTCCGAGTCATGAATGAACGCTCATGATTCGATCGCTCTCCCCCGATAAGCCATCGTGGGGAATATCATCTTCGCATTTCTATTCGTATTCGGCTTCGCCCACGCGGACCAAAAGCTGACGCCACTTCGCAAACTGAAGAAGGCGGAGCAAGCGGCCCTGGCCGACATCGCGCGCGCGACATTTCACTACCGTCTCCAACCCGGCCTCGATTGCACCGGAACTTTCATATCGAACAAAGGTCACTTCTTGACCGCCCTCCACTGTGTATCGCCCTGTCTCGCTCGACACCGGGCGCTCCAGCGCTCTCCCGCAAGCGACGATCCGATTCGCACGACTTCGAATGGCCGACAGATTTTCACGCATCTGATGACCGTGAATGAAGATCGACTCGACGAGGGAATCGAATGTCCCGCGAACTTAGGAGGCCGCGAGGTTATGGCGAAGGTCGTCCTCACGGGCGGAAAAGGATGGCTCACTCCCAAGAATACGATCGCCGCTTTCGCGAAACGCTTCCCTGACGATTACAAGCGACATTTGGACTCGGGCTACGAACACGGCTACGACTTCGCGATTTTGCATATTGAGCCGTCGCTCGGATTTCCCGGCGCGGGCGGAAACTCGCCTTGTTTACCGCTCGCCGAGAGCGCGCCACGCGTGGGCGAGAGGCTTCGCGCCGTCTCATACGCGTGTCTCAATCGTGACGATCTGACCTCAGATGGGAAAACCCCACTCTTTACCTCAGGCGTGAGAACAAAAGGTTTTCGCGAGAGCCGGTTTTTTAAAAAACTCGGCAGTCGAGCGTTTAAGCCCGAGCTCGTCGAGCGGAAGGAAACTTTTTTCTCAAGCCTCGATCTGGAAAAATGCGGGAGCGGGAGCGCGATTCTGGATAAGGAATCGAAGATTGTCGGTATCGCAACCCGGGTCTACAAAACTTCCACGAACTACGAATACGGAAGCCTCGAGGCCATCGATATCGCGCAGGCTTGGCGCGAACTCTCGTCCAAGGCGAGCGGAAGTCAGATCAAAGAGATGACCACCTGTCCCCGCCCGCGCCGCGTGAGCCGGCGTTAATCACCGCAAACGATCGTTTGCTTTTCGCACGCGCTTTGAAAGCGTCATCATGAGCGCCTTCGACCAAGCCGGCTTCTGAAAGAGAAGATGATCCAAGTGGTTCACCGGAATTTCGATGAGCTCACAATCGAGATCGGCGATGACGTCGGCCGAGCGCACTTCACCATTGATGTATGCCATTTCGCCGACGAACTCGCCCGGCTCGATCTGTCCCAGGAGAACGGCACCCTCCGTACCCTTCGCGAAGGCCTTCAGTCTGCCGCGCTTCAAGATAAAGACGGATTTCGCCTCCTCACCTTGCCGGATGAGGATGTCGCCGCTCGCGAGGAACCGAAGGTGAAACGCTAACCCGTCACCCTGCGAAAGAAAATTAAGCGCCCTCGCGAGCACCTGCCCGATTTTAGTCTCGAGCTCACTCGGCGCAAGGTACTGCACGCTACCGAGCGCGACTTGATCAACAAAGTCCTCTGTCTCAGGAATTTGGCCCAAGATCACGATGGCAAGCGGAGTTTTACAACGATGAAGGAGGGCTCGCACAACTTCCGCACCCGCTAAGCGCGGAATCTCCTGATCGACGAAGACGATGTTCGGAGGATCGTTATCAACTTTATGGAGAGCCTGCATCCCATCTTCCGCGGAGACGAAGGTGGTACGCCCCACATGCAGCGGGATCAGGTGCTTAAGCAAAGTGAAGCGATCCGCATTGGCCGACGCGATCAAAAATTTCCGTTTGGACTCGATGGATTCCGACATCAATTAAAATTGTGGAGTCGAATGAGTGCAAGCGCAAGGAGCATATGACGCCCGACGAAGGACCAGAGTGACGCTCCCACCAGGTACCAACGTCCGGCCCTGCCTTTTCATCAGGCACGATCGTGCCTAGAATGAGGAATGCAAAAATTCATTCGCAACTCAATCATCGGTCTTCTCGCCTTGTTTACAACCCTTCAGCCGGTGGCGGCGAACGCGTTCTTCACTCCGCTCGCGTTCAGCATCATTCCGCCCGTGCAGTTCCCGCCCAGTGATTTTTCGATCACCGGCGCGCGCTTTAACTTACTTTACGGCAAACATCGCGACGTATACGGATTGGACATCGGTGCACTCGGTAACGTCACCGACCAGACCTTCGTGGGCCTCGGTGTCGCGGGCGTTGCGAACGTCACCCGCGGAACAACCCACGCGATCGGCCTCCAAGCAGCCGGCATAACAAACGTGAATACGAACAAAACCCGCGTCTACGGCGTACAGCTCGCGGGCCTCGTCAACATGAACACCGCTGAGTCGATGGTCGCGGGAATTCAAGTGTCGGCCCTCGCCAACATTGCCGAGTTCACCGACATTTACGGAGCCCAGATCGGCCTCTACAACCGCGCAAAAGATGTTTACGGGTTCCAAATTGGCCTCGTGAACGTCGCGACAAACCTGCACGGTGTTCAGATCGGCCTCGCCAATATCAATCAGAAGGGCCTCATCTCTGTATCGCCCTTCTTGAACATAGGCTTTTAAAGCTCCGTAAGATTCGGTTCCAGGTTCGCTCAGCCCGGTTTGCCCCACGCGACCGGGCGCTCTTCGCTTCTAAAAAACTCATCAAATTTTGCCGTCCGAACGTTGCCGCGAAATCGTAGGCATCCATTCCTGAATCGGAGCGCGACCGCATCCGAATTCCCCGCATAGGCCGCGAGCATCAGGGGCGAGTATCCGCGGTGGTCACGAACATTCACGTTGGTACCATCGCCCAGAAGGTGAAGGAGCACCGAGATCTCATTTTCCTTCGCCACCGACCATAACGTTTGCGGCTTTGCGATCGTCTTTCTGTATTGCTCCCATGCGCTCATCCCGACGCGTCTCATAGATAGAAAATATCGATTGACTATTCACTTATAGGGTAAAACTATTCGCGAATGACTTTGGACCAATTACGTTACGCACTTGAGCTTCAAAGGGCCGGCAACTTTTCGCGGGCCGCCGAGGCCTGCCATATCACGCAACCTTCTCTCTCGGTTCAGGTGGCAAAACTCGAGGAAGAATTAGGAGTCACACTTTTTCACCGGACGCGCTCAGGTGTGGAAGTGACCGAGTACGGCGAGGCCATGCTCCGCCAAGCTCGTCTGGTTTTGGACGAATCAAATCGGTTGCAAGAACTCGCGGCCGAGCTGAAAGGAGAGGTTCAAGGCCAATTCCGTTTGGGAGTGATCCCCACGCTGGCACCGTCGCTTCTTCCCCTCTTCTTGAGCTTCTTCGGCGAAAAATATCCGAAGGTTCAACTCTCGGTCTCGGAGGAACCGACCGAGAGTCTGGTCCAAAAGATTGATGAAGGCTCCCTCGATGGAGCGATTCTGTCGACGCCTCCAAAGTGTCCCGAATCCTTAATCGAGAAAGTTTTATTTTACGAACCCTTCTACGTTTTCGCGTCGAGCGGCCATCCCATTTTGAAGTCAAAGAAGGTGCAGCCCTCGCAGATCTCGGCGGGAGAAATCCTCCTCCTCGACGATACGCACTGCATGCGGGATCAGGTTCTCCAACTCTGCAAACTCGGTCGCGGAACATCGGATGGAACGAATCGAAAGCTGAGAATTCAATCCGGAAGCCTTCTGACGTTGATCGAAGTCATCCGACGAGATCCGGGTTATACGCTTTTGCCGGCGCTCTCCACCCACTTCCTCACCGCGAATGAGCGGGCCCACAATGTTCGGCACTTCGATAAGCCCTCACCAACCCGAAAAGTGAGTCTCGTTTTTCACCGAGCGCGCTTGAAGCGGTCGATCGTCGAAGCTCTGAAGGAGAGCGTCCTCCAGCGCCTTCCGAACGATGTTTTTCCCCCTCAGTCAGGGCGGTCGATCAAAGTTCTCGCCCCCGGAGCCGATCACTTCGAACTCTAGTTGAAATTGCCGAAATTGGCGGAGTCAGTTGAAGACTCCTACACACAAACCAGAAATCTTTACAGTTTGATGAACACCTCCCGGCGAAAGGCGTTCAGTGATAATATGATCCCGGCTCGAATTCGATGGATTCAGTTCGAAGGGGTTTTTGATGAACGCGATTATGGGTGAATTCAAATCCATGCGGGAGACGTTGAAGCAAGAGGGCTTGCGCCAAGGGGTCAAGTCTCTCTGGAAGCGTTACGGATGGAAGATGGTCGTGGCGGTTTTCGCCTACTATCTGATTCGCGACGTCACTCTCTATATCGTGATCCCGTCGCTCATCATCAAGGGCCTTTGGTAATCAATACGGAGCCTCATCTCAAAATCTTCTTCATTTCTTTTTTCTGATCGTCCGTCATCACGAGCCACTCCGGTGGCGCGTGCTCCACAACATACTGCCAAGCCGTTTTGACCATCGCCTTCGCTCCGGGCTTTTCGTGGAGATCACGAAGGAGCATGAGGCGTTGAAGCAGCATCGCACGCGTGGGCTCGAAGAACCCATCTTTGTCTTTTCCGTTGTTCTGAATATCTGACTCTTCGAGCTTTTTGATTAAACTATCAAAGTAATTTGCGAGTCCCATGACTCATCAATAAATGAGTCATTCATCAATGTCACCTACGCCGATGCCTCAACTCCACGGTTGAGATATCTGCGCAATTCGCGCCGCTGACTTTGAGGCATATCCACAAACTGAACCGCGATACCCGCCGGGTAGTTGCCCTTCGCCGGCGCGCGACGAACGACACGTCCTTCGCACCGTACCTGAGAGTGAAGGCCGAAATTCAAACAAACGAGAATTCGTTCCTCGATTCCCATATAACCACCGGTGGGGATGCTGGTCACAAACTTGTTGTCTTGAATCGATGCGAGCGGAATGAAGGCGCCGGTTTCCGATACATCATAGGTCTTCGCGCGCATGACGGCATCACGGGCACCGCCGACAAAAACGGGTACGCTCAAGCGCTTGCGGTTGGCGTGAAGCCACCATCTCTTTTGCGGCTCACGGAAGAGCTGGCGAATTTCGGGGGCCGCGAGAGGAGCATTCAGCATCAGAAAACTCAACGTCGCCATCGTCGCGAAGACCTGCGTGAAGTCCGTGCCGTAATGTCCAACCAAGAAATTGTTCGCGGCAACGAGCGCCATCAGCGCGGGCGCCGCATACCGAACCCACGGCGATGCATTGATGATGAGAGCTGCCGTAAAGAGGCCACCGCCGATCATCAGCCAATTCAAGATCGTAATTTTATCCATCACCGCTTGAATTTCGGTGATGTCATGTTCATAGAGAAAAAAGATTTGGATCGGCACCGACAAAACGACCGCCGTGATCATCGATGCAAGGTAGATGAGGATCTTTGGTCTCTGGCTCACTTCAACGCCTCCGGGTTCTCGTCGTTATCAAAGCTGTCGCAATAACTTGTGACTCGTTTTACGTATTTTCGCGCTTCGCTGAGTTCGCGATCGGCCAGCCACGCTTTGCCACCGCGTTCGATCGCCTGCGCCACACGCAGGGCTCCCGAGTTATAGCTCGCAAGAACGATTTCACCGAAGGTTTCATCGCTGAAACCGAGGCGCTTTTCGATCAAGCTTCGCTTCTCCGCCCGCGACCAGTAGCCGATCAGGTAATTCAGATATTCAACTCCGCCCAAAACGGAGAGATCTGGATCCAGTCGCCATTCGTTTCTCGCGTTGATCTCACCGCTCTCGATAGCCACCTTGATGCGAAGGAGAGAGAGATCACTTAAGCCCGGGTACCGAGGCCAACGCGGATTTTCTT
>SXGU01148666.1_pt1 | contig 10661 bp, 4 predicted proteins | sample 3174531 | NCBI WGS metagenome assembly SXGU01 (sample SAMN11356863, study PRJNA531348) | freshwater metagenome | isolation source: freshwater sample F1-140 | place: China: Fuxian Lake, Yuxi | collected 2017-12-25 | reverse complement strand
GCCCAGACTGCCTTCAAAGTGTCTGTAAATCAGCGGCCTTACATGACGACCACACATAACCGAACAGGCATGTCGCCAACCAGTTGATTCTGCTAGCTATGCCTTCGTGGTCAAGCGCACTCTCTGCGATCTGCGCCCCAGCGGACCGACCCGTTGCACCGCAGGCAGTCTTGCGCTACGGTCCGGCCCGCCAGCAAGCGCCGAGCTGAACGATAGAGCAACTCGTCAGGCTGGCTTCCGGCACGCGACGGTGGGGCACTGGGCCTTGACCTTCGCGGCGCCGACCGACGCTTCCTGGTGGAAAGGCCCAAAGTATGAAGTCCTTGCATCAACTTTGCGTTCCTCGCGACTCCGTCTTCGACCGCAACCGCCGCGATACGGTCCAGGACTTGCGCGATCTGGCTACCAATCGCGTCGACGTTGCCGCGTTTTTCGAAGAGACCTTTGTGACCGCAGGCATGCGCACGCTGCTGTCTGAAGCTCTGCGCCGGTTGGCCGGCAAGAGCGAGCGCGGCGTCTTCAAGCTGACCCAGGCCATGGGCGGCGGCAAGACGCACAACCTCATCGCCCTGGGCCTTCTCGCCAGGCACCCGGAATACCGCGCTCGCCTGCTCGGCAAGGACTACGCCGGCGGTGTCGACGCGGTGCGCGTCGTCGCCTTCTCGGGCCGTGAATCCGACGTCAAGTTTGGCATTTGGGGGGAATTCGCCCGCCAAGTCGGCAAAGAAGCGTTCTTCAGCGACTACTATCAGCCTCTCCGCGCGCCGGGCAAAGGGGCCTGGGAGTCGTTGCTCGGCGGCCCGCCAACACTGATCTTGATCGACGAGCTGCCGCCCTACTTGGACAACGCAAGGGCGATTGAGATTGGCGCCTCGAATCTTGCCAACGTCACGGGTACGGCGCTAGCCAACCTGTTCGAAGCGGTCGGAACCGGCCAGCTTTCCAACGTTTGCATTGTGCTGACCGACCTAGTCGGCACCTACGAGGCCGCCAGCGAAGCCATCCAGAAGATCCTCAAGACCGTCCAGGGAGAGGCCGAGCGCCATTCCCTTGACCTGACTCCAGTGCAGATCAATTCCGATGAGTTCTACGACATCCTGCGCACACGGTTGTTCAAGGCCTTGCCAAACGACCACGACAAAGCGGAAGTCGCCCAGGCCTACGCCCAGGCAGTGCGCGATGCCAAGCAGATGGACATTACGGCGCAGTCGCCGGAACAGTTCGGCGAGCTCGTGCAGCGCAGCTACCCGTTCCATCCTGCGATCAAGGACTTGTACGCGCGGTTCCGCGAGAACAAGGGGTTTCAGCAGACCCGCGCCCTGATCCGGCTCATGCGGATCGTGGCCCAAGGCCTGTGGGACTCGGGGCTGGCCCAGCAGCGGCATCTGGTTGCAGTGCATGACATCGACCTGAACGACCCGGAAATCCTTTCCGAGATCAGACAGATCAACCCGACTCTTGAGAACGCCGTCTCGCATGACATTGCCCAAGCGGGTGGGTCGGTGGCCGAGGTCATGGACAAGAACCTTGGCGGCACCGACGCGACGGACGTGTGCCGCCTGCTGTTCATGGCGTCGCTTGCCAACGTTCCCAACGCCGTGGTCGGCCTGACACTGGCCGAGGCTGTAGCCTACCTGTGCCAGCCGGGGCGCAAGCTGGACCGATTGCGCGGCGAGGTGTTGGAGCCCTTGTCGACTGCCGCGTGGTACCTACATGCCGGCCGCGACGGTCGGATGTACTTCCGAAACGTCGAAAACATCAATGCCAAGCTAGTTTCCCTGGCCCGCAACTATCTGCGCGATCAGTGCGTTGCCGAGGTCCGCAAGCGCCTGGCCGAGATGTTCAAGCCCAAGCTCGGCACGTGCTACCAAACGGTGCTGGCCCTGCCCCAAGTGGACGAGATCCAGCCAACGTCCGAAAAGGTCGTTCTCGTCATCGCCGCGCCAGTGGAGGGGGCTGGCCTGAACCCGGACTTGAAAGGCCTGTGGGATCAGTCGCCTTGGCGCAACCGCTTGGCATTTCTGACGGGTCAGAAGAACACGTTCGAGTCCGTGCTGGAGGCCGCGCGCCGGTTGAAGGCTCTCGATGCGATCATCCAAGAGTTTAACGACGCAGATGTGCCGGAGACCGACCCGCAGCGCCGTGAGGCGGACGGCATGCGGGATCGATACTCCACGCAGTTTCTCTCGGCCGCGCGAGAGGCCTTTACTACCCTGTGGTATCCGACCAGGCAGACCGAGCAGGATGTTCTCCACAACGCTGATTTCCTTATGCAATGGCAAGGAAACGAGTACAGCGCCGAGGCCCAAGTAATCCAGGTGCTCAAGGACAAGCGGAAGTTCGAGGAGGAAGTCGCCACCGATGCCTTCCGCAAGAAGGTCGAGCTGCGGCTGTTCACGGTGCAGTCGATGCTTTGGACCGAGGTCAAGAAGCGTGCGGCCGTCCAGCCTGGTTGGCAGTGGCACCGCACGGACGCCCTTGACCGGTTGAAGCAGGACCTCGTGCACAAAGACATCTGGCGCGAGAACGGCAACTACGTAGACAAGGGGCCGCACCCCAAGCCGGTCACCGACGTCCAGATCCAGGAACGGAACCGCGATGACACGACCGGCGAGGTCGAGCTGCGCGTACTGCCGGTGCCGGGCGACACCATCTACTACGACTTCGGGGCCGCGGCAACCAAGGCTTCGCGTAAGCTGGACGGGAACACGCTGAAAGCCAAGGAGCTGGAAGTCTCATTCTTGGCCGTGGACAGCACCGGGGAACACGCCACCGGCAGCCCAAAGACCTGGAAGAACCGCTTGACGATGCGCTATTCGCTCTCAGGGGCGCCACGGCATTATCAGGTCGAGCTTTTCGCTGCACCGGCCAAGGACACGTCGATTCGGTACACGACCGATGGCTCGAATCCGCGCAACGTCGGCGGGGTCTACTCTGGACGCTTTGCCTGCCCGGCTGGCGCACGCATTGTGCAGGCGGTGGCTCAGAACGGGCTACTGGAGTCCGATATCCTGTCCATCACGATTCCGCAACCCAAGGACCACGTTGATGGCCCGCCCGACCGCGACGTTCCACCGCTGGATCCCATGCGCCCTGTCACCTGGAAGCACGAGTTTCTGGCACCGACGACCATCGAGGCCTATGCCCTCATCGGCCGCTTGGGCAAGCACGGCGCCAAGGCGCGCGGCCCCAAAGTCAGCGTGACCGGCAAGGCCTGGGGCGAGTTGGTGCTTGCGGAAATCGTCGAGCTTGACGCGGTCGGCCTGCAAGAGGCGGTCGAACTCATGCGCAAGATGCTGCCCGACGGTCAGGTCGGCATCGAAACGCCCGTGATCTGGTTCGAGCGCGGGCAGGGGTTGCTGGATTGGGGGCAAGAGGCAAAGCTGGAAATCCGACCCGGCGAGATCTATCAGGACAAGGCGTAGGTGGCCAAGATGGCGAAAGCGGCTCGGACGAACCCGGCGGACATCGGCGGCATCGCACTGCAAGGAGCTTTTGGCTTCGACCCAGAGGAAAGCGAGGCGCACTTCTTAGTCTACGTTCCAGAAGGTAACGGTATCACGACGGAAGTGTTCATCCGGGAGCAGTTGGTCTGGAAGCCCGAGTTCCTTGCGGTCATGGCTATGGACAAGGCCATCCGAGCGGAAGGTGAGCTGCGCGCGACGCTACCGCGGAGCAAGTGGGACGCGATCGCCGACGTGGTCAGGGCCGAGTTCAACGCGAGGCTGCGGGCCCAGGGCAAGACCGCCGGCAAGTGGAAGTCGGGCTTCAACCCAATTGCCCGCACCTTGGGTAAGGAGCTGACGCTGCTGGCTTGGTCCATCGAAGATGCCGACCCGGGATTGGTGGACACCGCGCTCGCCAACTGGCTCGGCCTGACCCCTGAAGAGCGTTGGTGGCTGTACACGATGACGGCGGCTGCGACCGGTCACTTCTCGGAAGGCCGAAACCGCGGCTGGCGCAAGGCGGTGCGCTATGCCCTGACCGAGAACCCTGCGCCGGGCCGAGCTGGCCTTGCGCCCAAGGTGCCCGAGGCGATTCGCAAGGCGCTGGGGAACTGAGCAACTTTGGTAGAGGGAGATGATGATGCCTGCAACGCCCCGCGGAGACCTGACTTTCATCGAGACCCAGTTGCCCATCGCGCGCCTGTCGGTCGAGAGCTACACCGAGCGCAAGGCGGTGGCAGGGCAGACGCTCACCGGCCTGGGCAAGTGGTGGGGCAGGAAGCCGCTTGTGCTGTGTCGGGCGACCATCTTGGGGCTGCTGCTCCCGGCCACGGATGACCCGGCGATGGACCGGGAAGTTTTCTTGCGCCTCATGACAATGGATGACGACGGGATGCTGCGCCGGCGCGATGGCAACATACCGGTCAAGGCACTGTTCGACCGCTTGGCACCAAGCGACCGTGCGCGCTACTTCACCGATGATTCGAGCCCGACACGTGCCCGCTGGCGGCCCGGCACTACGCCGGTCCAGAAAGAGGAACTGCAGCGCCGCGTGTTCTTGTCGATGTCGTACAACGAGCGTCTGGAGTTCTGCCTTCGCCCAGAGCAAATCGAGGGACCGTCGGCAGATTCGTGGGCGGTGGTAAATGCTCACCTCGGCACAAACGCTGCAACCCTGCAGGAATTGGTTGCAGCTCTGGGTCAGCGCCGTTTCGGCCACGTGCCGCGTGTTGGTGATGCTTTTTGCGGTGGCGGTTCCGTGCCTTTCGAGGCGGCACGTCTGGGCTGCGACGCGTACGGCTCGGACTTGAACCCCGTCGCGGCACTGCTGACTTGGGCGGCGCTCAATCTGGTCGGCGGCGGACCCGAAGTAGCAGCCAGAGTCCAGGCTGCGCAGCAACGAATTCTTACCGAGGTTGACCGCCAGATCACGGAGTGGGGGATCGAGCATCGCGAGCCTGATCCGGTGACGGGGCGGCGGTGGCGCGCCGATGCCTACCTCTACTGTGTCGAGGCCAGGTGCCCCGAGTGCGGTTGGCGAGTACCGCTGTCGCCGTCGTGGGCGCTGTCGGAAAGGCCATGGAGGGTGGTCCAACTGGTTCCGAACAAGAGTACGAAAACCTTCGATTTCGCGGTCGTCGAGGGCGAGAACGCCGTGGACGCTCCAACGGTCGCGAAATCGAATTTGAAGTGCCCGAACGGCTGCCAGCCGACGCCAATTAGCGTTCTTCGTGGCGACGGTCTCGGCGACTTTGGACCGGCGAACAGCAAGTTACGCGGTTGGGTGAACCGCGACGTGAGGCCGCGGCCCGAGGACATCCTGGGCGAGCGAATGTACTGCGTCCGGTGGGTCGATACTTGGATGGACGGCGAGGAACGGGAGACCTCGGAGCGCATCTTCGCTGCGCCGACCAAGGCCGACCTCGCACGCGAAGAGAAGGTCGTCGAATTGCTCATGGCGAGGTTCGACGACTGGCAGGCACGCGGGATCATTCCATCGAGGCGCATTGAATCTGGCGCAAAGACCGATGAGCCAATGCGGACCCGCGGCTGGACCCATTGGCATCACCTGTTCACGCCGAGGCAGTTGCTGCAAATGGCGGCCATTGCGGAAGCAACGGCAGACGACGACAAGATGCACTTGGCAGTGGGCGCCCTGTTGGGCAGCCGAGTCGCCGACTGGAATTCGCGGCTTTGCGTCTGGCTGCCCAGCAACTCTGGCGGAGCCGGGGGTGGCAAGAACACGTTCTTGAACCAGGCGTACAACACACTTTTCAACTACTCTACAAGGGGTTACACGGCGATAGCGTCGCTAGCTCTCCCGGTTCGCGTGGAGTCGTGCAATACCTCCGTCGTCAAGCAGGCTGACGCACGGCACATCAGGGATCAGTGCGATGTATGGGTTACTGATCCGCCCTACGCGGACGCCGTAAACTATCCTGAACTTTCTGAAGTATTCCTCGCGTGGCGCGCCGCCCAAATTGCCGCGATATTCCCTGATTGGGCAGCGGATTCGATGCGCAGTGTCGCAGTCGTGGGCGCAGGAGAAACCTTCAACCGCGCAATGCAAGAGGCCTACAAGCACCTGAACGACCTCATGCCTAACAATGGCTTGCAGGTCATCATGTTCACCCACCAAGACGCCGCGGTCTGGGCAGACCTCGCCCTCGTAGTTTGGGCTGCCGGTCTGCGTGTCACCGCCGCTTGGTGCATCGCCACGGAGACTGGGCCGGCCACCGGCGAAGGCAACAACGTTCAGGGCACCGTCCTGCTAGTCCTGCGCAAGCGCACGAGCACGGAGGAAGTCTTCCTCAACGAGATTCACGCCGACATCGAAGCCGAAGTGGCGAGGCAACTCGACAGCATGCGGGCTATGGACGACGTGCACAATCCGAACTTCACCTACACGGACTACCAGCTGGCGGCCTATGCCGCCGCCTTGCGGGTGATCACCGCAAGGCCTATCGCCGAAATTGACCCGGAACGGGAACTGCGCCGTGTGCGGGCCCGCGGCGAGCAGTCTCCGCTAACCGAAGTTATCGAGTCGGCCAAGAAACTGGCCAGCGACCACCTGGTGCCGCGCGGTATCGAGCGCGACGACTGGAAACGCCTGGAAAGCGCTGAGCGTTTCTACCTCAAAGGCGTCGAACTCGAAGCGCACGGAGAGAAGCGCATCGGCTCCTACCAGGAGCTAGCCCACGGCTTTGGCGCTATTGGCTACGACGACATGATGGAGTCCGTACGTGCCAACGCCGCTCGCCTGAAGACGCCGTCCGACATGGCTGGGCGCAACCTGCGCACCGCCCAAGGCTTTGGCGCCGCGCCTCTGCGAGACCTCTTGTTTGCCGTCTGCATCGTCGCCCGCGGTGACTCGCCCCGCGACGCGCTGCAGTGGCTGAAGACCGAGTTGACGGCGGACGGCTACCGCGAGCACCGCCGGCGCTTCGTCCAGTTCGCTGATTTCCTGGCGGCCCTGCAGCACAACGCCTCGCTCGGCCACTGGCAAGCTGACGCAAAGGCGGCCGAACTGCTGGCAGGGGCACTCCGCAACGACCACGTGTAGGGCGAGGGCGGCATGACTATCGTCCGGTACTCGTCGCGGCGGCAGAACCTCGGTGCCACCTACCTGGCCGACCGGCTCCGGGAGGCCAGGTCGTACGATCGGATCGCCGGCTACTTTTCCTCGTCGCTGCTCGAAGTCGCGGGCGAGGCCATCGAAACGATGACTGGTCCGGTGCGCTTGGTGTGCAACGGCGACCTGGACCCCAGCGACGTGGCCACCGCTACCGCGGCACAGGCAGCGATCCGCCAAGAATGGTGCGCGTCACAGCCCGAGGCCTTGGTCGACAAGGCGGGCCAGCCGATACGCGAGAGAATGGCCAAGCTGTACGAACTGTTGGCCTCCGGCAAGCTGCGAGTCGTCGTCTTGCCTGACGCACATTTCGGCCTAATCCACGGCAAGGCCGGGGTCATCACGGGCAAGGATGGGCGCAAGGTCAGCTTCCTGGGCAGCGTGAATGAATCCAAGTCAGCTTGGCAGCTCAACTACGAGTTGATGTGGCAGGACGACGATCCGGAATCGGTGGCCTGGGTGCAAGAGGAGTTCGACGCGCTGTGGAATTCGCCTTTCGCCGTCCCGTTGGGCGAATTCGTAGTGCAGGATCTGGCCCGCTTGGCGAAGCGCTCCGTGTTGGCCAAGCTGCCGGACTGGAAGCCGGCCGCCGGTGCGCCGGAGGAAGCGCCCGCCCCGACTCCAGCGCCCGTGTTCATCGAGTCGCCGGTCTACCGCAAGCAGGCCGGGCTATGGCCACACCAGAAGTACTTCGTGGAATTGGCGTTCCAGGCACACCTGCATTCCCCTGGCGGAGCCCGCTTCGTGCTGGCGGATCAGGTCGGCCTGGGCAAGACGGCGCAACTCGCCATGGCGGCAGCGCTAATGGCACTTGTCGACGAAGCGCCGGTGTTAGTGCTGGCGCCCAAGACTCTGGTCGAGCAGTGGCAAGACGACCTTCGCGATCTCCTGGATCTGCCGTCAGCCTTCTGGAACGGCCGGCAGTGGGTCGACGAACGGGGCGTCGAGTACCCGGCGGTCGGCCCCGCAGCTATCCGCAAGTGTCCCCGACGCATTGGAATCGTCTCGACTGGGCTTGTCACGGCTCGCACCGAAGCTGCGGCGCACTTGGAGTCGATGCACTATGCGTGCGTCATCCTCGACGAGGCACACCGCGCCCGGCGGCGGAACCTGGGTCCGGGCTGCGAGCGCGAAAGGGCCGACCCCAACCACCTGCTTGCGTTCATCCAAAGGTTGGCAGGCCGCTGCCGCAGCATGTTGTTGGCCACGGCGACACCAGTACAGATCCACCCGATCGAAGTGTGGGACCTGCTCGACGCCTTGAACCGGCATGACGCGCACTCCGTCCTGGGCGGCCTCCTGACCAGCCACTGGCAACGGCAACCTGCTGAGGCTCTGGATCTTCAGGCTCGCAACCTGCCGAACCCACCAGAAGACCTTGCGGACGTTTGGCAGTGGCTGGCCCAGCCGTTTCCGGCCAGTACTGAGGAACCCGTGTTTGCCAGCTTACGCCGAAGCCTCAAAGCTCCTGACACGGAAGCGAATCTACCGGCAGACGCCTGGACCAGGTTAGGTCCGCCCGACCAGCGACGCGTGCGCGACCTTGGCCCGCAGTTGCCGAACTACAGCCCCTTCGTTCGCTTCGTGGTGCGGCGATCGCGCAGCTACCTGGAAAGTCAGATAGATCCCGCCACGGGAGACCCGTACCTCAAGCCTATCCACGTGGAATTGCATGGTGAGGACGACGGAGATGCCCTCCATCTGCCGCCATACCTCGCGGGCGCGTACGAGCTCGCCGAGAAGTTCTGCAAGATGCTCGGCAAGCGCCAGAAGGGGTCTGGCTTCCTAAAAACGCTGATGCTGCGGCGCGTGGGCAGCACGATCTTGGCCGGCCGCAGAACGGCTGAACGGATGCTGGAAAACTGGCTGGAGCTCGACGACGAAGAGGACGACTCGGCCGAAGATCCCGGCCAGACTTCGGGCGGTCACGCCAACCAAGCAACTCCGGCCGGTCCAGGGCTAACTAGCGAAGAGAGGTCGGTACTGGAAGCCTTCTTGAGGGAGTTGGAGACGAATCAGGAGATGGACCCGAAGTACTCGGAAGTTCTTCGGTACCTGACCACGGTGCGGTGGTTGGAGCGGGGATGTGTCATATTCTCGCAGTACTTCGATTCCGCTGAGTGGCTCGCACAGCACCTGTCGGCCGACCTCTCGGACACAGCCATCGGACTCTACGCTGGTGGTAACCGCTCGGGTATCTGGCTCGCTGGCCAGTTCACCCCCAAGGTGCGGACGGACCTCAAGGCCATGGTTCAGAAGGGTCAATTGCGTCTCCTGGTTGGTACCGATGCCGCATCCGAGGGTCTCAATCTGCAGAAGCTAGGGACCCTGATAAACCTCGACTTGCCGTGGAACCCCACCCGGCTGGAGCAGCGCAAAGGTCGCATCCAGCGCATCGGCCAGATTCACGACACGGTGCACGTCCTCAACCTACGGTACCGCGGATCCGTCGAAGACCACGTCCACGACTTGTTGTCGCTGCGTCTGAAGGAAATTCATCAGCTTTTTGGCCAAGTGCCGGATGTGCTGGAAGACGTGTGGGTTGATGTCGCCTTGGGGGATGTCGAGCACGCAAAGCAGCGCATCAACGCGGTACCGAAGAAGCATCCGTTTGAACTGCGGTACCGCGAGCCCAAGGACATCGACTGGGAGTCGTGCGCGCAGGTCTTGGCCCGAGATGCCCGAGTTGAGGCGCTCAGGTCGGGGTGGTAGTTCAGGATTGCCGACGGGTGCCCAATGAACGCCGAAGAATTCGCCGCAGTTGCCACATTCGCCGCGTCGACGATAGAACGCCTGGGCCGACTCGTCGGACTCCACGTCGTCCCCTACGGCGAAGGCCCATTTGACCCCTTTGCGCTGGCCGAACTGCACCCGCAGAGCCACTTGACCGACGTGGCCGATGACAACGAGGCAGGAGACGCTGATCTCGCTGCTGAGACCCCTATCGACGTGACTGTGTTGGCCGACAGCGGAACGGACTATGACGTCCGATCCTGCGTCATCGGCGGCACCACGGAGACGACGCGGATCCTGACCCAAACTGGATTCCTGGCCTTTGTTCTATTCGACGAGGACTGGTGGAACGACGCCCGGCCCGACAAACCAGGTCGCGGCGACATGCGAGCACCTTTTCCGACAGTGCGGGACATCCGGGATACGGAGGGCGCCCTCTTTGGGCCGGAAGATGACGCAGAGGACGAACTTGCGGGCGACGACGAGGTGGTCGAGGACGACGGCGGGAACGACGCGGACGAAGAGGATGCCGCTTGGCGGGCCGACGATCACGAAGATGGAGGCGAGGCAGAGAACGACGATCCTCTGCAGCTTCCAGCAGTTACTGCCTACGTGCCCGCACCGCAACCGGGGATAGTCGCTCCAAGCAAGGTCGCCCCCGAACAGCCATCCGCAAACCGACACAATTTCGCCGACCGCGCCCCGCCGGACCCGGACCCTCCGGCACCGGCGCGAGCCCCATCGTGCGCCACCACTTTCGCCATGTCAAGCGTCCATTTTGCCGGCCCCGAACAGACCAATCCCGCTCAGCGCCAACGATCGCCTCCGCGCCGCCAGCCCCGAGCACCCCG
>SXGU01063485.1_pt1 | contig 10661 bp, 8 predicted proteins | sample 3174531 | NCBI WGS metagenome assembly SXGU01 (sample SAMN11356863, study PRJNA531348) | freshwater metagenome | isolation source: freshwater sample F1-140 | place: China: Fuxian Lake, Yuxi | collected 2017-12-25 | reverse complement strand
TTTCTTCTGGAACGGCAAGATGTACAACGGCACGGGGCGCGAGGTGGTCGGCGAGAAGGGCGCGTCGAAGCTGTCGGTGTGGAACGCGAAGTCCGGTATATTCACTCGCGGCGTGTTGATGGACATTCCGGAGTTGAAAGGGCTGCCGTGGCTCGAACCGGGAACGCCGGTGTATCCGGAGGATCTGGAGGCGTGGGAGCGGAAGTCGAAGACGAAGGTGCAGCCGGGCGACGTGGTGTTGCTGCGGACGGGCCGGTGGGCGCGCCGGGCGGCGAAGGGGCCGAACCCTCCCGGTCAATTGGCGGGGTTGCACGCGTCGTGCATTCCGTGGCTGAAGTCGCGCGACATCGGGGCGCTAGGCAGCGACGCGGCGAGCGACGTGATGCCATCGGGCGTGGAAGGCGTGCGGCAGCCGATCCACGTGTTCACGCTGGTGGCGCTGGGGGCGCACATTTTCGACAACGTGGATCTGGAGGAGGCGAGCAAAGCGGCGAAGCAGCGGGGACGGTGGGAGTTTCTGGTGACGGCGGCTCCCCTGGCCGTGCCTGGCGCGACAGGATCGCCGTTCAATCCCACGGCGGTGTTCTGAGGGGCGGCACGGTGGGCAGGTGAGATTGAAACAGCATTTGACGAAGTTGCCGTATATGGCTAAACTGGAATCAGGCAACCCAGTGGCGAACAAAAAGCGAATTGAAGAGCCTCGCCTAGCCCGTGGGAACACTGGAGAACCCACAGGGGACGACATCCCGGCTTGGCTCGACCGGATTCGATCGCGCCTGAACTTCACTCCCCAGGATTCCGCGCACAAGATCTTCCTTGAAAGGGCCTTCGAGGCGGTGATTCAGTTGACGCAAACGCTTCCATCGAGCGCCCTGGAAGAGACGGCGGCCGCGGACAGCCACTTACTCGTTCTGCTGCGGGCTCTCCAAAGCCCGGAAGTGCTCCTCGAGTTGGAACGTTGCGAGCCGTTGGCGTCGCCCTATCTCCACGGCCTCAAAGCACAACAGGAAATGATCCAACATGCCGGGGGCCTGATGACGTCGGACCAGGCATCCAGGTTCCTGGGCGTCACCCGGCAAGCGGTCGACAAGCGCAGGCAATCGGGCAAATTGATAGCGATTCCCCTGGGTAAGCGGGGATTCGGCTACCCGGCTTGCCAATTCGATTCGAAGGGCGCCATCCGCGGGTTGGATGAAGTGCTCGCCGCACTGAACGCCGCGGACGGGTGGATGCAACTCGTGTTTCTGCTCAGCGCGAACACCGATCTCGACGATGCTTCGCCACTGGATCTGCTCCGCGGAAACCGGTGCTCCCCCGTTGTCGAGGCAGCGCGGAGATTCGGAGTTCACGGAGCTTGTTGACTTGGCCTCCCCGGGATCGCTTCCACCGCCGCCACGCGAACTGCACGGTATGGAGCTGCCCATCGTGGAGACCTCTCATTCGTGGTTTCGCTCACATCCGGCGGAGTTCGGGTACATTCATTATGGGCGCGCCAGACGGTTCCGGTTCGATGACCCTGACGGTGAGTACGGCGTGCTGTACATCGCCGAGGACCCGTTTGGAGCATTCGTGGAGACATTCGGGCAGCTCATGTCGACGCCAGCGAAGCTGCCGCGCGCTATCTCATCCGGGGAGCTATCTTCGAAGGCCGTCAGTGAGATCGTCTGCTCGCGGACGTTGCGACTGGCCGACTTGACCGGGCCAGGCTTGCCGAGGATCGGAGCCGACGCCCGGCTCTTCGCGGGAGGAGACTACAGTTGCTCGCGCACATGGTCCCGGGCTCTGCGCGACCATCCGGCGCGGGTGGACGGCCTCCTCTACCGGACGCGGCACGATCCGGAGCGGCGCGCCGCCGCGGTTTTTCGGGAGACGCTCGAGTGGATCGACCTGTCACGATCCACTTGGCTGTCGCGGGGCCGCCAACTGAGCGAGATCCTCCAGCACTATGGTTTCGCTCTGATCGACAGTCACCTGGTGCGGGGCCGGGCAAGAAAGGTCCGGCTTCGGTTCAACAGGCCCTCCGCTTCGACCCCTGAACCGCGTCACCGCGGCAGCCGGGGCGCGGCCGCCCGGAGCATCTCCTCCACCCAGGCGCCGTGCGGAAGTCCGTTGTCGCGAATCGCGGCGGCTTCCGCATCCAAGTCGTACTCCACGCGGCGGATCGCCGGAGTTCCCTCGTCGATCAGGACGTACGACGCGCGACGATCGCCATTGTAGGGCAGCCCCACGCTACCCGAGTTCGCGACGTGAACGCCGCTCGCCAAACGGCGCGTGAAAGGCCGATGCGTGTGTCCGAACACGACGGTATCCGCGTCCAGGCGCCCGCAGGCGGCTTCGAGTCCGGCGTCGTCCAGCGGCGCGCGCCAGAGATCGTCCGGCGAAGCGTGGACCAGCGCCAGCGAGCCGGTCCGCAGCAGGCGAGGTAGGCCGGCGAGCCACGAGATGCGTTCCGCGCCGAGCGCCGAGCGGGTCCAATCCGCCATCTCGCGCACCGCGTCCCAGAGCGCTGGCGGCGCGGACGACTGCCTGGCGAACTCCTCCAGCGGCTCTGGCCGGACGCACATTTCGTCGCCGTTTCCCATCACGCCGGACCAGCCCAGTTCGCGAACGCGGTCCACGATCCACGCTGGGCTCGAACCGCCGTCGGACAGGTCGCCGCCGTGGAGCACGAGATCGGGCGCGGCGGCGCGCACGTCCGCCTCGACCGCTTCGAAAGCGGCGCGGTTTCCATGAATGTCGGAGACGATGGCAATGCGCATCCAGGATGATCTCATCATCTACGATGTAGGGATGTACTGGCTCGGTCTCGACATTGGCACGGGTGGTTCGCGCGCCCTGCTGGCAGGCCCCGATGGGCAGGTGAGGTTCGGCTACACGGCGCCGCACGAGGAGATGCGGATGGAGCGGCCGTTGTGGGCCGAGCAGGATCCGCGCAATTGGTGGGCCGCCGCGCGCGCGGCGATTCGCGGAGTGCTCGCCGAGGCGGGCGTCCACGGAACCAGCATCCGCGCCGTCGGGCTCTCCGGCCAAATGCACGGGCTGACGCTGCTCGACGGCGGCGGTGACGTCATCCGGCCCGCTCTCATTTGGTGCGACCAGCGCAGTCAGGAGCAGGTGGACCACGTCAATCGCACGGCGGGCGAGGAGACCGTGCTGCGTTGCACCGCCAATCCCGTGCTCACCGGCTTCACGCTGCCGAAGCTGCTTTGGGTGCGCGATCACGAACCGGCCGCCTACGCGCGCATCCGGCGTCTGTTGCTGCCGAAGGACTACATCCGGCATCAACTCACCGGCGAATTCGCCTCCGATGTGAGCGACGCTTCGGGAACGGCGCTGTTCGACGTGGTGAACCGGCGGTGGTCGGCGGAATTGGCGGGGAAGGTGGGTGTCGACGAGCGCATTCTGCCGCGAGTGTACGAGTCCGCCGAGGTGACGGGTACGGTGACCAAGGCGGCCGCCGAGGAGACGGGGTTGGCGGCGGGTACTCCCGTCGTGGCCGGTGGCGGCGATCAGGCGGCGAGCGCCATCGGCAACGGCATCGTGCGCGCGGGCGTGGCCTCGTGCACGCTGGGCACGTCAGGCGTGGTGTTCGCGCACCTCGAGAGGCCGGTGTACGATCCGCGCGGACGGGTCCACACGTTTTGCCACGCCGTGCCCGGCAAGTGGCACGTGATGGGCGTGACGCAAGGCGCGGGCCTGTCGCTCCAGTGGTTCCGCAACCAGTTGGCGCCGGGCGTGGGCTACGACACGTTGACGGAAGAGGCCGCGCAGGCTCCCGCCGGATCGCAGGGACTGCAGTGGCTGCCGTACCTGATGGGCGAGCGGACGCCGCACCTGGACGCGATGGCGCGGGGCGGATGGATCGGCCTGACGGCGAAACATCGCCGCGCCGATATGATTCGGGCGGTGCTCGAGGGCGTGTCGTATTCCCAGAAGGACTGTCTGGACCTGATCGATGGGATGGACGTGCGCGTCGACTCGGTGCGGCTCTCCGGCGGCGGGGCTCGCAGTGCGTTCTGGCGGCGGATGCTGGCGAACGTGTTCGGCCGGCGCGTGAGCGTGCTGGCGTCGCAGGAGGGCTCGGCGCACGGCGCGGCGCTGCTCGCAATGGTGGGATCGGGCGCGTTCGCATCGGTGGAGGATGCCTGCGCGGCGGCGGTCCAGGAGACGGAATCGATCGAGCCGGATGCGGCGGAAGCGGAGATTTACCGCGCCGGGCACGCGGTGTTCGCGAGCCTGTATCCAGCGCTGCGGCCGCTGTATCGCACCATGTGAGCGGGGGCCGGAGGCGAGACTACTTCTTCACGACGGCCCGCGACACCGGCTTGGCGGCAGGCGGAGCGGCCGCGCCTTTGTCGTTCAACAGCCGCTCGATTTCGGCGCGTATGTTGGCCGGCTGCTTCATTTCGTCGAAAAACGCGTGGCCGCCCGGATACTGCGCGCGGATCTGGCCCGTGCGATCGATGAACACCAGTTGCGGCATGTACATCGTGAGCATCACCGGGTGTTGCAGGTACGCGTGCACCGGTTCGCGAGCGCCCCAGCCCACCGGGAACTTCACCCCGAATTGGGAACGAAACTGCTCCACCAGCGCCGGCTGATCGGTGTTGGTGGCGACGCCCAGCACCTGGAATCCGCGCGATCCGTACTCGTCCTGCATGCGCTGCAAAATTTGCGCCGTCTTCTGGCAGTGCGGACACGTCGTCAGCAGGAACTCGAGGGCGATCACCTTGCCCGCGTGCCTGGAGACATCGATGGTCTGCCCGGCGGGGGCGGGAAACGCGGCTTTGGGCGCGGGTCTGGGGATATCGGCCGCGGACAGGAATCCAGCCGTCAACGCGGCGAGCGTGAATGCGCGCTTCATTCGAGGTCCTCTCTCAGCCGGCCTTGCGGGCGGGCGCCGGAGCGGCGGGCTTTTTCACCGCGGGCGCGGGCGCGCCGGAGAACATTTTGTCTACCTGTTCGCGGATGTTCTTTTCCTGCGATCCGCGGAACAGTTCGTCCCCGCCGGGAGCGTGCCGGACGATCGTCCCCTTTCTGTCGATGAAGACCATCTGCGGATAGTACATGATCTGCGTCGAGGGGAATTGCAGATACTCGTACGCCTTTTCGCTTTGGGTGTATCCCACCGGGAAGCGAACGCCGAAGTTCTTGAGGAAATCGGGGATGAGCATGTGCGACATGGGATTGGTGGCGACGGCGAGAGCCTGGAAGCCCTTGGCGCCGAACTCGTCCTGCAGCCGCTGCAACGCGCGGGACGTGTCCTGGCAATGCGGGCAGGTGGTGAGGATGAACTCGAGGGCAACGATTTTACCCAGGTGTTGATATGTGTCCACGGACCTGCCGTCGGGAGTCGGAAACACCATGCGCGGCGCCGGGCGCGGAGCGTCGGCGGCGAGAGAAACCGCGAGGGGCAGAACCGCGAGGGCGGCGAACCGGATCGAGGAATTCGCGAACATCTTTTTCAGTTTATCCGATGCGCGCGGGGCGCGATCCGTTTCACGCGCTCGTCAGGCGGTCGAGATCGGGAACGACGATCCAGCCCGAGGCGGTCCGGAACGCCGCCAGCACGGCGGCTGGATCCACCGGCGGAGGCGGTTCCGCGGCATGGCACGGCGGCGCTCCTTGCGCGGCCGACAGGACCGGTATCGCCACGGGCTGCGGATTTCGCAGTCCGCGCGCGACGATGGCTTTGGTGCAGGGACCGGACGGTCCCAGTCCGAGCAAGAGCCCCAAGTCGACGGCGGGCACCGCCTGGCCGCGCCACGGGATCGCACCCGCCAGCCACGGCGGAGCTCCCGGGATCTGGCGAAGGGACAGCGTGTCCACGAGTTCGTAGACCTGCATCAGGCTGATCGCGCACCGGACTCCTTCCGGAGCGCGGCAACTCAGCTCGAACGTCAGAGGCCGCCCCCCGGCGGGCGGAGTGGCCAAGCCCGCCGCTCCGAAGCGGCGGTCAAGTAGGGGAAGGATCGAAGGCGGCGCCGCGGCATTGCCTCCGGTGAACCACGCGTGGCTCACCAGTAACGGCATCCGGTGTTCCCAGATCACCGCCGCGAGCAACGCCGGAAGTCCCTCGCGAACCCAGGGAGGAAACGGCAGCACGCGATCCGATTCCACTTCGATCAGCGGGGCCACCCGGTCGACCTGGGCGGTTCCACCGCCGGGGAAGCCCGCCAGCGGCTTGCCCGTCGCGGCGTCCCGGTCCAGCCCCGCGATATCGCCGATCTCCACGCAAAAGTAGACGCCGTCCCGCTGGAGCGGAATGAGGCGCAGCGAGCTCATACGGCCGCCCTGGCTTCGACTGGTTGGCGAACTCCGCCGACGCAGCGCCGGATCGTTCCGAGCAACTCTTCATCCTGATAGGGCTTTACCAGGTATTCGCCAACACCCACGCTCATCGCCTTTTGACGGTGCTTCTGGCCGGCTCGGGACGTCAGCATGACGATCGGAATGTCGCGATAGGCTGGCTGGCCCCGCATGGTGGCGGCGAGTTCGAAGCCGTCCATGCGCGGCATTTCGACGTCCATCAACACGATGTCGGGCCGCCGCGGCATCTGCCGCAGCACCTCGAGCGCCTCCACGCCGTCTTTCGCTTGCAACGCATTCCACCCGGCGTTGGATACCAGGTTCGCCACCACGCGGCGGACACTGAGCGAATCGTCCACGATGAGCACATCCAACGCGCGGCGGGCCGGCGCCCGGCGGGGTTCGACGGCGGCGGACGGCTTGGCGGCGGACGATTGCGTGAGTTCGGCGGGATTGACGATCAGCACCACGCTTCCGTCGCCCATCAGCGTCGCGCCGGCCATGCGCGGAACGCGCCGGAGCAGGCCCCCCAGCGACTTGACCACGACTTGGCGCGCCTCGACGATCTTGTCCACCACCAGAGCGAACTCGTCGTCTCCGGCGCGGATGGCGATGACGGACATGCGCTCGTCTTGCGCGGGCCGGTGCTTGCGAATGCCGAGCGACTCGCCCAGCCAAACAATGGGCAGGATGCGGCCGTCGAGCCGCAGCACGGGCTCGTGGCTGGTCCACTCGATCTGGTTGGCCTCGGCGCGCGCGATTTGCGTCACCGACGCCAGCGGGATCGCCAGCGTTTCGGTGGCTTCCCGGACCATCAGCACCTTGGCGATGGCGAGCGTCATCGGAAGGCGGATCGAAAAGCAGATGCCTTCGCCGGGATCGGAGTCCACCGACACGGAGCCTTTGAGACGCCGGACGGCGTCGCGCACGACATCCAGGCCGACTCCGCGGCCGCTGGTGTCGGTCACCTCCGTGGCCGTGCTGAAACCGGGCTCGAACAGGAACGCATGGAGTTCGCGGGACGAGAGCGACTCCGCCACCGCCTCGTCCACGTAGCCTTGCCGCACGGCGGCCGCGCGGATGGTCTCCGGGTGCAGTCCGCCGCCGTCGTCGGCGAGTCGAATCACGACGTCCGAACCTTCGTGGGAGGCGCGCAGACGGATGAGACCTTTGACCGGTTTTCCGGCGGCCGCGCGGCGCGACGGCTCCTCGATGCCGTGGTCCACCGAGTTGCGCAGCAGGTGTTCGAGCGGACCCGACATTTCCTCGAGGACGGCCTTGTCGAGTTCGACGTTTCCTCCCTCGATCACGAGGTCGGTCTGTTTGCCGCGCTTCTCCGCGGTAACGCGGACGGTGCGATGCAACCGGGAAGCGATTTGCGCCAACGGCACCATGCGCAGCCGCATGAGCTTGTCTTGGACTTCGGTGACCAGCCGCCCGAGGCGGCCGAGCGACCCGTCGAAATCGCCGATCAATCCGGTGAGCTGGGTGCTCGCCGTTGCGATGTCGCTGCCGGTCTCGGCCAAGTCGCGAGTGAGGAGATGGAACTCGGTGTAGCGGTCGAACTCGAGAGCGTCGAATTCGCCGTTCCGGCCGCGGGTGGAATCCCCGGCGGCGGCGTGCGCGACCGCCGGAATTCCATAGCCGGTCTCGAGCCGGTTGGAAACCCGGCGCAAGCGCTGCAACGTGAGACTCAGTTCGCCGACTTCGTGCACGTAGCAGGAGTGGTGCTGTTCGAACGTGGAGCGGTTGACCAGCAGTTCCGTCACCAGGCGCACCAGTTCGTCCAGCCGCTCGATGGGCACGCGAACGAAGCGGCTCGGATCGCGAGGCTCGGCGGTTTGGCCGGTCTCGTTGGCTTGGCTTGGCTCGGCTGCACCGGCCAGGGCCTGGATTTGCTCCTCGATCGACGCGGCCGCGGCCGGCCGCTTCTCGTCCGAAGTGGAGGAGGCGGAGCCGGGCCGAAGCGCCACATCGTAGCGGGCGTAGAGCGCGGCAATGTCGGGCTGGATTTCGGATTCGGGCTTCTCGCGCGCCACCAGATCGCAGAGCGTGTCGTAGGTGGACGTGACGAGCGAATGGAGATCGGGCGTGAAGTGGGTTTGCCCCTCGTAGAGTTCGTCGAGCAGATCCTCGCCGCGATGGGCGAGTTGCTGGATCGAATGGAAGCCCACCATTCCGGCGGCGCCCTTCAATGTGTGAACCGACCGGCGGATCTCCTGCAAAAGGGGCCGCTTCCCAGGATCGTCACGCAATTCCCGGAGGTGCCGGTCGATGCTTTGCAGATGCTCCTCGGCCTCCTGGAGAAATCCCTCCACCAGTTCGGCGGGAAGGTCTTCCATTCGAGGTCCCGACGGACCGGGCTCCGGACGGGCGCGCGGGGGCTGCCGTTGCGCGGACGCCTGGGCCGGCTCGGCGGAAGACGCGGCGGCTAGATTCTCGCGAATCATCCCGGCCACCTCGACCAGCATCGTGGCGCACTCTTCGTCGACGGGCTCGCCGCCCTCGAGCACGCGGTCGAGCAGTTCCTCGCCGCCTTGCGCGAGTTCGCTCAAATCGGCCAAACCGATCATGTTGCAAGCGCCTCGAATGCTGTGCAGCAAACGGTGGGACTCCGCCGCGCACGCCATGTCGGCGGGCGAGGCGACGAGTTTGGCCAGCTGCGCCTGCAGCTTGGGTACGTAGCTCGATAGCTCCGCCCGGAAGCCGTCCAGCACCTGTTCATTGAATATGGGCATCGCTTTCTCCGATTCCGCGCCTTTCAGTGAAACGAACTTCGAGCCGGGACCGGACGGCAGGGAGCCGTCCGGCCTCGATTCCGATGACGCTATACGACGGTCGCGGTGGCCGTTTGACGAGGCAGCCGGAAGTGATCGAGCGATTGGCGAAGCGTGTTGGCGCGGTCGTTGAGACTGGCGATCGCCACGGCGGCGTCCCGCGCTTCCTGCGCCGTCTGTTCGGTGTTGCGGGAGATGCCCGACATTCCGCGCGCCACCTGGACGGTCGAGTCGGCCTGCGTACGCGCGGCGTCCGAGATCGACCGGACGAGGTTGGCGATCTGGTCCGACACCTGTTCGATTTCCGACAGCCGCTGTCCGGCTTCGTTGGCCAGCTTCGAACCGCCGAACAGTTCGGGGTTGTTATCTTCATTGGCCGGGTTGGCCTCGTTGTTAGCCGCCTTAATCGACTTGACCTGCGTGGAAAATTTCTTGGTAGCGTCGGTGGCGCGGATGGCCAGCCGTTCGACTTCCGCGGCGACGACCGCGAATCCCTTGCCGGAGTCGCCGGCCATGGCGGCCTGAATCGATGCGTTCAAAGCGAGAATCGACGTGCGGTCGGCGATGTCGGAGATGAGCTGAATGATCTCGCCGATCTCCTGCGAGCTTTCGCCCAGCCGCTTGATTCGCTTGGACGTTTCCTGCACCTGGCCGCGGATGGAGTTCATGCCGTCGATGGTCTGATTCACCGAGGTGGAGCCTTCGCGCGCCGTGCTGAGGGCTTTTTCCGCGACGCCGGCGGCGGACACGGCCGTCACCGACACCTGCTGGATCGAACTGGCCATCTCGCCGATCGCTTCCGACGCCCGCAGGATTTCGGCCGACTGCTGGTGGTTCTGCCGCGCCAATTCCTCGGCGGAGGCGCGCACGACGCCCGCCGAACCGCTGAGTTCGGAGGTGGTGGCCTGCACCTGGGAGATGATGCGCCGTAGTTCGACGATCATGTAGTTGAACGAGTCGGCGATGGCGCCGGTCATTTCCGCCGTGACCTCGGCTTCCTTGGTGAGGTCGCCCTCGGCCACGCCGCTGACTTCGTCGAGCAGCTTGAGAATCGACTGTTGGATGCGGTCGCGTTCATCGCGCGACTGAATCAGCGCGAGAGTGTTGTCGAGCATCTGGTTCAGCGATTGCGTCATGACTCCCAACTCGTCGCCGGATTGGACCTCGGCGCGCGCCTGCAAGTTGCCTACGCCGATGTTGCCGAACAGTCGCTGAATGCTGCCCACCTGGCGGGTGATGCTCTGTCTGACGCCGTACACGAGGGCGAAGGCGAGCAGCAGCACCAGGGCGGCGGCGCCCAACTGCGTGGTTCGAGAAGAGCTCAACGCCTCGACGCGCGCGTTCAAAAGGTCGCGGCAAACCTCGATACTCTTGTCGTAGAGTTCGAGATGCTGGGCGATCGACTCCGAGCCGGCTTCGAGGAACTCCTTGGCGGAGATGTCCGGCTTGCCGAGCAACCTCTCGCGGGACAGCTTGGCGATCTTGTTGGCGGAGTTGACGGCCGTGCTACTGATTCCGCCCAGCCGCGAGTTCGCCACCGGGCTGTAGGCAAAGGCGGAGTTCATGTTCTGCGCC
>SXGU01413148.1_pt1 | contig 10666 bp, 7 predicted proteins | sample 3174531 | NCBI WGS metagenome assembly SXGU01 (sample SAMN11356863, study PRJNA531348) | freshwater metagenome | isolation source: freshwater sample F1-140 | place: China: Fuxian Lake, Yuxi | collected 2017-12-25 | reverse complement strand
TCGACCTCGAGCTCTCGGTGGCCAACGGAGATTCCCTCGGCTGCACGCAGACCGACTACACCTGGTCGGTGTCGTCGGACAAAGGCGTGCTTCCGGCGATCACGCCAACGGTGAACACGCTCCGGCCTAAGGAGACGGGGGCCGCGATCCTCCGGATGGTCGCCCAGGGCCTGAGCGAAGACGCGTCTCCCCTTGTTCGCTTCCGGGTTACCTCACCGAACCACGTGCCTCAGGAGAAGAGCTTGTACCTCAGCGTCGACGGGACAGCTCCCCTGGTTCCCACAAGCCTCGTCGCAAGCACCTCGAAGGTATGTAGGGCGGTGGCGCTAACCTGGAACCACGATCCTGCGCTCGAGACCTTCCCCGTGCGATTCAAGGTCTACAGGAACGGTAGTTTGATCGGCGTCGCAGAGGAGGGGCTCGCGTACCAGGATGTGAACGTCCCGGTTGGCGTCCATTCGTACTCGGTCCAGGCCGTGGACTCTGTAGGGAATGCTTCGGAACTGACCGAACCGTCCTCCGTCGTCGTCCGCCTACAGTTTGGGCGGACCTGCCCTCGCTAGAGATCCCGGGCTCTTAGATCCCCCGAACACTCCCGAACAGTTTGATTACACCTTTCCATCGCCCCGCGAACTCCCGTGCTACAAAGGCGCACCACCAACCATCCTCAAAGGGAGTTTTTATGAAGTTCGCCTCTTTCGTCCTCGCAACCGTCATCCTTTCCTCTGCCGCCAACGCCGACACCGTCTTCCACGTAAGTAACGAGGACCTCTTCAAGTTACACGACAAGGGAGAGGCGGGGATCAGCGAGTTCATCAAGACCAACGGGTTCCGGTCGAAGGACAAAAACCCCCAGCAGCAACAGCAGCAGGGACAGTATCAGCAACAGCAGCAGCAACAGGCCCAGCAGCAGCCGTACTCGTACTACTACTACGACTACGCCGACGAGTCCCAGTACTGCGGCATCAAGACCAACTACGTCGGGACCTGGAGGTACTCAGAGATCATGAGCCTCGCGACCATCGCCGCCAACAAGAAGGTCGTCTCCGCCCGCTCTTCCGTCGAGGGCTTCAGCACGGCCCCGTACGCGGCGAAGGTGGACAAGGCCCTCTCTCAAAACCTCAACGACGGACGGGTGCGATGCCACCTCGTCGTCTACACCCAGGAACTGGTCCAGCCGGTGATCGGGAAGATGATCCGGAAGAAGGTCACGGATAATTCGTGCCTGAAGTCCTGCTTGGACAACGGTCTTGATAACTGCGACGTCGAATGCTCGGAAATAACAGTTGGACCGGCCGAGGCCTGTAAGAACGAAGCTCCCGCGCCCACCCTAAGCCAGGTGAGCTGTTCTCTCGAGACCTTGTAGGTTCCGATGGTTCCGGCGCGCTCTCCCGAAGGTGGAGGGTGCCGGAAACTTTTATCTTGAGTTCCTGAGTCGGAGAAAAGTCTGTAAATCTTCCATCTCTCTTTCCGATGAGGTGGTGTGAAAAACCATCTCCTGAGACTCCTGTCTCTTTTATTCTTTTTTTCCCATCCCTCCGGCGCCCTCGCCCTGAGCGGAGTCGAGTCCCTCATCTGCCATGGGAAGATCGAAAGCTTCGTCTTCACTCCGCCGAAGTCCCCGACGGCTCTCGACGAATACCTCGCAACGAAGATCGCCCTCATCGACACCATCGAAGAGCGTCTCCTCACGGCGAAGGGTAAGGAGAAGACGGGACTAGAGTTGGCCTACAAGCTCCATCGCAATCTCCTCTACACCGCCCTCCTAGGCCGGGCACCGACCCGGACGGAGACAGAAGCTCTCGAAGCTATCCACGAGATCGGGGACGGGGAGCTAGGTGCCAACGGGAGAGACGCCGAGCGTGACAATTACACTTACAATCAGATCAAGCGGAAGGTGAAGGCCCTGGCCGCCCTGAGGCTCCATCCCGACAAGGAAGAAGACTGGGCGATCAAGAAGAAGCTCCTCACCAGTGGAACGGTCGGGACGAAGAAGAGCAAGTTCAAGCCGACGCCGAAGAACGAGCTCCTCGCCCGGGTGATGGAGAACACCCTCCAGCGGGAGATGAGTCCGACCGGAATGGTGCTCGCGAGCGACGTCGGACAATTCCTCCCGGCGATCGAAGTCTACCCAGGAAAGACGGAGGCAGACTTCCACGCCTCCGAGTACAAGACCATCACCGAGGTCCAGGCCGAACACAAGGAGAAGTACTCCAAGTCGCCGTCCGGGTCGGAGATCGCAAAGGGCTTGGTGAAGGCCGTCTTCGAGTCCGATGAGGCCTTCGAGAAGCGGCTCGCGGACGCGGAGGCACTCCGGAAGAAAGACTTCGAGGAGACCCACGCCCGGCACCAGTCGATCCAGGACACGTGGGACTTCATGCTTTCCATGACCGAAGCGGACCAGGTGTCCAAGCTGACGGGAAGCCTCGTGCAGGACTACGCCAAGAAGTTCGTCGACCTGATCGTCGCGAAAGACGGAACGGCGGAGCAGAACAAGAAGGCGTGGGCCGGGTTCTTCAAGGTGATCAACGGCATGAGCCTGCTCAGGCCGGATGCGCACGAGAAAGTTCTCGCGGCGATCTTCTCACTTCTCATGAAGCAAGACTACTACGGGCTTGGAGTGACCCGGCAGGACGTGCTGGCGCTGATGAAACAAGGGCTCCGCGGCAGCGACTCGATGAAGTCCCACTACGCCACGTCTCTGCGGTCCCTCTACTCCGGAGCTTCCTACGAGACGCTCGCCGGCGGTCCCGGAACGAAAGCGGCAACCGTTGAGCTCAGAGGGCAGAGCTATCCCCTGGCCCTCCTCTCCCAGGAGATCTTCGACAGCGTGTCGCCGACGGCGAGGCTCACCAATTCTAAGGGGGAGGTGAAGGCCCGGAAGGACATCCTCCCGAACGAAATGTATAAAACCGACGGGTTTATGGACTGGGGCTTCCGGTCCCAGAAGCCCGCGGAGAAACCGTCGGCGGTGGCACAGACGAAACCCGCGCTACCGGCACCGACTCCCGCGCCGGTGGTCCCCGTGGTTGCCCCGGCCGGGGAGAAGCCAGTTGCCCAAGGAACTGAGCTTCGAGTGGGCCAGAGCGTCTACGCGAAGTTCGGAACCAAGTGGTACTCGGCCACTGTCCTCGCCCTTCAGGAGAACGGCCACCTCACCCTCCGGTACCCCAACGGTGACGTCGAGGTCGATCAGCGGCGTGACAGGATCGCCGTGCGGACCGGCTCCCGCGACGGCCTCTCGGTCGGAGACAGGGTCCTGGCGAAGTATAACGCAAAATGGTACTATGCCACCGTCTTGGGCATGCAGGAGAACGGAAGTTTCATCGTCAAGTACCCCGACGACTCCCTCGAGGAGCAGACCCGGGAGACGATCTCCGTGCGCACCGGGACGGCCGGGGGGATCGAAGTCCAGCAGAAGGTCCTCGCGAAGTACAAGGGTAAGTGGTACGACGCCACCGTGGTCGGTCTAAACCGGGATGGGAGCTACATCACCAAGTACCCGGACAATAGCCTGGAGGAGCAGACGCGGGAATCCCTCTGCCTCAAGGCGGGGACCTCCTGCGAGATCTCCGTGAACCAGAAGGTGGTCGCGAAGTACCGGAACAAGTGGTACGACGCCACCGTGGTCGGGATCCAGAGTAACGGGGACTTCGTCGCTCGCTACCCGGACGGGAGCCTCGAGGAGCAGACCAAGGATTCCCTCGGAGTAAAGACCGGGGAAGCCGGTGGCATCCAGGTTGGGAACAAGATCCTCGCGAAGTACGGCGGCAAGTGGTACGAAGCCACCGTCGCGGCGATCCATGACAACGGGAACCTCGTCGCGAGGTACCCGAACGACAGCCTCGAGGAACAGCTAGAGCAGACGATTGCGCTCCGGAGCGGAGACCGCGACGGGGTCACGGTGAACCAGAGGGTGTTTGCGAAATTCGGAGACAAGTGGTACGAAGCCAGCGTGGCGGGCTTCAAGAAAGACGGGACCGTGCTCGCGCGCTATCCGGACGGCAGCTTCGAGGAACAGGCACCGGGGACGATCGCCCTGCGGGAAGGCAGCAGCGATGGCCTCGCGGTGAACCAGAAGGTCCTCGCGAGCAAGGACTCGACGTGGTACGAGGCGACGGTCGTGGGCCTCCAGAAGAACGGGCGCTACGTCCTCAGCTTCCCGAGCGGCAATGTCTACGCGGACCGGACCTGGGACACGATCCTCACCGTCACGGGGATCCGCGACGGGATCTCGGTGGGCCAGACGGTCTACGGCAAGGTCAACGGTAAGGTCTTTCCAGCGAAGGTCATCGGCTTCGAGAAAGACGGTACCTTCGCCCTCAGCTACGAGGACGGGACCATAGCGAAGAAGGTCCCGCGAAGTGATCTTTCCCTCGAAGCTCCCCTGACCTTCGAGCAGTCCGTCCAGAGAGCGCTGGCGACCCCGGAGGGCCAGAAGATCATCCAGGGAGACTTCTCGGTCGGGAAGAAGGCCTACAGTGAGAACGGAACCCTTCGGACCGTCGTCGCCGTTTCGACCAGTGGTCTCGTCCGTGTGAAGAACGGAATCATCGGCCAGTTCACACTCAACGGTTCGGAGCTCGTCCACTCGTCGAGCCTCTTTAGCCTCGAGGGCATGGACGTTAAGCACGGCATCGCCGTCGGGGACCGAGTGATCACTGGTTCGGGAGAGGAGTTCACCGTGATGGGGATGCGGGCCGACGGATCCTTCCTCCTGAAGGGGAAGACGAAGCTGAAGCTCAACAAGTGGGTCGTGGAGAGCGGAGCGAACCTCAAGCGCCCCTGACCGGCTTCAGCGCAGATGGGCGGACGATCTCCAGGCGAAGCTTCGGACGGCTGAAACTAACCGCGGTCCGGGCGTTCGCCCGGAGAGAGACTCGGGTTAGAGCATCTTCTTGATCAGCTCGGAAAGGTAGTCCTTGAACCCGTCGATCCTGGGCGAGTCTGGCCTGTAGCAGAAGTAGAACTCGTGTCGGCCGAAGCGGCCCTCGCAGAGGCCCGTGTGCTCGATGGTTTGAAGCATCCTCCCTCTCGAAGCTTGCTTCTCGTACACCCTGGTCGGGAGGATGGTGATCCCCAGGCCCTGGGCCGCGAACTCGGCGCACACTTCGAAGCTCGAGAGCGAGAGGATGTGGCGATCCCTGAACCGGCTCTGGCCAATCCACGTTCGCAGGCTCTTTCCGTCGACGTCTGCGGCGTCGGGGACGGTGATGACGGGGGCCTTGTCAGTGATCTGGCCTCCGAGGCCGTAGAACGAGTAGGTGTCTTCGTAGAGCAGGGTCCTGCTCACGTCGTCCGCGTGGATCGGGCCCACGGCCAGCGCTGCGTCCAGCTTCCCGTCGGAGACGTCTTTGATCAGCTCCCGGGACCTCCGGGTGATTAGTGAAAGCTCGATCCCGGGATGGAGGTGCTCCAGGGCGAGGGTGAGCTTCGGCCAGAGATAGACGGCGATGCTCTCGTACGTGCCGAGGACCATCTTCCCCGGGACGTGCAGGCCCTTTCGCGAAAAGACGTCGTCCTCCGTCTGGGTCAGGTGATCCCGGGCCTTGAGCATTTCAGCAGCGATGAGCTTCCCGGTTGGGTTTAACTTCACGCCCTTGCTCGTGCGAATGAGTAACTGAGCTCCGAGCTGCTCCTCGAGCGTCTTCACGGCGTAGGAGACCGTCGGCTGTGTTAGGTGGAGCTCTTCGGCCGCGCGGGAGATCGAGCCACATTCCGCGACCTTTAGAAAAATCCAGACCTTCTCGGTGTGCTCGAGTAAGACGTGCATGGGACGAGTATAGAAAATTTCTCTGGGTCATTCTAGAAATTACCCATTTTCTAAATCAAATTTTGAGGAGCTTAATGTCTCTTGGGGATAATAATAGAGGGCGCCCCGGAGATGGCATCTGAGTATCTCAGTTACTCGGTGGCGCCCCTCGCAAGGAGGGTAAGATGAAAAATATTAAGGACTTTCTGCTGCCGGCTGCTCTGACCATGGGTCTGCTCACCGCAGTTTCCTGCGGAAATGACAACGACGACGACGACCCAGTCTCCGGAGTACCGCAGGAGGAGCAGGAGGCCGGGGCCCGGGCTTTCACGGTGACGATCCAAAACGTTTCTCAACCGGGACTTCTGAATTCCGACGTGGCACAGGGAGCCGTTCCGCTCTCACCAGGGGCCTGGGCCGTGTTCGAGGGAATGGAGAACCCCGCGTTCACACCGGGGGAGCGAGCTGACGTCGGAACCGAACGGATCGCTGAAGACGGACAGGTCGAACCGCCCATGGGCTTCGAGACGACCCTCCTCGGAGCGGCGAAGTCCAGCGGCACCTTTTCGGCGCCGGGAGGACCGGCACCGTCACCGGCGATCATGCCGGGGGAGTCCGCGACCTTCACCTTCACCGCAGCTCCGGGAGACCGGCTCACGTTCGAAACCATGTTCGTCCCGTCGAACGACTGGTTCTACGGAGACAACGGCAAGGGGATCGCACTCTTCGATGAGGGCAATAACCCGACCAGTGGTGACGTCACGGGCCTCGTCTATCTCTGGGACGCGGGGACCGAAGTGTCGGAGAAGCCCGGGATGGGTGAGTACCAGGCCCCGCGGCAACCGCAGGGAGCAACGGACGTGGGACCCGAGGAGAAGCGGTCGATCCAGTTAGTGCAGAACCGGTTCCGGGGCTGGAGGGTTCCGGAGAACTCCCAGGTCTTGAAGGTGACGATCACGCCGCAGTGAGAGTCCTCACATTTTTTTCGTAGGCAGGCGGAGTCCTTCCTGTATAATCTGCAGAAAGGACTCCGATGAAAGTCTTCATGGTGTTGCTGTTCCTCTCACTGAATGCGTATCCGATGAAACCAATCTACTCAACCGACCGCCTCGAGGCCATGTTCCAGAATCCGAAGGAAGACCTCGCGGCCGCCGAGTACCTCTTGTCCCACACCAAGCACCACCATCCCTTCAACCTGGTCCTCGCCGCGCAGGCGCTGTTCAACCATGGTCGCCGGGAACAGGGGGCGTTCGTCTTCTACCTCTTCCAGCTGCGGATCAACCCGTGGGTGACCGCGGGCAAAGACTCCGGGATGAGCTCCCTCGTCGGTGCCCTCAAGCAATCCGTCGGGAGTCAGGTTCACTCGTGGATCGGGAGCGACCCGGAGGCCTGGCAGGAGCTCGCACTCAAGGCCCAGGCCGCGGAGAAGAAGCTGCCGCTCGCCGAACAACTCCCCCCCGGGATGACGAAGGAGAAGTGGCTGGCGCTCAACGAAGAACTCCGGAGCAAGAGCTCGAAGGAGCTCGCTGAGACGTTTCGGTCGCTCCTGAAGGAAGGGAAGGATGCGTTCTTGAAGCAGCGGAGAGCGAACAAGCTTCACGTGGGCCCCTGGATCGACCCGGGGCCTCCGATTCCCATAGGGTGGCTCTGATCCGAGGACTTAGAATCTCCACCGGAGACCGAGGTTCCCGACGTTGGACCAGTTACCCCTCATGCCCGTTTTGACGTCGAGGACGACGCCGAGGTCGCTCGTGAGGTTTAGGCTGATCCTAGGCCCGAGGTAGGCGACGGATTCTCTCCGCACCCGGACTCCGGAGACTTCGTAGTTAGTGTCTATCTGCGATGTGTACTTACTCATGCTCATGATCCCACCGGTCGCCGCGAGCTCGATGAGTTCGTAGCCGAAGAGGTTTATGTGGATCGGCGCCACCGCCACGCCGAGCATGCCTTCGAAGCCTTTCCCGTCGTCATACCTACTCTCGCCGGAGTTGCTGTTCTCCCAGCCGTTCCGATAGAGGATTCCGGCTTCGGCTGACACGAACTTATTGAACCGGTAGGCGCCGAGGACGCCGAGGCCTTTCTGGTTCCCACTGCCCTCATTAGAATATTCCCCCCTCTCATCGATCGGCACGGTGATCCAGGAATTATAAAGTCCCAGCTCCCAGGTCTTCAGGGCCGATTTTTCATTCTGCCCTTGGGGAAGGGGTGCCTGGATCGCAGGAGATGGAGCAGGAGCCGGCGGACTTGCCGGAGGGGTTGTTTGAGGAGCTGGCGCACTGTTCACAGTCGGGGCCGTGGCTCCCGGGGTCTTCTGGAAATAGAAATTATAGATATCCTGGGCCCGGCTTTCGGTGGGAATCAGAAGACTACAGATCGCGAAGATGAGGATGAGAAAAAGAAAACGCACAGAAACTCCTTTCGTTGTTATTGTCATCTTCTTTACACAACTCATGCCAATTATGGTCATTCCTATCCCTAAGAAATCATTAGTCTTGTGGACTCTTGTACTGCCACATTCGCCAGCTGACCTGACAGATTTGTCATGGCTCATTTCGCATCTCCTCAAGGTAACGAAAGAGCGTTCTCTGGTTCACGCCGAGGAGGTCGGCCGCGTTCTTTCGGTTCCCGTCGGAGATCGAAAGCGCCGCTTTCACCTTCTGGCTCTGGAAATTCTTAACCGCCTGATCGAGGTTCTTCGCCCCGAGCCAGTTCGTCTCCACCTTCGGACTCTTCGGCCCGAGGAAGTCTCGGATAGTGATCTCTTCGCTCTGGGAGAGGAAAGATGCCCGCTTGAGGGCACTCAGGAGTTCGCGGACGTTTCCGGTCCAGCGCTGGGACTGGAGCCACTGCCAGGTCTCCCGGGAGATCCTCTTCTCAACCTTGTTTTCCTTTAGGAACTGCTGGCCGATGAGCACGATGTCTACCGGGCGCTCGCGCAGGGGCGGGATCTCGAGGGTCAGCTCCGCCAGGCGGTAGTAGAGGTCCTCGCGGAAGGTTCCCTTCTTCACCTGCGAGTCGAGCGTCTTGTGGGTCGCCGAGAGCACCCGGACGTTCACGGCGATGGGCTTGTTGGTGCCGATGGGTTCGACCACGCGTTCCTGGAGGACCCGCAGGAGTTTCCCTTGGACGTGGAGGGGGAGGTCTGCGACTTCGTCGAGGAAGATGGTCCCGCCCTGGGCGAGGAGGAACTTTCCGGTCTGGTCGGCGACGGCTCCGGTGAAGCTCCCGCGCTTGTGTCCGAAGAGGATGCTTTCGATGAGGTTCTCCGGTATGGCGCCGCAGTTGACGGCGACGAACGGGCCATTCTTGTACGGACTCTGCTCGTGGATCCACTTGGCGAGGACCTCCTTTCCCACGCCGGTCTCGCCCTCGACCAGGACGGAGAGGTCGGAGGGAGTGATGCGCTCGGCGAGGAGGGAGAGGTCCTGGAGCTTCGGGGACTGGGTGAGGAAGGGGCCGGTGTCCCGGGAGAGGCGCGAGTGCTTGAGTTGTTCTTCGAGCTTCTGCTCCTTCAGGTACGCCGAGACGAACTGGGCCGCGAAGGGAGCGAGGTGGGTAGCGAGCGGAGACTTGATGTTCTTTTCAAACTGCGGGAGCGCCGAGCCGACGATGATGGCTCCCACCGCTTCGTTCCTCCAGGTGAGGGGCCAGGCCGCGACGGAGAGGAAGCCCGTGCCGATGAGACTGTGGTTCCTTTCGAACCGGGAGCCGATGACGTTCGGGACGATCACGCTCTTCCGGCTGGAGAGAGTTTCGGCGAGCAGCGACTCGGTCAACCACGGCGCCGAGGGATCCGTGCCCTGGTGGGCGATGACCTCGAAGCTGCCGTTCAGGGTCTTCGCGATGATGAGCCCCCGGTCGAAGTTCCCGCTCTTCACGACGTGCCGGAGGACGATGGGCGGGATGGCCTGATCCGAACCGGCTTGGGTGATCTCGTCGAGGGCACCGCCGATCTCCGCCGAACCGTCGACGTCGGCTGGTGCGGCGTCGGCGCAGCTCGCGGGGAGGGGAACGATCGTCAGGTCTTCGAGCTCGAACCGCGAGAGGAATGGGAGGTCGAGGGTGGCGCGGTTCTTTCCTCTGAGCGGAACCACGGAGATCCCGTGGGCCGAGGGAGACACCACGGCGTAGTCTTCTGCGCGGGAGAGGCCCGGGAGTCTCTGGCCCGAGGAGGACTTCCCGCCGATGGCCATGATGTTCGTGACGTCGATGAGCTGCGCCTCGGATCTGGTGAGGACCAGGAGTTTCATAGAGCACCTACCCGGACCACGCTCGTGGCCTTCTCCTTCACCCGGACTTCACCGTTGATGGGGGTGTACCCGTTCCGGAGCATCTGGATCCGATGGAGGCCGGACTCCGTCTTCCATTTCGAAAGCAGCTTCGCCGGGATCTCCGTTCCGTCGACCACGACTCGCACGTCTTCCGGAACCTCGAACTTGATGTAGCCAAAACCCGAACTGGAGGCGTCGGTCCGCAGTGGCTTCGGAGTGGGTTTGGTCGCAGGGGGAGTCATCGACCGGACGGCGGCGACCGCCGGCGGGCTAGCTTGCCTCCTCACCTCAGGAGTGGGGGCGGGATACTCGGAAAGGAAGTAGCTCGCCGGGAGGAGCAGGAGGAGGAGGCAGGCGGCGGACCAGAGTTTCCTCTTCTTCTCCGATTCTTCCGGGGCTTCGAAGTTCATGAGTGCGGGGAGCTCGGTCGAGTCGGGGAAGAGCATCCGGAGGCTATTGAGAGCCGTGAGTTTGTGGGCGAAGGACTCGGGAGCCCCGCAGGCCTTGACGAGGACGTCGTGCTTCTGGACCAGGGCTTCGGTCACCGCGGTCGGGTCCACTGGGGTGGAGACGAGGCCAGGGAGCTGGGCATAGATGCCTGAAGCCACGAGTTCGTGCATGATCTCCGCGTGAACGTGGAGGG
>SXGU01453614.1_pt1 | contig 10669 bp, 9 predicted proteins | sample 3174531 | NCBI WGS metagenome assembly SXGU01 (sample SAMN11356863, study PRJNA531348) | freshwater metagenome | isolation source: freshwater sample F1-140 | place: China: Fuxian Lake, Yuxi | collected 2017-12-25 | reverse complement strand
GGGGTGGGGGAGGCGCCGCCGCGGGCGGCGGGGACGAGTGTGAGGTGGGTTCGCGTGTGCATGCGAACAAATGTACGAACCCGATCGGACGGAACAGGTGTTCTCAGTGCACGCGGCGTTGCGCAGCGGGCTGGGGGAGTGCACGACGCGTTGCGAGGTGCTCCCGGGAGGCGATGTGGGGTGCAGGGACCAGAGATTGGGGAGAATGGGTTGCATTGTGGGGAGTACGGGGGTAGGTTCCGGCCCGTGGCTCCCCGTCTGCTCAGCGGCACATTTGAGTGCAGCCTCGATGACCGGTTCCGGGTGGCGATCCCCGCCCGCCTGCGCGATCCATTCGCCGACGGCACGGTGACCGCGTGGTGGCTCGATGACTGTCTGGTGGTGGTGCCGCGGATGGCGTGGCCCGGCTTCATCGAGGACACGTTCGGGCGTATGAGCGTGCTGGACGACGACCAGCGCGAGCTCAGCCGGTTCCTCCTGGCGGGGGCATTTGAACAGGAGGGCCTCGACAAGCAGGGCCGGCTGCTCGTGCCCGCCGAACTGCGCGAGCATGCCGGGCTCGATGGCAAGGTGAAGGTGCTCGGAGCCGGGGCGTACCTGGAGTTGTGGAACCCCGGTCGGCTCGCCGAGCGCTTCCAGCGGCTCCGGGAGGACGGCGTGGCGCAGCGCGCCGCACGTTTGGCCCAGCGCATGGACGGGGGCCGGGGATGACCGCGGCGGCGTCGCGCATCGAGGTCGCTCCCGCGGCCGCCGGCGGCGCCCCCCACGTACCGGTCCTCCTCGATCAGGTCCTGGCGCTCACCGCACCCGCCGCCGGTGAGACGGTGGTGGACTGCACCTTCGGGGCGGGTGGGCATGCCACGGCCCTCGCGGCGCGCGTGGGGCCCGCCGGTACGTTGGTCGGTATTGACCGCGACCCCGAGGCGGCCCGTCACTTCGAGGCGTTGGTGCCGGCGATGCCCTGCCCGGCGCGCCTGATGCGGGCCGACTTCGCCACGGGGCTGCGGGACCTCGTCTCGGACGGGGCGGCGGCCGACGTCATCCTCATGGACCTCGGGCTGTCATCGATGCAGGTGGACACCACCGAGCGCGGCTTCTCGTACTCACGGCCGGCGCCGCTCGACATGCGCATGGACCCGTCGCTGGAGATGACCGCCGCCGATCTCGTGAACAGCGCCCCGGAGGGTGACCTCATGCGCGGGTTCCGCGACTACGGGGAGGAGCGCTACGCCCGGCAGATCGCGCGGGCCATCGTGCGCCGTCGCGCCCTGCGCCCCATCGTCACCACCGGGGACCTGGTCGAGGTGATCCGCGGCGCCGTGCCCACCCCTGCGCTGTTCGCCGGCGGGCATCCCGCGAAGCGTGTCTTCCAGGCCTTGCGGATCGAGGTGAACGACGAACTCGGGATCCTCGGGCGCGCCCTGCCCGAGGCCTTCGCCCTGCTCCGCCCCGGCGGACGGCTGGCCGTCATCTCGTTCCAGTCCCTCGAGGACCGGATGGTGAAGCGGTTCATGCGCGACCGGACGCGGGGCTGCATCTGCCCCCCCGACCTTCCGGTGTGCGGCTGCGGGCAGTCACCCGAGGGACGCCTGGTGACCCCGCGGGCCGTCAAGGCCGTGACCGCCGAGGTGGTCGCCAATCCGCGGGCTCACTCTGCGCGCCTGCGGGTGATCCGGAAGGCCGACGCGTGAGCCCGCGGGGAGGGGCGGCGCGCGCGCTGCCCGCGGCGAACCCGGTGTACCCCGGTGACCGCCAGCGCTCCGGTTCGAGTCACCCGCTGCGGGCTCCGGACCCCGGTGACCCCCACCGTTCCGGTGCCGCTCACCCCCGTCGGGACCCGGGGGCCGCCGGGCGGGGGTTCCGGCCGCGCGTCGTGCATTCGCGCACGCCGAACCTGCTCGACCGCCTGCACCTGCGGGGTGTCCGGCTGGCGTGGGTGCTCGTGCCGGTCATCGCGCTGCTGCTGGGCGGCGTGGTGTTCGTGAATGTGCAGCGCCTCAACCTGACCACCCAGACCGGCCGGACGGTCGACATGTACAACGAGGCTCAGGGCGACATCCTCCGGCTGCGTGCCCTGCTGGCCGAGAAGGATGGGCAGGTCGTGGACCAGGCGGCCACGCGCCTCGGCATGGTTCAGGCGCCCGGCAGCGGGCTGACCTACGTGAGCGTCCCGAAGGAGGCGCGCATTGCGCCGAAGCAGGCGCCGCGCACCCGCTGAGGCCTCCCGGCGGGGACGCCGGGGGGCCGACACCGACCGGGTGGCCACACGGCGAATCCGGCTGATCGCCATCGCGACGGTGGCGGTGCTGGGCGTGATGGCCGTGCGCGCCGGATGGATCGCCACCGTCGAGGCGGGTGATCTGTCGAAGCGGGCCCGTGACCAGCACGAGAGCACCATCCGGCTGCCTGCCCCGCGCGGGCCGATCCTCTCGGCCGACGGCCGCGAGATGGCAGTCGACAAGCACGCGGTCGCGGTCACGGCCACGCCATACCTGATCACGGACAAGCGCGGTACCGCCGAGAAGATCGCCACCGCGGTGGGCCTGCCCGTGCGCGAGGTCGAGCAGCGGATCTCGGGGCGGGGGGGCTACGCCATGCTCAACACCGGGGTTGACCAGCCGCGCGAACGCTACCTGCGTCGGCTCGACCTCCCGGGGATCACGCTGCAGGATACCCAGAAGCGGCTGTATCCTCTGGGGTCCGTGGCGGCGCAGGTGGTGGGGATGACCGACGACTGGGGCGTCGGGCTGACCGGCTTCGAGAAGGCCATGGAGTCACGCCTGAAGGGCCGGGAGGGCATGCGCGAGGAGGCGCGTGACCCCAACGGCGAGGCCCTGCAGATCATCGCGGACCGCGCCCCGGAGCCGGGCACGCCCATCATCCTCACGCTCAACAGCGCCATCCAGCAGAAGACCGAGGCCGTCCTGGCGCAGGTGGTGGACGAGAACGAGGCGACGGCGGCCTCGGCGATCGTGATGCGGCCGGATACGGGTGAGGTGCTGGCGATGGCCACCGTGCCCGGCTTCAACCCGAACGACCGCGACACGTTCGAGCCCGACGCCGAGCGCGTGCGTTCGATCACCGATGCGTACGAGCCCGGCTCCACGTTCAAGGTGGTGGCGATCGCCGGGGCTATCGAGGAGGGTGCCGTCACGCGCACCACGAGGTTCGATCTGCCCGAGACCCTCACGCTGTACGACCGGACCCTGGGGGAGGCCCACTACCGGCCGTCCGTCGCCTGGACCACTCAGGAAATCCTGCAGAACTCCAGCAACGTCGGCACGGTGATGATCGCCCAGACACTGGGCCAGCGGAAGACCTACGAGTGGATCCAGAGGTTCGGATTCGGCGCCAAGACGGGCATCGACTATCCCGGGGAGGTCGGGGGCTCGCTACCGGCCTACGAGGACTGGTCGGGTGTGTCCATCCTCAACATCCCCATCGGGCAGGGTGTCTCGGCGACGCTCGCGCAGATGGCCGAGGCCTACGGCGCCATCGCGAACCGGGGCCGCATGGTCCCGCCGCATGTCGTGAAGAAGGTCGGGAACCGGGTCCTGTCGCACCCCCGCGGCCAGCAGATCATCAGCCCGGCGACCGCCGAGCAGGTGAACATCATGCTGCAGAAGGTGGTGAGCGACGACGGCACCGGCAAGGAGGCCCGGATCGAGGGGTACACCGCGGGCGGCAAGACGGGCACGGCGAACAAGATCGACCGCACGACGGGTCTCTACACGGAGACCTACATCGCGTCCTTCGTCGGTTATGCCCCCGCCACGCACCCCGGTGTGGTGGTCGCGGTGATGGTGGACGAACCCGCGGCCGGCAGCTACTACGGTGGCGACGTCGCCGCCCCGGCGTTCGAGCAGATCACGGCATTCGCCCTGCGCCAGCTGCACATCGCCCCGTGATGCCGTAGCCGGGCACGCTGGTAACGTGGCCCTCCGGATGAGGCTCCTCGACCTGACCGGCGGCGTGCCCGGGGTGCGGCTCGTGGCGCCGGGTGAGGCAACGCCGGACATCATGGCGATCCGGTACCGGTCGTCCGACGTCGCACCGGGCGACCTCTTCGCCTGCCTGCCCGGCACCCACGCGGACGGCCACGACTTCGCGCCGGACGCCGTGGCCCGCGGGGCCGCGGCCCTGCTGGTGCGGCGGCCCCTCGACCTGCCGGTTCCCCAGGTGGTGGCCCGGGACCCCCGGGCCGCGATGGCCATCATGGCCGCGCGTCTCGCGGGCGACCCTTCCCGGGACCTCGACGTGGTGGGCATCACCGGGACGAATGGCAAGACGACCAGCGCGTACCTGATGCAGTCGGTGCTGCGTGCCGCCGGCCGGCCGTGCGGGCTCATCGGCACCGTCGAGGTCGTGGTGGGCGGGCGCTCCTCGGTACCCACCCACACCACACCGGAGAGCGTGGAGATCCAGGCGTTGCTCGCCGCGATGCGCGATTCGGGGGACCCCGCCGGCGCGATGGGGGTCTCCTCGCACGCGCTCGCGCAGGCCCGCGTGGCCGGGTTGGAGTTCGCGGCCGCCATCTTCACCAACCTTACGCGCGACCACCTCGACTACCACGGCGACGAGCAGTCGTACTTCGCCGCCAAGCGCCTGCTGTTCGAGCGCCCCGCGGGGCACGGCGCCAACCCGCCCGCGGCGGTGAACGTGGACGACGCGTGGGGCCGGGGGCTGGCCATGGCGCGCCCCATGGTGGGCTATGGGATCGATTCGGGCGATGCCGATGTGGCGCCCGAGGTCCTCGATCTGGGGTCGGCCGGCTTCACGGCCACCGTGCGGACCCCGCGCGGGCCGCTCGAGGTGGCCAGCGCCCTGCGCGGCCGGTTCAACGTGCTCAATGTGCTGGGGGTCGTGGCCGCGGGCGAGGCCATGGGCCTTGACCATGCGGCCGTGGCCGCGGGAATCGCGGCCGTGCAGGGGGTTCCGGGGCGCCTGGAGCCGATCGAGATGGGCCAGCCCTTCCAGGTGCTCGTGGACTACGCCCACACCCCGGACTCACTCGAGAACGTTCTCCGTGCCACTCGCGACCTCGCGGGTGATGGGCGGCTGATCGTGCTGTTCGGGTGCGGGGGCGACCGCGACACCGGCAAGCGCCCGCAGATGGGGGCCATCGGCCGGCGGCTCTCCGATGTGTGCATCGTCACCTCGGACAACCCGCGCAGCGAGGATCCCGAGGCCATCATCGGTGAGATCGTGGCGGGTGCCGCCGACGGGCCCGCCGATCTCGTCGTGCAGGCGGATCGCCGCGCCGCCATCACCGACGCCATCGCCATGGCGTCGCCGGGCGACGTGGTGCTGATCGCCGGCAAGGGGCATGAGCCGGGGCAGGAGGCCGGGGGCGTGGTGACGCCCTTCGACGACCGTGATGTGGCCCGCGAGGTGCTGGGAGCGGGGCGCGCGGCATGAAGGTGGGAATCGCCGACATGATCCGGTGGTCCGGCGCGTCCCAGGTGGCGGGACCGGACGACGTCCGGTGCGACGGCGCCACGTCCGACAGCCGCGACCCCCAGGCGGGACAGTTGTTCGTGGGCGTTCCCGGCGAGAACGTGGACGGGGGACTGCATGCGGCCGAGGCCGTCGCCGCGGGGGCGGCGGCCGTGCTCATCTCGGAGGAGGCCCAGGCCGAGGTCGGGGATGACCTGCGTGACTCCGGCGCGGCGGTGCTGGTGCACCGCGATCCCGTCGCGGCCCTCGGGTTGATCGGCCGCGGCGCCCTGCAACGCCTGGGCGCCCGGGTGGTCGGGGTCACCGGCTCCTACGGGAAGACCTCCACGAAGGATTCCGTGGTGGCCGTGCTGCGGGCCGCGGGGGTGCGTGCCGAGGGCACGCCCGGCAACCGCAACACCGAGGTCGGCGTGCCGTTGAGCATCCTCGGCCTGCCGGCGGACACCGAGGTGGCCGTGGTCGAGATGGGCATGCGCGGAGCGGGTCAGGTGGCCGCCCTCGCCGCCCTCGCCCCTCCCGATGTGGCGGTCATCACGGCGGTTGGCCCGGTGCACCTGGAGTTGCTGGGAACCATCGAGGCCGTCGCCGCCGCCAAGGCGGAGATCCTCACCGGTCTGGGGGAGGGGGGTGCGGCGGTGGTGCCCGCCAACGAGCCCCTGATCGCCCGGCACGTGGCCGCGCTGCCCGCGTGCGTGGAGGTGCGGCGCTTCGGGGACGAACCCGCCGTGCCCCTTGACCTGGGCGAGTTGAAGGCGTGGGAGCGCCGGAACATGGCCGCGGGCGTCGAGGCCGCGATCGCGCTGGGACTCCCGCCCGCCCCGGGCGCCCGCGTCACGCTCGCGCGCTCGGCGATGCGGGGTATCGAGCATCCGCTGCCGGGCGGCGGCACGCTGATCGAGGATTGCTACAACGCGAACCCGCCGGCCATGGAGGCGGCCCTCGCCGATCTCTGCCGCCGCCCCGGGCGCCACGTGGCGGTGCTCGCCGACATGCTCGAACTGGGCCCTGCCGAGGCGGCGTTCCACCGCGGCGTGGGGGAGCGGGCGAAGGACCTCGGAGTGGACCTGCTGGTGGCCGTGGGGTCGCGGGCCGCGGCGTACCCGGATGGGGCGCGCGGCGTGGAGTGCGTCGCGTTCGCCGCCACCGACGACGCCGTCGCCGGTGTGCCCGCCCTGGTCGAACCCGGTGACGTGGTGCTGGTGAAGGGATCGCGCGGCATGGCCATGGAGCGCGTGGCCCGGGCGATCCTCGGGGAGGGCTAGCCGGTGCCGCGCCTTCTCATCGCGGCCATCGGCGCCGCCATGCTGCTCCTCGTCCTGGGTCCACGGGTCATCCGCTGGCTGCGCGACCACGAGGTGGGCCAGTTCATCCGTCCGCGCGGCGAGATCCCCGATGCGCACGCGGAGAAGCAGGGCACGCCCACCATGGGCGGCCTGCTGATCCTCTTCGCGATGACCGTGCCGTTCCTCATCCTGTCCACGCGCGGCACGGCCGCCATGCTCGTGCTGTTCGCCACCCTGGCCTGCGGCGCCGTGGGGTTCGCCGACGACTGGATCAAGATCGTCAAGAAGCGGTCGCTCGGCCTCTCGGGCCGCGGGAAGATGCTGGCTCTCCTCGTCATCGCGGTGGCCCTCACCGTCGTTGCCGTGGAGGTGGTGGGGGTGCCGACCACCATCGACTTCCACGTGGTCGACTACTCGCTGGAGATCGGCCCGATTGCATTCGGCATCGTGGTGTTCCTCGTGCTGGCCGGCGCCACCAACGCCGTCAACCTGACGGACGGCCTCGACGGCCTTGCCGCCGGCACCATGGCCATCGCCCTGCTGGCGTACGTCGGCATGACGTTCGTCGTGCCCGGGCAGCGCGACACGGCCATCCTGGCCGCCTGCCTCATGGGTGCCTGCGTGGGCTTCCTCTGGTTCAACTCGTACCCCGCGTCGGTGTTCATGGGGGACACCGGGTCGTTCGCCCTGGGCGGTGCGCTCGCCGCCCTCGCCGTGATGACCAAGACCGAGGTGCTGCTGCTGTTCATCGGTGGCGTGTTCGTGATCGAGGCGCTGTCGGTGATCATCCAGGTCCTCGTCTTTAAGCGCACCCGCCGACGCGTGTTCCTGATGGCCCCCGTGCACCATCACTTCGAGATGGCCGGCTGGAGCGAGACCAAGATCATCGTCCGCTTCTGGCTCATCGCCCTGGTATTCGCGGGAATCGGCTTCACGCTCTTCTTCCGCACCCTCGCCGCATGAGCGCCCTGCCCGACCCGGGGCGGGCCCTCGTGGTGGGCATTGCGAAGTCGGGTCGCGCGGCGGCGGTGCTGCTGCGCGACCTCGGGTGGGAGGTGGTGGCCGTGGACCGCGCGGATGTGGATGCCCGTGACCTCGCGGCGGTGGGAATCGAGGTACGCGCGCCCAGCGAGGAGCCCGTACCCGCCGACCTGGTCATCCGCAGCCCCGGGGTACCGCGCGGGGCCCCGCCGGTGGCCGCGGCCTACGCGGCCGGCACCCCCGTATGGAGCGAGATCGAGCTGGCGTCGCGGGCGATGCCGAATCCGATCATGGGGGTCACCGGCACCAACGGCAAGACCACGACCACCGAACTCCTGGCCCACGTGCTGCGCGAGGGCGGGATGGGCGCGGTGGCCTGCGGCAACGTGGGCACGCCCATGGCCTCACTGGTGGGCGAGGTGCCGGGTGATACCTGGCTGGTGGCCGAGTGTTCGTCGTTTCAGCTGGAGGACACCCCCACGTTCCGCCCGCATGCCGCGGTGCTGCTGAACGTGACGCCCGACCACATGGATCGCTACCCCGATCTCGACGCCTACCGGCGCGCGAAGATGAACCTGTTCGCGCATCAGGGTCCGCACGACCTCGCCATCGTTCCGCGTGGGCTGCGGCCACCCGGCGCGGCCCCCGCCATGCATATCTCGCCTGCGGGCGACGACGGGCCCGGCACCGTGGCCTGGGCTGAGGGCGGGTTGCATGTGCGCGGTCTGGGGCGGGTGGCCCCATGGGATGAGATTCCCCTACGTGGAGCACATAACCGGGGGAATGCCATGGCCGCCGCCGCGATGGCGGCGCACGCCGGGCTGGGTGCCGGGGAGATCGCATCCGGGCTCGCGACCTTCCCCGGGGTGCCCCACCGCCTCGAGGTGGTGGGGTCGGTCCGGGGCGTCGCCTTCGTGAACGACTCCAAGGCCACGAATCCCGCCGCGGCGATCGCCGCGCTCGATGCGTATCCCCGTCATGTGCGCCTGATCGCGGGCGGAAGCAGCAAGGGCGCGTCATTCGACGAGCTGGCACGGGCCGCGGCGGGCACCGTGGAGCGTGCCTACCTCATCGGTGAGACGGCGCCCGGGATCCAGGTGGCCCTCGCGGCCGCGGAGGTGCCGACCACCTGCGTGGGCGACCTGGTGTCCGCCGTGTCCCGCGCGTTGTCGGATGCGGCCCCGGGGGATGTGGTGCTGCTGTCCCCGGCGTGTGCATCGTTCGACCAGTTCACCGGCTACGCGCACCGCGGGGAGGTGTTCCGCGAGGCAGCCCGGGAGGCCGGGGCCGGGTAGGGAAGGGCGATGGCGTGGCGAAAAGGGCCATGTGCCGCCCGCGCCCTCTGACACCGCCCGCCGGACCCGGTCCGCGCGGCGGCGCCGGGCGGGGGGCGAGGTGGCGCCCGAGGCGGTGCTTTCGGTCGCCATCCTGATGCTGGTGTGCATCGGAGTGGTGATGGTCTATTCGGCCTCGAGTGCGAGCGCACTGCTGGACGCCGCCAACCCGTCGGGCATGCTCCTGCGGCAGGGGATCTTCGCCGTGATCGCGCTGATTGCGTTCGGGGTATGCGCCCGGGTGGACCCGGCCATGATCCTGCGGCTGGGCCGGCCCGCCCTGCTGCTGGCCGTCGGCCTGCTGCTGGTGGTGCTGGTGCCCGGCATCGGCCTCGAGGCCAACGGCGCCCGCAGCTGGCTCGGCCTCGGCCAGGTGCAGATGCAGCCGTCCGAGTTCGCCAAGCTCGCGCTCATCGTGTGGCTCGCCGCGTATCTCGCACGGAATGCCGGGCGGCTCGGCACCTGGGAGGGGCTGAAGTGGCCTCTGGGGATCATGGCGGCGATGGGTAGCCTGCTCATGTTCGAGCCCGACCTCGGCACCGCGATCGTCCTGCTGTCCGCGGCATTCCTCATGCTCGTGCTGGCCGGGGTACCGGGGCGCATCCTCGGGGTGCTGGCCGCCGCCGCCGCCGTGCTCACCGCCGCGCTCATCGTGGCGGCGCCCTACCGTACGGCCCGCCTCCGGTCATTCCTGGACCCCTGGTCCGACCCCGAGGGGAACGGGTTCCAGGTGGTGCAGGCCGAGCTCGCGCTGGGAAGCGGCGGCGTGAGCGGCGTGGGGCTGGGGAACGGACTCCAGAAGGTGAACTACCTGCCGGAGGCGCACACCGACATGATCATGGCGACCATCGGCGAGGAACTCGGCCTCGTGGGCGTGCTGGGGGTGATCGCCCTGGTCGGGGTCGTCATCTGGAGCGGCTACCGTATCGCCATGGCGGCGCCGGATCTCCGGCTCAGGCTTCTGGCCGGCGGGCTGGTGTCGCTCATCAGCATTCAGGCGGTCGTCAACCTCGGGGCGGTCCTCGGACTCCTCCCCGTGACCGGCGTGCCGCTGCCCTTCGTCAGTTATGGGGGAAGCAGCCTCGTCGTCCTCACCGCAGCATCCGGGATCCTCGTCGGAATCAGCCGGCGCTCGCGGGGTCGGCGCCTCAGCGTCGTCCGCGACCCCGCCGCTCCGGGTGGTGATCGCCGCCGGCGGGACCGCCGGGCACATCATGCCGGCGCTCGCGCTGGCTGAGGAGCTTCGCGCCCGCGGCATCGAGGTGAGCTTTGCCGGGGTCCCCGGCCGCGCCGGTTCGGGCATCCCTGCCCGTCACGGCTACCCGGAGGATCATGTGCCCCTGAGGGGGTTCGACCGGCGTCTCACGCTGCGCAACCTGTGGGCGGCGGTGCTGGCGGCGCTGGCCGTGCCCCGCATGATGGGCGTGATCCGCCGCCGCCGGGCCGACGTGGTGGTGGGGGGTGGCGGCTACATGGCCGGCCCGGCCGCCATCGCGGGCCGCCTCCTCCGCCGCCGCGTCGTGCTGATGGAGGCCGACTCGCGGCTGGGGCTGGCCAACCGCCTGGCCGCGCCCCTGGCCACGCGGGTGGCCCTGGCGTTCCCCGTGGCCGGCC
>SXGU01150710.1_pt1 | contig 10669 bp, 9 predicted proteins | sample 3174531 | NCBI WGS metagenome assembly SXGU01 (sample SAMN11356863, study PRJNA531348) | freshwater metagenome | isolation source: freshwater sample F1-140 | place: China: Fuxian Lake, Yuxi | collected 2017-12-25 | reverse complement strand
GAGGAGATGGTGGAGGCCCGCAGCATCGACCGAGCCGATGTACATGCTCGGGCGCTTGCGAACGGGCTCGAGCCCCTCGAGGACCGTGATGTCCGCCGCCGAGTAGCTCTTGCCCGACGATTCGCCCCGTCCGCCGCCTCCCCGCACCGCCACGATTGCGGAGATACCGCGCCCGGCTGGTGAGCGCGAGCCCGACGGCCGGGATTCAGGCCCGACCGAGGAAGCGCGCCGGTGAGAGCCGGTCCGGATCGAAGAGACCGGAGCGCCGGCCGGCGAGCAGATCGGCCGCGACGCGGCCCACCGAGGCGCTGGTCTCGATGCCGTAACCGCCCTGGCCCGCGAGCCAGAAGAAGCCCGGCCGGCACGGATCCTCGCCGACGACGTGCACCAAATCGGGGGCGAACGTGCGCAGCCCGGCCCATGTGCGCTTGACGCGCCGGGCGCGCAACTCCGGCGCGACGAGGGCCAGTCGCTCCATCCCCTCGGCGATGACAAGATCGTCGACCACGGGCTCACAAGGCGGCGATTCCCCCTGATCCATCGGGCTCATCAGGAGGTCGCCGCTCTCGGGTACGAAGTAGACCGAGCGATGCTCGGCAACCACGAGTGGGGCATCGGGAGCGAGCGCGTCGTGCTCGGGCGTGAAGATCGCAGCACAGCGCCGCAACGGGCGGAGCGGGATCGGCGCGGCCTCGGCCCAGACGGCGAGCGTCTGGTTCCAGGCTCCCGCCGCAGCGACGACGACACGCGCACGCACCTCTCGCGCCCCGGTTCGGATTCCGACGATGCGTGGACCGGCGCGCACGAAACCCGTCACGCCGCAGCCCGACTCCACCTCGACGCCGCGCGCCCGCGCCCCGCCGAGATACGAGGAGAGAATCTCGTGCACGTCAAGCCTACCATCGGATGGGACCCAGGCCCCGCCCGCGATCTCCGGATCGGTCAGTGAAGGTATTCGGGCGCGAACCTCGTCCGGCGCGAGCAGCTCCAGCTCGAGCCCCAGGGCCGCGACTGCCGGCTGGCGGGAGCGATTGGCCTGCCAGCCCGCCTGATCGTAGAGAGTCAAGGTGCCGTTCAGCCGGAGCAGCGGGATCGGGCTGAAGCCGGGGGGCGGATCGCGCAGGAAGCGGCCGCCCAGGACCTTGAGTTCGAGCACGGTATCGGTCGGATCAAGCTGCGAGAGGGTGGCCGCGCTGCGACCCGTCGAGTGCCGGGCCCATTCCGTCTCGCGTTCGAGCAGCAGCACGTCGGCGTTGTATTCGGCGAGAAAATACGCCAGCGAGGCCCCGGCGATGCCGCCTCCCACGATGATGACGTCGTAGGCTTCGCGGCGCGGCACGCGGCGATGCTACCAGTCGCGACGGCGTGCGGAAGAAGGCAGGACAGGGACGGCGTGTGTCAGCGCGCTCGGGCAGAGAGGGTCGTTCTCCGCACCGACCTGCTTCGGGCCACGATGACGGCGCTCGCGCCAACGCCCCGCATGACGGGACAGCTCCACCACGGCCGCGTCCTCCCAACGCACCACGGCCGACTCAGCCCACCGACGCATCACGGCCGCGCAAACGATCCGTACGCGCATCCGAGACGCGGACCGAGGCCACCTCAGGGCCACGTTCCGCCGCCGCACCACGACCGCGCCAGCGATCCATGCGCCCATCCGAAAAGCGGGGCGGTGTCGCAGGCGGGGGGCCAGAGCCGGCTCGCGCCCAGGGCGACCGAGGCGCACCACCGAACGCGCGCTGCCCGCACGCGCCGGCCTGTGTCGGCTGTCCCTGGCTCGGCGTGCCTTATGGCGAACAGCTCCGGCGCAAAGCCGCGCTGCTCGACGAGGCCCTGCGCACCCACGGCCTGTCGCCGAGTGCGGCGTTCGTGCGCGAGCCCGCCGCAGGTAGCGCACGCGCGCTCGGCTATCGCTGCCACGCCCGACTCGTCTTCCGTCGCCGGCGGGGTGGTGACATTATGCTTGGCGTGTACCGGCCGGGTACCCACAGCGTGTTGCCAGCGGAGCGCTGTCGCGTCCATCATCCCGGCCTCGAACCCGTGCTGGTCGCGCTGCTTGCCGCGGTCGAGCGTCTCGGCGTGGCGGTGCACGATGAACGCACGGGGGAGGGGGGTTTGCGCTACGCGCTGGCGCGCATCGCCGCGGCCTCGGGAGCGGTGCACCTGACGCTGGTCACGGCCGCCGACCCCCTGCCGGGGCTGCCCGCCTTGACCGAAGCCCTGCGCGCCACGGCGAGCGGCCTCGAGGCTCTCTTTGTCGCCGTCAATACTACCAGAGGAAACGCCCTGCTCGACGGGCCGCCGCGGCGGATCTTCGGCCCGCGCGCGCTCAGCGAAAGCTTCGGTCCGATCACCGCCGTGTTTCGCCCCGACACCTTCTCGCAGGCGAACCCGGCAACAGCGACCCATGCCTATGGCGAAGCGGCCCGTTGGCTCGGTCGGCGGAGCCTTGGCACCGTCGTCGATCTCTTCTGCGGCGTGGGCGTCTTCGGCCTGCGCGTCGCGCCGCCGGAGAGCCGACTCTTCGGCATCGAGGTCGCACCTGCCGCGGTGGAATGTGCCCGCGACAATGCGCGTCGTCTCGGCCGCCGGGCCGAGTATGCGGCAGGCCCGGTCGATGCACACCTGCGCCAACTTCTGCCGCGGCTCCCCGTCGGTGGCGAGACCGACCTGCTGCTGCTCAACCCACCACGGCGCGGACTCGGGGCCGAGGGGCACCAGGCCGTCGGCGAGCTCACACCGCGCCGGATCGCCTACCTCTCGTGCAACCCCGAATCGCTCGCAAGCGATCTCGCGATACTGGCCTCACGGGGATTCCACCCGCGCCGGATCCGGGCCTTTGACATGCTGCCGCAGACCCCTCATGTCGAGGCGCTCGCTCTCCTCGAGAGGAGCTGAAACTTCGCGCCGGAGAGAACGCTCGCCTCCCTGCGAGCACCACCCGCACGGTCGCCTCGAGAGGATCCGAGGATTCACACCCGTGGGAACCCGCACTCCGCCGCGAGCACGACCAAAACGGCCTCTTCGGGAGGACAACATTGCGCGTCCGAGGGCACCGCTCTCGGTGCCTACCAGGCGGTTTCGATTTCGCCCTTGCGCAGTCGCTGCGCGATGACCATCTGCTGCACCTCCGAGGAACCGTCATAGACCCGCACCACGCGCGCGTCGCGCCAGATTCTCTCCAGCATGTATTCGCCCCGGACGTAGCCGTAGCCACCAAGCAACTGGATCGCGTCGTCGACCGTCTGCCAGACCGCCTCGCCGGCAAAGAGCTTCGCGGTCGAGGACTCGCGCACCGCGGGCTCGCCGCGGTCGAGCAGCCAGGCACTGCGATAAACGAGGCCTCGCCCGGCATCGGTGCGGGCCGCCATCTGGGCGATGCGGAAGGCGAGGGCCTGATGCTCGATCAATGGCTTGCCGAAAGTCGCGCGGCTCTCGGCATACTCGAGCGCCAGTTCGAGTGCCTTCTGGCCCGAACCGACGCTGCGCGCGCCCAGCATGGTGCGCCCCTCGGCCAGCACGCGCTTGGCGATGTCGAAGCCGCGGCCCACCTCACCGACGACGGCGGCGGCCGGGACCCGGCAGTCCTCCAGCACCAATTCGCAGATCGCCGAGCCCTGATGACCGAGGGTCTCGAAGATCTGACCAATCTTGAAGCCTGGATTGTCGGTATCAACGAGAAAAGCGGTGATGCCCTCGTCGGCGCGCGCAAAGATCATGCAGTGGTGCGCGTAGGGTGCGTTGGTGATGAAGATCTTGTGGCCGTCGATCACCCACTGGTCGCCGTGGAGGCGCGCGCGGGTCTGCATGTTGCTGGCGTCGGAGCCCGACTGCGGCTCCGTCAGCCCGAAGCAGCCGAGCCACTCGCCGCTCGCCATGCGCGGCAGATAGTGGCGCGTCTGCGCCTCGCTGCCGAAGAGGACCAGCCCGGTGCAACCAATACCGGTATGGACGCTGATATAGCTGGCGAGCCCCCAGGGGCCGCGGCCGAGCATCTCGTGCACCAGCGCCTTCTGCAGCACTGTGAGCCCGAGCCCGCCGTAATCGGGCGGAATCGCCATGCCGAAGAGACCGAGCTCGCGCGCACCCGCAAGCACGCTCTCGGGCAGACGGCCGCTGCGGTCGATTTCCTGCCAGACCGGATTGACGGTCGTCTCGACGTAGCGCCGCACGCTCTCGCGCAGCGCCCGATCTTCCTCACAGAGCGCCAGATCCATCGCGTCCTCCCGGCCAGCGGCGGTAGCAGACGACTCCCGCGTCGCATCGGACGAGGGGCCGCGGGGTATCGGGAGCGGAAGCCTACGGGGTGCCAGAACCCGCCGACTTCCGCGCCGGGCCCTCCATCCCGATGCTGCCGCTCGACCGCGCGGGCACCGCAAGGAGTTGGCGCGTTCGGCGGCGACGCGCCGCGGACGTGAATCCGGTGGGCACCCGCTCGGGGCGAGGGCCGCGGGGGGCGAGCCGCGGTCCGACCTCCGCCCGATTCAGCGGGCACCCGCTTCTGCGGCCGAGAGACCCGTGGCGCGGCCGCGCTTGACCACCTTGTGGCCCTTGCCGCCGCGACGCATCTCGGGAAAGTCCGCGACGGGCACGAGCCGTTCGCCCTCCTCGAGCTGGATGCGCACGCGGGCGTTGGCGGGCACGGCGACGGCACCGATCACGCGGTCGTCGGCCTCGGGCCGGCAGAGAATCACCCCGCGGCCGGTACCCGCGAGCTCGGCCACCTCGTCGAGTCCAAAGCGCAGACCGCGGCCACTCGACATCAGGCAGACGACGGTGTCGCCCATGATTCCGGCGATGGTGACCAGTTCGTCGCCTTCGCCCACACGCGCGAGCCGGCGCCCGGCGCGGTTGGTCTCGGAGAGATCGGGCAGCGTGCGAAATCCATAGCCGCGCGCCGAGACCACGAGAAGGGGGCGCGTCTCCTCGGTGAGTTCGATCGCCGGCGTGCCGCCTTCAAAGAGTTCCCCCTGCGGCCGACCGGGCGTGGCGTCGGGCGCGTTCGCCGCCGGCTGGCCGAGCAGCATCGACGTCACCACACTCTCGCGGTCTGCGAAGCGGAAGAACGATTGCACCGGCTCGCCGTAGCCTGTGGTCGCCGGCACATCGCGCACGGGCAGGACAAAGACGGTGCCACGGCTCGAGAAGAGGGCGAGCCGGTCGCGCGTCGTCCCGCTGTGCAAGGCGGCCAGCGCGTCGCCCTCGCGCAGTCGCGCGGAGTTCGGATCGCGCAGCTCTCTGACGCGGCGGATCCAGCCGTCGCGCGTCAAGATCACCGTCGCCTCCTCATGAACCACGTAGGCCTCGGGGTCATAGGCCAGCTCGGTGACTCCGCGCACGTTGAGCCGCGTCCGGCGCGCATCGCCGTGGATCGTGGCGACCTCCTCGAGTTCGCCGCGGATCATCTTCCAGCGCTCGGCCGGGCGCTTGAGCAAACGCTCGACATCGGCCAGGCGCTTGCTCCGCTCGCGATGCTCGTCCTCGAGCTTCACCCGCTCGAGCCGTGCCAGCTGGTAGAGACGCATCTCGAGGATCGCGTCGGCCTGCTCGGCGTCGAGTCCGAAGGCCTTGCACAACTTGGCATTGGCGTCAGCGCGACTCTCGGCGGCGCGGATCAGGCGGATCGCCTTGTCGAGATCCACGAAGAGGGCGAGGAATCCCTCGAGGATATGAAGCCGCCGTTCGAGCTGCGCTTTCTCCAGCGCGAGCCGGCGGGTGACGATCTCCATGCGGAAATCGAGGAAATGGCGGCAGATCTGGAGCAGCGAGACGCGCGCCGGCCGCGCCGGCACGCCCGTGGCCTGGGGCAACAGGCAGGTCAGGTTCACCCCAATATTTGCCTGGAGATCCGTGTGGCGGTAGAGATAGGCCATCGCGGCATCGGGGTCGCCGTCGGGCTTGAGTTCCAACACGACCCGAACGTCGGCGGTCGACTCGTCGCGCACGTCCACGAGCAGGGGCAGCTTGCGTGAGATGATCTGAGCCGCGATCTGTTCAACAATTGCCGTTTTAGTGATCGCGTAGGGAATCGAGGTCACGACGAGTTGGCGCCGGCCGCGGGGCAGCGATTCGATCTCGAACGTCCCGCGCAGCCGCAGCGTGCCTTGCCCGGTCTCGTAAACCGAGCGAATCTCGGCGCGACTGGAAACCAGTTCACCGCCGGTCGGGAAGTCGGGGCCTTTCAAATGCTTGAGGAGATCGACTACGCCGAGCTTCGGCTCGTCGATGAGCGCCAACAACGCCGCGACGACGAGCTCGCTGAGCGCCCCCAACGACGGCTTCTTCACCCCGGTCAACTACCGCGGTGCCTTCCACCCGACGGCCCAGAGCTGGCTGTGCGGCTGGACGGCTTCGACGGCCTTCGGCTTCACGCCCAACTGCGATGTCGGCACGCCGTTCTGCTTCGGCGATGGCACGCTGGCGACCGCCTGCCCCTGCGGCAACAACGGTCTCGTCGGCCGCGGCTGCGAGAACTCCGCTTCGACCGGCGGTGCCGTGCTCGGCGCCTCGGGTCTGGTCGGCAACGACAGCGTCGTCTTCACCAGCTCGGGCGAGCTGCCGACCGCGCTGACCATCTTCCTGCAGGGCAACAACTCGAGCGCTGCGGGCGTCGTCTTCGGTGACGGCGTGCGCTGCACCGCGGGTTCGCTGAAGCGCCTGTACACCAAGAACGCCGTCAGCGGCGTGGCCACGGCTCCGACCGGCGCCAACCTCTCGGTTCAGGCTCAGTCGGCGGCTCTGGGTGACACGATCCTGCCCGGCACCACGCGCTGGTACCAGGCCTACTACCGTGACGCCAACCCGGGCTTCTGCCCCAATCCTCCGGGCAGCACCTTCAACATCTCCAGCGGTCTCGTGATCGTCTGGTGATTCGAAGGGTCGACTTGACCCGACTCTTGATCTGATGGTCCCCGGAGAGTGTCCAACGCTCTCCGGGGATCTCTCGTAAGTACACTCTGCACCCATGACCATCGTCGCGACCTTTCTTCTTCTACTTCCGCTGACCCAGACTTCACCTGAGTCTGCGCCCAGGCAGGGCGCTGCAGTCACTGTCGCTGCCGAGGTGCGCGACGCAGCGGCCTTGTTGAGGCTGGCCTTCGATGCCGGCGAGCGCATGCCGCTCAATCCGCATGCGCGCAACAAGTCCAAGCTCCAAGGCGTCGTCGTCGATGCCTGCCTCAAGCTCGGTCAGCCTGATCAGGCGCTGGCGTACGCCGAGCGCATCGGCGACTGGCGTCTGGGGCTCGCGCAGGCTTCCGCCGCGGTCTTCCATGCCGAGCAGGGCAACTCCAAGGCGGCGAAGGAGTGCGTCTCCAAGGCCGAGAACTTCCTGAAGCTCGCGGAGAAGTCCGAGACGGTGCAGGACTGGCAGCGCGATCGCATCCGCGCGCGCATTGCCCAGACGCTGATCCAACTCGATGAACCCGGCGAGGCTGCGCGCTTTGAGGATGGACTCGCCGCTGCGGAGCTTGCCCCCGTGCAGTCCGCCAAGGGCCGCAAGCTGAGCCCCGAGGAACTCAAGGCGCGTCTCGAGGGTGTTGACACGGTGGTGCTCAACGGCAACTTCGAGGAGATCCGCAGCACGCTGACGGCCTGCGCGAAGCTCTTCGAGCAGTTCTACGCGCAGCCGGATCTGCGCGACTCGATCCAGAGCAAGATCACGTCTTCCTGGGCCAAGCTGCCGCTGCAGGTGCGCGTTGAGATCCTGATGTCGATGTCCGAGGCCGCGCTGAAGGTCAAGGACAACGCCAAGGCGCTCGAGCTCGTCACTCTGGCCCAGCAGCAGTTCCAGGTGGCCCAGTGGCTCACCGAGACCGAAGTGGCCTTTATCGGCGAGCTCGCCAAGCTTCGAGCGCGTGCGGGTGATGCCGACCGCGCGCGTCGCGAACTCGAGGCCGGCCTGAAGAAATACGACGAAGCAGAAGCGCGGATCGTCAACATCTACCGCGCATCGGCGTTGCGGCCTGTTGCCGAAGCGTGGTTCGTGATCGGGGATCGTACGAGGGCCGGCGAGCTGTACGCCCGGGCGCTCGAAGCCGGAATGCAGAATCCCAACTCACGCCCCCGCGCGGATGATCTGTGCGCGACCGCCTGCTCGATGGCCGTGATCGGCTTCCAGCCGGATGCCGCCCAGTTCGAGCGCATGCGGGCCATCCTCGCGGGGCTGGGCGATCCGTGGTGATCGTCTTCACTCAATCCTGATCCAAACGCCCTTTCCGCCTGTCGGACGAGGGCTTGGGAAGCCTCGTCGGGCAGGGCCTCAACCTGCGGAGCGGGGCTTCCGATGTATGAAGGCATGAAGTGCCTTCTGCCCTCGACCCTGTTTGTGCTCGCTCTGGCAAGCTCGTGCGCCTCGCTGCGCCCGCCGACTTCCGGCCCTGATCAGGACTTCCTGCAGGCCCTCGAGGCGGAAGAGCGGGGTGACTGCACCATGGCCGCGGAGTTCTACCACCGCGCCGCTCAGGCAGGTCATGCGCCCGCGATGAACAATCTGGGCCTGCTGCACTTCGAAGGCCGCGGCGTGCAGAAGTCGTATTCGGAAGCAGCCTGCTGGTACGGCGAGAGCGCACAGCTGGGCTTTGCCAAGGCGCAGGCCAACCTCGCCGTGATGAAGTACTTCGGACTGGGAACTCCCTGTGATGCACAGGAGGCCGGCATCCTGCTGATGCTTGCGCACAGCCAGGGCCATGAGCAGGCCGGCTACTCAATGGCCATGTTCAACCTCGGACCTGACAGCACACCGCTCATGGCTTCGCAGAGCGCGGAGCAGCCGATGCGGATCACGGTTCTGAACGACTGACCAGCGTTCACGGGTGTGCGCCGGACTAGGATGGCTCTCGCCATGTCCAATCCGCAATCCGTGAGCTTCGATCAGCTGTTCCTCCAGGCCCGCACCGCCGGCAAGTTTCTCGACAAGCCCGTCGAGGATGCATTGCTGGTCCGCATCCACGATCTGATGCGCTGGGCTCCCACCAGCGCCAACTGCAATCCGCTGCGCATCGTCTTCGTGCGCACGCAGGAGGCCAAGGCCCGGCTGCTGAGCTGCATGGCCCCGGGCAATGTCGCCAAGACCCAGTCAGCCCCCGTCACCGCCATTCTGGCCATGGACATGCGCTTCCATGACCGGCTTTTGCAGCTGTTCCCGCATGTCGATGCCAAGGCATGGTTTGAGGGCAATGACAAGGCCATCGAGGAGACGGCGATGCGCAACAGCTCGCTGCAGGCGGCTTATTTCATGCTTGCCGCACGCTCCCTGGGGCTTGATTGCGGTCCGATGTCGGGCTTCCATGCGGATGCGGTTCAGCAAGCCTTCCTCGGCGGCACCACTTGGAAGGTCAACCTCCTCTGCAATCTCGGCTATGGCGATGCATCGGCATTGCATCCGCGACTGCCTCGACTCAGCTTTGAAGAGGCTTGCAAGCTCATCTGAAGCAACGCTTTCTTTGCAGAAGATGTTGACGCGTTCTCGTGGATCGGTGATGCTCACCAATGAACCAGGCAAGCGCTGGCTCATATCGAGCTTGCAGCATGCCTGCGTGACACCCTTTTCTTCGCATGTTGCAAATCAACACCACGCCGGAAGCTGCCCTGCGCTCTTCCGTCGGCGTGATGCACGCGCACGGCGCGCTGCACATGATGGCCCTTGAGGCTTTTCAGCCGGGCCAACGCGTTCTCAAGCTCGAAGGCATCATCAGCTCGGAGCCCACGCGCCACACCATCCAGCTCTCGGAGACCGAGCACCTCCAGTCGCCCAAGACTGCCGGACTCGAGCGCCGCATCGAGCGTCATCCCTGGCTGTTCCTCAACCACTCCTGCCGTCCCAACACGGCGGTGCGTGGTCGCGAGCTGATCGCGCTGCGCCCGATCGCGCCCTACGAGGAGCTCTCGTTTGATTACGAGACCACCGAGTGGCACATGGCGGAGCCTTTCACTTGCCGCTGCGGCAACTGCGGCGGCCGCTCGGTGCGCGGCTTCGCCTTCCTCCCTGCGGAGGAGCGCGAGCGCCGTCGGCCCTACCTGGCCCCGCATCTGGTGGCGCGTATCGGGGTCTTTGAGACCCAGATGACCGCAGTTTAGGTTGTAGATGGCCTCTCACTCCCGTGCCGAACCGGCTCGGGAGGCTGCACCCTCGCTGCTGCACGAGTTCTTCGTGCAGAGCGCGCGCCTCCACCCAGACGCCCCCGCCCTGGTGATTCCATCCGGGGAGGGGCGTGCGCGCGTCGAGTGGAGCTACCGAGAGCTTGATCAGCGTTCGCAAGTGCTGGCTCGCGCGCTTCAGCCGCTTGTCCAGCCGGATGAGCTGGTTGCGATCCGCATCGCGCGCGAGAACCCCGAGCTGTATCTGACGCAGCTGGCGGTGCTGCGCGCCGGGGCCGCCTTCGTCAGCATCGACCCGTCGCTGCCGCTGGACTATGCACGGCATCTGGTCAGCGACAGCGGCACGCGGCGCATCCTGACCGACGAGGCCGGTCATGCGATCGCTGCCACGCTCGGACCGGCGCTGCGAGTGGGGGAGCTGGCGTCCAAGGGCGGGCCTGCGCTCGCGGAACAGGTCCGTCCGGAGCAACTGGCCTATTCGATCTACACTTCCGGCACGACCGGCAAGCCCAAGGGGGTGCTGATCGAGCACCGCTCGATCGTCAACCTCGTCGCCTCCGATCGGATGGCG
>SXGU01525460.1_pt1 | contig 10670 bp, 6 predicted proteins | sample 3174531 | NCBI WGS metagenome assembly SXGU01 (sample SAMN11356863, study PRJNA531348) | freshwater metagenome | isolation source: freshwater sample F1-140 | place: China: Fuxian Lake, Yuxi | collected 2017-12-25 | reverse complement strand
CAATAAAAATTTTCTGCGCGGCTTCAATCTGGATCACGGTACCGACTTCACTACCTTTGTCGACGGCATCCCGATGAATATGACCACCCACTCTCACGGTCAGGGCTATATGGACATCAACAGCATCATCCCGGAACTGGTCGAAAAAGTGGATTACGGCAAAGGCCCCTATTATGCTGAAGTGGGCGACTTTGCCGCAGCGGGTTATGCCAAGATGCACACCATGAATAAACTGGATGAAGGCATCGTCAAATTCACCGCAGGTGAATATGACTATTACCGAACCTTGATTGCTAAATCCAATAAACTGGGTGATGGCGATTTATTGTATGCGGGTGAGTTCAATCTCTATGATGGTGTCTGGGATGTACCGGAAGACACCCGAAAATTTAATGGCATGTTGAAGTACACCTTGGAAAGACAAGACTGGGGCATGTCTATCAGTGGCAAGGCCTACAACAACAATTGGACGGCGACCAACCAGATACCGGATTATGCTGTCGAGAACGGTACGCTGGGGTTGTATGGGTCCATGGATCCTAGCGACGGCGGCTCATCCAATCGCTATAGTGTGGCGGGTAATTTCTGGCAAACCGGTGACAATTGGAAAAACGAAGCCAACATTTATTCGCTGTATACCGACTTAGATCTCTATTCCAATTTCAGCGGCTATACCCTCAGCCCGAAAAACCCCAGCAATCAGCCTCTAGACCCCGATACCCGCTATTTCTCGTCAGATCAAATTTTACAAACCGAACGCCGGGTGCAAACCGGTGCCAATTTCGAGCATACCCGTTACAACAAGGTATTGGGTTTTGAAATGGATAACAGCATAGGTCTGCAATTCCGGCATGACGATATCATGGACTTGGGACTGTATCAAACCACACAAAGACAACTTCAAGCTACTGTCAGCAAAAGCGATGTGGGTGTGACCACCATCGGCACTTATCTAAAAAACCAAACGCATTGGCACGAGAAATTCAGAACCATTGCTGGTTTTCGCGCGGACTTCCTAAATAACGATGTACGGGTACGTGATACCACCGTTCATAATTCAGCAGTGAATGACGACAACTCCGGTAATCGGGGTAAAGTGATGCTGAGCCCCAAAATCAGCATGGTGGTCGGCCCTTGGTACGACACCGAATATTTTGTCAACGCCGGTTATGGCTATCACTCCAATGATGCACGTGGCACCACCATCCGCCGCGACCCCACCAATGGCGAATTCCTTAACGCTTCAGAGTCCAAAATCAATCCGGCCGCTTGGTCACGCGGTGCAGAAGCAGGTATACGCAGCAACTTCATCCCCGGCTTGAACACCACCCTCGCCGCTTGGTGGCTACAATCCAGCCAGGAACTGGTATTTGTCGGCGACGCCGGTACTACGGAAATCAATGGAGCCTCGGATCGCTACGGTATAGAATGGACTAACTATTACAAACCCACCGATTGGCTGACGCTGGACGCCGATTATGCGGTCACAACTGCTCGTTTTGCCGATACCCCCGAAGGTGCCACCGACAATTTCATCCCTAATTCAGTAGGACGCGTCATCAGCACAGGGATTTTGGTCGAAGATTCCTGGTATGACACTGGTGTGTTCGGCACCTTGCGTATGCGTCATTTCGGCCATGTGCCATTGGATGAATCCGGCAACTATTGGTCAGGCAATACCACCATTCTCAATCTCGGCGCAGGTATTAAACGAAAATATTACAAACTGGAAATCGACGTGTTTAACCTGCTCGGTTCCAGAAATAACGACATTGCCTATGCTTATGAATCAGCTTATCCAAATGGCTCCCAGACCATTAATGGTGTGATGAGTCATCCGGTAGAACCGCGTATGGTTCGTGGTACGATTACGGTGAATTTTTAAGGATTTTTTTGAATGAAATTATTGACTATCAAAAATGGAAAATGGCTGATTGCAGTCTTCATGTTACTGCGATCTGTGAGCGGATTTGCCCATCCGCCCGGCTTAAGTTCGCTGGATTTATCCATCAATACAAGCCAAATCAATGTTAAAGCCATTTTCGCTTTGCAAGATGTTGAGGCCTTTAGCCCCATGGATACGGATCTGGATGCCGAGGTGACTGATGCGGAACGAGAAGCATCCAAACCCAATATCGCCAAGTTTTTGATTGAACAGCTGCGTATCCAGGTTGATAGTCAGGATGTATCGCCCGATGACATCAGGCCCGTCAGTTTTGATGACCAGAACAATGTGCATGTGGAGTTACATTATCCGGTAGTACCCAAACAACAGTTACTGGTGCAATCGAAATTTCTATCACTGTTACCGGAAGGGCATCAACAATATCTGACCATCAAAGGTATAGATGGCAAACCTCTAAATGAAAAAATGCTGGGTAAACAGGATGATCAAGTCAGCATTTCTTTTGCAGCTAATGCCGGAGAGTCCAATTCTTCACCCTCTTTGTTTGCCACCTTTAGTGATTTTTTCAAACTGGGCATTGAGCACATTGTGACCGGCTATGACCACTTGTTATTTTTGTTTGCTTTACTGGCAGTCACGCATAGTTTTTGGCCCGCCTTAAAAATCATCACTTTTTTCACCATTGCTCACTCAATTACGCTGGCATTGGCTGGACTAAATCTGGTTGAAATACCCAGCAGTTTTGTAGAACCCTTCATAGCCGCTACCATTGTTTATGTCGGTGTCGAGAACATTATTCGCGGCGATCACCCGAAAGGTCGACACTGGCTGACTTTTGGCTTTGGCTTGATTCATGGCTTTGGCTTTGCTGGCGTGTTGCGAGAAATGGAAATATCTTCCAGTGGCACGGGTATCTTACTGCCCTTGCTATCTTTCAACTTAGGGATTGAAACCGGGCAAATTGCGGTCGCAAGCATCGTATTACCCATGATATGGTGGCTGAATAATAAAGTGGAAATTGCCGATAAATTCCTCAAAGGCTGTTCGATCATTGTCAGCCTGATGGGGTTATACTGGTTTCTGGAAAGAACGGTACTCCAATAAACACAAGAAAAAGGAGCAGATGATGAAATTGTTAAAACTTTTTTGTTTGGGTGTTACGCTGGTTATTTATCTACCCGCTGTTTATGCTGCGGGTAAATATAGCCTTGAACCCGGTGATGCTGTTCTGACCAATTGTCACGATATTTATACCAAAGGCGTCATCAAAGCCAAGGTCGATGATGGCTATACCGTACATTTTCCCAAAGGCAGCGGTCCTATCCAGTGCCCACCATTTCGTTGGCACGCCGAGTTTGTAGTACCGTTTCAATCAGTGCCTGAATACCGTTTGAAATCCATGGGCGGTTTTAAACAGGATTTGGTATTTAAAGTCGGTGAAGCAGTGATTTTGCATTTCGACACCGATAGACGGGTGGTCAACAATCAAGCCACAATTGATATCAATACCGAGATCACCGACATCAGCGGTAACGGAGCGATTGCGGTGAAATTGTCCCCCAACAACAGCCCGGAAGCAGCAGCCACTTTCTGGCAATGGGTAGGCGGAAACTACGTCGATTTACGCCACAAAGCACTCGATGTAGAAAAAGCCAAACGCTCGCGCTAGCTGTGTATGACTCCATTCATGGTGAGAGCAGTAACCATCAGTGGAGTCAACTTGTTCAGAAATTAGAACAGCTCAAAAATTGACGTTGATATTGGTCATCCAGATGTGATTCACAGCATCGGGTGCGCCAGCGTTGTTAACGAACTGTAATTGATAACCCGTATCGACATTCAATTGCGGCGTCAACTTGTAACCCACCCCGACATAACTGCGATTCTGATTAATGCCAGGCTTGACCGTTAAAGCCATCCGCCCATCATCAATACCATTGAAATAGACAAACAACTCATCCAGCGCAATCAGATAAACATCGGTGTCGGGCAAGGTGTAAACAAAACGGAAACGGTGACGCATGCGATGGCCGATTTCCGCCTCGTCCTCAAAAAAACGTTGCTCAAGACGAAACCGGTATTGAAAATTCAACTGCGATGTCCAGTTATCGATCCATTGCACCTGCTCCATGATATCGTTGGTCGCCATCTCAAAATCGGTGAGTTCGTTATATTCTCCCTGCCAGGTGTAACCCGCCCAAACTTGCAATTGCTTGGTTAATTTATAACCCAATAATGGCCGAACTATGATCTGACTAAATTCCGAATTATCATTTTTAGTACGCGGCGCTAATTCCAAAAAGGCTAAAAACGGGCTGCCCCCAAAATCGGTTTGAAACGTGTTACTGATCCAAACCCCAAAATCTTCTTTAACGGGGGTGGCATGCGTTGTCGACGAACTAATCAATAAACTGCTTAAAATTAAAGGCGTGGTGTATTTGTACATAATAATGTTCGGGGTTGATGGCACTTGGTTCAGGTCTTATTTCGGGTCTTATCAGGCAGCAAGGTTTGATGTAAATAGCAGGGCCTCCGCTTGAGAAACTAAGTTTGTTGTTGCCGATGTCGATAGGCTTTAACCGCCGGGTAAATAGCCAATCCCAAAACAACAAATCCAATCAGCAAAGGCCAAAACTCAGCCTGATTCCATTCCTCGCGCTTTTGCTCGCGTAACTTCGTATCGATACGGCTGTATTTCAAGCGATTGCTGATCATCCGTGCCGGTTTTAGATTTTTATACCAGGCATGCAGCAAGGAGAAATCTTTGGGGTAATAGCCAAATAGCCAAGGCGCATCCTGCCGCAATATCGTCTGCATCCTGTCTATGATTTGCTGACGTTCAGGACCATTTTGCATGTTGCGCATTAGTTCGAATAACCGATCGAATTCCGGGTTGGCGTAATTCCCTGCGTTTTCGCCACCTTGTTTGACTTTGGAGTTGGGGCCGTAGAGTAGGAAAAAGAAGTTTTCCGGATCGGGATAATCAGCGTTCCAGCCCCAGACAAATATCTGCGCCGCGCCATTGCGCATTTTTTCTTGAAAACGATTGTAATCGGTGCCGCGTATCACTAACTGAATACCCAGTTTTTCAAATTGTTTACGATACCAGTTCATCAATGCTCGGTCATCGGTACCCACCGCCGTAGTATCGAAATACAGCAATAAAGCCTGACCGGTTTTAGGGTCGATCCCATTGGCATAGCCGGCTTCAGTGAGGAGTTGTTTGGCAACAGCAATGGATTTACGCTTGGGTTTGCCGTTTTCCCAGTCGTAAACAATCGGATTGATACCGGCTTGCCCATCCTGATGACCGAATATTTCAGGCGGCAGAGCTCCCTGTGCAGCAATGCCTCGGCCATTGGCAAAAATGGCAATAAATTCTTCATAATCGACGGCAATCGAAATGGCTTGCCTGAGTTTGCGAGCAGATTCAGTGTCACCACCAATCACGCTATCCAGCATGTTGAAACCCATGTAAAAAATCGAGGTGGACACCGATGTTTGCAACTGGATTTGCTTTTCCTGCATCATCGGCGTGAGCTGAGGATCGCCGCTACCGGAAAATTGCACAGCCTGATCAAAACTATCTGAGGCAATACCGGAAGCATCGTAATAGCCCTGCAAGAACTTGGCCCAATAAGGGATGGTTTCCTTTTCCAGAGTGTAAATCACTTTGTCGACAAACGGCAGTTGCTTGCCTGCATCGACCAACCAGCCCGCTTCGCGATCACCGGGATCGCCTTCTGTGGGGTAAAAATCCGGGTGATAGTTAGGATTTTTGCTGAGCACCATGCGTCGGTTGGGATTGTTTTCTTCCAGCCAGTAAGGGCCCGTACCCACCGGAAACCAATCCAGGGTAATGTTTTTGTTTTTTAACTCGGCTTGTGCATAAAAAGCATCCGCCTCCCAAGGCATGGGGGCAAAAAACGGCATTGCCAGCCAATATTGAAACTGTGGATACTTGCCTTTGATACGAATCCGATATTGATGAGCATTTAACGCTGTGACGCCCGTTAAAGGCTGATTTTTTAATTCATGGATAGCGATTCCGGCAGATTTCTGGCTGAACTCGGCAAAACCTTCAATGTACCCAGCCATCAGCTCGGCGATCGGGGATTGGATCTTCGGATAAGCCAGGCGTTTGATTTGATAGACGTAATCTTCTGCTGTTAGCTCACGAGTTTGCCAGTGGGGCAAATCTGCCAGCGTCTGAATAGTTTGTAATTGTTCGGCGCTTAAATTGTGAAAAAGCGGCCTACCCTGCTGATCTTGACTGAAGGCTGGATGCGGTTGGTATAGGATTCCGGGCTTGATGTCGATAATGTAATCGCTGTAAGCAATCAATTTTTCATCGGCGGTTTCCGGTAAACGCTGGCCTTGTTGATCGACATATTGCACTGTGGGCAGGTTTGCTGCCGTCAAAGGCTGCAATTGATACGGGCGTTTTAGGTACTGATACTGCAGCGGCGGCTCGTAAATCTGGCCGATAAATCCATATTCATCACTGCTGTATGCCACGGCTGGATCGAGATGTTTAGGCCGCTCTGCAAATGAAGAATAAAGAACAGTTTGGCCGCTATCAGCCTTGGGATAAGGATTATTCAACTGGGAAATGTCGCAAGCCGTTTGCGAAAGCAAAATGAATGCAAAAATCGAAATTCGAGTTTTCAACGCTGGGAAATGGCTGAGCATCATGCGAGAGTCATAGAGAGTTTCCAACATTCTACAACAGTGCCTGCTCAATGGGGATTAGGTTCAAGATTAAGCGAGATTGCAAGTTCCGAGCAGATTCCAGAAAATCTGCCCGGTGAGTTAAGCAACCTTTGAAAACCCGAAAAACTAGTTGGGATGTAATGCGATTTAACCCAGATTGTTAATGGGTGCTTCAGGGTTAACATCGGCATCGTAATCAACACCTTGCACTTCAAAACCGAACAGTTTGAGGAATTCGTGTTTGTAACCGACAAAATCGGTCAACTCGTTGATATTGTCGTTATTGACTTGCTGCCACAATGCGTTGACACGGTCTTGCACTTGCGGTTGCAATTCCTTCAGGTCAGCGCGCAATCTACCTTCCTCATCAAGGATTGGCGAAGCGCCATATAAGCTATCGCGGAACAAACCATTGACTTGTTCTATACAGCCCTCATGGGTGCCTTGGTCTTTCATGACTTTAAACAATAAGGCCAGATACAAAGGCATTACCGGAATTGCTGCACTGGCTTGAGTCACCACAGCTTTTAATACCGACACGCGGGCATCGCCACCCGTTGCAGCCAATTTGGCTCGAATATCGATCACGCGTTTATCCAGATCTTTCTTTGCAGCGCCTATGGTGCCATCCCAGTAAATATCCCAAGTAACTTTTTCACCTAAGTAAGTAAAGGCGGTGGTTTTCGCGCCGTCTGCCAGCACATCGGCTTCAACCAGTGCATCAATCCACATTTGCCAGTCTTCACCCCCCATCACGGCGACCGTGTTGTCAATTTCTTCTTGCGTCGCGGCTGGCAAGGTAAAGGATTTGATCACTTCTTTGTCGGTATCGATACCGTTTTGTACCAAATCTTTGCCTATCGGTTTCAAGGTCGAATTATGCGTCACACCGGTTTTGGGATGGGTGCGACGTGGCGCAGCCAAGCTGTAAATCACACAATCAACTTTTCCCAGATCCTGTTTGATGGCTGAGATGGTTTTTTGTTTGATCTCATCAGAGAAAGCATCACCGTTGATGCTCTTGGCATAAAGGCCTTCAGCTTCAGCAAATTTATGAAATGCCGCAGAATTGTACCAGCCTGGCGTGCCCGGTTTATCAGCCGTACCTTCGCGTTCGAAGAATACGCCTAGCGTTTTAGCACCTGAACCGAAAGCCGAAACAATACGCGAAGCCAGGCCGTAGCCAGTGGAAGCGCCTAAAATCAGCACGTTTTTCGGGCCATTGGCGATATTACCAAAGCTTTTGACGTAATCGATTTGTTGTTTGACATTGGCTTCACAGCCAACCGGGTGGGTGGTGACGCACATAAAGCCGCGTACGCGAGGTTTGATGATCATGCTGTTCCTCTAAGTCAAGCTAAAAGAATCGAGAATCTGGCTGTATCTGCAACCGTTCTCCGTTTGTTATTAGGCTGATTATCCCACGACATGAACGAACAGGAAACTTAAGCTGACTCGAGATCGATTTTTCCTTAGCTTGCGTCCTTGAGTGATTACTGGATATCGATCAACTTGATACGGCTCCTTGATTATTGCTGAAGCTGCATCAGCATACCAGTTTGCATCTGCGATAATTCAGCAAATTTGCTAGACAAAAGTTCAAAGTGTTGCTGAGCCTCAGGCAAGTTTTCCTCCAACAAACTCGTCTCCAGGGATTCCGCCAGCAATCTAAAATCATTGAAGCCATAAAAACAAAAACTGCCGTGCAGTTTGTGCGCCTTGTCAAAGGCTAGTTGGAAATGTTTTTTGGCCAGAGCCGAGGCCAATTCCACAAACAGAGTTGGAGCTTCTTTGAATAACTTCTCCAAAAAAACGATTGCCAATTCAACATTTTGCCCCGTCCGCTCCAATATTGCAGACAGGTAAAATTCACTGTTTAAGCTTGGTGAGGTTTCACACCATTGCGAAATCACCTGTTGCAAGTCAGCCAGGGTTAAGGGTTTAATCAGGCAATCATTGAATCCTGAATCTATCAATAAATGCCGGTGCTGGTTTTGCACATGAGCGGTTACAGCAACCACAGGCGTTGTCTGATTGACAGAGTCGGCACGGATTTTTCTAACCAACTCCAAACCGGTTAACCCAGGCATATTGACGTCAAGAAATATCAGAGAATACTGTTGATGCTGTAAAAACCGCCAGGCTTCGTTGCCATCGCTAGTGGAAATCACATCTTGACACCATTGTTGCAATTGCTCTGCTAACAACCAGCGATTCATCTCGTTATCATCGGCTATCAGTATAGAAAACTCAGTTTGCAACATGTCTAAAAATTCTGCTAAAAGTGCACATTGATAACCACCAACTTCGGTTAATGACTCAGATTAAAATTAACTCAGCGTTTAACCAACTGATAAAAATGTTGCGTCAACCCATCATCTAGCCTTCAAAGTCATTCTTTCACAAATCCCTATCGCTTGTCTGCAAAAATCGATCTGCCTGAACTTGTTTAATAAGGAAAGCATGGTTAGTGCCATAGTTTTTTTCAATAAAACTAGAGACTTAGAAAAATATAACTACCCAACCAAATCTGCACAGTAAAAAGCACTACAAAAATCTTGCAAAGCCCGATTTAATGGGTGTAAGGTTCATTTAAACAATAAAAAGATAATACCTAGCGTGACTTACATACAACGAGATTTGTATAAACAGCATCAATATTGTCGTTGAATAGCAACTAAAACTGACTTTTTTCCCCGCGAAAACACTCAGATTTTCGTATGTTTTAAATGCAACACCCGTAGTAATCGTAACAACCTTATCCATAACAACAATTCTTTTAACTTAGAGAGAGACTATGACTCAATTCCCGATCGACCTGGGCGCTTATCAGCGCATTTCATTAAATCCTAAAAATGCAACATTAACCGCTGAACAGCGGACAGCATTAAAAGCAAACATCCAGCTTTGCCGTGACGCCATCGTGTTTTTCACCGCCACAGGCGCAGCACGTGGCGTTGGCGGACATACCGGCGGACCATACGATACTGTGCCTGAAGTTGTAATTATGGACGCTTTGTTCCGTGACTCGGAGGCATTTGTACCGGTATTCTTTGACGAAGCCGGACATCGTGTCGCGACACAATATCTGATGTCAACCCTAAACGGCGATTTACCCGCCGAACGTTTGATGCAATACCGTGCAGCTCATTCCCATTTACCCGGCCATCCTGAATTAGGTTTCACACCCGGCGTTAAGTTCAGTTCTGGACGATTAGGCCACATGTGGCCTTATGTCAACGGTGTAGCGATTGCCAATCCAGGCAAAACCGTTTTCTGTTTAGGCTCTGATGGCTCGCAACAGGAAGGTAACGATGCCGAAGCAGCGCGTCTGGCTGTGGCGCAAAACCTGAATGTTAAACTAATCATCGATGACAACGACGTCACCATCGCGGGTCACCCTTCACAATATCTGGGTGGCTGCAGCACAGCCAAAACCCTGGCTGGACATGGCTTAACTGTCCTGGAAGGCGACGGCGAAGATATTGATGATCTGTATCAACGTATCGTAACGGCTATCAACACCCCAGGTCCGGTTGCTGTGATTAATCACCGCCCAATGTGTCCGGGTATTGTTGGTTTGGAAGGCTCTACCCATGGCCATGACGTCGTCTCTGTCAAAGTGGCATTGGAATATCTAGAATCCCACGGTCACCAAACCGCTGCAGATGTATTGAGAGACGTTAAGGCCCCTAAAAATGAAGCTGTTTTCCTGGGCTCCAGTGACAATTGGGATGCCAACCGTAACGTATTCGGCGATGCTTGTGTTGAGATTCTTGGTCGCCTGAGCGAAGCCGAGCGTGTCGAAAAAGTCCGCGTGGTGGATAGCGATCTGGAAGGTTCTTGCGGCTTGTTCAAAATCCATAAAGCTTTCCCTGAAGTGTTTATCTCCTCGGGTATTATGGAGCGCGGCAACTTCTCTGCAGCAGCAGGTTTTGGTATGGAAGCTGGCAAACAAGGTATTTTCGGCACCTTCAGCGCCTTCTTGGAAATGCTGATGTCTGAAATCACCATGGCCCGTTTGAACAAATCCAACGTGCTGAGCCATTTT
>SXGU01152433.1_pt1 | contig 10670 bp, 7 predicted proteins | sample 3174531 | NCBI WGS metagenome assembly SXGU01 (sample SAMN11356863, study PRJNA531348) | freshwater metagenome | isolation source: freshwater sample F1-140 | place: China: Fuxian Lake, Yuxi | collected 2017-12-25 | reverse complement strand
TTCGCTCCCGGGATGTTGTCGGAAGTGTCCCCCATGAGGGTGAGCAGGTCGATCACCTGTTCGGGCCGAATACCCTTCGCGTCCAGCAGGGTCTCCGGGGTCTGGAACGTGTCGTTCTGCGGATCGAACATCCGCACGCGGTCGCCGAGAAGCTGCTCCAGATCCTTGTCGCGCGACACGATGCAGACGTTCACGTGAGACAGCGCCGGGTCGTCCAGGACACGCTGCACGATGGTGGCGATGACGTCGTCGGCCTCCAGGCCGGGCTTGCCGATCACCGGGATGCCCAGGGCCTTGACCGACTCGAGGACGCGCGGGATCTGCACCTTGAGGTCAGGGGGCGTCGGGGAACGAGTGGCCTTGTATGCCGCATAGACCGTATCCCGGAAGGTTTCCCCGGGCATGTCCACGATCATCGCGAGGTAGTGGGGCTTCGATTGAAAGATCAGCTTGAAAAGGGTGGCAAGCACCCCGAACACCACCTGCGTCGGCTCACCAGTGACCGGACTGGTCATGGGCGTACGCATGGCGAAGAATGCACGGAAGATCTGGGCGTACCCGTCAATCAGAAACAGGGTCTCGGTTGTGGCCGGTTTCCCGGCGAGGTTCGCGCTCATCTTCATTCCATTCGAGGCATCGTGCCCGCGCACGCAATGACGGCGTGACTGCCGGACGGCACATCACCTCCCCCAAATGAGGCACTCGGTGTCTCCAAACCGAACGGCGGAAGCATCATCAATGGCGCAAGCCGGACGGTAACTGCGACGCCCGAAGATGGCCCACGGATGCGCCACCCCAGCCCACCAGGCTCACATGCGCTTCGCCACAAGGCGCGCCTACTCCTCGACGCGGACGCCTCGGGTCCAACGCGCCAGGATCGGTGCCTGAGATGCCGACGGGCCAGCCGATTGTGACGCGCTGAGAACGATATCGTCGTAGCGTCTCACATACGGCTCAACCAACAGCACCACGTCTGCAAGCGCGCCTCCCGGAAGACGACCCAGAAAATACGCACCCCGTTGGCGCGGGTCTCCGGCCCAGATGGTAGTCGGGCCAACCTGCACTGGTGGCACCGGCTTGGGCTTCCGGGCGCGAGGCGCGCGCGGTGGCTGGGAAAGTGCCCCCAAGCCATCCACCGGGGTCAACGGGGAGGCGGATCCGTCCCGGCCGTCGGGGACAAGGGCTACCCGGACGGGCCGTCGCTGTGCCGGACCGTCATGGGTCTTGGTGGTCGAACCGGCCGGCCGGCCTCGCTTGCGGTTCCACTTCTCGGCCTTGAATGTGCGGACGTCACCTATTCGGTAGCCATAGATCGGCACGTCCGGCGGGCCAAGTTGCTGGGCAGGCAACCATCCGAAACGGCGCCACTTCTGCACCAGGCTGACGCTGCAGGAAAGAAGTCGAGCCACCTGCGCCACCGACATGAGGCGATCGGGGTCTTCGCCCGGTGAGACGGCGACCGCGTCGCCGTCAACCCCAACAACGGCATCCTCGGCCACATCGTCGGCAACAACGGGCTCCGGCACAGATGGAGAAACACGTCGAACCACGGTACACCCCCTCCCCGTTTTCAGTTCATCACAAACAGTGTAGCGCCTGTACGGTTGCGTGCGTCCAACCACGCGAGTGACGATGCAGCGATTGCGACCGTTGGCAGCACCCGAAAGGGTCGTGCCAACTGTCAGCTACCTCACGGAAGGTCCCACACACCACTTCGTCAGCAGATCTGCCTCCGCAGCTGATGCGCAAAACTACGGAACCGTCCATCAAGGCTCGGACTACGGTCGACATCGCAGATCCGGCACTCGCCGAACTGCGGCGGTTACGACGGTGGGAGGGCAGGTCGTTGGGCAGTCTCGTCTCCGAGTTGCTCGCTACCGCGCTCTCAGGTCGTGCGCACGCCGAAGGCGTACCGCCCAGTCTCGTCTGGGCTTCCCAACCCATGGGGACACCTCGGATTGACATCGACGATTGCGATGCCCTCTACCGTGTTCTGGACGAGACGCGCGTTGCCGAAGATCTTCAACCAACCAATCCCTCGCATGACCTCGACGCGTGAGCTACTCAGTGGACGTCAACCTCCTCGTGCACGCATCAAACAGGCGTCGCCCGAACCACGAGGCTGCCACGCGGTTCATGTCAGGGCGCACCCGGGAACCGGATGTCCTTTGGCTCGCTTGGGTGACCATCACGGGGTACCTCCGGCTTGCAACACACCCGTCAATCTTTACGGTTCCGCTACCACCAGACATTGCGTTGGCGAATACCACGGCACGCCTGACCCAAACCCGGGTACGCGTTGTGACAGAGGGTGAGGACTACCGTGGCTTCCTCGATGTGTACCGCACCAGATCCGGCGTCCAAGGGGTTCGTGGAGAGCTTGTGCCCGACGCACGTCTGGCCGCAATCCTTCAACCCAATGGAGTGCGACGGCTGTACACAGCAGACCCCGACTTCCTTGGATCCAAGTTCCTGGAGGCACGAAACCCGTTCGGTGGATGACTTCCCGGTCGCCCTGACGGGTCGTGCGGGGATCTCCGAGCAAAGTGATCAAGACTGATGGCAAGCCAGGCCGGGTTCTCGAGCAGTCACAAGATGACGGGCTGTCGATGAACGTCCGTCACTCCGGCGCGCGGGAAGACCGGCATCGGTACTGACCGATGGGTCGGCGAGGGCACCGGCGCACCGGGGGCACCGCGCATCACCCTGAACGCAGGCGCGCACCCGACGTGAAACCGTCACCGGGCATGGCACGCGATATCATGCCGGTCGCGGGTGTGGAACCGGACAGGTGCCCGCGGGATGAGAGATCACGATGGCAGACACCGTACGCGTGGCCGTGCTTGGGGCCGCCGCCTTCTCCGAAGTCGCACACATCCCCGGGGTGAATGCACACCCGCATGGCGAAGTGGTGGCCCTCTACAGCCGGGACCTCGCACGCGCCCGGGCCATGGCCGACCGCGCCGGCGTGCCCGACGTCACCGATGACCTCGACGCCCTCCTGGCTCGCCAGGACATCCACGCCGTCACGGTGCCGTCCTCCAACGACAAGCACTACACCTACACCATGGCGGCCCTGCGCGCCGGCAAGCATGTCTTCTGCGAGAAGCCGATGGCGCTCAATGCCGGTCTCGCTGCCGAGATGACCCGCGAAGCCAGTGCCCGGGGCCTCGTCGGCATCATCGCCTTCATCTTCCGGTACACCTACTGCATGCAGGAGGTCCGCCGCCTGGTCGCTTCGGGCGCCATCGGCACACCTCACTACGTCTCCATCGACAGTCAGGGGCAGGGTTGGCACCGCGGGACCGACGCCACCTGGCGCACCTACGCGGGCATCCATGGTGCCGGACAACTCGGTGAGATGGGATCCCACCTGTACGACGCGATCAACTTCACCGTCGGCCCCGCTGCCGGTTTCATCAAGGAGGTCTCCGCGGTCACCTACACCGTCCCGCGCACCGTGACCGGCCCGGACGGCCATCCCATCGCCGTCGAGACCCTCGACCTTGCCTCGGCCCTCGTGCGCACCACCGGAGGCCTGCAGGGCCAGATGATCACCAGCCGTGCGAGTGCCTCGGCCAACCCGACCGGCATGGGCGGACTGGTGGTGACCGGCACCGAAGGCGCACTCTTCACCAACTTCACCCGGGGCGACAACGAGATCCTGCGCCTGCAAAAGCCCGGTGGGCAGTGGGAAGACCTGGACCTGCCCGAAGGTGCCCGCGACGGCAAGCCCCACGGCATCTACCGCATGCTTGGCAACTTCATCGACGCGGTCCGCCGGGGTCACGCAGACCCGGACCATGATGGCGACTTCCACGACGGCTACCGTTCACAGGCCGCCATCGACGCAACCATCGCCGCCGCCGCCACGCATTCGTGGGTCAGCGTCGATACGGACGTCCCGCACGCGTGACCGCAGCACCGGGAAACGACACCCTGTCCACGACAACCGCCCCCACCCCGTCATCCGGCCGGGTGGGGAGTGCGCTGATGATGCGCCTCCTGACGTTCGTGAGGTTCGTCCTGGCAGGAGGCGGGTCACTGGTCGGGGATCTCGTGGCCCAGGCACTCCTTCTGGAGATCCTCGGCGTCGAAGCGTGGCTCGCCATTCCCATCGCCTACGAGATATCGCTCATCGGGCACTTCTTCCTGAACGACCGTTGGGTCTTCACCCGTGAACACGGCTTGCGACAGCGGCACGCCTGGCAACGGTTCCTCACCTTCCAGGTCGCTGCCCTTGTTCCCCAACTGATCACCAACGGTATCGCCGTGGGTCTGGTCAGCGGCCCGTGGGCATCCGTGTTCGACGACTGGTGGGGCCCGTACGTCGCCAAGATCCTTGGTACCGGTGCCGGTTTCGCATGGAACGTCGCCGTCAGTTTCGGATGGATCTGGCGCGCCGCCCCGGCAACTCCCGACCACAAGGAGTGACAGACGCGCGGGATCGTGGCGATGTCTTCGGTGGAGTGCCACAGGCGCCAAGGGGTGTGGGAATCATCTCCCATCCACGTCAGATTTCCGGGGCCCACCGTCATCGCGTGGAATGAAAGACGTCGGGTGGGCACGGAGTCACTCCTACTCACCCGTCGCAATGGGAACCACGCGTTGGGGGTGAAGGGACTCTCCCTTTCAAGTCCCGCCCACATCAGCCCACCCAGGTGGACCACAGATCATCGTGGATCAATAAACAATCGCAAGCCGGCGGAGTTATCCGCTGCCGGCGAGGACGCGGTAGGTGGCCTGGCCAGGGTCAAGGGTGGTGGCCTTCTTCAGCATCGTCGTCGCCACGTCGCGGGCAAGTCCGGGGTTCTGCGTGACCCGTACGTAGTACCCCGCCACCAGCGCATTCCATGCCGGAACCATCACGACCACTGTCAACACACCCGCCACCGCCAGCACACCAAGCACCCGCCAGTCGGGCACTGGCCGGTCGGCAACGCCATACGCCACCACCACGCCCACGATCGCCACGCCAGCTGACGCGCTGATCATCCACGCCACCAAGTCACCCGCACCCGGGCCCCAGATGGCCGTCGCGATCACCAGCATCCCAAGGCCACCCACGATCATGGCCGGACGCCACCCGGACTGCGCCCCGCCAAAAGCCAGTGCGCCCACCGGGACCGCCTGCGCCGGACGACGTTCGCCTTGCCCGACAGGACGTGCCACCCGGTCCGAAGGGTCCGTGACCAGTGCCACCGTCGTGATCGTCCACGCCAGGAAGGTGATCGCCGTGGCGTCCACCCCCGTCAGGCCAGAGATCGCCAGGCACACGAGGACCGGGGCCAGTGCCGGGCCGGCAAATCCCGCCGTCACCGTGCGACGCAACCGCCATGCCACCGCCATCGCGCCGATGATCGTGATCATCCACGCCACCAATCCGATCGCACCGGTGGTCAGCAGTACGTCCAGGACACTGTTGTGCGCCCGGTCGTAGGTGATGTCTCCCTGGACCTTTGCCACCAGTGGACTGTCGTTGGAGGCGAGGACGAAGACCTGCGACTCCGGCCCATACCCAAAGAGACGGTGCCACCACGAACCGGACGGACGGCGGTCGGGCAGGCCGTTGAGGCGCGCGACATCGCCGAACTGCGCCCCGGCCAGGGCGGCAGCCATCGACCGCGCCCGGGGGGCCGACGGTGCCGGCCGGTCGAGGTAGACCACCAGGCTCTGCTCCCAGATGTTGGTGCGCCACTTGACACTTGCCCACACGCGCGGGTCGGCGAAGATGTTCACCCGGGAACTGACCACGGAGAGGGTCTGATCGGAGATTGCCGGGGCGACCGGGGCGACCGGGGCCGGAGGCGCCACCGGCGCCGGCGGGTTCGCCTGACCTGCCGGTGCAACACTCCCATCCGCTGCGCCTGCCCGGGACGAGACCGGGGCCGGGGTACTCGCGCCCGCCGTCCGGCTTCCCGGCGTCGCCAGGCAGACGTCGGATGGGGTGAACCACGCGCCCACCATCACCAATGTGCCGGCCGTCGCCAGGGCAACCGGCATGGCCACCGACCTCAGGCGCGTCCCCGGCTTCGCCCCGGTGAACAACGCGATGATCCAGATGCCCAGGCCCAGTACGAAACCCGCCCCCGGTCCCCGGCTCAGCGTGATGCCGTTGCCGATGAGTAGCACAGCCGCCAACGCAAGCCACCCGGCAAAGGCCACATTCCACCGCACCATCGGACGCAGGCCAACCGCGCGCACCACCGATGCCCCCCACACCAGGGAAAGGGGAATCGGCAGCCATGTGGTGGAGAGATCGTCGCGCACCGCCCACATGCCCCCGTACAGGAGCACCAGTGCCCCGGAGACCTCCGCAACCGGCCGTTGCCACCCGGAACGAACCACCGGTGCATCGTTGCTGCCGAACGCGCCACCGGTGCGACGGGCACGCCGGCCGGTCTCCCGCCGGGGACCCGTCGCCGGCACTGCCGATTGCGGTGCCTCGATCTCGGCGTCGTCGCGTCGCAACCACGCCTGCCGGGCAAGTTCCAGGGCGACAAGCGTGGCAACGCCCAGGTACGTCGCACCCGGCAGCGCATTGCCGATGGTGGTGGGTACACGTTCGACGCCACACAGGGTCAGGCTGACCGGATCGATGCCGAAGCGTTGCAAGACGGTCGAGAAGGCAACTGGCATGGCACCGATGGCGAGGATGCGCACCAGCAGGGCCGACGTGCCCGGCCACTTGAGATCGCCGGTGGTGAGGATCAGGATGGCACCGAGGGCGATCATGAAGATCGTGCCCTGCCCGCGCCCAAGGGTGCCGAACCAACTGGTGTCCGGTGAGACGGAGAAGAGGGTGGACAGCAGTGCGATGACCGCCGACGCGGTGACCCCGGCAATGGTGACCCGGCGCACGCGATCCATCGCAAGGAAGCGGTCGTACAAGGCGGTGCCTCGTTCCGGATGCGAGACACCGGGGATGAGGCGCAGGACGGGTGCGCCCAGGCACGCCAGGACGGCAATGGCGTCCACAAGCAGCGTCTTGACCGGTTCGAAGGTGCTAAGGACGCCCGGAAGCACGACGACCGGCACGGCGCCGAGAAGCAGGCCCAGCAGTGCGACCGCCACGCAGGTTCCCTTCCCCGGCTACGGCTACGGAGATCGCCAGTGTACCGCGGAATGGGATGCAGGATCGTGATCCCCGTGATGCCGTGGCACCAATGACGTGACCGGATATGCTCACCACGCAGTCCCCGACGCATCTATCCCGCAGAACCCCCAACCCCATTCCCGACGCGGGCGAGGGGCGTCACGCGTGCGCGCGTGGCGGAGAGACTCGAGGGCGACGAGGGAGGCGGTGCAGGATGGTGGCGATGGCGACCGGCACCGACCCGATGGAGAGGTTTGCCAGTGAGGGTATTCTCGGGAAGTGGGAAGGCCACGCAGGCACCCTCACCACGATTGATGTGCAGGTCCCGAGGGTACCTCGCAGGCCGACACCCGACAGCGACGTCGCCATCTGTCCTGGCGGAAGCCATCGGGTCGGACACGCGCCGTGCACGCCCGCACGTTCCAGCGCCGCCAGGGGATTCACGAGAAGATGCCCGAACCCGCGCCTGACCTGTGGATCGATGTCAGCGCCGCCCTGACCCAACGGGCAGGGATCGCGCGGTACGCGCGGGGCGTCACGGAGGCGCTCGTGGCGATGGACCCGGCATCCCGCGGTTTCACGGTCGGCACATACTCGCACTCGTGGGCCGGTCCCGGCATGCGCCCGTTCGGGGTGCCCCACGCCGGCACGAGGCTAACGGCCCGCCAGTGGCGACTGCGACTGATGGTCGGCCACTTACTGCAACGGCCGATCCTGCCAGGACTGGGCCCCTACAAACGCTACTTCGCCACCGACCTTGCCTTCCCTTATGCCCCCGCAGACCAAGTGGTAGTGACGGTGTACGATCTCACCACGCTCACCCACCCGCAGGCTCACTCGCCACTTACACGCTTCTTCGCACGTTTCATGGTTTCCCAACTCGTACGACGGCAGCACCGGATCGTTGCCATCTCGCACCGGACGGCCCGGGACGTGACGCGACTTGCCGGCATCGATCCATCCCGGATAACCGTGATCCACCCGGGCGTGTCCGAGGCATTCCTCACGCCGCCGACATCCGGGACCGTCGACGCGGCACTGGCGCGGTATGGGGTGACTCGCCCGTTCGTCACCACCGTCGGCACGCTCGAACCACGCAAGAACCTGCGCCGCCTGATCGAGGCGTTCCGATCGGTGGCAACGACGGAAGAGCGCTTGATCATCGTGGGGGCGCGCGGTTGGGGTGCCGACGCGACGATCAGCGACGAGTTCAGAGGAGCGGGCCACGTCCGCGCCGTCGGGTTCGTGCCTGACGCCGATCTCGCGTGCCTCTATCACGCTTGCGCGGCGTTCGCGCTGCCATCACTCTCCGAGGGGTACGGCTTTCCCGTAGCGGAGGCGCTCGCGTGCGGTGCGGACGTCATCTGCTCAAGCGAGTGCGGCGTCGTGGAAGTGGTGCCGGAAACGGTCACGATCGTGGATCCGATGGACGTCGAAGCGATCGCCACCGCGCTCCGCACGCGCCTCGACAGGCCCCTGCATGGCGGCACGAGCAAGGTAGTCCGGACATACGCGCAGGCCGCCGAGGCGCACGCGACGCTGGTACGACAGTACCCAGTCCGCCCGGTCCCGTGAACCCAGTCCAGGAATGCGCCAACCGACGCCCGCGGGCAAGCCCTGCCAAGGCGGACTGCACGCGAACCCGGGATGGCTGAACGGGAGCCCAACCCGGGAGAGGGACGCCTCGCATCCTGACGAAGCCCCAGTTGGCCGTTGTCCGTGACGATGGCGTACCTCTCGCGACGTCTGACCCGTGGCAACCTGGGCACTCCCGGGTGCCGATGCTGCTTATCGGGGGTTGGCACCGGGACAAGACGGCAATCACGAACAGCGACAGGTGGCACGATTTGGTGCCACCCTCACGCGCGGACGGCCCACGGCCCGGAATCCGTTCCAGGCGCTTTGACCCGCGCGTCCGCTCCGTCTTCGCGTTGACGTAATCGATGGCCTTGGCGACGCCGTCCTCGATCATCCCCATCATGTCCTCAAGGTGGGTGAACTTCCGTCCAAGCTCGACTGCACCGGCACGGCTCGACTCCCGGTACGCGGGATCAATCGCGAGTCGTTCGACCATCGCGCGGTACGCCCTGTTGCTCCGTGCAACCATGTTTGGGTCACGTTGGCGAGTCATGTCCCGGTCGGAGTCGCCTTCGTCGAGCGACACGACAGGAACCCCGGATACCGCCATCTCCACGGCCACCACACCCGCACTCAGTGGGAACGTGTCGAGAAACACATCTACGATACGCCCGTATACCGCGAGGTCCACCATGCCGCGCACGAGAGTGACACGACCCAAAAACTCCGCGTCAGACGCCAATCGCTCGGCCTCCACCGAGATGCCCCCACCAGCCAGCAAGTAGTGAGACCCGGGGATGTCTCGCAGTAACTGGCGCACCACCCGGACATACGCCGGTGTCACCTTCACCAGTCGTGTGAAACACGCCATGAGGAACCGATTTGCTGGCACCACCGCCCGCGCCTGCGCCACCTGATCCGCTGTAACGGGACGCACGAGCAAGTCCACGTGCCGCCGGTCGATCACGGGGCTCCACCGATCCGCCGGAATCCCGTAGTACGGCTGGTATTCCCTGCCCGCATGCAACACCCAGTCCAGCTCCCTGATGCTCCAGAACGGGTACCCCATCTCCATCCACATCTGGATGGGTGCGGCACGCCGCGAAAACACGTAGGTCGAGACCGCCGTCCCGACGTCCGTGAACAGGACTTCGATCCCGTCAGCGCGCACGCAGTTGACGATGGCGTCGAGACCGCCATACGTGTCGCCTTGCGGAAGGTCGCGTACTGTCACCCCCGAGCCATCGAACCCTGCGATAAAGTCCGGAGAGGATCACCCGACGCAGTACATGTACATCTCGCGACCGGGATGGGGCGCATGTTCCAACACGCGTGACCGTATCAGCGGCGCGATGGCGTTCCCTCGATCAAGGTGAGCGTAGGTGCACAGGCACGCCACGCGCAGGGCTTTGCCCGGGTGGGGGAGCGGGCGGGACAAGGTCGTGGGCGGATAGTGCCGGCGCAGCCACTCGGCGAACGGGATCACCGCCTTGGTATCGAACCGCGCCATGTCGGTGGACTGTTCCGCACTTCACAATTGTGCACGATTTGAGGGCTACCAGACAAACACTATTATATTATATCTATATGGTTCTCACTTTTTATAAGCTAACAATACTTGTCGCGTAAAGACAGATTAATGTAAGTGTTTTATATTATTGACCGGTTTTTTGTCTTGTGATTTATTGCTGTTTTGATTGCTAATTCAACTTCATCAATAAGTGTATGGTAATTTAGATATGTCTTTGATAGTTCATATGTTTTTGCTTTCGCTCGCGAGTAGAATTCGTTATCTGTGCAGAGTTTACAGGTAATATCTATATATTTATTAATATTACTACTGACTAATTCTTGTACTCTATCTTCTCGTAGAATACGGTCCCATTGTCCAACCATGAGTGAAACTACCGGAACTCCAAAAGTTTGCATTTCCCGAACGGCGACACCACCGTAGAATGGAAACGTGTCAAGAAAAATATCTACTATATTTCCATAT
>SXGU01479744.1_pt1 | contig 10672 bp, 3 predicted proteins | sample 3174531 | NCBI WGS metagenome assembly SXGU01 (sample SAMN11356863, study PRJNA531348) | freshwater metagenome | isolation source: freshwater sample F1-140 | place: China: Fuxian Lake, Yuxi | collected 2017-12-25 | reverse complement strand
GTTGTTTTTGCGGCGGCGGCTCAGCACCTGCATCACCCGCCGCACCTCGTCGTCGCGGCCAACCACCGGGTCGAGCTTGCCCTGGGCGGCGACGGCGGTCAGATCCCGCGCGTACTTTTCCAGCGCCTGGAACTGGCTCTCGGCCTCCTGACTGTCCACGCGCGCCGAACCGCGCAAGGGCTTGAGCGCGGTCAGGATTTTCTCGCGCGTCAGACCGCGGTCGGCCAGTGCCTTCGCTGCCGCACCTTTGCGGTCGGCGAGCATCGCGAGCAACAGGTGTTCGGTCGAAACGTAGTCGTCTTTGAACTTGCCGCGCTCTTCGTCGGCGGCCTCAAAAAAGGCCTGCAGCCGCTCTGAACCTACCAGTCCCGGTCCCGACTGAGCGCGCACCGCCGGCATCCGGCCGATTTCGCGGGCCATCTCGTCGCGCAGGGGCTCCACCGGCACTTCCAGACGCGCGAGTAGGGGCTTGACCACGCCATCGACGTTGCCGCACAGCGCCCACAGGATGTGCTCGGGCTCCAAGAACTGGTGGCTGCGGCGAATCGCCTCTTCGCCGGCGAGCTTGAGCGCCATCTGCGCATTGTTGGTCAGCTTGTCCTGCATGGTCGCCTCCCGGCGGGCACAGGTCTGCGCCACCGCAAAAGCCCGGTCGTGGGCCCGATGCCCGCGAACCGATTGTCTTTTGCGGCCCGCCGAACCGCGCGACCGCCGCCGGGGACTAGGCTAGGATGGGGGCGGGCGGTGTCAAGGCGGGGCAAAGGGCGAGGCACCGGCGCGCGGTGCCAGCCACGATTCCATAATTGGGTGCGGACCCACAATTGGGTGCGGACCCACAACAATTGGGTGCGGACCCACAACAATTGGGTGCGGACAGCTTCCATGCCTGTCCGGCAGGCCTGGAACCATTCAGGTTTCGCGGTGAATTGCCGCAGGGCAACCGGGGGGTGACCCGGCGGCTGAAGCCGCGGGCTCCCGTAACGAAGCCCCGCCTGCGCGGGGCTGAGGTCCATGCAATTGTTGAGGTGTTGGTTCGCCCTGAGGTTGCGGCCGCTTCCGACCCCGGCGCAGGCAGCTGTCACAAACTGGGTGCGGACGCCTTCCATGCCTGTCCGGCGCGCATGGAACCATTCAGGTTTCGTGACCAGCTTCCGTGCGGCAAGCGGGATTGGGCATGGGGCTCACGGCTAGCGCTACTTGCCGACTGGAGCGCGGCGGCTGAACCGGTTCAAGCGTAGTTGTAGACGTCGTCGTCGTCGTTGTCCCACACGCCGGCCATGCTCGACGCCTGCGCGGCCATCAGGTCGGCATGCCGCGACCGATCGGTGCGCTCGAGCAAGAATTCGGCGAAATCCAACAGTTCACGGGCGAGGGGTTCTGGCAGGGCTTGGGCGCGGTCAAATACGGCTTCGGCGGTCGTCATCGGGGGCTCTGGTGGCGCGGGGTGCGCCTGAGCAGTATCGGGGTGGCGTTGTTGGGGGGGCAAGGTGCGGTGGCGGTGTGCGGCGTGAGGTGGACCGCGATTGCCAAATGCTCGCGTCGCCAAGGCTAACTGGGTCTGTTAGGCTGATGTTGCGGGTAGCGACTCGTCGACCAGAGCGAACATGACTGCCACGCACGCCAGGCCGCGATTCCACGCGGCAGCACTCGCCTGCCTGACGGCATTCGCCAATTGCACCGAACCGATCGCAACCGTGAACGACCTGGCCGCTATCGTGAGCGGCAGCGATGCCAAATCCGTGGCCAGCCATCGGACGACGGACAGCGAAGATCGCGTCGACCAAATTGAGGCAGTGACGGACGGGAACACCTGCGCTTCATGCGCGCAAGCGGACGCCGCGGGCGCCGCGCCTGGCAAGGACACCGCCATAACGGCAGATTGCTCCAAGGAGATCCAGCCAGACGCCCGCGCCATCCCCAGTGAAATGGTCATGATTCCCGCCGGCAAGTTCCTGATGGGCTGCGTGCCCGGCGATGATGGCTGTGAAAGTTCAGAGAGTCCGCAACACGAAGTCTATTTGGAGGCATTCTTCATCGACGTCTTTGAGGTTACCTATGCGGCTTACAAGAGCTGCGTTGAGGTAGGCGCGTGCGGGATGCCCGCCGGCAAGGGCAACCACTGCAATTGGCACGCCCAGGGCAAATGGCATCATCCCGTCAACTGCGTCGAGTGGTTTCAGGCTCACCAGTACTGCAAATGGGCGCACCCTCAAGGCCGCCTGCCCACAGAGGCGGAGTGGGAAAAGGCCGCCCGCGGCGGACTGGTGGGCGCCAAGTTTCCCTGGGGCAATCTGGCGCCCACCTGTTCGCCCTGCGCTCAAAACTCGGCCGTTTGGGATGACGGCAGTGCAGCGTGCACTCTCGACGGCACCCGGCCAGTAGGCACTGCCGGCCCCAATGGCTACGGCCTGTATGATATGGCCGGCAACGTCCGGGAGGTGGTCAATGATTGGTTCGACGCTGGTTTCTACGCAAAGTCGCCCAACTACGGCCCAACAGGGCCTCCGGTGACCAACTTGCGGGTTTGGCGCGGCGGCGACTACCAGGCCGACAGCGCGAAGCAACTGAGGGCAAGCCAAAGGACCGTGGTATTCGCGGCTGCGGCACTGCCGAATCAAGGATTTCGATGCGCTCGATCTGCGCAGTAGGCCGATCTCGGCGTCCACAAATTGCGCCCAGCAGCCGGGAACGTCGGCCCAGTCGGCGACCCTGCGGGCTCGCTCGAAGAAGTTCAGCAGGTTATCTGGACGCAGCAGTGGCCCTGAACGACCTTCGGCTCCCCCGGGAAACCACCTGGAAGCGCTGCAAGGCGACCGCAACGGGCAGCACAGTATTCGCGTCAACGACCAGTGGCGCCTGTGCTTTGTGTGGCGAGACGGTGGCGCTGACTCCGTCGAACTGGTCGACTACCACTAGGGGAGCCAATGGAAACCAAACACGCCCCAATTCACCCCGGCGAAATTCTGGCGCTCGACTTTCTTGAACCGCTCAGGCTTTCACAGTAAGCGCTGCCAAAGGCGCTGGCTGTCCCGCCGCGCCGCATCAACGAAATCGTGCATGGCACCCGCGGCGTCACGGCGGATACAGCCTTGCGGCTCTCGCGCTATTTTGGCTGCTCAGCGGCGTTCTGGATGAACCTTCAGTCGCGGTATGATCTGGAATTGCAGAGCGATCGTGCCGCCGCTCGCATCGACGCCGAAGTGCTTCCGCGGGCGGCGTGACGACCGGTTCCACGACCAACGCGAAGCCAATAACCGGCCGGCTCGCCGACCGCAAGCCTCCAGCTCACGGACAAGTCTTCTTACTCTCACACTTCTTGCCCACCGACCCGACCGGCGTACACAAGTCCTCCGTACACGGATCGCCGTCGTCGCAGGCATTCTTGCCGCCAGCGCACTTGCCTTTGGCACACGCATCGCCTGCCGTACACGGATTGCCGTCGGTACACAGGCTGCCATCTGCTTCCAACCCGCCACCCGCGCACACACCCTTGGCGCAGCCGTCGTCGTTGGTGCACGGGTTGCTGTCGCTACACGGGCTGCCGTCGGCCTTGGCCTTGCCGCCGCACACTGTCGCCGTGCACACATCGCCGGTGGTGCACGACTGGCCATCGCTGCACGGACTGCCATCGGGCAGCGCCGACGACGCGCACTGGCCGCTGCTGGGGTCGCAAGCGTCGTTGCTGCACGCCTTGCCGTCGTCGCACGGCTTGGGGTTGCCGAGACACTGCCCCACCACGCACACGTCGTTGATGCTGCATGGGTTGCTGTCGTCGCAGACCGCGCCGCTCTGGCCATCGGCCTTGCAGATGCCACTCGCAACGTCGCACACATCGGCGGTGCATGGGTTGCCGTCGTTGCAGACGCTGCTCGACTTGCACGAGGCGTCGAACACCTGCACGTCGTCGACAAACGGCCCGGTGCCCACGCCCGACCCTGGCTGGCAGGTGCTGGCAAAGCGGACCCGCAGCTTGACCTTGAGCCCGCCCCAAGGCGACAAGTCAAACTCGCTCGCCACCCACGCGGTCGAGGGTTGCAGCGTCGCCAGTAGGGTCCACTTGGTGTTGCCGAGCGGCTGCAATTCCACCGTCGCGGTCTCGCCCTGCGCCGGCTGCCAGGTGCCTGCCGTATGGATGCGCGCCTTGACCGGTGCCCCAAACTTGAGGCCCTGCAGCGACACCAGCGGCGACACCGCGAACTGGTCGATCTTGGTGACGCCCGGCGGACAAGCCGTATGCGCACCATCGTTGAAGTTGAGCGAGCAATCCGGCGACAGCGGCGGCGGCACCGCCGGCGAGGCGTCCATCGCCCAAGCTGGCGCACCCGGACCCAGCGGCGCATCCCGTTGCCAATAGGTGTTGGCCACGTGGCCACAGGCAAAGCTCACGTCATAGGGCAACGGCACCTCGCCACAGTTCTCGACCAGCTTGTAGTAGCAGCCGAGCTTGGCGTCGCACAGGTCAGCGCTGCAGGCGTAGCCGTCGTCGCAGTCTTTGCTTTGGCCCAGGCACTGGCCCTGCTGGCAGGTGGTGCCGACCGTGCAGGCGTCGCTGTCGTCGCACGCGCCCTGCAGGGGCGTCGGCACGCACACACTGGCGATGCACTTCGTGGGCTTGCACGGATCGGTCGGTTGCGTACAGCTCGCGTCGTTGCTGCACGATGCCGGTTGCGCCACCTGCAGGCGCAGGTCGTCGACGAACCAGCCCGGCGTCTCGTTGTCGAACTGGTCCACGGTCTCGTAGCGCAGCTTGACCACAATGGCCTTGCCGGCGAACTTTTGCAGCGGCACCCGCACCTTGCTCCAGCGGCCGCGGCGCAGGTGGTTGGGAAGCTGGATGAGGTCCTGCAGGATGCTCGAGCCCGGGAAATACACCTCGATGGTGCGCTTGTCCTTGACCGCCGAGACCTCGCCGTCGTGCCACGAGAACAGCGCCAGCTGCGCCGAGCCTTGCAACGGCACCTGCACCGCCGGCAGCGCCACCGCGCCTTTGATGGGCACGCCGATGTCGACGTTGCTGTCGTTGTTGTAGTTCAGGCTGCATGGCGCCGAGTGTGGTGTTGGCGCGGCGGGCAGCGCATCGACTTTCCAGCCGATGCTGCTGACGATCGGATCGAATTCCCAAGTCGGTGGTGCTGCGCAGTTGTCAAAGCTGCTGGCTGCCAGCGGCACGCAGCTGTCTACCGCTTTGCCCTCGCAGATGCCGTGCAGGCAGGCGGTGTTGGCGGTACAGGGGTCGCCGTCGTCGCAGGGCGTCGCGTTGACGAGATCATTGTGCGCGCAGGCACTGAGCCCCTCGGCGGTCGGTGCACACAGGTCGAGCGTGCACGGTTCGCCGTCGTCGCAGGCGTTCTGGCCGCCGCCTTTGCACAGGCTGTTGTCGCAGGCGCTAGTGAGCGAGCAGGGATTGCCGTCGTCGCACGGCGTGCCGTCGGGGGTCATGGTGCCGGCCTGGCACTTGCCCTTAAAGCAGGTTTGGCCTTTGGTGCACAGCGCGGGGCTGCTGCACGGTGCGCCGTCGGCCACGATGGTGGGGCCGCCGCACTCGCCGCCGGTACAAAAATCCGGGCCGCTGCACGAATTGCCGTCGTCGCACTTGCTGCCGTCGACCTTGACCACCGACGAGCAGCCGGCCGCCGGGTCGCAGCTGTCGAGCGTGCACGCGTTGCCGTCGCTGCACTCTTTGGCTTTGCCCTGGCACTGGCCTTTCCAGCACACGTCGGCCACGGTACAGGCGTCGCCGTCGGTACACGTGACCTGGTTGGGCAGGTGCAGGCACAGGCCGAATTCGCACACGCCGTCGGTACACGGTTCGCCGTCGTCGCACTGGTTGCTCGACTTGCACAGATCCGGCTTGGACGACACCACTTGCAGGTCGTCGACGAACCAGCCCTTGCCCGACTGCGCCGTACAGTTCAGGCCCGCCCAGCGCAAGCGAATCTGCACGGTCTTGCCGGTGAGCTTGCCGAGGTTGACGCGCACCCGCCGCCAGCTCTTGGACCCGACGGCGTTGTCCTGCCACAGCGCCACCGGCACAGTCTGGAAGCCGTCGGCGCTGACTTCGAGCACCCGCAAGTTCTGGCTGGCGCCGGTGCCGACGTCGTGCCAGCTCCACAGCCACAGCGCAGGATTGGCGAGGCCCACGAGCGCAATCGGCCCACTGGTGGCGCTGGCCTTGCCCGGCAGGCCGTCCGCGCACGGCAGCGCGATGCCGTCGTTGACGTTGAGCGAACAGCCGCCGCTCTTGAAGCCCGGCGGCGCAGGCGTGGCGTCCACCGCAAAGCTGACGGTGCCCGGAACCGGCAGCGGTGCCAGTTGCCAGGCGTCGCTGCAGTCGATCGGGTTCTGCCAGGCGATGGCGCAGGGTGCCGGTTTGCCGACGCAGCTGCCGGCCGAGCAGTGGTCGGCGCTGGTGCACGGGCTGCCGTCGTCGCAGCTGGTGCCACCGTTGATTTTGTCCCACAGGCAGGTGCCACCGGCCACGCAGTTGTCCTTGGTGCAGGGGTTGCCGTCGTCGCACTTGTCGCGGACGGCACACACGCCGTTGATGCAGAAGTCGCCGATGGTGCAGGCATTGCCGTCGGGACAGGGGTCGCCGTCGGGCCGCGGCGCGAACACGCAGCCCTGGGCTGCCAGGCACGCGTCGAGCGTGCACACGTCTTTGTCGTCGCACACCGCCGCCTTGCCGGGCGCGCAATCGCCTCCCACCGTGCAGGCGTCGCCGGTCGTGCACGCCGTGCCGTCCTGGCAGTTGCCGCTCTGCGGTTGGTGGCTGCAAGCGCCGCCTTGCAGGCAGATGTCGGCCGTGCAGGGGTTGGCGTCGTCGCAGTCTTTGGCCAATGCGCAAGCCTGGCCGCTGCCGGACTCGATCGCCAGGTCGCGGACCAGCCAGCCCAGGCCCGGTGTTTCGGGGCAGCCGACCGAGTCGAACACCAGCCGCACCTGGACCTGCTTGCCCTTCCACGCCGACAGGTCGTAGCGCAGCGGGCGCCACAGCCCCGGCGGGTCGTCGTCGTTGGTTAGCAGCCCGAGCGGCGTCACCTCGACACCGGCGGGACCTGGAGCTGCCACATCGATCCAGCGCAGGTGGACCTTGGGGTCTTTGCCCACCGCGTTCATGCTTTTGAGGCGCAGCACCGGACGCTCTTGCCCCAACAAGTCCACGGTCCAGGCTGCGATGCCGCCCAACTTCGGCTTGCCGTTGCAAGCCAGGCCCTTGCCGTCGGTAAACGCCAGCGCACAGCCCTGGCCGACTGTTGGCGGCACGGCCACGATGCGCCACGCCGCCTCGCCTGTCGCGGCTTCCGGCAGCGACCAGCCGTCGAGCGTCCCCGCGCACGCGACCGGCGTCTGCAAAATCGTCGCGCAAGACACCGCAGCGCCTTCGCACTTGCCGGCGGCGGTGCACTGGTCTGGGTCGGTGCAGGCGGTCCCGTCGCTGCATGGGGTGCCGACCAGGACCTTGAAGTGCGAGCACGCTGAGCCGGCGCAGTAGTCCTGCGTGCACGGGTTGTTGTCGTTGCAGGCAAACCGGGGAACACAGGTGCCGACATGGCACAAGCCCAGGTCGCTGCACGGATCACCGTCCTCGCAAGGACCGCCTTCGCCGGCCGACGCCGCCGCACACTGGCCGGTCATCAGGTCGCAGACGTCGTAGGTGCACGGGTTCTTGTCGTCGCAAGCCTTGGCCGGCGTGCCGGCGCACACGCCGGCCTGGCAGTTGTCACCCTGCGTGCAAGGATTGGCGTCGTCGCAGGCGCCGGTCCAGTCGCTGCCGTCGCACTCGCCGCCGCTGCACTTCTCGCCGACGGTGCACGGATTGCCGTCGTCGCACACGCCGCCGAGCGCCGCCTTGCCCTGACACGAGCCGAGCTTGCATGCGTCTTGCAGCGTGCACGGGTTGTCGTCGCTGCAGCCGCCGGTGCCAAGCGGCTTGTGGTTGCAGAGCTTGTTGGCCGGCACGCATACGTCGTCGGTGCAGGGGTTGTCGTCGTCGCAGTCGCTGGCCTTTTTGCAGTACGCATCGCGGACCTCGATGTCGTCGACGAACGGGCCGGTCAGGTTGGCGGCCTTGGCGCAGTCGGGCGCCAGCATGTGCCAGCGCAACCGAAAGGCCGACGGCGCCGGCGTCGGCAGCTTGACCACCTGGCGTTGCCAGGCGCCGCCGAGCGCGCCGCCTTCGTGGACTTGCGCGGTCTGCCAGGTCGCCTGGCCTTTGGCCTCCCACTGCAGCGACAGCACGTCTTGGGTCCGCCAGGTGCCCGCGAGCCAGTAGTGCACCGCCAGCGCCGGTTGGCTGCCCATGCCCGCGGTCGAGAACCAGGGACTGGTCGCAGTCCCCGTTGCGTCGGCCCCGTCCGGTGCGCACTGCAGCGACGCGCCCAGGTTGAAGTTCATTGAGCAAAACGGCGACTTGTAGCCCGGCGTAAACACGCCGAGCACTGGCGTCGCGTCCAAGCCCCAGCGCGGCGAACCGGGTGGCGCGGCCGAAACCTCCCAGGCCGGCTTGCTGCCGCAAGCAAACGGCTGCTTGTACGGCAGCTTGACTTCACAGCCAGGCTGGTCGGTGTGCACGCAGCCGGTTTCCTTGGTGCAAGTATCAACGGTGCACGGGTTGTCGTCGTCGCAGGCCTCAATGGCATCGCTGTGGTCGCAGCCGGCTTTGCCCAGGCAGGTGTCGTTGCTGCACGGATTCTGGTCGTCGCATGAGGCACCGTCGTCGGTGGCGTTGTTGCAGTTGTCGTCTACGCCGTTGCACAGCTCGGCCTTGGGCTCGGGGCCGTCGCACGGCGAAATGCCGCCCGGTCCGCAGGTGCGCTTGCCCTGGCACTTGCCCGCGCTGTTGGTGACGCTGCAGGTGCTCGACAGCTTTTTTTGGACCGCCCGCGGCGAGCATGCACAGGCGCCCGCTGTCGGCATGCACTGCTTGGTGGTCGCGCCACTGGTCGTCGACACCTCTTCGCACGCAAACTCGGGCGGGCAATCGGTCGAGCTCAAGCACTTGACGCTGCAGCGCCCGCCACCGTCGGGCCAGGCCACGCACGCAGCCCCGGGTGCGCCGGGGGCTTTGCAGTCGTTCTGGTTGTCGCAGGGGTCACACAGCGTCAGCGTGGCGTCGACGCACACCTTGGCGCCGGCCACCAGCTCGCAGACCTCGCCGTATGGGCAGTCTTTGCTGGCTGCACAGGGGGTTGCGCACAGTTGACTGCCGTCGCGCCGCTCGGCACAGGCGGTGTCGCACGTCGAGTGCTGCGTGCAGGGGCAACCAGGTGCTCGGCAGACCACCGCACCATCGGCGGCGACGGTCGCGTCCGGGCCGGCGACGACCGTGGCGTCGCTCGGCAGCGCGGCGTCAGAGGTGTCTTGTTTGGCGACCGGCGGCGGTGCTTCCGAACTGCCGCACGCGACCTGCAAACCAGCCAGCCAGACGGCCGACCAGGCCGCCAGTCGGAACAACGTGCGCTGCAATGCGGAAGTGGCACTGGAGGGGGGCACGACCGGGCCCGGCGCGACGACCGCGCGACGTAGGCCGCCAGTGTACCACGGCGACAGGGGCCGCGCACCAGCGCAAAAATCGTTGCTGGTGCGCGGCCTTGTCGCTTTCTTGGCTGGATCAGTTCAGGCGCAGGTTGCCGAACTTCTCTTTGACCAGGTCGCCGATGGTGGTGGGGCCGGCGATCGGGTTCTCAAAGTTGCCGTCGTCGTCGTCGTTGCCCACGCGCTTGATCGACAGACCGAGCTTGCGCTCCTCGGGGATGACGCTGATGATCTTGACCTTGACGGTCTGGCCTTCCTTGAGCGCGTTGTGGATGTTCTCCACTTTCTCCTCGGCGATCTCGCTGATGTGCAGGAAGCCCTCGATGCAGTCGTCCAGCTCGACGATGGCGCCAAAGTCCAACAGCTTGGCGACTTTGCCCTCGTGGCTCGAGCCACGGCCATAGCGGCGGTGCACGTCGGACCACGGGTCGGACAGCATCTGCTTGATGCCAAGGCTGAAGCGCTCCTTCTCCGGGTCGATGGCCAGCACCACGGCTTCGACCTCGTCGCCCTTCTTGAAGATGTCCTGCGGGTGCTTGACCTTGCTCGACCAGCTGAGGTCCGTGACATGGCACAGGCCGTCGATGCCATCCTCGATGCCGATAAAGACGCCGAAGTTGGTGATGTTGCGCACGGTGCCCTTGACCTTGCTGCCCACCGGGTAGGTGTGCATCAGCACGTCCCAGGGGTTCTGCTCGATCTGCTTCATGCCAAGCGAGATGCGCTTGCCCTTGGCGTCGATTTCCAGGATCACGGCTTCGACGTCGTCGCCGATGCTCAGCACCTTGCTCGGGTGCTTGACGCGCTTGGTCCAGCTCATCTCGCTGATGTGGATGAGCCCCTCGACGCCACCTTCGAGCTCGATGAATGCGCCGTAGTCGGCCAGGCTCACCACCTTGCCCTTGCAGCGCTGACCGATGTGGTACTTGCTGTCGATCGACATCCACGGGTCTTCGAAGTTCTGCTTCAGACCCAGGCTGACGCGCTCGCGGTCGCTGTCGTACTTGAGCACCTTGACCTTGACCTCTTGACCGACTTCGAACAGCTCGGACGGGTGGTTGACCCGCGCGTAGCTCATGTCGGTGATGTGCAACCGGCCATCGATGCCGCCGAGATCGATGAACGCGCCGTAGTCAGT
>SXGU01037426.1_pt1 | contig 10672 bp, 8 predicted proteins | sample 3174531 | NCBI WGS metagenome assembly SXGU01 (sample SAMN11356863, study PRJNA531348) | freshwater metagenome | isolation source: freshwater sample F1-140 | place: China: Fuxian Lake, Yuxi | collected 2017-12-25 | reverse complement strand
CTAAATGTACTTTACGCGGTTGTTCCGCTAAACCCTTTTTTCGATGCTAATTCCCTAAAATATGTGATTTTATTGGTTGGATTAAATTTGCTCGCGGCGGTTTCGATTTTTCGATTCGTTTACCGACGCACTGAAAATTTAAGAATAATTCAATAAATCGCAACAGTTGTGTTATCCCAAAATATTTGATTTATTATTTTAACTGCAATAATTATGATTTTCCTGATTGTCTTTTCTTAATTTCTGCACAATCAGTAATGAATTAAAAAATAAAAATTAGGCTTTCGGGTAGAAAGCTGAAAAGGAGAATAAAATGTTTGAAATCAATAGAATAATTGACACGGATTCGTACAAAGCGAGTCATTTTTTGCAGTATCCGCCGAACACGACCGGCGCGTTTTTTTATCTTGAATCACGCGGTTCGGAACGCGATTATACGGAGACGGTTTTTTTCGGTTTGCAGTATCTTTTGAAGCGTTATTTTTGCGAAAAATTTACGCAGGAAATGGTTGAAGAAGCGCGCGAAGTCATTACGGCGCACGGTTTACCGTTTAATTACGCGGGTTGGACTCGGCTGATTGAAAAACGCGGCGGGAAACTTCCGTTAAAAATCCGCGCAGTTGCCGAAGGTTCGGTTGTGCCGACGCGCAATGTTTTGATGACGGTTGAGACGACGGACGATGAATTTTACTGGCTCGGAAGCTGGTTTGAAACGCAGTTGATGCGCATTTGGTATCCGGTAACTGTTGCAACGCAAAGTTACTACATCAAACGTGACGTTTACCGATTTTTGCAGGAAACGGCGGACGACGCCGACGCGGAAATCAATTTCAAAGTTCACGATTTCGGTTCGCGCGGCGTCTCAAGTCAGGAAACGGCGGCAATCGGCGGCGCTGCGCATCTCGTCAATTTTATGGGAACCGATACGATGTCGGCGCTGCTTTTGCATCGCGAATTTTATCACGCTGAAATGGCTGGATTTTCGATTCCGGCGGCGGAACATTCGACGATTACGAGTTGGGGACGCGAAAACGAAGCGGACGCGTATCGCAATATGCTCGATAATTTCGCGAAACCGGGCGCAACCGTCGCCATCGTTTCCGATTCGTGGAATATTTACGAAGCGGTCGAAAAAATCTGGGGCGAACAATTGCGTCAGCAAGTCGTTGATTCGGGCGCGACCGTCGTCATTCGTCCCGATTCGGGCGAGCCGGTCGAAGTCGTCGCAAAAGTCGCCCAAATTTTAGGCGAAAAATTCGGCACAGAAACGAATTCAAAAGGCTACAAAGTTTTGAAAAACGTGCGGATAATTCAAGGCGACGGCGTGAATCAGGAATCTATCAAACAGATTTTGCAGCGCTTGAAAGACGAAAATTTTTCCGCGTCGAACATCGCGTTCGGCATCGGCGGCTCGCTGTTGCAAAAAATCAGCCGCGACACTTTGAAATTCGCTTACAAATGTTCGGCGATCACGGCGAACGGAAAATTAATCGAAGTTTACAAACAGCCGATCACCGACGCCGGAAAAAACAGCAAACGCGGGCGGCTCGATTTGATTAAAAACGAAAACGGCGAGTTTGAAACCGTCAAACTCGAAAACGCCGAAACGCTCGCGGCGGAGAATTCGCAACTCGATATCGTTTACGAAAACGGCGAAATTACGATTGACGATAATTTGGACGCGATCAGAAAACGAACCGCCGTGAAATTCACGTAAAATTCGCCTGAAAATGAAAAAGAAAGCGCTCGCAAATTTCAAATTTGCGGGCGCTTTCTCAATTAAAAAATTGTTTTTCGTTAAATTGATTCGAGATTCAGCGATTTGTTCAAATAGTGATAAAGGTCGTTAAAATCGCGCAAAGCCCGGTTCAAAATCAGCGGAAGCTGCGGCAAATCGTTGGTGTTGACGATCAAATTTAAGTTGCGCAGAAACGCTTCGTGCGCGTTCATCGTCGTACCGCCGTCTTCAAGCGAAACTAGAAACAGACGTCTTCTTTCCGACGAATACATCGCGTTGGCTTTCTGCTGCAAAATCGCTGCGCCGCCAAATTCCGCCGCGAAATCCGGCGAGAAAACGACGACTTCGGTTTTTCCTTCGCGCAGACGTTCATTCGCCTGCGCCGGAGTTTGCGCGATGTAAACTTTATAACCGGCTTCTGCTAATTTTTTCGCCGTTTCTTCGCGTTTCTGCCCCAAACAAAGCAGAACGCGGCGCGGTTTTTCGCTTCGCTCGTCGCTGACGTCCATCACCGTCGTTTCGGTTTTCAGCGCCGAAAGCAGCGAGCGCAGAGCCGAATTTATTTGAAATTCCGATTCTTTGGCGGCAAATTGCTGCGAATTATTTTCGACCGCCGCCGCCGGTTTGTTCTCTTCTAACTGCTGAACGGTTTTTGCGCCTTTTTGCACGCGAATCATATTTTGACAGCGCGGACAGCGAACCGTAAAATTGCCGCTCGGAATTTTCGATTCGTCGAGCTGAAGCGAAACAGAACAATTATCACAGCGAATAATCATAAAATTGGTAGATGCAGAAAATAAAAAGTAAAGATTTAGAAAACAATTTTGATAACGAAAAAAGCTGCGCGTCGAAAACGACTCAAAAATTAAGTGCTGATTACAAAATGATTTTCAAATTGGTATTTAGCGGTTCGTTTCTATTTTTCAATCAAATCAAGCACCGAATTTCTCGGCGACGGCGGCGGAACGCTTAATTTCGGCATCGCCGGCGTCGGTTGAGCATTGCTGTAATCGTCGGTTCCCGAAAGTCCTTTTAGTTGAAGCAGAAGATTATTTTGATTGGTTGCAAACGAAATTCCGTCTTCGAGCGTAATTTGCTCTTTGGTAATCATCTGCCGCAAAACCGTGTCAAAATCCTGCATTCCGTCAATTTCCCCATCACGCATTGCATCGAGCAGTGATTTTCCTTCGGATTCGCCTTTTTCGATATATTCGCGCGTGCGCGGATTTGATTTTAATATCTCGACCGCCGCGATGCGTCCTTTTCCGTCGGCGCGCGGCACCAAACGCTGCGAAATGATGTAGCGAAACGTTTGCGCGAGCCGCATTCGGATAATTTTTTCTTCGTTTTTCGGATACAAACCGATAATGCGATCAATCGTTTTCGACGCGTCAATCGTGTGCAGCGTTGATAAAACAAGGTGTCCGGTTTCCGCCGCTTCAAGCGCGATTTCCGCCGTTTCCAAATCGCGCATCTCGCCGACGAGAATCACTTTCGGCGCTTGACGCAGCGCGGCGCGCAGAGCCGAAGCGAAATCTTTTGTATCCGAGCCGACTTCGCGCTGGTTGATCGTGCATTTTTTGTGCGGATGAAGAAATTCTATCGGGTCTTCAATCGTTACGATGTGGTAGCTTTTAATTTCGTTAATGCGATCAATGACCGCCGCCAGAGTCGAGCTTTTTCCCGATCCGGTCGGTCCGGTTACCAAAACGATTCCGTTTCTGATGTTGCAAATATCGGTGAGCTGCGGCGGAACGTTCAGCGATTCAAAAGTTGGAATTTCGTGCGGAATAACGCGCATCACAATCGAAAAAGAACCGCGCTGCTGAAAAATATTAACGCGAAAACGACAGCGTCCGGTCAGCGTATAACTCAAATCCGCCGTTCCGCTTTGCGCGAGCTGGCGCGCCGCTTCGGAATTATCGCGCAGAATTGACATCGCAATCATTTCGGTCTGAAAACCGGATAATCTGCCGATACCGAGCGGCGAAGCCGAATACAAACTGCCGCTGATTTCCACCTGCGGTTTTTGTCCGGTCGAGAAATTTATATCACTGACATTATCGGAAATAAGCAGCATCTGCTCTATAATCGGCGCGACATCAAGCAAACTCATCGGTTGGGTATTAAACTCCTTGAAAAATTAAAAGAAACAAAAAAAGGCAGGAAGAAGATTTTTGAGATTTTTCGGCGACTGAAAAATTTCAGCTCTTCTATTTTTACGTGAGAACGCGCGGGAATGCAAGTTATTTTTTAAGAATGATTAACAATGTTTGCAATGTTGTTAAATTGACGATAGTTTTTGGAACTTTTCACTGATGTTGAATGAGTCTGAAACGAGATCGCTGATAATCGCCGCCGAATCCGCTCCGGCTGTAAAAATTTGCCGCAGATTCGCTTCTGTTATTCCGCCGATAGCGACAATCGGGAAATCGCCGACTGCCGCGCGAACTTTTGTTAAGCCTTCTAATCCAACAATTTCGTCGGGATTTTCCTTGGTCGAGGTCGCAAAAATCGGACCGATTGCCAAATAATCTATCGGCATCCGGACGGCTGAAATCGCTTGTTCGATGTTGTGCGTCGAAAAGCCAATAATCGCATTTTCGCCCAGAATTTTTCGCGCTTCGGCGGGCGGCAAATCATCCTGACCGAGATGAACGCCGTCGGCTTTGAGCGCCAGCGCAACGTCAACGCGGTCGTTAATAATAATTTTCACATTTTCGCCGCGCGCAATTTTCAGCGCTTTTTTCGCTTCGTCATAAAAATGCTGCGGCGAACCGTATTTTTCGCGCAGTTGAATAAATCGCGCGCCGCCTTCGATCAATTTCTTGACTTGTTCGGCGTGCGAAATCTTCGACAAACGAACGTCGGTAATCGGGTAAATTTTGGGAAGCGTAAAATTCAAAACTCAAAACTCAAAATTTAAGATTCAGAATTCAGGATTAAAGATTGAAATCTAAATATTGAATCCCGGTTTACGAAAGCGATTTGACCATCAAAAAACAGTCTTCGCCGTTGTTGTAATAACTGGAAATTCGCTGAATTGTCGAATAGCCGAAACGTTGGTAAAGATTTTGCGCTCCGACATTACTGACGCGAACTTCGAGCATAATCGTGCTGATTTCCCGGCGGCGCAAAGCGTTTTCGGCGTGTTCCAAAAGCTGTTCCGCTAAACCGCGCCGCCGGTGTTCGGGCGCAACTCCGACGGTCGTCAGATGTCCGGCGCCATTGTCGCTCATCATCACGAAAATAAAACCGACCATTTCGTCCGTCGGTGTAACGGCGCGATAACTGAGCGTTTTCGGTTCGCCGAGCAGATAATTAAAAGTGTGTTTCGTGTAATTTTCCCCGTTTTTGAAACAACGCAGATTAAGCCGCATTACTTCTTCCTGATGCTTTTCCGTTAAGCGGCGAATTTCGTACTCGCACGGCGGCGCGGGCACGATATTTTCTGTTTCTTCGATCTGCGCCGGTACGAAAAAATTGCGAATTGTCTGCAAAACCGCCATAAGAGAGTTTGAAATTCGATTAAAAAATAAACATACAATCGCCGTAACTGTAAAAGCGATAACCGGAACGAACGGCGTGTTCGTACGCTTTCATTATAAGTTCGGCGCCGCCGAAAGTTGAAACCAAAACGAGCAGAGACGATTGCGGCAGATGAAAATTTGTCAGAATTCCGCTGATCGCGCGAAATTGATATTCCGGCGTAATCGTCAATTCGGCTAAACTTTTTCCCGCCGCGAATTTTCCGGTTTCGCCGAACGCCGATTCCAAAGCCCTGGTCGTTGTTGTTCCGACCGCGATAATTCGGCGATTTTCCGCTTTCGCGCCATTGAGAATTTCCGCCGCCGTCTCGCTGATTTCGTAATGTTCGGGCAAAACCGTGTGTTCGGACAAATTCGTAACGCGCACCGGCTCGAAAGTTCCGTAGCCGACGTGCAGCGTGATTTCGGCGACGTTGACGCCGTTATTTTTAATTTTTTCGATAACTTGCGGCGTAAAATGAAGTCCGGCGGTCGGGGCGGCGATGGCTCCGCGTTCGCGGGCGAAAACCGTTTGGTAACGGTCGCGATCCGCATTGAAATCTTCGTTTTCGCGTTTAATATACGGCGGCAGCGGCGTTTTTCCGATGCGGTCTAAAATCTCGTCAAAATCGCCGTTTGACGTAAATTGCACGAAAACGCGCCCTTCTTCGGATTTTTCCAGAACATCCGCCGTCAAATCTGTGCTGAAAATGATTTTTTTCCCGATTTTTAGTCTTTTTGCCGGTCGCGCGAGCGTTTCCCAAACATCTTTTTCAATTTCTCTCACGAGAAAAACTTCAATTTTCGCGCCCGTTTCCGTTTCGCCGAACAGCCGCGCCGGAAAAACTTTCGTGTTATTTAAAACCAAAACATCGCCCGCGCGCAAAAAATTCGGGAAATTGTAAAAGTGCTTGTCGTCAAACGACTTAGCCGAAAGATTGACGGCGAGCATTCGCGAATTTTCGCGTTTTTCAAGCGGCGTCTGCGCGATTAATTCGTCGGGCAGATGAAAATCAAAATCGGTAATCAACATAAAAAAAGAATTATGAAACGGCGTTTCATAATTCTTTCACAGATGCGCTAAAAAATCAGTTGGTAAAAACTTCTTTTCCGTTCATTAAAAATTTAAGATTTTTTGCCGCCGTTCGGCAGTTTCGGCAGCGGCGGAAGTGAAGTCGCCGGTTTCGGCGCGCTGAAAATCAGCGATTTCGAATTTCCGAAACGCGCATCAAGCAGCGGATTTTGCGCGGCGGTTGAAGCTGTCGCCACTTTTAAGCTGACATTTGCCATCAAATCCGAGTAGGTCATTTTCATCGCCGCCGGTGAATTCAGAGTTTTGACCAGATTGCTTGTAAAAAGTCCCATTTGCAAAGTCGGATCGTCGCTCGCGTCAGACGCCGTTTCGTCAACATTGGCGCCGGTCAAAACCAAATAAAGATTATTAAATTGCTGCGGCGCAGCATCGCGCTGCATTTTCGGCGCGGTAAATTTAATGTCCTCAAATTTTTCAACTTTGAATGCGCGATGAAGCGGCAAAAATCTCTTTGCGGCTTTCGTGTTTTTATCTTTGGCAATCGAACCGGAAAAACAACTGTCGGACACGTAAACGACCTGCACGCCTTTTTGCGTAAATGCGGCAAACATTTGATATAGCTCATCATCGAGAATCAGATTATTCCACGGTTTGCCGCTCGTTTTCAGATGCGAATCAACCGGATCAATCGCCGAATCGTAATAATCGCGCGGGTAATAAACTTCGCCAGTGTTCGGGTCTTCGTAGTAAAACATTTTCGTTTCGTCTTTTTCTTCCGAATATTTGTCCGGAAAAAGTGAACCGTGACCGGAATAATGCACGACGAACAAATCGCCGTCGGTCGCCGTCTGTTCGTATTTTTTAATATTGTCGATAATTCCCTTTCTGGTCGCCGCTTTGTTGAGCAGCAGCGTCGTGTCCGATTTCATAAAACCGAATTTTCCCGTCATCGTGTTCTGCATTTTAATCGCATCGTTGACGCAGCCGTAAAGCGGCGACGAATCATACTCGTTAATGCCGATAAATAAGCCGAATTTTCGACCTTTGGCGTCTGCCGAACCGATGCAGATGAAAACGACAAAAGCGAACATCAACGCTTTTGCGCAAAATTTTAATTGCTTTGAATTCATAATTTTTCTCCTTTTTATTGTTACTATTCTTTTACTATTCAATGATTATTTCTGTCCCGGGTTCGCACTGATTTCAAAATTGATTTCCGCCGTCGTCCATTCGCCGACTTCGGTCAGCGACGTGGTTTTTTCGGCGCGTTTGGTGATCGAGTCCATTTCGAGAAACTCAAAATCGGCGCGCGTCGTTTTCGCGGTCGTCGCGATGATTTTGAAAATTTCCGCACCAATCGGAAAACCGGCGCGCAGCACTCCGTCGCGGCATTTTTCGCCGGGAATCATCAGTTTTTCGCCGCTCGCCAATTTCACCCCGTCTTTTTCTTCGTAAACCGGACGCGGCAAAAGGAGTTTGACGCTTCCGTCCGTCGCCAAATTCAGAATGTTGAAATACAAATCACTTGCCGAATTATTTTTAATTTCCAACTGAAAACGCTCGCCGTTCGCTAATTCGTAAACGCTTTTCGCCCGATTCAATTCAAGCGGTTCTCTTTTATCCGCGACGATAATGCCGTTTTCGCATTGCGGATTGATCAATCGAAACGGTTTGATTGTGATTTTTTCGGCAAGCACGGAACGCCGATTGGCGATTGTCCTGACCGAGCGAAGCCGCGCCAGATGAACGAGCGCTTTTTCGATTTTCTCCGCCGCGTTTTCGTCGGTTTCAGCGACATAAAAACCGTAAAGCGGCACGAAATCTTTTCCAGCGAGGTAAAAAACCGGCTGTTCCGCATCGGGGAAAATCGCTGTTCCGTCCGCCGTTTTCATCGGCGATGCGCGGTTTCGGTCGGCGAAAACTTTGCCGAAATTGTCCTTTAGAATCGCTACGTCCCAACGAATCTGCGCGTCATTCCAGTTTCCGTTCGTTAATTCGATTGCTCGCGGGCGATTGTCACTTGCTTCGCCGCCGAACAGTTTTTGCCGCAGTCTTTGCAGCAAAATTTTATTCGCCGGCGAGAGTTTTTCTTCGACTTCTCCGCCGAATAAAACGCGCAGATTTGTTGCGCCGAGATCAATTCCGGCAATCACCGCTTTGTCGGTCGGCGAAACTTCGCGCCGTTGCGTAATTATTTCCGCAACCGCTTTGTTTGCTTCGACTTGCAAAACTCGTGCTTCTGCTATTTTGCCGTTGCTCGTTTGAAAACTACTCTGCGTTTTGTCATAAATCGCGACGATTGCTCCTTCGGTAATTGCCTGCATCGCGCCCGCCGCAATCGTAATTTGCCGGTTTCTGACTTCGGAAATTTTGATAAAATTTTCCGCGCGGCTGCTTATTCCGCCAAAAACGAAACGGTTGGCATCGCCTTCGATTTGCGGCGTCTGCGTCGGTTTTTCGGCGGCGACTTGGCGGCGAACTTTTCCCATCAATTCGCGGTAACTCGTGTCCGGTTTGGCGTTTTTTAACTCTTCAATCAAATAAAACGTTAAATAACCGTAGGAAGCGATTTTTTTCGGGCAGGTTTCGCATTCAAAAACATCTTTTTGACCGGCGAGCTGATTTGCCTGCGCCGCAGAAATAACGATGTAATCAACATCATTCGGCAGAAAATCCGTTTGCGCGCCGTCTTTTTCCGGCTTGGTATTTTCGCCGCGCGCGCCGTTTTTGAGCAGCGCGACGGGCGTTGTTTTTCGCGCCGGTAAACGGCGCGAATCTCCCGCATCGCGCGTTCCCGAACCGGAATGACAACTGTCGAGAATGTAAACGATATTGTCGGTGTAAAGCTTGAGCCGCGCGGTCAGAGAGTAGATTTCATCGTCGGTAATATCGTAATTTTTGTCCGGCAAATCCTGGCTGTCGTAGGGAACGAGCGTTTCGTCGAATTTATCAATTTCATCGCCGTCGGCGTCCGGCGTCTGCGAGCCGTGTCCGCTGAATTGAAACAAAATCACGGCGTCGCGGCGTCGCGTTTTTTCGTGATAACGGCGCGCGTTTTCGATCAAATGATTTTCAAAACGGTCGAATATTTGCTTTTTCGTCGCCTGCGCATCAATTAACGTCTGAATATGATCGGCGGGAATTTGAAATCTTTCGCCAATCAAAAGTTTTTTCATCTCGCCGACATCCGTATAAGTTCCGCTCAACCCGCGCCACGTTTGATTGTCGGCGTATTTGCCGACCGCGACTTGCAGCGCAAACAGCGGCGGTTTTTCAATTCGGTTTTCAGCCGGATGATTTTGCGCTCCCACGCTCGTAAAAAGCGTTAGAAACGCAATTAGCACGGGCGCAAAAATTGAGTTAAAGAGAATTGTTTTCATTAATTTACAAAAAAACTTTCCCGCGTTTGCGAACGAAAAGACAAGCGAAAAATCAGCGCCAGTTGCCGAATAAAATAAACGGCGACCAATAATACGGATGCGCAAACGGCGCGTTCACATCTTTTTTGAACGGCGGTTGTTTTTCTCCGGCACCGCCCAGAGTTTCAATGTCACTGCGCTTTGTTCCGTTTTGATTGATTTGGTTTTTTCCGTTGAGCAGCGCGATTTGCGCTTGGCGCAACGCGGCGGCTTTGCCGTTTTCGCGGTCGGTTTCAATTCGGCGATAAAATTCGATCATCAAATCGCGCGTCGAAGAATCGGCGACCGCCCAAAGCGTTGCCAACACTGACTTTGCGCCTTTGTTCTGCGCGAGCGCGCCGAAACTTTCCACTTCCAAACCGTTTGATTTGCTGCCCGCGCTCATCGCCGTATTGCAAGCCGAAAGCGTCAGTAATTCCAGCGCATTGAGATTGGTTTTGCCGAGATTTGCCAATGTGAATTTGCGCTCTGCGCCGCCGCCGAGCAACAGAAACGAATCATTCTCATCGCCCGCGTTCAGCGAAAAATGACTCGCGACGTGAACAATCGGCGTTCTGCCGAGATATTTTTGAAAATTTTGCAGCGTAAATTCTTCATCAAATAAATTTACGCCGCTGATGACGCTCGTTCTGTCTTTGGTCAGTGCGGCGCAAAAATCTTTTTTCTGCGGATCGGCGACGACGTTGCATAATTCTTCGGGAACTGCCGCCAGCGCGTCGAAAGTTTTGGTTGTGCCGTCCGCCGTTTGCACAATCGCTTGTTTGGAAACGCCGACGCCGAGCGCCTGCCATTTCGTTCGGTCAGACGATTTGCCGCTCAGTTTATTACGACTCGCCAAAGTTAAAACCGCGTTCGTGTATTTTTCAACCAGATATTGTTTTCCGTCCCACAACGCGGCGATTGGCGCGTAACGAAGCGTGCCGTCCAAACTCCAGACAATCGTGTCGGCTTTAAT
>SXGU01228531.1_pt1 | contig 10680 bp, 10 predicted proteins | sample 3174531 | NCBI WGS metagenome assembly SXGU01 (sample SAMN11356863, study PRJNA531348) | freshwater metagenome | isolation source: freshwater sample F1-140 | place: China: Fuxian Lake, Yuxi | collected 2017-12-25 | reverse complement strand
CGACTTGCCGCAGCCCGATGGACCGACCAGAACGAGAAACTCACCATCGGCGACTTCGAGGCTCACTTCATTCACCGCGGGTCGGTTCATTCCCGGGAAGTGCCGTGTGGCTTTCGTGAGACGTACTGCTGACATGGTGCTCCCTCGCGGCTGGAGTCGTGGCGTACTCCAATCGTAGGCTCGGAACGATGACGACCCGCATGGTGCACTTGGTGCACGACGGGGTATCCGTCATCGTCGATGTGTCAGGCGGCGTACCTGAAGTCGTCCACTGGGGCGAACCGCTCACGTCCCCCGACGCAGAACGGTTCTCCGCAATGTCGACTCGCCCGCTGACGCACGGTTCGTTGGACGTGGTGCCACCGCTGCAGTTGGTGCCCCAACACTCGTTGGGATCCCTCGCCCGTCCCGGATTGATCGGGCACCGGCCCGGCGGGCGTGATTGGTCGCCGCGATTTTCCGAATGTGAAGTCGAGTCGACGAGTCGTTCGGTGGTCACCGTGTCGCACGACGACATCGCCATGTTGCGACTCTCCACTCACATTGAACTCACCGACAGCGGTGCATTGCATGCGAGCGCCGTCGTCACCAATCTCGGTGCCACCCGGTACCTCCTCGATGCACTCACGGTGACCGTGCCGGTGCCGTCGCAGGCGCGCGATCTCGCCACCTACACGGGACGGTGGTCGCGCGAGGCAACGATCCATCGCCGATCGATGGATCACGGAGCGTGGACCAGCGAAAACCGAACCGGGCGAACATCGCATGAGTACCCGCCGACGATGTGGTGGAGCACCGATGCTGCCCGTGAATGGTCGGGCGAAGCGTGGGGATGTCACCTGGCATGGAGCGGCAATCACGTGATGCTTGCCGAAGTGCTGCCCGATGGTCGAAGGTATGCGCAGCTCGGCGAGTTGTTGATGCCCGGCGAGGTGTGTCTCGAACCGGGTGCGTCCTACTCGACTCCGGTGATCGTCGGTGCGTATTCGTCGAGCGGATTCACGCCTGCAACGTGGGTGATGCACGGTCACCTACGCACGATGGCGCGCGAGTCGGGCGCAGTGCCACAGGTTCGCAAGGTGCTGCTCAACACCTGGGAAGCGACGTACTTCGATCACGACGCAGAGAAACTGAAGGGCCTCGCAGATTCCGCGGCCGGAATCGGTGTCGAGCGATTCGTGCTCGATGATGGATGGTTCGGCACTCGGCGCAACGATCGCCAGGGGTTGGGTGACTGGGTGGTGTCGCGCGAGGTGTACCCGGACGGACTAGCACCGCTGATTTCGCACGTGACTGCCCTCGGTATGGATTTCGGCATCTGGATCGAGCCGGAAATGGTGAACCCGGCGAGCGAGGTTGCGCGTAACCATCCGGACTGGGTGCTGCATGCGTCCGGGTATGAACCCGTGCAGGCACGTCACCAGCTGGTTTTGGATCTCACCAACGATGCGGCATACCAACACGTCTTCGGACAACTCGACGAACTCTTGCGTAACCATGACATCGCGTTCGTGAAGTGGGACATGAACCGACCCCTCATCCACGCGACGTCCGCGGACGGTGCCGCGGGTGCGCATCGGCAGACGACTGCGTTCCATCGATTGCTCGACCAACTGCGCATCAACCATCCGGGCGTGGAGTTCGAGTCGTGTGCATCGGGCGGTGGTCGTATCGACCATGCCGTCCTGGCTCGCGCGGCTCGAGTGTGGACCAGCGATTGCAACGACCCGCTCGAGCGACAACGAATTCAACGTGGCGTCGGAATGTGGGTGCCCAACGAGATGCTCGGGATGCACGTTGCGGCGCGTACGTCGCACACCACCGGTCGGTCGCATCGCATGGAGATGCGTTGCCTCTCGGCAATCTTTGGTTGGATGGGTGTGGAGTGCGATCCCCGGGCGTTGGACGACCACGAACTACGCGTTCTGAAGGATGCAATCGCACTCCACAAGCGCCATCGCGCCCTCCTGCACACCGGCGACGCGGTGCGATTCGATGTCGATGACGAGTCTGCGTTGGCCCACGGGGTCTACGCCACCGATCGCAGTGAAGCGCTCCTCGGTTACGTCCAACTGCAAACGTCGCCATGGCTGGTGGCACCGCGTTGGCGTATTCCCGGCCTCGATCCGGAGCGGTCGTACACCGTAACGAATCTTCCCCTCGGCAAACTGGGCGGAATCGGTCGCACGTTGCCCGCGTGGATGTCGTCACCAATCACGTGTACCGGCCACGAACTTGCGGTGATCGGGCTACAACCGCCCAGCCTGTGGCCCGAGTCCGGCGTGTTGGTGTACCTGCGCTCGTAGCCTTCGTATCCGTGCCCGAGCAAATTTCGCGCGAAACGGTCGCCAAGGTCGCCCGACTGGCTCGATTGCACCTCGACGAGGCAGAAATCGATCGGATGACCGATCAACTTGCCGGAATGTTGGACCACTTTCGTGACGTCGATGCGCTCGACCTCACGACCGTCGAGCCGTTGAATCAGCCGATTCCGCTCTCCAACGTGTTGCGTGACGATGTCGAGGCACCGTCACTAGATCATGACGAGGTGCTCGGCGTTGCGCCCGCGACGCAAGACGGACGATTCCGTGTTCCGCCGATCATCGGATTCGAGGAGTAGTCGGTGACCGCACGTCGTACTGCGCTCGACATCGCGGAGTCGGTGAAAACCGGAGCCCTCAGCGCGACGGCCGTCCTTGAGGAGAACCTCTCGGCAATCGCCGCGCGTGAATCCGAGGTGCACGCGTTCAATCTCGTGACTGCCGAGCGAGCGCGCGCGCGAGCGGCGCGGATCGATGCAGACGTGAAGGCAGGCAAATCCGTGGGTCGGCTCGCCGGTGTGACCGTGGCACTCAAGGACAACATGTGCACCCGTGGTGTCGAGACAACGTGCTCCTCGAAGATTCTCGCTGGCTGGAAACCTCCCTACGACGCCACGGTGGTGCGACGACTGGAGGAAGAAGGCGCCGTCATCGTCGGAAAGACGAACCTCGATGAATTTGCGATGGGCTCGAGCACGGAGAATTCGGCATTCGGTCCGACGCGCAACCCCCTGGATACGACGCGAGTACCCGGCGGTTCAAGTGGCGGCAGTGCCGCCGCCGTGGCCGCTGGATTTTCCACGGTGTCGCTCGGCAGTGATACGGGTGGAAGCATTCGCCAGCCAGCGGCATTGTGCGGACTCGTCGGTGTGAAGCCGACGTACGGCATGGTGTCGCGCCAAGGTCTCATCGCGTTCGGGAGCAGTTTGGACCAGATCGGTCCCTTTGCCACCACCGTCGCCGATGCCGCACTGCTCATGGAGGTGATCGCGGGACACGACCCGCTCGATTCCACTTCGTTGCCGCGCGCCGCACCCGACTTGTCGGCGGTGTTGGCACAAGGCGTGGAGGGGATGCGCATCGGCAGGATCACCGACATGCCGGAAGGTTCCTCCCCGGACGTGTTGGCGCGGCTCGACACGGCGTTCGACGCTTTGCGCAAGGCCGGTGCCACCGTCGTGGATGTGCAGATTCCGTCGATGTCGTATGGTCTCACCGCCTACTACTTGGTTGCTCCGGCGGAGGCGAGCAGCAATCTGGCGCGCTTCGACGGGGTTCGTTACGGCTTGCGCGTCGACGCCAAGGATCTCAATTCCATGTATGCAACGACGCGCTCGGCCGGGTTCGGCGACGAGGTCAAGCGTCGAATCATGCTCGGTACCTACGCGTTGTCCGCGGGTTACTACGACGCGTACTACGGCAAGGCGCTGAAGGTTCGCCGACTCATTGCCGACGACTTTGCCAAGGCATATCAGGATTGCGACGTGATCCTCACACCCACATCGCCCACGGTGGCGTTCAAGTTCGGTGACAAGACCAGCAATCCGTTGGCCATGTATTTGTGCGACGTGTTCACGATTCCCACCAACCTGGCGGGTCATGCCGCAATGAGCGTGCCGTTCGGAACCGGAGAAGCGGGCCTACCCGTCGGAGTGCAAGTGTTGGCACCAGCCCTGGGCGAAGCGACCATGTTCCGTGTGGCGGCCGAGTTGGAGCGCGCGGTATGAGCACCGAGCGGCTCATCGACGGATGGGAGTTGGTCGTTGGTCTCGAGGTCCACGTGGAGCTCGCCACCAAGACCAAACTGTTCAGCGCGAGTGCGAATCGTTTCGGCGACGAGCCGAACACCAACATCGATCCCGTCACCCTCGGTCTGCCAGGAGCATTGCCCGTACTCAATCGTCATGCGGTGGAGTTGGCGATGCGTCTCGGACTGGCCCTCAACTGTCGTGTGCAACCATGCACCTTCCATCGCAAGAACTACTTCTATCCGGATTTGCCAAAGGCGTACCAGATCAGTCAGTACGACCAGCCACTCAACGTCGATGGCTGGCTGATGTTGCCGGGTGAAGTTCGTATCGGCATCGAGCGCGCACACCTCGAGGAGGACACGGGTAAGTCGACGCATGCCGGAGGAGCCGAAGGTCGTATCCAGGGCAGCGACTATTCGCTCATCGACTTCAATCGCGCCGGAGTTCCACTGGTGGAGATCGTTTCCCGTCCCGACATTCGCACCAGCGAACAGGCAAAGCAGTATGTGAGTGAACTGCGCTCGATTCTGCTCGCCGTCGGTGCGAGTGACGCGAAGATGGAGGAAGGATCGATGCGTTGCGACGTCAACGTGTCGGTGCACAAACCCGGGACTCCATTCGGTACGCGGTGCGAAATCAAGAACGTGAACTCCATTCGTTCGGTGGGACGCGCGATCGAATACGAAGCGCGCCGTCAAATCGACCTCATCTCGAGCGGTGGAGTCGTGAAGCAACAAACATTGCATTGGGACGACGCCTCCGGGCGTACCAACGTGTTGCGCACCAAGGAGGACGCCGACGACTATCGGTATTTTCTGGAACCAGACCTCGTGCCCCTCGTTCCGGACGTCGCGTGGGTGGAACGCATTCGTGCGGCATTGCCGCCGCTGCCCGCTGCTCGCCGACTCGCCCTCTCGAAACTCACCGGCGCCGCCATCGAGAGCGAGGCTGTGGCGGTGGTCGTGGAGCGTGGTCAGGACGACTACATCAACGCGGTGGCAACGGTGGGCGGTGACGCGTCGCGGGCGCTGGTCTACGTTCAACAAGCCTTCGCCGACGAGCCGTCGACCCCGCGAGTTCCGGCCGGAGATCTGGCCGCACTCAGCCTCTTGGAAAAGAACGCCAAGGTCACGGCCACCCAGGCCAAGACGCTGCTCGCCGAGTTGGTCGCCAATGGTGGAGGCGACGTACTCGCCATGGCCAAGGCCAAGGGCTTCGAGGCCATGGACTCGGGGGCCTTGGAGTCACTCGTCGACCAGGCGATTGCCGCCGATCCCGACGCGTGGGCAAAGTACAAGGCCGGTGAACACAAGGCGATGGGTGCCCTGGTGGGGGCCGTGATGAAACTGTCCACGGGTAAGGCCGACGGCAAGGCTGTGACCGCGCTTTTACAGACCAAAGCTTCGAGTTGACAAGTTTGTTAGGTTAGCCTAACATTTCACCCATGGGATCCAGTTTCCTCATCACGCTGCGCGAGGGGCTTGAAGCCTCGCTCATTCTCGCCATCCTGCTCACGTATTTGCAGAAGACGAATCGTTGGGCGGATGCTCGATTCGTGTGGACCGGCACGGTCGCTGCCATCGGCGTGTGCTTGGTGGCCGGCATCGCCATTTTCCTGGCACTCGACGGATTGAACGGGAAGGTGGAATACGCCGTGGAGGGCTTCATCGCGCTGTTCGCGATGGCAGTTCTCACCCACATGATTTTCTGGATGCGCGCCCACGCACGTTCGCTCGGCAAGGAGTTGCGCGACAAGGTCGATGCGTCGGTGGGCTCGGCCCTCTCGATCATCGCTTTCGCAGCGGTCGCCCGCGAAGGATTGGAGACGGTGTTGTTCCTGTTGTCGGCAGAGACCGAGAGTGCATCTGGCAGCCAGGTCGTGGTCGGCGGACTTCTCGGACTGGTTGTCGCGGTCGTCATCGGGTTTGCGGTGTATCGAAGCGGAAACCGACTCAACCTCCGCACGTTCTTCAACGTCACTGCGGTACTGCTGCTCTTGTTCGCCGCTGGTCTCGCCGGCAAGGCAGTGCACGAGTTGCGTGAATTGATCGGCTGGGAGGACGGTTGGCTCGTTTCCTCTGCTTGGACGCTGGAAAGCGGTGTGTGGGCGAGCGGAACCTTCTACGACTTCATGCGCGGATTGTTCGGCTGGCACAAGAGTCCGGAGAACATTCGCCTGATCGCCTACTTCGCCTACCTGATTCCCGTCCTCGTGGTGTACCTGCGTGGCGGTGCAAGCACGACTCCACCGAGCCAACAACCGAAAGACGTTGCACAAGTAGCCTGACTCCATGACTTCGCGTTCCGAAACGCGCGTCGATGTCAAACCGCGCAGTCGCGACGTCACCGACGGACTCCAAAAAGCGGCCTCCCGTGCAATGTTGCGGGCGGTCGGTCTCGGGGATGATGACTGGGAGAAGCCACAGATCGGCATCGCCTCGGCGTGGAACGAAGTGACACCCTGCAACGTGTCGTTGCGTCGGCTTGCAGAGCAGGCCAAACTTGGCGTGCGCGCGGGCGGCGGAGTGGCTCTCGAATTTGGCACCATCACGGTGAGTGATGGCATCAGCATGGGTCACGAGGGCATGCGTGCATCGTTGGTCAGCCGCGAGGTGATCACCGACAGCGTGGAGACCGTCGTACACGCGGAACGATTCGACGGCTTCGTCGGTCTGGCGGGTTGCGACAAGAGCATTCCCGCCATGCTGATGGCTGCTGCCCGACTGAATCTGCCGAGCGTCTTCGTCTACAACGGTTCGATACTCCCCGGCGTGCACAAGGGGAAGAACATCGACATCACTACGGTGTTTGAGGCCGTGGGAGCGTGCGCTGCCGGAACGATGTCCCGCGAGGAGGTCGACGACATCGAACGCGCGGCGTGCCCCGGTGAAGGTGCATGCGGTGGAATGTTCACCGCGAACACGATGTCGAGCATTGCCGAGGCCCTTGGCATGAGTCTGCCCGGTTCCGCATCGCCACCAGCGGTCGACTCACGACGCGACGTAGACGCCAGACGCGCAGGCGAAGCCGTGGTGAATTTGCTCCGACTCGGCATCTATCCCCGCGACATCATGACCAAGAAGGCGTTCGAGAATGCGATTGCGGTCGTGAACGCTCTCGGCGGGAGCACCAACGCCGTGCTCCACCTTTTGGCGATCGCCAACGAGGCCGGAGTTGCCTTGTCGCTCGACGATTTCAACCGCATTGCAGCCCGTGTTCCGCACATTGCCGACACCAAACCCGGCGGAAAGTACCACATGACCGACATCGATCGCATCGGTGGAGTACCGGTGGTGATGAAGCACTTGCTCGATGCGGGGCTCCTGCATGGTGACGTGCTCACGTGCACCGGCAGAACCATGGCAGAGAATCTCGCCGAATTGAATCCTCCGGCGCCGGATGGTGACGTCGTGCATTCGCTCGGTGATCCGATTCACGCGGCGGGCGGATTGAACGTACTCACCGGCTCGCTCGCCCCGAATGGTGCCGTGGTGAAGGTGGCCGGCCTTTCCACGAATCAGATGACGTTCGACGGTGTCGCGCGAGTGTTCGATGGCGAGGACGGTGCGATGGCCGCGATCATGTCCGGCGACATCACTCCCGGAACCGTGTTGGTGATTCGTTACGAGGGCCCCAAGGGTGGTCCCGGAATGCGAGAGATGCTGGCGATAACGGGAGCCTTGAAGGGTGCCGGACGCGGCTCCGATTGTGCATTGATCACCGATGGTCGATTCAGCGGCGGCACGTGGGGTTTCTGCATCGGACACGTGGCGCCCGAGGCCGCGGACGGCGGCCCGATTGCGTTCGTGCGCGACGGGGATCGAATTCGAATCGACGTTCACGCGAAGAAGTTGGACCTTCAGGTGGACGAGACGACGCTTGCCGAACGCCGTCGCGGGTGGAAACCCAATCCGCCGCGTTATACGAGTGGGGTGCTCGCCAAGTACGCCAAGCTCGTGCAAGGTGCCGAAACCGGTGCCATCACGAACGTCATCGGCTGATTCAGACCCTTATTTCGCGTCCGATCAAGGGCTCTTGAACATTGGCGCCCAACAGCATGCTAAGAGCATGCTAAGATGAGGTCATGGCGGCGATGCAAATCAAGGACGTCCCAGTCGGTTTGCATGAGCGAGCTCGCGAACGTGCCGAACAACTGGATCTGACACTCGGTGAGTACGTCCTTTCGCTGATTCGCCGTGATCTCGAGCGTGGCGAAGTTCGTGAATGGCGTGAGCGCTTGCTGAGTCGACCCATCACGGTGATTCCCAGCGGGCTCGTTCTCGAACTTATTCGCGAAGTTCGAGGCGAAGACGAATGATTCTCGATTCCTCGGTTGCGGCCGAGGTCGCGATTGGAAGCGAGTTGGGACGTAGTGCCATACCCCAGCTGTCAGAAGAACTCTTCGTTCCGGAACTCTTCTTTGCCGAAGTTTTCGCCGTCCTGAAGAAACTTCGGATGAGGAAGGTGATCGATTCCGCCAAGGCGAGTGAGGCTCTCGACGTTCTTCGCGGTTTGCGATTGACTGCCCTGCCGGTTCATCAGTTGACAGAAGCACTTTGGAATCTCAGCCAGCGGGTGAGTGCTTATGACGCTCACTACGTTGTGTTGGCGAGCCAACTCAACGTGCCGCTGGCGACCTGTGACCGTCGATTGGCGAACAATGACGACTTGAATGTGAAGTTCCTCGTCTTTGATTAGGGCGTGCGCCGGATTGGGCGACGCGGCAGACGGGTGCCGACGAGTAGCAATCCGAGCACCAACGTCGCGACGATGACGAACGGCGTTGCGGTGCCATCACCGAACACGAAGCGTCGCACTCCCAATCCCACGACGACCGTCACGATCCACAGCACCACTCCGGTGGCGAGAGCGCGCGGTGCTCGCCATGCCTTCGCACCCACCCATGCACCGAGCAATGCAATGAGGAAGGGCGCGGCGGTGCGAAGCGTGCCCACCGCATCGGTGGATTCGTCGTGGTTTCGTCGTCCGATGATGACGAAGATGACGGTGCACACGACGTCGAGCATGAAACGCAAGCCGGCGACGCGTCGCGGGAGTGTCATGCGACCGCGCGAGGTATTCGCTCAGACTTCGTCGTAGTACTCACGCCCCAAGTGCGTGATCTGTTCTTCACCCATCATCCAGCGCAGCGTGTTCTTCAACTTGGTGAGTTGAATGAACAAGTCGTGTTCGGGGTAGAGACCCTCGGCAACCTGCGGGCTCTTGTAATAGAACGACAACCACTCCTGAATGCCACCCATACCTGCGCGCTGCGCGAGGTCGGAGAACAACACGAGGTCGAGCGCCAACGGTGCCGCAAGGATCGAGTCGCGACACAGGAAGTCGATCTTGATCTGCATCGGATAGCCGAGCCAACCGAAGATGTCGATGTTGTCCCATCCCTCCTTGTTGTCACCGCGCGGTGGGTAGTAGTTGATTCGCACCTTGTGGAAGACGTTGCCGTAGAGGTCCGGGTACTTCTCGGGCTGCAGGATGTTCTCGAGAACACCGAGCTTCGACTCTTCCTTGGTCTTGAAGTTCTCCGGATCGTCCAGTACTTCGCCGTCGCGGTTGCCGAGGATGTTGGTCGAGTACCAACCAGAGAGACCGAGCATGCGTGCCTTGAGCATCGGGGCAATCACGGTCTTGACCATGGTCTGACCCGTCTTGAAATCCTTGCCGCTGATCGCGACACCCTTCTTCGTGGCCAGGTCGCGCAGCACCGGTGTGTCGACTGCGAGGTTCGGCGCACCGTTGGCGAACGGAATGCCCTCGAGGATTGCCGCGTAGGCGTACAGCATCGACGGCGCGATGGTGGGGTCGTTCGCGTCGATCGCCTTCTCGAAACTGTCGAGATCGCGATGTGCCGGACCGGGCTCGATGAACTTCTCGGTCGAGGCGCACCAGATCATCACCATGCGATCGACCTTCTTCTCGTCGCGGAATCGGTTGATGTCCTCGCGAATCGAATTGAGCATCGCACGCTTGTTGATGGTGCCGATCGTGTTGTCGGCACTGATGTTCTTCACGTACTCGCGGTCGAATGCCGCCTTCATCGGCCGGATGGAACGAAGCGTGTCGGAGATCGCCTCGATGTGGCGCGGGCCTTCGAGAACGCCGGCTCGTTGCGCGGCAACGTAGGCATCATCCGGGAACGGATCCCAGGCACCCCATTCGATGTCCTCCAACTTGGCCAATGGCACGAAGTCCTTGATGAGGGGCGAGCGATTGTCGGTGCGCTTGCCGAGTCGAATCGAGCCCATCTGGGCGAGCGAACCAATCGGCGTTGCCATGCCACGTTTGGCGAGTTCGACGCCGGCAATGAGGGTGCTCGATACTGCGCCGAGTCCCACGGTGAGGACACCCAACTTGCCTGTCGCGGGTGCAATCTTGCGGGGTGATCCAGAGGAAGTTGGTGACATTGGTGCTCCTTCGCGCCGAGCGCGGCTTTCCTAGCCTACGCGCGTTGCAGGAATAGCGTGATTGCGATGACCAATGGCAAGCGCACCGCGGGCGGGGCACTCGTCCTCGACGGCAATGCCTTGCGCGACCGAATCATCGCGGAAGTTGCGCGTGGGGTGTCCACGTTGTCGAGCGCTCCGTGTCTG
>SXGU01059762.1_pt1 | contig 10683 bp, 9 predicted proteins | sample 3174531 | NCBI WGS metagenome assembly SXGU01 (sample SAMN11356863, study PRJNA531348) | freshwater metagenome | isolation source: freshwater sample F1-140 | place: China: Fuxian Lake, Yuxi | collected 2017-12-25 | reverse complement strand
TCGCCAGCGCGAGACCAAGTCCGATGTCGGCGACGATCGCATCGGTCAACAGCGCGGCTGCCGTGCAGGTGTTGAACAGAGGTATAGGGGTGCCGCTATGCGCGGGCGAATCGAGCTGCGCAAATTCGAGTGCCGCCCCCATTTTCGCAAACTCAACAAAAGCAAAAAACACCCAATCGTCCGACGTCATCTGTGCTGCCGGAATCGCGAGTAGCAGCGTTTCTGCCGAGACGCACGACGCATAACTGGTCGCCGCCTTCATCTCCGTCAAAAGCAATTTCATCAATGGATTGGTCGCGGCACCTGCGGAAAGATTGCTGGCAAAGGTAACGAGATTGAGTCCACAAAGACCAGCATGCGCTGAGGCTTCAAGAATTCGACCGTCATGAGCTTCACGATTGGCCGTCGTCATTTGCGCGATGGTCGTGAGCGCCAGCGCGTATTCGCCTTTGTCGATCTTCTGCCTGGCTTCATACATCAAAGCGGCGTCGCCGGTTTTGTCAGCGGTGCCGCTAAAGGCATTACACTCGGAATTCCCGAGAATCCACGGACACAAAAGTAAAAGGGAAAATACCGGACCGATCCAAAGCCGCATGATGTACCTCGCTGGCTAAAACCAACTGTCATCCACTAGCTTAACCTTCTCGATGTGGCCTACGGTACTCGACCAACGGTTAGAAGCGAATCGCGATCTTACCCATCCAGCGGCGATCTTCTTTGGGCGCGGTCATGACGCCGATTTCCTCGCCATAACTCGCCGCCTGAAGCTGAAATCGCATGGTGGAAATCTCTAGTCCAGCAGTCCAATACCCTTGATTGTAACCGCCGCGCAGAAAAAAGAAGTCGGAGAAGTTGAACTCCACTCCGGCATGCACCTTCTTCAGCGTGAACTCATCTTTGGTGGCATTGAGGGCATCATGAAAATCCCCGGTGATACTCATGCGAGTGTGATTACCGAGAATCGGAAAAAGCCCGAAGCCCACATCGAGGGTTTGCGGAGTTTCAGTGGGTCGAGTCTGGGTCTGCAGAAACATTCCGTTACCCATGGTATAACGGGTGTTGCCGACATCTCGAAGCGTCGCCGCCAGGGTCGGGAACCACTGAATCGGCGCGGTGAAGATAAGACCCGTGTCGGCCGCAAGGCCGTTACCTTCACTTGCTGTTTGGTTCATATCAACAGTTGCAACCGTGGCATCAAGATCCTTATGAATCTCGGTACGATTCATATACCGGCCAACGCCACCGATCTTGATGATGCCGTCCCAAAAACGAAAGCAGAAACCCAAAACCGCGGCATAGTCGTTGGTGTAGTCCATTCGATAGACTGTGCCATTCACCTCGGCATCAGTTTGAAACTTGCCGTGAACGCCAAAGCCGATATTGGGTGCCACTACCGACGGAAAAACCTGCGCCTTTGCATTCCAATGAATACCTTTATGCTCGTTCAGTAGTACTAACAGGTCCGAGGGTGTTTGCGCATTGGGATTACTAATGCTCGTGATCTGCGTATCATTGAAGCTTCCCTGAACCTCAGGATCCGCGATGGTGAAAATCAGGTCGCGAATCTTTCCTAAACCTGCGGGATTTGTCAAAAGCGAGGTCTCGTCGTTGACGACCGCGGTGTAAGCTCCGCCCATACCCATCGAGCGGACACCTTCATAAAACTGATACGTCTCTGCTGCCAGGGATGTTTGAGCGGTCACGGTGAGCAGCAAGGTCACGAGCCACACCCACAACGACGTAAATGATATTTTCACTTTTTTCGTGTTTCTCATCTGTACGCCTCCACTCCTTAGAGACTCTTTCACTGTTCGTCAGAACCTTGCTTCAGGTTGAGACAGTTCCCTCTCACCTAGTCCTATTTCAGGCCAAGGTCCATCTCCGAGCTAATGCCAATAGCGACCAAAGCCGAGAAGTAGGTAGTGATAGCAAACGGATCCAAGTCGAACAGAAGAGGTCTGACAATGGCAGCAGCGCAACGAGAGTTAAGAAGTCTACTCAGCAAATTCGCCTTGTTTACGGTAGGAGCTTTGCTCATCAGTGGCTGTTCCACTGAAACCAGCGAAGATCAAAAGATTTCCGCAGCTCTGGCATGTATTGACACCGCGGCTTCCTCAACCCAAGTCGATTCTTGCCTGACGCAAGTTGCCGATGTGAAATCACAGAAGGCGTCGCTGATACGCTGTTCCGGAAATTTTATCGCTCAGGGACTTACCGGCAGCCGACTGGCTCTCGCCTTCGAACAACAGAACCCCAAGAGTGGCTCGGTAAGCGCAACGCCCACCACGACCATGGCCGCTTATCTAGTATTTGACCCTACGCTGACCGCACATACTGCGCAAAAGGCCTTCGACAATTGCAACGAGTCTGGGTTAAAGAGCGTGATCGGTTTGGCGGCACTGGTTAAAGTCGCCACAACGATCGCTACAATTTCCGGGAGTCTACCAACAAACCTCGATCCGTCGAACATCGGCGCGGGCTTCGACGCCACCGCTATTCAGGCACAGGTCAGCTCTCTTTTGGCAAGCATCGACGCGCAAACCCCAGCAGCGATAGAACAAGCAGCAGCCATTGGTACGGCAGCGCAATCGGCGCAAACTGCCTACTGCGGCACCGGTAGCACACTTTCAACTCAAGATGTTTGCACGAAATTGAATGCCGCGATCACCAGCGGCGGAGCCGACACCAGCAATATCGGTAAGTCGCTCCTCAATCTCCTCAAGCCATGATCTTGATGATTGAAGTCATGCCTCACCAATCGAGCGAAGCTTTGACGACATAGCGACGGCTCGGGATCGGGCTGTTGCTCGTTCCCATTTCCTCGGCGTAAGTGGCGATATCTAGTTGAAACATTCCGAATAGCCCTGTGAAACCCGCGGTAAAGTAGCCCTGGTTGGTGCCAATGCGCCAGCCACCTTGCCACCAACTGGTCACCTTCCACAAAAATTCCGCCCCAAAATGAAGTCCCTTTGAAACGGTGTAATTCGGCGCCGCAATATCGCGAAGATCAGCCATCGCGCGGGTTTTAAATATCCAAAAATCAGGCAACTCCCAGGCCGTACCAACATCGTAACGACGCCCCAATTTCGGTGGCTTACTCGCCGATTGCTTGTCGATGAAATGCATATTGGTACCGAAACCGTAGTCAAAGACATTGCGAACGGTTAAGCCGATACTTGGTCGCAAGAAACGCATGAAGGAATCATCAGAAACCTTCATCGAATACAACATGCCAAAGTCAGCATCGGCGGTAAAGCCTTCTTGCACGTCTTGGCTGCGCAACAATGTAGGGTTGATGGCCAGGTCTCCGGCCGCAATCGAGGTATTGTAGTAGGCACGATAGATCGCCTTGGTCGTAAAACCGAGACTCATACGATCTTGTTTAAACCAATGCACGTCCCAACCACGTCCATAAGCGATAGTGGTATCCTGATTGCCGACCAGATCGATCGACTCACCGGCCAGTTGGTGAATAGAGAGATTCATTTCAACATCCACCGGAATAATCGCAAAAGCCCATTTCGGACGCGCCCAAATTCCGCCGACGGTAGCACGCATACTATAGTGATTGCCGTTATTGCTGCTCAGTAGGTTGACCATGTCTTTGGTGCTGTTCGAACCCGAAACCCCTTTGATATCATTGTAGAGTTTGGGAAATTTCGAATCAACGGCAGCGCCGATTCCGAGATTGATTTCCGCTTCTTCCAATCGACCCAAACCTGCGGGGTTGTAAAAGAGCGCGTTATAGTCATCGGCTAGTCCGACAAACGCATTTCCCATACCGAGCGCTCGCGGGCTGACATACTGTTGATGTATCGTGTAATCAATGACACCGCCCGTTTCGGCTTTCGCTGTCAGCAGTGACATTGTCGCCAGCAAAACAGCACCTGAAATCCGTAACCCCGTCATTGATGAAACTCCCTGCCAAATATCAAATGGCATTGCAATTGGATCCGAATGTGAATCGAACAGTGGACCAGTCAAAATTCTATAAAAATCTCACGGGGTTCAGGTACAATTTCCTTATGTTCACTCAGCGCGTTCCACTTTTTTTGACTTTGGTCCTGCTCACCTCGGTGTTTATCACGAGCATGGGCTTTGCCGCCAAACCTCCGCCTTCGCCTGATTTTGATGATTCGAAGACAGGTACCGAGAAGAACGAAGGCAAAATCGACGACCGCACGCGCGACCTCATCGACATCTCACCCGCGCCTCCACCTCGACCGAACGAGGCCCTTCAACGGCGCGAGTACTTCTACCCTTATCGTCGCGCCATAACCCTTCGTGGTGGCGAGATACGCAGTTCGGTGGAACGCAATGGCACCAAAACTCCGAAAATGACCGGCATCCAAGTGCTGTACACCACCCTTGAGCAAGAAAGTTACGAAGCCTCGGCCGATCTATTGACCGATGGCTCTGGAGTTCTGCAATTCGGACCTCGCTATATTTTCTCTCGCAGCGAGTTCAGACCTTATGCTTCAGTCAGTGGCCGTATTCTTGTTAACCCGGCTGATGGTTTGGCGCTCTTCGTGAATTTCGCCAGCTTTCAGGTTGCTGGCGCCGCAGGCATCGAATATCTGGTTCATGAGGCACAAAGCCTTCGCCTTCAGGGCGAAGTCGCGATCGGCACCACCACCATGCATATTATTGCGAGCCTCGGTTATGTTTGGGCCTGGTGAAGGATTTTAAGATAATCATCAACTGCTCGTTCGAGCGCTACTAAATCACCGTTGTTTTCAATGACATCATCGGCAAGCACGGCCTTCTCAGTCATCGGCAACTGCGCAAAGATGCGGCGTTCAGCCTCATCAGGAGTGAAATGATTCCGAGCCATGAGTCGTTGTTTCTGCAGCTCCGGCGAACAAATTACGACGACCACTCGATCAAACATCGGCTGCATCTTTTTTTCGAACAAAAGGGGCACATCGTAAAAGGCGAACTCCACCCCTTTGCCCTCAAGCTCAAGACGCTTTTGCGCCGCTAGGGCTCGCACGCGAGGATGAATGATCTTCTCCAGCTCCTCGAGGCGCGAACGGTCCTTGAACACAACTTCGCCAATTTTCGCACGATTCAAATCGCCGCTGGGAAGAACCGCGTCTGGACCAAAGGCGGTTACAATTTCGGAATGTGCCGATGTCCCTTTTTGAGCCACCTCACGCGCCAACTCGTCAGCATCGATGACGGCATAGCCTTTTTGCCGCATTAATCGGCTCACACTCGACTTTCCGCTAGCGATTCCTCCAGTGAGCCCTACCCAAAGCACATAATCTCCTGCGTTGTTAAGTAATCATGGCCAAATTCCGAAATAAAATCGAGGAAAACTAATACTTAAGAGGCTTAGGCACCGTGTCGCAAACTTACGAAACCTTTGGAAAATACATCCTCCTGGAGAAAATCCAAACAGGGGGAATGGCCGAGATCTATCTCGCACGTCGGCCTGGCGCCAGTGGTGTTTCCAAATTCCTTGCGATCAAACGCATCTTGCCACAATTTTGCGAACAACATGAATTCATTGAAATGTTCAAGGCCGAAGCCAAGATCGCCGTGACCCTCTCGCATGCGAACCTCGTTTCGATTCATGAGTTCGGCATGGAGAAAAATCAGCTTTTCCTTGCGATGGATTATGTCGAGGGCCGAAACCTGCGACAGATCCTGAACAAGATGAAGAAGAGCGGCGTGGCCTTCTCGATCGAACAGGTTCTCTACGTCATTCGCGAAGTTGCCGCCGGTCTAGACCACGCTCATCGTTGCATCGACGCCAATACCGGCAAGCCGCTCAACATCATTCACCGTGACATGAGTCCGCAGAATGTCATGGTCAGCTTTGGTGGTGAGGTTAAGATTGTCGACTTCGGCATCGCCAAAGCGGAGACTCAGCTCGACAACACTCGCGCCGGAACGCTCAAAGGTAAATTCGGGTACATGAGCCCTGAACAGGCCGAGGGCCAGCAGGTCGATCTACGTACCGATATCTTTGCTCTCGGAATTGTACTTTGGGAGCTTCTCGCGAACGACCGGCTCTTTGTTGCAAATAACGAAATCAATACCATACGTAAAGTTCGCGACTGCCAAATTCCGAGTTTGCGAAAAATTAAACATGATATACCGCAGGAACTCGAACGAATCGTGGCTAAATCACTCGCCAAGGATCGTAATCTTCGTTATCAGACTGCGAATCAGTTTCATCGCGATTTGAACAAGTTCTTGAATCGACAGTATCCGGAATTCTCGCCACACGACTTCAGTGTCTTTGTAAAAACACTTTTCTCCGCGGAGATCATCGAGACGCGGAAGAAAATGGTTGAGTACGCCAAAGTCGAAATTTCGCTGCCGCCGCCACCGCCGCCGATGCCTGCGTCAGCCTCCTCGCATAGCGAGTACAATGAGAAGTCTGGGTTCACTGCCAGTTCGACAATGACCGAAAACACCGCGCCTCCTGAAGAACTCGCCAAACAAGCCGGTCATGCCCGGCAAACCGACAGAGGAGCGGCGAAGACGGGCCCGGCACCCACTGGAAAATTGATACCCAAACAGACACCCATGACCGCACGCCCAAAAGACGCAAGGGAGTCAGACGGCCAACCGGCGAGTGTTTCCGCGATGCCACAGTTCGCATCAAAGAGCATGCCCGATACGAGCACTCTCAGTGTTGATCGTTCGGTCCTGCGCGACCGAGACTCGTTGACCGGCGGCACCTACTATGGTCGTTCCCACACGGGAATTAGATATAAATCGAGCCGCTTCTCACTTTCATCAATCGCGCCCTTACTTCTAATCGTCATTGGTTTAGGTGCTGGCACCATGGCTTTTTACCCAGGAAATCCACGCGCGATCGTGCTCAAAGTTGCCGGCGAGCTTGGTTTGCTGAACAAATTGCCGATCTCATCCTTCGGCGAAGATCCAACTCCTAAACCCGCTATTGAAACCTCTGTTCCGACCCCGACCTATTCCGTGGAAGTAAAGAGTGTTCCGGCTGGAGCCGAGATTCTACTCGACGGAGTCCAGGTGCGTGACATCACACCAGCAACGTTACGGGTGCCTAGAAATACCGCTCCAAAGATCACCGTACGCCTGCAAGGGTATTTGCCGGTCGAGCAGACTCTCCATGTTGATCGCAACCTTATGCTCGACATTCGTTTACTGAAGGAAAAAATGGGAAAGCTCGATATCATCGTGCGCGGTGCCGGCGAGATTTGGGTCAACGACAAAAAAGTCGCCGACGGCAGCCCCGTCTTGAACTATCCCGTTAGAGCCGATCAAGACATTGTCGTGCGGGCCTACGACCCACATACCAATGCCCGAGATGAGAGCAAAGTCCGTGTGGGGGAAAATGCCCTTAAAAAAGTCACTCTCTTCCCGCGCGCACTTCGGCCCTCGCAGGACGCTCCGCAAAATCAATGACAAATGACTCTTAGCTTGCTCTCATCTAGAGGCATCAATTGTATATTTTGAGGACAGCCATGCCTGAAACGATTTGCCATAAATTTCTCGAGACAGCCAAGAAACAAGCCGATCACGTCGCGATCGTTTACAAGCAACGTAAACTTTGGAACGAGATCACCTGGGACAGTTATCGCGAGGCTGTCGCGACGATCGCCGCCGGCTTGCAGGTTCTTGGGGTTCGTAAAGGTGACCGCGTCGCCATTTTGGCGAATACCCGCTACGAGTGGGCCGCGGCAGATATCGCGATTCTCTGCCTCGGCGCCATCACAGTTCCGATTTATGTCAGCAGCACGCCTGAGGATATTGAGTTCATCCTCAATAACTCCGAGGCGAAAGTTCTGATCTGCGAAACCGGATCGAGCGCGAACAAACTGAAAGAGCTCCTGAAAAAAACAAAGTCGGTCGAAACTGTGATCTGTTTCGATACCAATGGCGAGTTCGTCGCCTCCGAATCGCTCATCTCTCTCGATACCCTGCAAACCAAAGGAGCGGCGGCTCTGAAAAAATCACCGACACTTTTTGAATTGGCGGTGAAATCGCTTTCCATGGATGACACGGCGACGATTGTCTATACCTCGGGCACCACCGGACGTCCCCGCGGAGTGGTGCATAGCCATACCCAAATCATGAGCGAAGTATCTGACGCCTTTCCGCTTTTGGGAGTCACTTTCCGCGATCGCTCCATTACTTTTTTGCCGTTTGCACATGTGCTCGGACGAATCGAGATTTGGGGCCATGCCATGATCGGATACACCATGTGTTTCGCGCAAAGCATTGAGCGCATGCGTGATGATCTCGTCGACATTAAACCGACGGTTATGGTAGCTGTGCCGCGAGTTTTCGAGAAAATTTATAATAGCGTACTCGCACAAGCTGAAATCAGTACGGCCCGCAACCGTGTGTTCACTTGGGCTATGGAGATCGGGCGAGAAATCAGCCGCCATAAAGTTGAAAAACGTTCGCCACCCATTGATCTCGCGCTGAAGTACCAGGTCGCTCGCCGCTTGGTTTTCGATAGTCTGCGTAAACGTCTTGGTGGCAACTTACGTTTTGCCGTCTCTGGCGGCGCTCCCTTAAGTCAATCGATCGCCGAGTTCTTTCACGCTGCCGGAATCTTGATTCTCGAAGGCTATGGTCTGACTGAAACCAATGCCTGCATTACCGTCAATACGCCGTTTGATTATCGCTTTGGCACAGTTGGAAAAGCCATCGGTGATGTCAAACTACGACTCGCGCCCGATGGCGAACTCCTCATCCATAGTAAAAAAGTCATGAAATCTTACTACAAAGATCCTGAGGCCACCGCAGCGGTGCTCGAAGACGGCTGGCTTCATTCTGGTGATATCGCCGAAATCTCAAGCGAGGGCTATGTGCGTATCACCGATCGCAAGAAAGATCTGATAAAAACGGCGGGTGGAAAATACGTCGCTCCTCAACGACTCGAAGGAATTCTCAAAGCAAACCGTTTTATTTCGCAGGTACATATTCATGGCGACCAAAAAAAATACGTGGTCGCGTTGGTCACTTTAAATACTGAGGCCGTTTTGCAGTATGCCCGGGAGCAGGGTTTCAATCTCAAAGAGGGCGATAACCTAACCGACAACGGTAAAGTCAAAGAACTCATTCGGCGCGCCGTAGCCGAGGCGAACTCGCATCTCGCAAGCTTTGAGTCGATCAAGAATTTTGCGATTTTACCGAATGAATTTACGGTAGAGTCGGGTGAACTCACGCCATCGCTCAAGGTTAAACGCAAGGTTATCGACACTCGCTACCACGACATTATCGAGCATCTTTACCAGTAAATTAGAGATAGAAGCGGAAATTGATGTTGGCGTAGCCTCCACCCAGATCCAGCGAGCGCTGGCCGCCATCCATATTGATGATCGAGGTATTATTACTCTCCGGCCCGGTGATGGCGGTCACCGGCTGAGTCGCAGATAAGCCTTCGACTTTGATCGAACGATAACCGAGCTGAAAGGCGAGAGTCGCCGTATCGGTAAACAGAAATTCCCAACCGAAATAGGTTTGATAGAAGGGCGCCGTACCCGCCGCCATTTCCTTATAGTCGGCGACACCAAAGGCGCTCGTACCGGCGGCGGTAAAGAGATATTCATTACTCAGCGTCACAAAGGCTTGCCCGTAGCCACCGCCAATATAGCCACGCGAGGTAGCGCCCTTCCAAAACAAGAGTTCGAGGTTACCCATGGGAATAAACGCAGCGACCGTTGAGTTCAAAGTAAAGAGTTCAGCACCTGCGGCCGAGGTTCCGGTGATACCGGTTTGTGTTCGCGGCATGAGATACTCACCGCCGAACTTCAAAACAAAGCGGGTCGCTGAAAAGATGAGTCCAAACTCGGCGGAGGTCGCACTTTGCACCTTCTTATCGAACTGCGTTCCGTGACCACTCGCCAAAGCATAGGCACCATCACCGGCATTGATCGATCCGAAGCTGCCGCCCACGTAGAGCGCGAAGGACTCACTCTTGAAGTCAAAAACCCTGGCCTCTGCCGTCGGCACTGCCACTAACACTGGCAATAACAAGAGGCCGAAGAGTACGGACGCACCAATCGTCGCCGTGTTTTTAATCCGCATTTTTCCCTCGCATTCAAGGTTTCATAGACTTCGTCAGGTTCACCCTCTCAAGATCGATCAGAACTTTGGCACCTTGATTGGCACTTTGGGAATCATCCGCCGTTGTGACTTTAAGTCGCGCCGGTTCTTTCAAAACCAAAGTGATATTGGTCGAGCCATCAGATGGATCCATCGTCATTTCCGAGGATGAAACCAACTGCGAGGCCGCCAAGATACGTGAAAGTTTCATCGGATCGACGGCGGTTCTACTCACTTGCGCCAAATCGATCACCAAACGTCGCGCGTTTCGATCCAGTGAAACATGATAGAACCCCGGTTCATTCTTAAGAGAGTTTCCATAACGATCGCCATAGAGAAGCACTAGACGTTCACCGGATCCCTTGAGACTTTCAGTTTGAATGCCGAGCAAACTAAATTCGGCACCCGATTGACCGCCGACAAGAACGCCGGATTGTATAGGCTGAGAAACCTTTCCGGGCCGGACTCGCAAAGGTGCAGGCAAAGCGAACGAGGGGTGGGCTACCAAAAAACTCAACCCTGCCACTAACACGTATCCGACCACGAATTTGGTGTTTTTCACGATGCCCTCCCTCTACGAGGATAGCGATTTCACCTCGAAAAACAAAGGTCCGGGAGCTCAACTACGAT
>SXGU01503249.1_pt1 | contig 10684 bp, 11 predicted proteins | sample 3174531 | NCBI WGS metagenome assembly SXGU01 (sample SAMN11356863, study PRJNA531348) | freshwater metagenome | isolation source: freshwater sample F1-140 | place: China: Fuxian Lake, Yuxi | collected 2017-12-25 | reverse complement strand
GGACAAAAGGCCGGCTTCCTGGCGGGCGCGCTCCTTGAGGCGCGGGAACCAGGCGTAGATGCGCTCCAGGTCCTCCTTGATGCCGGCCGCTTCGCGCCGGGCAAATGTTCCCAGCATCAGGTTTTGTTCGACGGCAAGGAACGGGAACACACGCCGCCCCTCCGGCACCAGAACCACGCCAGCGCGCGCCACCTCATCCGGATCGCGATGCATCAGCGACCGCCCCTGAAACTCGATGCTTCCCTTGAACGGATCCACCACCCCGGCAATGGTATTGAGGAGCGTGGATTTGCCCGCGCCATTGGCACCCAGCACCGCCACCATGCGGCCCGCAGCGACTTCAAGCGAAACGCCACGAATGGCGCACACCGGGCCGTACCAGGTTTCAACATTGCGGACGGCGAGAACGGGAGTCTGGCTTGAGTCCATCCTATCCGCCCAGGTAAGCCGCCACGACGTCGGGGTGCCGCTGCACTTCGGCCGGCGTGCCGGCGGCAAGGCCGCGCCCCAGGTTCATTGCCAGCACCCGGTCCGCCGTCGCCGAAACCAGCGACATGTCGTGCTCGACCATCACGACAGTGATGCCCAGTTCGTGCCGGATGTCATCGATCCAGAACGCCAGATCACGCGTTTCTTCCGGATTGAGGCCAGAGGCCGGCTCATCGAGCAGCAGCAACTTCGGTTCCGTCGCCAAGGCGCGACCCAGCTCCACGACTTTGCGCACGCCGTAGGGTAGCGCCGCCACCCTGACGTTGCGATGCGGTGCCAGGTCCAGAAACTCGATCAATTCCTCGACTTTCGCGCGCGAAACCTCTTCCAGCCGGCGCACCCGCCGGCTATTGCATAGCTGCCGCCAGAATCCGCCATGGTCGAAGCGATGCCTGCCAAGCAGCAGGTTGTCGAGCACGCTGGCACCATCAAACAATTCGATGTTCTGGAAGGTTCGCGCGATCCCGGCGCCGGCAATGCCATGCCGCGGCAGCGCCGTGATGTCACGGCCCTCAAGCTTGACGTAACCTGCAGCCGCATCAAACACGCGGGTGATCACATTGAACACCGAGGTTTTGCCGGCGCCGTTCGGCCCAATCAGGGCGAATACTTCACCGCGCTCTACCGCAAAGCTGAGGCCGTCAAGCGCACGCACCCCGCCAAAAGCCAATGCCAGATTCTCGACCTGGAAAAACGGCAGATCGACTGCGCGCGCGCCCACCGTCATCGATGGCGCTCCGAACGCATGTAGGCTTTGCCACGACGAAAAGTCCCCCGGCGATACAACGGAAAGGTTTCGAAGAAGGCCCTGATCTTCAACCAGCGGCCGTTCAGGCCCATCGGCTCGAACAACACAAAGCCGACCAGCACGGCACCGAAGACAAATATTTCCAGGCCAAACTGCTTGGCCAGGCGATCCGGAAGCAAGGGTTTGAGGTGCGAAATAAACGATGGCAAGAGGCCAATCAGGATCGCCCCTAGAATCGCTCCCCGCAGGCTGCCGAGGCCGCCAATCACCACCGCGAGGACCAACTGCATCGAAAGCATCAGTCCAAAGCCCTCCGGGGTCAAGTACTTGGTCTGGTGGGCCAGGAGCGCCCCCGCCAGGCCGGTGACTGCCGCTGAAACGGCAAACGCCTGCATCTTGGTCGCCGCCACATGAATGCCCAAACCATGCGCAGCCGCCTCGCTGTCACGCACCCCCACGAACGCGCGCCCGGTCTGGGACCGCGTCAAATTGATCAACAGCCAGAGCATCACAACCAGGACCGTCAAGCACAGGAAATAGAAAGCGCGGGGAGAGCCAAACGACAGGCCGAACAAGACCGGATCCGGCACTGCCAAGCCCGTAAACCCACCCGTCAGGGACGACCAGTGCCCGGCCGCATGCTCGACCAATACGGCGAACGCCAGCGTGACCATCGCCAGATACAGTCCCGAGACGCGAATCGCAGGTACGCCGATCAATACGCCGGCCAGCCCGGACGCCAGCAGTGCCGCCACCAGTGTCAGGGGAAAAGGTACGCCGCGGGCCAGCAGGACCGCTTCCGTGTAGGCGCCAATGGCAAGGAAAGCCGCGTGGCCCAACGACACCTGACCGGTATATCCTGTTAGTACCATCAACCCCAGCGCCGCCAGCGAGAATATGCAAAGGTAGGTCAGCTCACCTAGGTAAAACACTGGCAGCACGAACGGCGCCATGCACAACAGGATGCTGAGCACGCCATAGCTTGCGCGCTCAGTTGGCCAACGCAGCAGGCGACGTGCGTCACCATAGCCAGTGTCGTAGGGAACCTTCATACCCGCTTGCCGTGCGACTCGCCCAATAGCCCGCGCGGATAAATCACCAGCACCACAATCAAGACGATGTAGGCCGCTACATCCTTGATCCCGCCCGGTGCATAAACCCCGGCAAACGATTCAATCAGGCCGATCAGCAGGCCGCCCAGAATGGCGCCGGAAGCGCTCCCAAAGCCCCCCAACACCAACGCCGCCAGCGACTTGAGCAAGACGAACCAAAGGCTGATGTCCACCAGCGTGATCGGCGCCAGCAGCAAACCCGCCAGTGCGGCCATACCGCCGGACATTCCCCACACTACCGAGTTGAGTCGCTTGACGCGTATGCCGGACAGGTACGCCGCCAGCTGATCCTGCGATGCCGCTTGAATCGCAATGCCGACTGCGGTCTTGCGCAAAAACACAAAACGCGCCAAGGTGACCAAAAGTACCGCGCCCGCGATGGCCAGACTCAGGTCGGCGATCACCAGGTCACCAAATCGGGTGGTCAAACCGGAAAACGGGGTTTCGTACTTGCGCGACTCGGGGCCGAATCCCATGCTGACTGCGCCCCTGATCATGAAGGCCAGCCCGATGGTGAGCATGACACCGGCAAACTGCGGCTGACCGGCAATACGGCGCATCACCCCCCGTTCCAACAGGTACGTGCCAACGGCCACCAAGGAGACAGTGAGAGGCACGGCAAGCCAAAACGACCAACCCAAGCCCGATATCAGCGCCCAGCCGATGAATGCCGCCAGCATCAGCACATCGCCATGCGCAAAATTGAGAACCTCGGTCGCCTTGTAGGTGAGCACGAGCCCCACCGCCACCAGGGCATAAATGGCACCAACTGAAACACCGTTGATCGCCAGTTGCAGATTCTGCATCCACCAGACATCCATGGCCATGTCTCCGGACGGGCGCTCATGCGATAGGCGCGGCGTCATAGATCGTTGTTATCCCACAATTTTAATGGATGAAAGTCTATTAGCGCAAGTAACTTGCCGAGACTCCTGCAGGTCCTTGCGGCAAGGCAGTCCCTACACCTCATGCCAATCCGTCCAGTCCACCGCATGTTTGGCGCGATACAAGTTGACCGCACTACCCACGGTGGGTGCAAAGTGGTCCGCGCCAATCACGCCGAGCAAACCGTAGTGGGCCAGCAGATCGCGCACCGGCCCCTTAAGCCCGGCAAAGTGCAATTCAATGCCCATCTCGGCCAACTCCCGATGCAGCTCCAGAAGCGAATCGGCCGCCGTGACGTCGATGTCGGTGATCGCATCCGCGGCCACCACCAACCAGCGCGCCGGCGTGGATGTCTGCTGCGCCGCATGGAGGACCTGGTGACGAAAAATCTCGGCGTTGGCGAAGAACAATTGCGCATCCCAGCGGAATATGAGGAGGCCCGGCACGTGCCGCCCTTCCGGATGGCGGCGCTCATCGTGGTAACCCTTGCGCCCGTCCACACGCACCAGGGTACAAAGCGCGGGCGCCACGCGTTCCAGACCAGCATCAGGAGCGCCAGCACGATGGCAATGCCGATGCCTTCGATCACACCGACAAAGGCGGCGCCAAGGAAACTGATGACCGACAGCGCAAACTCGACCCGTCGCAGGCGATGCAACTCGAGCATGCCGCGCACGTCGGTAAAGACAAGGCAGGCTGCAATCACGACGGCGCCAAGCAGGGCGCTGGGCAGGTGCCGCAACAGGCTGGGGGCAACGATCAACATCAAGCTGATGACGGCGGCACCCACGATGCAGGTAATCTGCGTGCGCGCACCGGCCGCCTCGGCCACCGGCGTGCGCGAGGAACTGCTGCTGATGGAGGACCCCTGGAACAAACCGGCGCAAATGTTAGCCACCCCGATGGCAATCGTCTCGTGATTCTGGCTGACGCGGGTGCGCGCACGCGCCGCCAGGGTGCGCGAGAGCACGCTGGTATCGGTGAACGACAGCAGGGCAATGATGGCGGCGCCCGGCAGCAACTGGTGCAAGTCGTGCCACGACACCAGCGGCAGATGCGGCACCGGCAGCCCCTGCGGCAGACTACCGAGCACACCGATGTGTGCCGATTGGCCCAGGTCAAACCAGGCCGAGATGGCGGTGGCCGCGACCACCGCAATGAGCACACCGGACCACTGCGTGCGCCAGTGGCGCAACGCCAGGATCAATGCCAGGCTGCCAGCGCCAATGGCCAGCGCCATGCCGTTGACATGGCCTGCCGCCACGCCCTGCCACAGCGCCACGGTCTTGTCGACCAGATCGTCGCCATCTGCGGCAAAGCCGAACACCTTGGGCAGCGGGCCAATGATGACCGTCAACGCAATGGCATTCAGAAAGCCGACGCGGATCGGCCGGGAAAACAGATCCGCCAGGACACCGAGGCGCGCAAATCCGAGCAGCAATGAACAGCACCCGATAGCATTGCCAGCGCACCCGCCAGCGCCACCGCGCGTTCCACGCTGCCACCGGCAAGAGGCAGGATCAAGGCCGCAATCACAGCGGCAAGCGTCGAATCCGGCCCCAGCACCATGATGCGACTGGGGCCAAACAGCGCGTAGACCAGCAGCGGGATGACGGTGGCGTACAGGCCATGAATGGCGGGCAGGCCAGCCGCCTCGGCATAGCCCATGCCCACCGGGATCAGGATCGCCGTCAGCACCACGCCGGCAGCCAGGTCGTGGCGCAGCCATTCGCGCCGATAGTGCAGCAACACATGCAGACCCGGCAGCCCGTGCCTGAGCCCGCGCGGCGGTTCGCCCGCCGGGTGGCTCACGGGGTGACCAGGGTGGCGGTGTTCGGTCATGCCCGGTTACTTGTAATCGAGCGGATAGATCGGCCGCTTCACTTTCTCGAAGCAGAAGATGCCGTTGTCGGAGCTGGTCACGCCGGCACTCGCGCAGGGAATCACGGCCTGCGCCAGCGGCTCGAACACCGGGCGAAAGTACATGCGCGACTTGAGGATCAGAAAGCGCGCTTGCGCAGGATCGATACCAACGCTGGTAAAGCAGGCGAGGTCCAGCGGTTCCTGCAACTCGGAGGTGAGCACGATGCGAACGGTGCCGGTGTCGAGGACTGCGGTGCGCCCCATGTAGAGCGTATCGCCGGTGAAGATCGGGCCGGTGACGACATACTGGCCATCGGTGATGATGCGCACCACCCCGGTGAGTTCAAGCGGGACGGGATGTGCCACGCCGATCTTGGGCATCGGCGTCTTGTTGCCGACCTTGAGCGTGACAGTCGCGCCGACACCGGCTTTCAACATCGCTTCCACGGCCTCTGGATCCCGCGTCGGGCCGACGACAATATCGCCAAACTGTTTGTCAAGACCCGCTCCCAGAGCGGCTCTTAAGACATCGACCGTATCGCAGGTGCCACCCGACATGCAGTTGTCGCCATGGTCGAGCAGGATGATCGGCTTGCCCGTGCTGCGGCCCGCTTCCACCTTGGCACGCGAGATCGATTGCGCCAGCGGCACCTGCGCGAAGATGAACTCGCGCCGGCGCGATTGCAGGAAGGTTACGCCCCACTCGGCCGTGCGTTCAGCCAGCGCATTTGCCGCCCGTTTGCTGCGAAGTATTTTGGCATCGGCCACCACCACCACGCTCATGCCGGCATCGGGGGTATCGGCTTGCGGAAAGCCGCCGAACACGCTGCAGGCGAGTATGCCGCGATCGCGCTCTCGCCACTTCGCACCCTCCAGTGCCGCCTTCATCGCGCCAACATTGGTATTCATTTCGAGGGTTTGCGCCAGGATATGCGCATGTCGATAGCCAATCACCGGTTCGATCTTGCCCTCGAGCATGTCGAACAACAGGCGGCCCGCATGTTCCCCGGTTTCGTACATGTCGATGTGCGGATAGGTCTTGAACCCGACGATGATGTCAGCATTGGCCACGATCTTCGGGCTGATGTTGCCGTGCAGATCGAGCGCCACCGTCAGCGGAACGGCCGGCGCGATGCGGCGGATACGCTCAAGCAGGTCGCCTTCGCCATCGTCGCTGTTCTCGGCCACCATGGCGCCGTGCAGATCGAGCAGGATGGCATCACAGCCTTGCTCGATGGCGGCGCAGATGGTGTCGCACATGTGGCTATAGGCGTCCGCCTGCACCGGTGCGCTCGGATACGCCATCGCAGCCAGGGGGGTGGCGATCTGGCAGCCGCGCGCTTGGGCCAGATCAAGAAACGCCCCCATCGCCACGCGTGCGCCCTGCATCGCGCGGCGCGCCGCCTCGCCGTAGTAGGGGCCGACACCATTGCCGGTGCCGAAGGCGGTCAACGGCGTGGGAACCGGCGAGAACGTATTGGTCTCGTGCTGCATGCGGGCGATCACGACTTTCATACTCTTCTCCTGCAGCGAGTAAGGCTGCCTGCAGCCATTATGGTGCCGTTCCTGTGTCTGCTGGAACAACGAGACCTGCACTACACTTGGCGCCGTTGACCATGGTGACCCGGACCATCGTGCCCCGGACCATGGTGCCACGGAGACTTCCATGCGCTTTGCCCTACACCTTGCTCCACGCTTCTTCCAATTTTGTGCCGCTCTCGTCGCCTGCCTGTTGATCCCGGTCAACGGGAATGCACAAGGCAGCTATCCAGCGCGGGCGGTCAAGTTCATCGTGCCAATCACGCCCGGGGGCAGCAACGACGTGATGGCGCGCCTGATCGCCCAGAAACTCACCGAGAGCTGGGGCCAGCCGGTGGTGGTGGAAAACCGCCCGGGCGCCGGCATGAACCTGGGCGCCGACGCCGTGGCCAAGAGTGCGCCGGACGGCTACACCTGGCTCCTGGGGGCCAACAACATCTTTGCCTTCAACCCGCACATGGGCAAGACACCGTTCGATGTGTTCAAGGATTTCGCGCCGGTAGCCCAAGTGGCGGTGGTGCCGTTCGTGCTGGTGGTGCACCCTTCGGTGCCGGCCAACAACGTGGCCGAGTTGATCGACTATGCGAAGAAGAACCCGGGCAAGCTCAACTATGCCTCGTCAGGCAACGGTTCGCCGCAACAGCTGGCGGCCGAAATGCTGGGTCACCTGGCCGGCATCAAAATGCAGCACGTGCCCTACAAAGGCGCGGTACCCGCCATCACCGACCTGTTGGGCGGGCGCATCCAGGTGTTCATCGGCGCCGTCAATTCGCTGCTGCCGCACATCAAGGACGGCAAGCTCCGGCAACTGGCCGGAGCGGGCGGCAAGCGCTTTGCGGCCTTTCCGGACCTGCCGGCAATTGCCGAAACCGTGCCGGGCTTGGCGCTCGACGTATGGCTGGGGGTGTTCATGCCGGCCGGCACACCGAAGGACATTGTGGCGCGCGTCAACGCCGACATCGGCAAGGTGCTGGGCGTAGCGGATGTCAAGGCCACGCTGGCCGCCCAGGGGATCGAACCTGCGTTCAGCACGCCGGATGCCCTCGCCGCCACCATCCGTGACGACCATGCCCGCTGGGGCAAGGTGATTCGCGATGCCAACATCAAGGCCGACTGATAGAGCGAACCGATCCATGACACCAGCTTCCAACGCCGCACTGCCCAACACCGAAACCCCAATCGCGGGTGATCCCGCCGCAAGAGGCACCTGGGGCAGCGATTCGATGGCAGCCTGCCTGCGCGCGCTCGACATCCCGTACCTCGCACTCAACCCCGGGGCCAGCTACCGCGGCCTGCACGACAGCCTGGTCAACCACCTGGGCAACGCGGCACCGCAAATGCTGTTGTGCCTGCATGAGGAAAATGCGATTGCGATTGCCCATGGCTATGCCAAGACCTGCGGCCGCATGATGGGCGCGGTGCTGCACTCGAACGTGGGCCTGATGCACGCCTCGATGGCCGTCTTCAACGCCTGGTGCGATCGTGCGCCGGTGCTCATGCTGGGCGCCACCGGTCCGTGGGATGCGGCACGGCGCCGGCCCTGGATTGACTGGATTCACACGGCGTCGGATCAGGGTGCGCTGATACGTGACTTCACCAAATGGGACAACCAGCCCGGTTCGATCCCGGCGGCGGTGGAGGCACTGCTGCGCGCCAGCCAGATTGCCCAGACGGCGCCACGCGGCCCGGTGTATGTGAACCTGGATGCCGCCTTGCAGGAAGCCAAAACCGAGGGCCTGGCCAGCATCCCTGACGTGGCCCGCTATGCAGCACCAGTCGCACCGCCGCCGGCGGCAGCCGAGATTGCGCGCGCGGCCGCGTTGCTGGATGGCGCAAGGCAACCGGTCATCCTCTTTGGGCGCATGTCGCGCAGCGTCGAAGACTGGCAACGCCGCTTGGCGCTGGCCGAAAAGCTGCAGGCACGCGTCATCACAGACCTGAAAACCGGCGCCACCTTTCCGACGGCGCATCCGCAATTCGTCGGCCCGCCCGGCAACTTCATGGCACCAGAGGCCTGCGCAGCACTGCGCGGAGCCGATGTGGTGCTGCTGCTCGACTGGGTCGATCCGGGCGGCGCCTTCAAGCAGGCCGGATGGAATGTCGCCGAGGGCAAACCGGTCGATGCGAAAGTCATTCATGTTTCGCTCGACGCGCACAGCCACCGCGGCTGGAGCATGGATAGCGGGAGCCTGCCACCGGCCGACGTGTTCATGCTGTGTGAACCCGATGCAGCCGTCGCAGCCTTGCTCGCAGCGGTCAAGGCACACCCTGACAAGACCTGGCCCGCGCGCGCGCCACTGGCGCCGCCACCTGACGATGACATCGTCAGCATCCGTGCCCTCGCCGATGCGCTGGCGGCAGTGGCGATCCAGGAAGAAATCTGCCTGGCGCGCCTGCCGCTGGGATGGAATGGCCGCTATCGCGATTTCCATCATCCGCTCGACTATCTCGGTGCAGACGGTGGCGGTGGCGTGGGAGCCGGCCCGGGTAATGCGATCGGCACCGGCCTGGCCTTGCGGGAAATGAACGGCTCAGCAGAAGCGCGGCGGCTTTGCGTGGCCATCATCGGCGATGGCGATTTTCTGATGGGCAACACGGCCGTCTGGACCGCGGTGCACTACGGCATTCCGCTGCTCCTGATCGTTTGCAACAACCATTCGTTCTTCAATGACGAACTGCATCAGGAGCGGGTGGCCAAGGAGCGTGGACGCCCGATCGAGAACAAGTGGATCGGCCAGCGCATCAGCGAGCCGGATATCGACATCGCGCAGATGGCGCGCTCAATGGGCGCCGAGGGCTTGGGGCCGGTGCGGCGCAAGCAGGATCTCGCGGCCGCGATCGCGCAAGGGCTGGCACTGGTACGCGCCGGCAAGGTCTGCGTGATCGACGCTAACGTGGCGCCCGGGTACGACGCCAACATGAGCGGCAGTACCACTGCCAGCCAGAAGCGCTAGCGGCGCAGGGAAGCTACGCACACCGGCGAAGCTAGCGCTGGTAATGCAGCAGGCGGCCGCGGTAGGGGCTGCCATCGGCCAGCGGCAGGTTGATCTGGGTTTCGGCCACGTCGAAACCGAGGTGCCCCATGGCGCGCGTGAAGGCGCTGCGATTGCTGCGGTTCGGGTCGACGATCAGCACCTCGCCGTGGCGCGCGAGGTGCCTCTCGATGAAGCCGGCCAACTGTTCCGGCTGCCCGCGCTCATACAGGACATCGCTGCCGATGATGAGGTCAAAACTGCCCAACAGCGGATTGGCGCAGCCCCAGTTACCGGTGCCGTAAGCCAGCTCGGGTAACTGGTTCAGGGCCAGGTTGGCTCGCAGGAACACCGGCGTCAGCGGATGGCAATCACTGGCGGTAATGTTGCCCAGGCGGCGATGCACGACGAGGCTGGCGAGGCCCAGCCCGCAGCCGATCTCCAGTACGCGCCGCTCGCCAATGTTCCATACCTGCATCAGGTCCGCGAGCTTTTGCGCCGAGGGCCAGACCTGACCAAACAGCGGCCATGCGGCCGGTGAAATGCCCGCAGTTTCGGCTTCGCCAAGCGGATCCGCATACTGTAAGGTATCGAGCAGGGAGCGAATGTGCAGGTTGGCACCACGGGCAACGGCGACCTGCTGGAACTTCACTTCGTATCCGGGCATGGGCTCATGGTCGCACAGATTCCGCACCGGGGCTTGTTATGCTTCTGCCTTTCGCTCAGGCTTTGCTTGCATCATGGACTTCGTTTCACAGATCGCGTTGGGTGCCGCCGTCGGCGTCGCCACCCTGGGGCGACGCGCGGCGGTATGGAAAGCCGCCCTGTGGGGCGGCGTGGCCGGCACCCTGCCCGACCTCGATGTACTGATCGACCATGGTGATGCGGTACGCAACATGGTGTTGCATCGTGCGGAAACGCATGCACCGTTCTGGTTACTCAGCAGTCGCCAACATAGGCGACAGACGGGACTTTGAAGAATGAGCGAACGAGGTGAGGCATTTGCTGGAGCTTGGCGGGCTGTTCCTCGATCTTGTCGCGCAATTTTTCACCTTTTAGCATGGGACGCCTTGCCG
>SXGU01288893.1_pt1 | contig 10687 bp, 7 predicted proteins | sample 3174531 | NCBI WGS metagenome assembly SXGU01 (sample SAMN11356863, study PRJNA531348) | freshwater metagenome | isolation source: freshwater sample F1-140 | place: China: Fuxian Lake, Yuxi | collected 2017-12-25 | reverse complement strand
GCGAAGCGATCGTCGATGACGTCTTGAAGCGTGATGCCGCCCCAGCCGTGCACGGCCGCATTGAGCTCCTCTACGTCGCCGAGCGAGGTGATCACCAGCGGGACCTTCCATTTGGCGCAGGTCGCCAGATCGGCCTGGAGGCGGTCGTTCGAGCGGTGCACGATCTGATTGACCGCATAAGGCGCCGACGGCCGTTCCGGGTTGGCGCGGTCCCAGGCGGTGAGCTCCTCGGTGATGCGGTGGAGCCACTCGTCGAGCTCGCTCTGCGGGCGTGCGTTCAGCGCCGGGAAGCTGCCGACGCTGCCGGCCTGGCATGGGGCGGTGACGAGATCGGGATTGGAGACTATGAAAAGCGGCGAGCCGATGACGGGAAGCGTCAGGCGATCGAGCGGGGCAGGGAGGCGGGTCACGCCGCCGGGCTTAGCGGCAAAGCCGCCGCCCGACAAACGGGGTCAGAAGCGCGCGGAGAGCGTGAACGATGCACGGATGTCGCGGGCGCTCGAGGGGCGGGGCGCATCCTTGAGCGGCACGCCCAGTTCGAAGCTGCCGGACAGGTGCGTGGTCGTGAGGCGGATGCCGCCGCCGGCGGACACCAGCGTGCCGCCGCCGAAGCCGGTGTCCCGATTGCCGGCGACGCCGGCATCGCCGTAGACGTAGAGCTGCGCCGCACGCAGCGGGCGAGGCAGCTTGGCCAGATCGAAACGCAGTTCAGCCGAAGCGGCCGCGCCGCGATCACCTGAAACCTCGCGATAGTCGAAACCGCGGCCGAAACTGCGTCCGCCGACGCCGAATTCCTCGGACGAGAGCAGCGCCTGGTCGGCGAGTTGCGCCTCGGCGGCCACGACCAGGCTGGCGCGCTTGCCGAGCGACAGCTGATAATCGCCCCATGCCTCCACTTTCGTGAAGGTGCCGTCGGCATCGTCGCGCGACGCGAGCGGCGCGATCGAACCGCTGGCGCCGAGCACGTCCAGCCCCTGCACGACCGCGATTCGGCCCCGCAACCGATCGCGGCCGAAGCGGGCGAAGCCGCGTGCGAGCAGGCTTGCGCTGGCGATGCGATCGTCGCGTCGCGCTACGCCGGCGGCATCCTGTTCCGAGTCGCGCAGGTTGAGCTTGCCGGCGAGCCACAGTCCGGACCTGCGCGTGCGCACCAGCGGCTGGCTGAGCTCGAAGCTGACACTGACGCTTTCGGACGTCAGCCGGCGGTCGCGAAGCGCCCCGCCGGGTCGTGACTGCGCGTAATAGCCGCTGAGTTCGACGGCGGTACCGGCCGTTCCGATCGGTCTGGCGTAGCCGAGCTGGCCCAAGCGGAACTCGCGCGGTTGGAACGGCGTGACCACGCCGCCGATCTGCACGCGATCATCTTCGCCGGCGACGCCATAGATGCTGGCGCTCGCCTGCGCGCGCACAGGCCCCACCGGATCGGTTCCCCAATTGTCGAGCGAGGCGTAGCCGGCGGCGTTCTGCCGGTGCGTCTCGACAACCAGGACATTGCGTCGGCCGCGCCGATCCAAACGGGTCTTGCCGATCGTGACGCCCTCGACATCGCCGGCGACCTGCAGCCGACGCTCGACCGCCGCCGTGGTGACCGGGCCGGCGCCGACCAGCGGCGTCAGCAGCCGCGCGACGGGACGCTCGGCGGCGCCGCTCACCTCGACACTGTCGATCGAGCCTTCGTCGATCACCACTTCCAGCACGCGGCCGACGACCCTTTGCGGTGGGATCCAGGAGGTCGCGAGCCCGTAGCCGTTGCGGCGCGCGACATCGGCGACTGCGCCGGCGAGGGCACGCAGCGCTGCCGGATCGAGATCGCGTCCGACGTAGGAGTCGATCACCGGCGCATAGGCCGAGAGGGGCAGGGCGCGGGCGCCGGAGATGCGAATGGCGCCGACCGGGACGGATCCGCTCAGCGCCGATTGTGGAGCGGCGCCCCCGATGATGCGCGGCGAGGCCGCTGGCGCGGCCGCCGGAGCTTCACCGACCAGCGTGTCGCGCGCGACGGCGCCCGCGTCAGCCTGATCGACCGCGGTCTGCGGCGTCGCGCCGACCGGCGCCGCGACGAGCAGCGCCAGCGTGCACGAGGCCATTCCAATCAGTCCGGTCTTGACGTTCATCGGGCTCGCCGCCTCCAGGTGAACGTCCGTCCTAAGCTCTACCGACCTAAGAAAAGGTTAGCTGTTTCTTGGACTTACCCGTCGGTTAACCAGCCTCCTTCAATCGCTGGCAAGCCAGGTCGTTCTAATCGCAGCGTCGGAAATCCTGTTGTCGCCGAACGCGGTGAGGAGAATGACGATGCGGATCTGGTTCTATGGCGTGGCACCGGCCCTGCTCGCCCTTACGAGCGCGGCGTCCGCGGCCGAGACCGGCTGGCGCGTCAGCGAAGTGAGCGGTGCTGTGCGGCTGACCGAGAACGGCCGCAGCCGCGCCGCGATCAAGGGCGCGCTGCTCGCCAGCGGCGCGGTGGTGGCGACGGCGGCCGGCGGCCGCGCGGTGCTGGTGCGCGGCGAGGAGTTCGTGGTGGTCTCGCCCGCCACGCAGCTGCGCCTTCCGGCTGCCGAGACGCCGAACAAGGTCGTGCAGTGGATCGAGGATTTCGGCTCCGCCGTGTTCCGCATCAAGAAGAAGGCGACGCCGCATTTCGGTGTGCAGACCCCCTACCTCGCCGCCGTCGTGAAGGGCACGACCTTCACGGTCACGGTGGGCGAGGAGGGAGCCAGCGTCCAGGTGACGGAAGGCGCCGTCGAAGTCGCCACTCTGGACGGCGGCGCCGTCGACCTCGTTACCCCGGGTGCCGTGGCGATGGTGAGCGCGGCCGATGTCTACCAGCTTTCGATCCGCGGCGATCAGGAGCGGTCGATCCGCTCGGAGAACGCGCCGGCGGCGGGCACCGTCACGGTGCCAGCGCCGAGCGCGCAGGTGCAGCCGCCGGTCGCGGCGCCGATTCAGATCACGGCGCCGGTTGCCGAAGCACCGGTCTCGCTGGCGAGCGCCACTGACGGCCTAGTGGACGGCGGAGCAGTGCAGTTCGCCGCCGTCGATGCGGTCGCCATGACCCGCGTCGAAGCACTCGCACCTGCGCCTGCTCCTGCGCCGGCAGACCCGAACCCAGCACCGGCGCCCGAGCCGGCGCCTGCGCAGCCGGCACCGGCCCCAGAGCCGGAGCCGGCACCTGCGCCAGCGCCAGCGCCAGCGCCGAGCCCGGCGCCGGTAACTGCGCCGACCCCGGCGCCCGAGCCGGCACCTGCGCCGAACCCTATTCCTGCTCCGGAACCGACGCCCCCGCCGACCTCGACGCCTAAGCCTGCTCCCGCGCCGCAGCCGCAGCCCACGCCGGCGCCCGTTCCCGCACCGCAGCCTCAACCCCAGCCGCAGCCGCAGCCCGAACCCGATCTTCCGCCGCCGCCGATCGGCGACGATGACGGTGAAATCGGCAACGACAAGCCCGGCAAAGACGATGACGGCCCGGGTAAGGACAAACCTGGCAAGGACGACGACGGTCCCGGCAAGGACAAGCCGGGCAAGGACGACGACGGTCCCGGCAAGGACAAGCCGGGCAAGGACGACGACGGCCCTGGAAAGGACGAGCCCGGCAAGGGCGACGACGGCCCTGGCAAGGACGAGCCCAGCAAGGGCGACGACGGCCCTGGAAAGGACGAGCCCGGCACGGACGACGACGGCCGTGGCAAGGACGGCCCCGGCAAGGACGACGACGGCCCTGGAAAGGACGAGCCCGGCACGGACGACGATGGCCCTGGCAAGGACGAGCCCGGCACGGACGACGATGGCCCTGGCAAGGACGAGCCCGGCAAGAACGACGACGGTCCCGGGAAGGATGATGACGGCGGCGGTCGTGGCGACGACGATAATGATGATCGCGACGACAACGACGATCGCGACGGCGACGGCGACGACGATCGCGACGACGATCGCGACGATAACGACGATCGCGACGGCGACGGCGACGACGATCGCGACGACGATCGCGACGACGATGACGATCGCGACGACGATGACGATCGCGACGATGACGACGACGATGATGACGATGACGACGACGACTGATCGCGCCGATCCATTTACCGCGCGTCCGATGAGGTGAGCTTGCGATGACGCTTGAGGCGATCCTGGTCAGTCCCGCCCTGCAGCGCTGGCGCCGAAGGGCGATCTTCGGCGCCGCACTGCTGGCAGGCACCGCCATGCTCGCCAGCGGCGGCACCTCCGTCGATCGCAGCTTGCGTGTGCTCCGCGACACCGTGCGCGCCGAGACTGCCAGCGGCGAGATCCACCTCGTCGAGATCGACGCGCGCAGCCTGGCCGCGATCGACCGGTGGCCGTGGCCGCGCGGCATCCACGCTCAAGTGATCGACCGGTTGCGGGCTGCCGGCGCCCGCTCGATCGCATTCGACGTCGACCTCTCCGCCGCATCGACCGCCGTCGAAGACGCCAAGCTCGCTGCGGCGCTGCGCCGCGCGGGCGGCACCGTGATCCTGCCGACGTTTCGGCAGGCCGCGAGCGGAACGCGTTCCGACCATGTTGAAGCCGTGCCCGCCAAGCCCTTCGTCGATCACGCCTTTCTTGCTGCCGTCAACGTCGTTCCGGACTCCGATGGCGCCGTGCGCCGGATGCCGCTGGGACTGCGCACGCAGGATGTGCCGCGGCCGTCGCTGGCGGCGATGGTCGCCGAGCGTTCTGCCGAGGCCGGGCGCGACTTCCCGATCGATTACGCGATCCGACCGGAGACGATCCCGCGCCACAGCGTCATCGACCTCATCGAAGGCCGGGTGCCGACGGCGGATTTGCGCGGCAGGCGCGTGATCGTCGGCGCCACCGCGATCGAGATGGGTGATCGCTATGCGGCACCCGGCCACGGCGTCATCCCCGGCGTCGTGATCCAGGCGCTGGCCGCCGAGACCCTGCTCGCCGGCCCCGTTCCCCGCAGCATCGGCGGCGAGTGGCCGCTCGCCTGCGCCCTGCTGCTGGTCGCTGGGGCGCTGCGGGGCGGGTCGCGTCGGCGGCGCGCAGGCACGCTGGCCTTGGCCGCGGCGATCCTGTTCCTAGTGCCGATCGCGAGCGAGGCGCTGTGGGCGCTCAGTTTCGCGGTCGCGCCGGCTTTGGCCGCGTTGTGCGCAGCCGCTGCCACCGGCGCCGCCGGGCTGATCGCAGAGCGGTTCCGCCAGCGCGCGCTCACCGACGAGGCGACTGGCCTGCCAAACCTCGCGGCCATCGAACAGGATGCCGCTGGGGGCGGTGCGATCATCGTCGCGCGGATCGACCGGTTCGCCGCGATTGCCGCTGGCCTAGGGCCGGAGGCGATCACCCGCCTGGTGGAGCGCACGGGGGAGCGGCTGAGCTTCGCGCTCGACGGCCGCGCCATTTACCGAACGGACGACGCCAATCTGGCGTGGATCGAGATCGACGAGGATCGCGACTTTCTGAACGGCCGGTTCGACTCTCTGGCGGCGCTGATGCGGGCGCCGATCGACTGCGGCCGGCCGGTCGACGTCAGCCTGAACTTCGGTCTCGCCAGCACCGGCGCCGAGCGCCGCGATCCCAAGCAGCTGGTCGCGCAGGCCGCGCTGGCGGCGTTGCATGCGGCGCAGCAGGGCGCCCGCTGGGAGCAGCACAGCGAGGCGGATAGCGACGAGACCGGATGGCACCTGTCGCTCTTGAGCGAGCTCGATACCGCGATGGCGGGCGGGCAGCTCTGGAATGCCTATCAGCCCAAGCTCGACATTGCGAGCGACCGGGTGGTGGCGGTGGAGGCGCTGGTGAGGTGGCTGCATCCGGAGCGCGGCCCGGTCGCGCCCGACCGCTTCATCCCGGTGGTGGAGGCGAACGGACGCGCGCGCGACCTCACGCTGCACGTGCTCGCCCAGGCGATCGAGGATGCGGCCTGCTGGGAAGCCCACGGCCATCAGCTCGGCGTGGCCGTCAACGTCTCGGCGACCCTGCTTGCCGATCATGGCTTCATCGAAACCGTCGGGCAGGTGCTGCGGGGCGGGCGGCTGCCCACCGGCCGGGTCACCATCGAGGTCACCGAATCGGCCGCCATGGCTGATCCCGAGCGGGCGATCGCCGCGCTGGAAAGCTGGCGCGCGCTCGGCGTGGCGATCTCGATCGACGATTACGGCACCGGCCAGTCGTCGCTCGGCTATCTCCAGAAGCTGCCCGCGACCGAGCTCAAGATCGACAAGAGCTTCGTCCAGACGGTCGATTCGGATCAGCGCAATGCGATCATGGTGCGCTCGACGGTGGCGCTGGCGCACGAGCTCGGCATGAAGGTGGTCGCGGAAGGCATCGAGGATGCCTCATGCCTGGCGGCGCTGCGCGCCATGGGCTGCGACACCGCGCAGGGTTATCTGATCGGCAAGCCGATGGCGTCGGCCATGCTGCTCGATTATCTCGCGGAGCGGGGGCCGGTCGCCGCTCAAGCGGCGTAGATGCGGTCCAGCACCTCGGCCACGGCGACGAGGCGCTCGGCTTGGCGATCGTAGCGCGCGCCGCCCGCCAGGCGGACCGCCCAATCCGCCGCCGCCCGCCCGCCCCAATCGTCCGGGGGGCCGGCCAGCAGCGTACGCTCGGTGCCGACGAAGCGTTCGGCGGTGAAGTCGAAGAAGGAACCGCCGACGTTGCGGAGCGCGGCGCCCCCGTCCGTGCCGTAGAAGGCGGCCGAGATGACAGCGTCCTGGCCGGCCGGCAGCCGCCACGAGCACGCAAGGCGCACCGATATGCGGCCGTCCAGGGTGAAGGAAGCGGCCGCATAATCCTCGACGCCGCCGTTGCCGATCTTATCACCTGCACTGAGCAGGTCCGCGCAAACCCCCGACACGTCGGGGAAGTCCAGCACCCACATCGCCAGATCAACGAGGTGGACTCCGAGATCCATGACGCAGCCGCCGCCGGACAGGGCCTTGTCGTAGAACCAAGGCTTGTCGGGCCCGTAGGCATTGTGGAAGACCAGATCGACCGCATAAACGTTGCCGAGCGCGCCGCCTCGAACGAGGTCGCGGATTCGCCTCATCGCTTCCGTGAAGCGATAGGAGAAGTCGACCGCGAGGAGGCGGTCCGCGCGCCTGGCGGCATCGACCACGGCGCGCGCCTCGGCCGCGCTGCGACCGAGCGGCTTCTGGCAGAACACGGCCGTGCCCGCCTCCAGCGCACGGACCGACTGGTCCGCGTGGAGCGCGCTCGGACTGGCGATCACCACCCCGTCGAGATCGCAAGCGAGCAGCGCCTCGAAACTATCGACGGGCGCCGCAGCCGGTGCGATCGCCAGCGCCGCGTCGCGCATCTCGCCGGAGGGCTCGAGGATGGCGGCAGCATCCACGGCCCCCGTCGCCAGCATCGCCGCCATGCGATGCCGGCCGATCCAGCCGACTCCGACGAAGCCGATCCGCGGGCGCGTCACAGCGTGACCAGCGCCTTCAGGAACCCGTCCGGCCGATCGCGCGTCGCGTCCAGCGCCTCGCCGAGCCGCTCCAGCGGGTAATCGTGGGTGTAGAGCGGCCGGGGGTCGATCCGGCCGCTCGCCACCGCCTCGACGGCGTCGCGGATGCCCTGGATGTAGACCGCCGGATCGCGTTCGTGCGCGTTGACGACGTCCAGCCCGCGCCAGTTCCAGAGCTGCATGTTGACCTGGCGCGGCCCGTCCTGATGATAGCCGGCGATGATCAGGCGGCCGCGTTCGGCGGTCAGCTCGCCGGCAAGATCGAGCGGCCACTGCTTGCCGACCGCCTCGATCACGCGCTCGCACAAGCGGCCGTCGGTCAGCGTTTTCACCTGCTCGATGATGCGCCAGTGATCGTCCATCGCGACCAGCTCGGTCGCGCCCATGCTGCGCGCCACCTCGAGCGAGAAGGGCCGCCGCGAGATCGCGATCACGCGGGCGCCGGCCTCGGTCGCCAGCCGTGTCAGGATCGCGCCGAGGAAGCCGATGCCGACTATTGCCACCGTCTGCCCGGCCGCGATGTCGCTGCGCCGGAAGATGTTCATCGCGCAGCCGAGCGGCTCGCCGGGGAAGGGGAGACCGGCGAGGCTCGCCGGCAGCTTCACCACCGCATCGGCAGCAGCGATGTCGTGCTCGGCATAGCTCTTGTACGACAGCGCCGCGACGCGGTCGCCGACAGCGAGCCCATCCACCCCGGGTCCTACCGCGTCGATCACGCCCCAGCCTTCGTGGCCGAGCGCTCCCGGTTCAGCAGGGAAGCCGAACCAGTCCGGCCCGGACCAGGGGGTCAGGTTCGACGCGCAGACGCCGCATCCTTCCAGCCGCACGCGAACCTCGCCGCTGCCGGGCTCCGGCACCGGAACTTCGTCCACGCGCATCTCTCCGGGCGCGGCAAGCACTGCCGCGCGCATGGACGTCTGATGATCCAAGCGAAACTCCCGCTCCTGTTAGGCCGCTGGAATGGACGAGCAGGCAAAAGGTTCAACCAGGAAGAAGAACCCGATCAATGGTGCGCGTCGGCGTCCTTCGCATGCGGATCGGCAGCGTGCGCGGCCTCGGCGGTCTCGCCGGTCCAGCCGACCCGCGTGCAGCGGGCGATCTCCCGCGCCTCGCCGACGCCCGCCTGGCCCGAGGGAACGGCGCTCAGCACGCCGGTGACGCCATCGGTGTACCACACCATCGCCTCGCCGTGCGTTCCGGCGCTGGCATAGCGCAGGCCGGCGATCGTCGCCGCGGTCTGCAGATCGTAGCTGTGGCCGCCGTGCAGGAGCCGGGCCTTTGCACGGAAGCCGCCACCCTCGTAGCTGACCCGCAGCGGCTGTCCGTCGGAACAGAGATAGGGAACGCCCTGCGGTCCGCTGGTGCCGGGCTTGCCGCCGCCCCCCGCCGCGACCGCCGCACCGGCGGAACCGAGCAGTGAAGCAAGCAGAATCACGCGCAGCATGGCAGGCCTCCGTCCGTCTTCGCCGTCATAGCGCGAATCGCACGTGCGGCTCAACGGGCCGGGACGGCCGAGGGGCGGCGGGCGATCCGCTCCGGCGCGTTGGCGACGACCGACAGCGCCGTCGTCCAGGCCGCCACGTTCTGCTTGAGCTGCTCCGGATCGATCTTGTCCAGCGTGTCGTCGGCGGTGTGGTGGATGTCGAAATAGCGGGTGCCGTCCTGCTGCAGGTCCATGCCGGCCACGCCGGCGCGGATCCACGGCCCCAGATCGGCGCCGCCGGTCGCCGGATCGCTGCCTCTGGAGATGCCGAGCGGCGCCAAGGCGGCAGCGAGCCGGTCGCCGAGCGCCGCATCGGACGGCGCGAGCGCGAGATCGAGCCGCCAGACCCGGTCGGCGCCGAAATCGGATTCGCCGACGAAGACGATATTCTCGTCGGCGTGGGCGGCGCGATAGGCCTGGCTGCCATTGCCGCCGACCTCCTCGGCGCCGAACCAGACGACGCGGATGGTGCGCTTCGGCCGGCCGGCGAGCGCGACCTGGCGGGCGGCCGCGGCCGTGATCGCGACGCCGGCGGCGTTGTCGAACGCGCCCGTGCCGAGGTCCCAGCTGTCGAGATGGCCGCCGATCAGCACGATTCCGGCCGACGGATCGCTGCCGCGTATCTCGGCGACGACGTTGCCCGACTGCCGGATGCCGACCTGCCGCGGGGCCAGGAGCAGCTTGAGGGTGACCGGCTTGCCGCGCTCCAGGATTCGCGAGAGCTGCTCGGCGTCCGGGATCGACAGCGCGCCGGCCGGGATCGGCTGGACGCCATCGGCCCACATCTGGACGCCGGTATGCGGCACGCGGTGATTGTCGGTGCCGATCGACCGGATCACGATCGCCGCCGCGCCCTTCCGGCTGGCGATCGAGGGACCTGCCCGCCGCGCGGCGCCGAAATAGCCATATTGCGACCCGTCCTGCGTCCGCGTCATGGCGTGGGTGACGAACACGATCTTGCCGCGAACGGCGGCGTCCGGCGCGGCTTCGAGCGCCGCCACCGTGTCGAAGGCGACCACCTCGGCGGTGAGCCCGTCCGGCCCGGTCGCCCCGCTATTGCCGAGCGCGGTGATCGCCAGCGGCTGCGGGAAAGGCGCGACCACCTCCGCCCGCTCCTCGCCGCGCTCCCACACCGGCATGTCGTAGGTCTCGACGCGGACGTTGGAGAAGCCGAGCTCGCGGAGCTTCGCGACCGCCCACTCCCGCGCCCGCGCCTCGCCGGCGCTGCCTGCCGGCCGCGGGCCGACCTCCGTCGTCAGCCCTTCCACGATCTCCCATGCGGTCTCGTCCGCCAGCGCCTTGCCCTGGAGGGCGGCGGGAGAGGTAGCGGCGAGGAGCAGGGACAGCAGGACGGACATCGGCGACGCACCTCATTGCGAACGGGAGCGGCCGCTCTGCCAGCGACCTGCCGCTCCGGCAAGGCGAGCCGCATAACACAGGCTGGCGTTTGCGTTGGCGGTGGCGAACCACTAGATAGCGCGCCAACCATCCCGACAGATCGACGGAGTTCAAGCGCCGCCATGGCCGCACAATATAGCTTTGTGATGAAGGGTCTCAGCAAGACCTTCCCCGGCGCGCCCAAGCCGGTGCTCAACAACATCACGCTGCAATTCTATCCCGACGCCAAGATTGCAATCATCGGGCCGAATGGCTCGGGCAAGTCGACGTTGATGAAGATCATGGCCGGCCGCGACACCGAATATACCGGCGAGGCGTGGCCGGGCGAGAACATCCGCGTCGGCTATCTCGAGCAGGAG
>SXGU01232260.1_pt1 | contig 10688 bp, 10 predicted proteins | sample 3174531 | NCBI WGS metagenome assembly SXGU01 (sample SAMN11356863, study PRJNA531348) | freshwater metagenome | isolation source: freshwater sample F1-140 | place: China: Fuxian Lake, Yuxi | collected 2017-12-25 | reverse complement strand
GGTGCTGCTGCTGCCGCACGGCTTCGAGGGTCAGGGCCCCGAGAACAGCTCGGCGCGCATCGAACGGTTCCTCACCCTGTGCGCCGACGACAACATCCAGGTCTGCAACGCCACGTCGGCCGCGCAGTACTTCCACCTTCTGCGCCGTCAGGTGCGCCGTGAGGTGCGCAAGCCGTTGGTGCTGTTCACGCCGAAGGCACCGCTGCGCATGAAGGAGAGCCGTTCGAAGGTCGACGACCTCACGCACGGGTCGTTCCAGGAGGTGCTCGACGACCCGATCGCCGGGCAGAACCCCGGTGCCGTCACCCGCGTGGTGTTCTGCAGCGGCAAGGTGGCGTGGGACGCGATGGCCGAGCGCGACAAGCGGCAGGCCCCGGTGGCCGTGGTGCGCGTCGAGCAGCTGTACCCGTTCCCCGGCGAGCAGATGCGCGCCATCCTCAAGCGCTACCCGAACGCCAAGCAGGTGGTGTGGTTGCAGGAGGAGCCCGACAACATGGGCCCGTGGCGGTTCGTCGAGGCCCGCTTCTGGCGCATCAAGGAAGAGGGCTACGACCTGCGCCAGGTCAGCCGCATCGGCAGCGGCAGCCCCGCCACCGGCAGCGCTGCAGTGCACCAGCAGGAGCTCGCCGACCTGATGGACGAGACCTTCCAGGACCTCTGACCATCTGGGCGTGATTCGTCCCGCCCACGCATCTGGCGCCGATTCGTCCCGGCAACCGGGACGAATCGCTGCCAGAACGCGCCGAGGCGGCCGACAGCCCCTGCGCCGTCGTCAGGCGGGCAGGTCGAGGATGCGGGTGAGGTCGGCGATGGCCTGCTCGGCGGAGAGCACCTTGATGGTGGTCATGCCCATCGCGGCCGCCGGCTTGAGGTTGATGCCGAGGTCGTCGAGGAACACACACTGCGACGGCTGCACGTCGAGCAGTTCGCATGCGATCTCGTAGAAGCGCGGCTCGGGCTTGCGCACGCCCACCTTGCTGCTCTCCACCACGATGTCGAAGCGGGCCATCACGGCGGCGAGCGCAGTGGATCGCTCGCTGGGCGGGCCGTCGCTGACCACGTTGTTCGTGAGGCACGCCGTGCGGTAGCCGAGCGACTTCACCTGGTCGAGCAGCGCCACCATCTCGGGGCGGATGTCGCCGTGCAACAGCGCCATCACGTCGGCACCGCGCACCCGGTGCCCGAGTGCTGCGCTCTCGTCGGCGAAGACGGCATCGAACTCGGCCGGGGTGACCTCGCTGCGCTCCAGCCGCGCCCAGGCGTTGTCGTGCGGGTTGGTGGCGTTGACCGTGCGGATGAAGTCGGCCGGCAGACCGTGCTCGAGTTCGTAGCGGTTGAACGCCTCGAACGGGCTGCTGAGGATGACGCCGCCGAAGTCCCACAGGACGGCGGTGATGGCGGATGCGGGCTGCGCAGGGGGAGTGGACACCGGCGCATCGTAGGCTGGAAGGGTTATGCCACAGCATGTCGTCGTCGACGGTTCGAACATCGCCACTGAAGGTCGTTCGCAACCCAGCCTCAAGCAACTCAACGAGGCGGTCCTCGCCTTCATGGACGAGCACCCCGAGGCACTCATCACGGTCGTGGTCGATGCCACGTTCGGGCACCGCATCGATCAGAAGGAAGCCGCCGAGTTCGACGAGGCGGTGAACAACAACGAACTGGTCGCGCCGCCCGCCGGGGCCATCGGCCGTGGCGATGCGTTCGTGCTCAGCATCGCCAACAAGGTGAACGCCATCATCCTCAGCAACGACTCGTTCCAGGAGTTCCACGGTCAGTACGACTGGTTGTTCGACGAGGGTCGCCTCATCGGTGGCAAGCCCGTGCCGCACATCGGCTGGGTGTTCGTGCCGCGTCTACCCGTGCGCGGTCCGCTGAGCCGCAAGGTGACGGCCGAGGCCAAGCGCCGTGGTCGTGGCGGCAAGTCGGCCGCCACCGACGCCGGCACGGTGCGCATCGGCAGTGCCGACGCCAGCCTGCCCATGCCCGTGCCCACGGCCCCGCCGCCCGGTGCGGCCCTGCCCGGCAAGCGGGGCGCGAAGCCGGCACCCGAGAAGGCCGCTACCAAGGCACCTGCCTCGAAGCCTGCAGTGAAGGACATCCCGTCGAAGGACGGGGGTGCGCCCGCCACCGGCGGCGGTGCCAAGCACAGCACGGTGAACGACCTGCTCGCGTTCCTCACGTTCGTCGAGCGTCACCCGGCCGGCACGAGCGTGAACGCCATCGTCGACCACTACTCGTCGCACGGCGCGTACGTGAAGGTGGGCGACGTGATGGGCTATGTGCCGTTGCGGCTGATGGCCGACCCGGCCCCGCGCAGCGCGCGTGAGTTCATGAAGGTCGGCGAGGCCATCACCCTGGTGGTCGACAAGTTCGTCCCCGAGAAGCGCAGCATCGACCTGGCCGTGCCCGGTATGGGTTCGGTGCCGCAGATCGAGGCGAAGCCCGAGAAGCCGGCCAAGGCCGAGAAGGCGCCGGCCAAGCCGCGCAAGGCAGCGGCGAAGAAGGCCGCGGCCGATGCGCCCGTCGAGGTCGCTCCGGTCGAGGTCGCCGAAGCGGCGGCCGCCCCCGCGAAGCCGAAGCGCGTGTCGAAGAAGGCGGCCGCGCCGGCCGCCGACGTCGTCGAAGCCGCTGCTCCTGCGACCCCCGTGAAGAACGCGGCCGAGAAGAAGTCGGCCGAGAAGAAGGCACCTGCGAAGAAGGCCCCGGCCAAGAAGGCTGCGCCGGCGAAGAAGGCCGCCGCCAAGGCTGCCGAGGCGCCGGTGGCGGCAGCCCCGAAGAAGGCCGCAGCGAAGAAGGCACCCGCGAAGAAGGCCCCGGCGAAGAAGGCCGCGGCGAAGCCCGACACCGTCTGATCCACGCACCCGAGAGGCCGCACGCATGCGCATCGCCACATGGAACGTCAACTCGCTCTCGGCTCGTCTGCCGCGCGTCGAGGAGTGGCTCGCCGACGTGCAGCCCGATGTGCTGTGCATGCAGGAGACCAAGCTCGCCGACGACGCATTCCCGGCGCTCACGTTCGCCTCGATGGGCTACGAGAGTGCGCATCACGGTCAGGGCCAGTGGAACGGTGTGGCCATCCTGTCGAAGGTGGGGCTCACCGATGTGGTGCCCAACTTCGCCGACGGCGGCGACCCGGACCCCGATGCGCGCATCATCACCGCGATGTGCGGCGGTGTGCGGGTGAGCAGCGTGTACGTGCCGAACGGCCGCTCGCTGGACAACGACCACTACCAGTACAAGCTGCGCTGGCTGGCCCAGCTGCGCCGCCACGTGGCCGCGCTCAGCACACCCGACGAGCAGGTGGTGGTGACCGGCGACTTCAACATCGCGCCCACCGACCTCGACGTGTACGACCCGAAGAAGTTCGTCGGCGCCACCCACGTCAGCGACGCCGAGCGCGCCGAACTGGCGGCGCTGTGCGACTGGGGCATGACCGATCTGTTCCGCCAGCACCACCCCGACGCCAAGCTCTACAGCTGGTGGGACTACCGCGCCGGCGACTTCCACCAGGGTCGCGGCCTGCGCATCGACCTCGTGCTCGGCACCGCGTCGGTGGCCGAGCGCTGCACGTTCAGCATCGTCGATCGCAACGCCCGCAAGGGTCAGTCGCCCAGCGATCACGCGCCGGTGATCGTCGACCTGGCATGACCAGCGAGGAGACCCTCGCCCGGCTGGCCGGCGACACCCGGCTCGACCTTGCGGCGGCCTGCCGCGCCGTCATCGACGAGCTGGCGTCCAGCACGGCCGACTCCGAGGCGTTCGCCGCAGCCAGCCGTCTGGTGCAGGAGGCCACCGGCATCCTCGCCGGGTCCACGCACGGCCGCCCGTACGAGGGCGCCGAGGCATCGCTGGTCGACTACCAGGAGCACCTGTTCATCGACCACAGCCCACTGGTGGGTCCGTTGAACCCGCTGGCCCCGCCCATCGAGATGCAGGCCGACGGCACCACCGTCACCGGTCTCGTCACCTTCGGCGACGCCTACGAAGGGCCGCCCGGCTGTGTGCACGGTGGCTTCATCGCCGCGTCGTTCGACGAGATCCTGGGGTTCGCCCAGGGGCTGTCGGGCGCGCCCGGCATGACCGCCCGTCTGGTGGTGAACTACCGCTCGCCGACCCCGTTGCACCAGCCGTTGCGGTTCCTCGGCGACATCGACCACATCGAGGGCCGCAAGATCTTCGTCAAGGGCGAGCTGCGCGTGGTGGCCGACGACCGGCTGTGCGCCGAGGCCGAGGGACTGTTCCTGTCGATGAACCCCGAGGTGTTCGACCGCCTGATGCGCAACCGCCCCAACCCCGGCACCTGAGCATCCCGCAGCGCGTGCCGTGGGCATCGGATGTTGCGCACGACGCAACCTTCGATGCCCACGTCGACGCAGCGAGGGGTCGGGTCAGGGGGAGGGCAGGGGGCGGAGGCGGGCGGCGGCCGACTCGGTGATGCCGAGTCGTCGGGCCAGGTCGGCAGCGTCGACCGGCGGCTGCTCCATCAGCGACCGCAGTACCCGGTCGCTGCAGACGGCCCTCTCGGGCATGCCCGAGACGCGGGCGATGCCGGCGCGCCACTCGCGGTACGGGGCCAGCGGGTCAGCGGGGGCGTGGCGCCACGAACGAGCGGCCGGCGGGGGCACCGGCGCGCCCTCGTCGACGGTGGCCTCCACGGCGGCGAGCCACCGGCTCGGCGCGGTTTCGCGGCCGGCCCGCACCGCCGCCTGGGTGATCACCAGGTGTTGCTCGGCACGGGTGAGCGCCACGTAGAACAGGCGCGCCTCCTCGTGCAGCGCGGCGGCGGTGACGGCCGACGAGTGCGGGATGAGTCCCTCCTCGGCGCCGACCACGAACACGGCGAACCACTCGCGGCCCTTCGCAGCATGGAAGGTGAGCAGCGACACCGCGTCGCTGTCGTGACCGGTGTCGAGGTCGTCGAACGGGCTGTGGAGGTCGACCCAGGCGCGGAAGTGGCCCGTGTCGCCCGACGACAGGAAACGGTCGACCGCTTCGGCCACGCGGCGGCGCACGGGGTCGGCATCGGCGTCGACGAACACGCCCTCGGCCCACGAGGCGAGCTGATCGCGGTTGGTGCAACGGGCCGCGTCGGCGATGGCGAGGTCGAGCGGGGAGCGACCCGCGGTGCGTTCGGTGGCGATGCCGTGTTGGGTGAACACCCGCTGCACGGCGGTGATCTGGTCGTTGGTGCGGGCGAGCACCGCGATGCGTCGACCCGAGTGGTGGTGGAGCAGGTCGCGCACCTGGCGCGCCACCGACTCGGCCTCGGCCACGTCGTCGGCGTGGCGTTGCACCACCACGGCACGCCCGCCGGGCACCTCGCTGGCCGTGTCGTCGGCCTGGCCCGAGGCGCCGAGCGCAGCAGCAGCGGCCCGAACCACCTGCGGCGAGCAGCGATAGTTGGAGGTGAGCGGCACCACCGTGATGCCGGGATAGCGCTGCTCCACCTCCGACAACGTGGTGTGGTCGGCGCCGTTCCAGCCGTAGATGGCCTGCCGCGGGTCGCCCACCAGGCACAGGTCGAGGCGGCCGTCGCGCAACGACTCGAGCACTGCGTGCTGGAGCGGGTTGAGGTCCTGTGCCTCGTCGACGAACAGGTGCCGGTACTTCCAGCGCACGCCGTCGGCCCAGGTGCTGTCGCCGCGCATCGCGTCGAGCGTGCCCACGAGCAGGTCGTCGAAGTCGAGCACCCCGCGGCGGCGCTTCAACTGCTCGTACGCCTCCACGAACTCGGCGTAGCGGGCGCCGGGGATGCCGCTGCGTCGACGTTCGGCGCGGCAGGCGTGCTCGTAGCGCTGCGGGTCGACCAGTCGGGCGCGCGCCCAGTCGACGTCGGTCATCGCCTGGTACGGCTCGACGCGCAGCTTCAGTTGGGTGATGCACTCGCGGACCAAGCGGAGGCGGTCGTTGGCCACGGTGGGTGGGGCCTCGTTGCGGGCGAGTGCCCGGTCGCGCAGCAGTCGCAGGGCGACGCTGTGGAACGTGCCCGCTTCGATGGGTTCGCGGATCTCCAACCGGCGGAGTCGTCGCTTCAGTTCGCTCGCGGCGTCTCGGGTGAAGGTGAGCGCGAGCACGTGGCGGGGGAGCGCCGAGCCCGTCTCCACCCGGTAGGCGATGCGCCGCGTCAGCACCGTGGTCTTGCCCGAACCTGCGGCGGCGATGACGGCGAGGGGTGCGGCGGACGACGTGACGGCCTCCCGTTGCGCCGGGTCGAGGCCCGAGAGGAGATGGTCGCCCTGCACGACGGTGGACGCTACAGTCCGCGCCATGACCTTCCCGAAGAAGCACCTGAACGAAGGCGAGACCATCGCTCTCGACATGCATCCGCACTGGTGGTACTTCGCCGAGCCTGCGTTCTCGCTGGCCGCCACCATCGTGGTGGGCATCTGGGTGATCGGTCTCGAGGACGGCACGCTGAAGGACATCGTCCGGCCGGTGCTGCTGGCGGTGCTGGCTGGCACGGCGTTGTGGCTGGTGTACCGCGCTGCCACGTGGCAGACCACCAACTTCGTGATCACCTCGCAGCGGGTGATCTTCCGTCAAGGCCTCATCGCCAAGCGCGGCATGGAGATCCCGCTCGACCGGGTGAACAACGTCAACTTCACCCAGGGCATCTTCGAGCGCATGCTCGGCGCCGGCGACCTGCTCATCGAGTCGGGTGGCGAGGACGGTCAGCAGCGCTTCACCGACATCAAGGACCCGGCCGGCGTGCAGAACCTGCTGCACCGCGAGGTCGAGAAGGTGCGTGGCCGGCGAGCGGCCGGTGGCGGCTCGGCCTCTGCCACCCTGTCGGTGCCCGAGCAGCTCGAGCGGCTCGAGGGGTTGCTGCAGCGCGGCAGCATCACCCCGGAGGAGTTCGAGTCGCAGAAACGCAAGCTGCTCGACTGACCCGCCTCGCCCGTCAGGGCAGGCCGGCGTGCGGCACGGCCACCTCGGCCACCTCGATGCACGCTTCGCGTTGCTGCGACGCCACCGCGGCCAGCGACGCCGCGGCCGTGGCGATGAACAACGTGGAGCCGTCGGGGCCGCCGAGCATGCACGCGAACGCGCGGCGACTGGTGCCGACCGTGTCGAGCACCTCGCCGCCTTCGCGCACCCGCAGGCAGCGTGGTGCCGCGGCGTCGGCCAGCCAGATGGCGCCCTCGGCGTCGAGACAGATGCCGTCGGGCACGGCATCGAGATCGGCCCACACGCGCTGGTTGGTGAGGCTGCCGTCGATGCCCACGTCGAACGCCGTGAGGCGTCGGCCCATCGACTCGGCCACCACCAGGGTGCCGCCGTCGGGGGTGAGCACCATGCCGTTCGGGAACTTCAACCCGGTGGCCACCGTGTGGGTCTGGCCGTGCGGGTCCACCCGTGCCAGCGCCGCACCCTCGTACGCCGCGAGCGCGCCGGCGAAGTCACCGCTGGTCTCGGCGGCATCGAGGTCGAAACCGAAGTTGCCCACGTAGGCGCGACCGATGGAATCGACCAGCATGTCGTTGCAGTGGAACGTGGCGATGTGCGACAGGTCGGCGTGCACGACGAGCGCGTCGTACTCCATGCGCAGCACCGCGCGCTGCTGCATCGCGACGATGAGCATGCGTCCGTCGGGCAGCCAGCCGAGTCCGCTCGGGCGGTCGTCGAGCACCACCATCGTCTCCACGTGGCCGTCGAGATCGACGGTCTTCACCGCGTGGTCGTAGAAGTCGCTGAACCACAGCTTTCCCTGGTGCCAACGGGGCCCCTCGGCAAAGGTGAGTCCGTCGGCGAGCACCCTGGCGGCCATGTGCGCTCCTTCCGTCCGCGGGAACGTTAGTGCGTGTCAGGACTCGACGACGCGAGCGCCGTCGACGGCCTGCACCACCCAACCCTGGGTGAGCACGCCGGGCTCGGTGAGCGCCACCACGCACCCGCCGAAGCCGCCACCCGTCATGCGTGCGCCGTACACGCCGGGCGTGGCGTTGAGCGCCGCGACGGCCTCGTCCATCACCGGGGTGGAGGTGGCGTACAGCAGGCGCAGGCTCTCGTGGCCGTCCTTCACCAGACGGCCGGCCTCCACCAGGTCGCCGGCGGCCAGGGCGGCCGCGAACTCGCGCACACGCTGGTTCTCGGCCGTGACGTGCAGGGCGCGCATGCGCAGCACGGGGTCGTCGATGGCCCTGGCCTGTTCCTGCGTTGCCGTTCTCAAGGGTCCGATGAGCGCCTCGGCTGCCGCGCATTCGGCGACGCGGTCGGCGTAGGCGCTGCCCACGAGGGTGCGGTGCGCGACGAACTGCACCACGACCTCCAGATCGTCGGGCATCGGTACGGGCTGCACGGTGAGCGCTCCGCAGTCGATCATCAGCGCGTGACCCTGCACACCGGCCGCGATGGTGAGCTGGTCCATGATGCCGGTGGGCACACCCGACGAACGGTTCTCGGCGCGCTGGGTGAGCTGCGCGAGGTCGATGATGCCGCCGCGATGGCCGAGCGCCATGGCCACGGCCACCTGCAGCGCGTGGCTCGACGACAGGCCGGCACCGATGGGGATGTCGGTGCTCACATGGCCGGTGAATCCCTCGCGGGGATGCAGTTCGGCCACCACACCGGCGACGTACTTCGCCCATGCGGGCTCCACGTGCTGGGGGTCGTCGATCTCCAGCGGCAGATCCACGGGCTCGGGTTCGTCGAACGAGGTGAGGCGCACGCGATCGCCGCCGCGGGTGCCCTTGATCTCGGTGTACCGGTCGATGGCCATCGGCATCACCAGACCACCGGTGTAGTCGGTGTGGTCACCGATGAGGTTCACGCGACCAGGGGCGAAGACGTGCACGTTCATGACAGGTGCAGCGCCTGGGCGAACCGTTCGAGCGGCTCGAGCTGGAACGGCGCGCGCAGCGCGATGTTCACCTGCTCGGCGCCGGCCTCGACGTACTGGCCGATGCGGTCGACGATCTCGTCGTCGCTGCCGCTGAGCACACCGGGTTTCACCATCGGCGCCAGCGCGCCGAACTGCTGCACGAGGCTCTCCTCGGTGTAGGCGAGCCCCACGTTCACGGCGCGCTTGATCTCGCCGGGGTCGCGTCCCACGGTGGCGCAGTGCTGGTCGAGCACGGCGCACTTGTGGGCGAATGCGTCGGGCGCGATGAACGGCACGTTCCAGCCGTCGGCGTACTGCGCGGCGATGCGCAGCGTGCGCTTCTCGCCGCCGCCACCGATCCAGATGGGCAGTTTCGCCTGCACGGGTCGCGGTTCGTTGCGGGCCTCGGCGAGTTGGAACCACGTGCCGTCGAACGAGGTGACGTCGTCGTGCAGCAGCCCGCGCAGGCACTGGATGCCCTCTTCGAGTTGATCCATGCGGGTGCCGATCGACGGGAACGGGATGCCGTACGCGTCGTACTCCACCTTCGCCCATCCGGCGCCGATGCCCATGTCGGCGCGGCCGCCGCTCAGTTGGTCGATGGCGGTGATGGCCTTCGCCAGCACGGCGGGGTGGCGGTAGCCGACGCTGTACACCAGCGAGCCGACCCGCACCTTCGAGGTGCTGCACGCCAGCGCGGCGTGCATGGCCACGGCCTCCAGGCAGGCCGCGTCATCGGGCTTGCCGGTGGCACCGTAGAAGTGATCCCACACGCTGATCCATCCGAACCCGAGCGCCTCGATGCGCTGCCACACCGTGCGAAGTTCGTCGGCCGTGGTGTGTTGCAGGCCGACGTGCACCCCAAATGTCGTCATGAGAGGCACGGTAGTCTGCACGAATGCCTCGCGCCCTCGTCACCACCGGTATGGAACTCGAGTACGACACGTTCGGTTCCCCCGACGATCCCACGCTGTTACTGGTGATGGGCTTCACCGCCCAGATGACGGCGTGGGACGACACGTTCTGTCGCATGCTGGCCGACGGTGGCTTCCACGTGGTGCGGTTCGACAACCGCGACTGCGGCCTGTCCACCAAGCTCGACGGCCAGCAGGTCGACCTCGGCGAACTGATGACCGCAGTGTTCAGCGGCCAGCCGGTGCCTGCCGTGCCCTACACGCTCAGCGACATGGCGGCCGATGCGATCGGTCTGCTCGACCACCTCGGCATCGAGCAGGCACACATCATGGGCGCCTCGATGGGCGGCATGATCGTGCAGACGATGGCCATCGAGCACCCCACCCGCGTGCGCAGCCTGATCTCGGTGATGTCGATGCCCGGTGAGCCCGACGTGGGGCAGCCGGCGCCCGAGGTGGCAGCGGTGCTGCTGTCGCCCCCGGCCACCGATCGCCAGGGCTACATCGACGAGTCGCCGAAGTGGATGGTGTGGCAGTCGAAGAAGCACCGCGACGAGCAGAAGACGAAGGACAACGCCGCCGCCTCGTTCGACCGGTCGTTCTATCCCGAGGGCGGCCCGCGGCAGATGGCCGCCATCTACGCCAGTGGCGCCCGCACCGAGGGGCTGCAGCAGCTCGACGTACCCACGCTGGTCATCCACGGCCGCGACGACACGCTCATCACGCCCAGCGGCGGGCTCCGCACCGCCGAGCTCATCCCGGGCGCGCATCTGCTGCTCGTGGCCGACATGGGTCACGACATGCCCGAGCCGCTGTGGCCGTTGTTCGTCGACAGCATCCACGGGCACCTGCGTCGCGCCGGGTGACGTGACGGCAAGTTCGGTCGACTAGAACGGCGGACATGTCAGGACCCCTTTCCGGTTACCGCATCATCGAGATCGCCGGCATCG
>SXGU01178769.1_pt1 | contig 10688 bp, 8 predicted proteins | sample 3174531 | NCBI WGS metagenome assembly SXGU01 (sample SAMN11356863, study PRJNA531348) | freshwater metagenome | isolation source: freshwater sample F1-140 | place: China: Fuxian Lake, Yuxi | collected 2017-12-25 | reverse complement strand
CTGCTCGACGGCCGGCCCGCGTTGGCGTGCCTGGTTCTCGCCGCCGCGACCGACGGCCGGGCCGTCACCACCATCGAAGGATTGGCCGGATCGGACGGGGCCCTTCATCCGGTTCAGCAAGCGTTCGTCGACCACGATGCGCTCCAATGCGGATTCTGCACGCCCGGCCAGATCAAGTCGGCGGTGGCCTGTATCGAGGCCGGGAAGGCCGGGACCGATGCCGAGATCCGCGAGTGGATGAGCGGGAATCTCTGCCGGTGCGCGGCCTATCCTCAGATTCGGGCCGCCATCGCGTCGGCGGCCGGGCGTTAGGTGCGGCCGTTCGAGTACCGGCGGGTTGCGACGCCGGCCGAGGCCATCGATCTCGCCGCCGGCCACTGGGACGCGATGTATCTGGCCGGCGGGACGGAACTCGTCAATTGGCTGAAACAGGGGATCGTCGCCCCGGCGCTGATCATCGATCTGTCGCCCTGTGCCTTGGCCGGGATCGGAATCGACGGCGATACGCTCTCGATCGGTGGGCTGGCATCGATGGCCGCCGTGGCCGAGAATCCGGAGGTCAGGCGGCGAGTCCCGGCGCTCGCCGCGGCCATCGAACAAGCGGCGAGCCCCGCCATCCGCCGGATGGGGACGATCGCCGGGAACCTGCTGCAGCGAACCCGCTGTCCGTACTTCCGATCGGCCGGGCCGTGCAACCGCCGTGACCTCGGCTCGGGCTGCAGCGCCGGCGGCGGCGACCAGCGGGGCTCGGCGATCCTGGGCGCTTCGCCCGGGTGTGTGGCCACCCATCCGTCGGACCTCGCGGTGGTGCTTACGCTGCTCGAGGCCGAACTCGTCGTCCAGGGGGAGGCGGGCCGCCGGTCGCTCGCGGTTGAATCGCTCTATCCGGCCATGGCGGACCCCGCCGTTGAACACACTCTGATCCGAGGCGAGTTGATCACTGACCTCCGAGTACCCCTCGGCCGGGCCGCGACCGAGACCAGGTTTGTGAAGATCCGGGACCGGGCCTCGTTCGATTTTACGCTGGTGGCGGCCGCCGGGCATCTGATCGTCGAGGACGGCGTCATCGCGGACGCCCGGCTGGCGTTCGGGGGGGTCGCGGCTCGTCCGTGGCGGGCTCGGACCGCCGAGGCCCAGCTGATTGGACGGCCCCCGATCCCCGACACGGTAGTGCGGGCGGTGGCGGCCGAGTTGGCCGGCGCGATGATCCTCCCGGGCGCGCGATTCAAGCCGGAACTCATGGTCCGGGCCGCGACCAAGGCGCTGCTGTGAGCATCGGCACCCCGTTGGTCAGGCAGGATGCGGTCGGCAAAGTCACCGGCCGGGCTGAGTATGCCGGAGACTTGGCGGGCACCGGGGTCCTCGATGCCGTCTTCGTTCGCAGTGATCTGAGCGCCGGACGGCTGGTGTCGTTGGACCTCGCCGGGGCGCGCGAAACGCTTGGGGTGGTTCGAATCTTCGAGCCGGGCCAACTGGGCGTCGCCGGGCCGCTCGAACACTGGGCCGCCGGCCAAGCCACGATTCCCCTTACCGACGACCGGATTCGCCACGAAGGTCAACCGGTGGCGCTGGTGGTCGCCACCAGTCGAGCCGCCGCGCTCGAAGCCGCGGCCCGAGTCGGAGTCCGGATCGAGGCCGAGCCGCCGCGGGTCGGGCTGGAATCCCTCCTCGACGAGGCCGTCGAAATCAAAGACTGGGCTGCGACCAGTTCCTCGACCGGTGACGTGGACCGGGCGCTGGCGGGTGCGGCGGTGGTGGTGTCCGGACGCTACCGGACTGCTGACCGCCACCATGCCGCGCTCGAGCCCTCGGCGGTCATCGCGGAATGGCAGGGCCCGGACCTGACGATCTGGACGTCGACCCAGTGGGTCTTTGGCGTCCGGGCGGCCTTGGCGCACGCGTTAGGCATTCCCGGAGCGAGGATCCGGGTCCGGACCGGCGCGGTGGGCGGCGGGTTTGGGGCCAAAGGCTCCACCTGGCCGCACGAGATTCTCGCCGCCGCCGCCGCCCGGGAGTTGGGCCGGCCGGTCCGAATCCGGCTCAGCCGGGCCGAGACGTTCGTGGCCCATGGCTATCAGCCGGCGACCGTGCAGGACGTGACGCTCGGCGCGACCCCGGACGGCACCCTGGTCGGCATCCGGCATGAGTGCGTGAGCGCGGCGGCCATGGGCGATGACTATGTCGAGCACGGGAGTCTCGGCAGCCGAACGATGTACCGGTGCCCCAACATCGCAACTCGGGACCGGATCGTCCGGCTCCATCGGCCCCAGCCGACTTTCATGCGGGCGCCGCACGAAGGGCCCGGCATGACGCCGCTCGAGATCGCCATGGATGAATTGGCCGAACGGCTCGGAATGGACCCCGTGGAGCTCCGGCTCTGGAATTACGCCGACACCGACCCTACCTCGGGCAAACCGTTCTCCAGCAAGGAGCTTCGGGCCTGCTACCAGCTGGCGGCCGAGCGCTTCGGTTGGAGCCGGCGAACCAGTGCGCCGGGGTCGATGCGGGACGGGCCAAATCTGGTCGGCTGGGGCATGGCGAGTTGTCTGATGTCGACGTTCCGGTTCGGCGGCTCGGCCCGGATCACGATCCGCCGCGATGGCCGGGTCCGGATTGAAACCGGCTCTCACGAGATTGGCACCGGCGTTTCCACGATCCTCCCCCAGATCGCGGCCGACATTCTCGGCATCGATCCGGAGCGGGTGGAGGTGGCGTTAGGCGATACCAGCCTGGCCGAGGCGGGAGGAACCTTCGGGTCGGCAACCACGATCGGCGTCGGGTCGGCGGTCCACGCCGCCGCCACCAAGCTCCGGGCCGCCTTGGAAACGCTCGCCGGCGAGCCGGGCCTCCAGCCGGCCGAGTACCCGGAGGTGCTGAAGCTCCGGCAGCTCGACCACCTCACCGAAGACGGGGCGTGGGCCCCCAAACCGGAGGAAAGCGCCTATGCAATGAACGCCTACGGCGCCGTCTTCGTCGAGGTTCGCCTGGACCCAGTCATCCTGATGCCGCGGGTCACCCGATGTGTTGGAGCCTACAGTGTCGGGCGGATCATCAACCCGCGGACCGCGCGAAGCCAGGCCATCGGGGGCATCGTGTGGGGAATCGGCCAGGCCCTGCTCGAAGAGTCCCGGGTGGATCCCCGGACCGGGCGGTTCGTAGCGAAGGGATTCGGCGGTTACCACGTGCCCGTCAACGACGATGTGCCGGATATCGACGTGATGTTTGCCGAGGAGTTCGACCGGCATGCGAGCACGCTCGGGGCCCGCGGGGTTGGGGAGATCGGGACCATTGGAGTCGGCGCTGCGGTGGCCAATGCCGTGTACCACGCCACCGGTGTCAGAGTTCGGGACGTTCCAATCCGTATTTAGACTCCTTCACCGGCGCCTCGAGGGGCCAGCTGCCTTGGGTGCGCATCAACCCGTCGTGCCGGAGGAGCCGGCGTCCCAGGCTCTCGAGGTCCTCGCTGTGGGCGGTGCCGTGTTCCCACGGCTTGGCATCGGCGCTTCCGCTGAGAAACGACACCGCCCCGTCCTCCGCCACGGAATACCGTCCGACCGTCAGCGGCACATCGGTGTGATTCGCGAGCCCTTCGATGATCGCGACCGGGGCCGACAGGGACGGCCCAAGAACCAACCCGCGGGCGTGGAGGGCAATCGGCTTGCCGTCGGCGATCAAGCCGCCGATCCCTCCGAGGTGCAACGCCCGGCGGACCGCCACGACCTGGCGGTACGTAACCTCGAGATCGTCGGCGCCTAACGGTTCCGTCGAGATTCGAATGACGTGGGCGTTGATCGCCGTGGCCCAGTTGGGGTCCTGAACCTCCCCTTTCAGCCGAACGGTCCAGTACACCTCCAGAAGGTCGGCCACTGACGCCGGGGGCGCGAGTCCGCCGGCCTCCAGCGAAAAATCCCGATAGATCCGGTAGTCCACGGTCATGATCGCGGCGGTCTCGGGCGGGTCGCCCCAGCTCCGTGCCGTGGAGCGGGGCAGGAGGGTGCCGAGTTGGTCGAGGTCGCGATAGGACCGCCACCGGTCGAGGATCGTGGCCCTAGCGTCCAAGTGGATCCTCCCCCCGCGTCGCTTGGGTGGGGATGCGATGCCTGGCAATGGAAACCGACGGTCGTTGAGCCATGGCGGAAATGTGGCCGGACGGCCGCTCGAAACAAATAGACTACCGATCCACCCGGTCCGGCCGGCCGCCACGGTCGCCGTTGGGATTCGCTCCGCGCCTCCGTGGGGGTCGCAATACCCGAGTAGATTAGCCGCATGATCCGATCCGTCCGGTTGGCGTGGTGGACGATGGTGGTATCCCTTGCGGCGACGGAGGGGGCCGGGCAGGCGCCGCCCAGCCCTCTCCGGCGGCTCGAGGTGAAATACGATTCCCTCCGTTACCTCCGCGACCAAGTGGCTGTCACCAAGGACCGGGCGGCGGCCACGTCGGCTCACGGGCTCGGCCTCGATCGGTTGGTGGCGCTCGCCACCTCGACGCGGGCGGAACTGGAGCGTGATCTGAAGCAGTTCGCGCCGGGCGGCCTGAGCGCTGCCGACCGTCGGGCCTGGCAGGTGATGCGACGGGTCGTGGGCGGAATGCCGGCGGTGCCGGGCGGCACGTTTGGTGATCCGAGCCCGTCCGACGGGCCGGCGTGCCGGCCCGCCACCGACCGGGAGCGTGCCGAGCGGACGGCGCTCGAGGCTCGGATCTTCGGGTGCTTTGCCGAAGCGGCCCAACACGTCGTGATCGACGGCGATACCCTGAACCGACTGACCGTGCTCGGTCTGTTAGGCACCACCGAGGACCGGGTCCGGCGGGAGCGGCTCTTCCGCGCGCTCGAGCCGATCTGGCGATCGGTCAATGGCGCTGATGAACCGGACAGTCCGTTCCGCCGGGTGATTCCGCTTCGGCGGGCCTCCTGGCGTGGTGCGGCCACTCCGTTCGCCGAGCGGGCCCGGAGCGCCGGCCTGACGGAGGCCGGGCTGGAACGGTGGCTGATGGCGGCCCTGGAGGCTTGGCGGGCCACGCTCCCGGATACCGTGCTCGAGCCGTGGGACTTCTACCACTTCGTCGGCGCCCCCGGCCGGCGGCTCAGCCCGAGGATTCCGCGAGATTCGCTGATCCCCCTCAACCGCCGATTCTATCGGACCCTCGGCGCCGATGTCGACTCGCTTGGTGTCCGCTACGACATTGCCCCGCGGCCCGGGAAGTACCCAACCTCCTACACCACCTTCGGCGCCCGGCCGGTCGAACGCGACGGACGGTGGTTCCGGTCGGAGCCGTGGATCTTCACCTCCTACCAGACCGGTGGCTTTGACAATCTGTTCGAGTTGCTCCACGAAACCGGTCATGCCGTCCATATGGCGGCGATCCGGACCCGGCCCGCGTACGCGGACTGGCCGGACAGCGACACCTTTACCGAGGGGATCGCCGACCTCGCGTCACTCGAGGTCTTCGAGCCGGCGTGGCAGGCCGCGTTTCTCGGCGACTCGGTGTCGCTGGCCGAGTCGTTGCGGGCCAAGTACGGCGGCGTCATCCTCGACATCACGTGGGCCCTGTTCGAGATCCGGGTCCACCGGCCGGGGGCCCCGTCGCCCAATACCGTCTGGAGTGAGCTGACCAGCCGATATCTCAAGATCCGGCCCCATCCGGAGTGGTCGTGGTGGGCCATGCGCGGGCAGCTGATCGAGTCGGCGGGATATATGACGAACTATGCGCTCGGGGCTTTTGTCGTGGCCGACCTCAGGCGCTCGCTGGCCGTGCGGTACGGCCCAATCGGCACCGGGCGGGGAGGCTGGTACGGCGAGGTGTCAGGCCGGCTGTTCCGGTTCGGCTTGTCCCGGCCGGCTGCTCAAGTCACTCGGGAGGCATTGGGGCGAGGCCTCGGGCCGGACGCTCTTCTCGGTGATTTGGCCCGAATCAGAAGGCCCGAACATCGGTGAACAGTCCACGCACCGCGGTCAAGTTGGCGGATTGGTCGAAGCTGGCTCCGTCGGCCGCGGGGCGTTCGGTGGTCAGAAACTCCCGCGAGGCCGTATCGGGTTGGTCGTCGTCGATGGCCTCGACGCCGCCACGGATCGTGAACGAGTAGATGTACTCGCTGGCGGCAATGGCCTCTCGGTCCCGGGCCACCCGCAGCGTGTAGGTTCCCTTCGCGAGCTGCAGATTGGATTCCGAACCCAGGTCCTGCCAGGCCTCGTAGGCGGCGCCGGCGTTCGGATCGGAGTCGGCCCGGACTTGGCCGGACGGGCTGAGGAGCTGGTAGCGAATCCCCGCTTCGGCGACTTCGGGCTCCCCACCTCGGCGGCGGACCAACTCTCCCGTGGTGATCCGGGCGAACTGGTCGGAGGTCACCCGGAACCGGAAGTGATCGGCGGGGTCGCCCACGGGCAACGAACTGTTCACGGACACGTTGGTCCGGCCCCGCTCCAGATTCCCGATGTATCGGGCCACCAGCCGAGAGTCGAACCCGAGATCTTGGGTGTATCGGCTGAGAATGGTTGGGGTCGACATGCGGTTAGGTATCGGCGGGCCAGCCCCCGGCCTTAAGTCGATCCCGAGCCTCCCGGAGCAGCCCGGGAAAATTGGTGATCATGCCGGCACAGCCCACCGACCAGAGCGCTTCGGCAGTCGGCACATCGTTGACCGTCCAGACATGGACCGGCCGGCCCAGGGTCCTCGCATTTCGCACGAACCGGCGGGTCGGCACGGGGATCCACCCCCGGTAGCGGTCGGGGACCGAGTAGGCCAGGACTCCTCGGTCAACCGGCCGGAGCCCAAGCCACGACCGGACCGCCAGGTCGACGATTTCCCGCCGGGAAGCGCCCGGAAGAAACGGGGGTTCCCGGAACGGATCGACCGCCCCCGACTGGAACGAAGCGATCACGACTCGGTCGGTTGCTTGGGCCGCGAGGAGGGCCTCCCGGACCGGTCCGCCCGCGCCGACAAGCTTGAGTTCAACCAGCATCGGGACGTCGGGGTACCGCGCCAACACCTCGGCGAGGGTTGGAATCCGAACCCCTTGCCCGCGGAACGGAAAGGTCAGGCCGTCCCGGGTAAACTGGGCCCCGGCGTCGAGTCGTTGCAATTCCGCCACGGTCCGGCTGGCGACGGCGCCACAGCCGTCGGTGGTCCGCTCGAGCGTGGGGTCGTGGATCACGACCGGAACGCCGTCAGCCGACAGCCGAATGTCGAACTCGAAGGCCTCCGCTCCCGCCGACCGGGCCAGGTCGAACGAGACTACCGTGTTTTCCGGGGCCGTGCCCGAAGCCCCCCGGTGGCCAATGATGGGGTGCTCTCTCGGGTCGAGCAGGAGGTTGGCGATCACGGCCTGGTCGTCAGCCGGTTAGGCGCGGTACCGGAACTTGCACATGACGTTTCGACTTCAGCGGCCATGACGAATCGACACAGGCCTCCTCCGCCAATACCGAGGTGTTACCGCGTCGACCCTGAGCCGTGACCTTGCGCCACCAATTTTGAGGGGCAGTGAGCACTTGGAACCTTTTTTGCTGAAGATCGTTCAACCATCGGCAACGCGATGCCGAAGGTGCTGTGCCAAGCAGACCGTTTGAACGGTCGGAGGTGGTTGAGATGCTCGATCCAATGTTCCATCACCTGCATCAGGCCAAGCAGTCGGCCCAGTATTTCGCCCAGCTGATGCAGCTCGATCCGGAGCTGGTGTTCCCCGCCGCGCTGCCGCTGCTTGCCGCCCGGCTGATGGGCTCCGAGGCCGCGGATGACGACGGGGACGAAGACTCCGGCCAAGCCGATCTCGCTGTGATCTAGCTCACAAACCCTCCGCGACGTCGAGCCCCCGGCCACCTAACGACCGGGGGCTTTGTCTTTCGGGGGCCTGCAATGGCTTGCACCGTCTATTTGAACGCCGCGTCGACCTCCACCCGGTAACCGTTCACCAGGGCGTTCGTCTCGTTGGCCATCCCGATGACGCTCATCAACTCGCCCAGCATCGCATCCGTCATCCCTTTCTTCCGGGCAGCGGCGGTATGGGACGCGATGCAGTATTCGCAGCCGTTGGTCGTGCTGACGGCCACATAGATCAACTCCTTGGTCAGGGCGTCGAGAGCCCCGGGGGCCATGACCTGCTTGACGCTCTCCCAGGTGCGTTCGAGCGCGGCCGGGTCATTGGCCATCGCTTTCCAGAAGTTGTTGATCCAGTCCACTTTCCGGCTGGCCATGATGTCGTCGTAGACGGCCCGGACTCGGGGGGACGCGTCGGCGTACTCGATTGGCGGTAAGGCAGGCATGATCACATCCCCAAGAGGCCGTTGAACACCATCCGATAGGTCCCGTGCGGCTGGGACCGGAACATCATTTCCGGACCAAACAGGTACAGCCGCCCATTCCCGATTTTGGCCTCCACCGCCGCGATCCCGCCTTCGAGATAGGTCTGGCCCCAGGCCCACCCGCTCCGGAGCGGGGTGGCGTTTGGAAACCACATCACCGGCCTGAGGCCCCTGGCGGGGGCATCGGGGAGAAGCCGGAACACCGGACTCCGGTCGAACATGACGATCGCCGAGGAGGCCATCCCGGCGGCACTCGGGGCGCTGGTGTCGACCGACACCTCCAACAGGGAAGCCGGCACGAAGAACCGCTCCGGCGGCAACGGGCGAACGCCTCCACTGGGAGTCTGTTCCACCAAGTGGCTCTCGATCGGAAGATTGAGGTGGCGGGCTAAGGACGTCGAAGTCCCGATCGTCACGATTCGACCACCCTGGTCGAGAAAAGCCTTGAGCGCTGGGACCGTCTTGGCCGCGCTGACTTGGCCGGTCCGCTCCCGGAACTCGGCCGGGATGTCGGCCGGCGGTTCGTCGGGACGGAAGTCGTCAAGGCCGCCTCCGGCGTTTGCCGGTGCGGGGATGGCCCCGTCAACGAACAATAGCGCATCGAACCGTTGGTTCAGATTGCCCTCATCGAGGCGTTTGGCATACACCACCTCGAAGGGAAACTCGAACTGCTCGAGGATGAACCGGACCCAGCCCGAGGGCATCGAGCCGCCGTACCGATCCCACAGGCCCACCCGAACCGGCTTGAGCGTGGCGCCGCTGGCTTGGCCGGCCCGCACCGGGAGTCCGCGGGTCTCTACTAACTCCCGAAGCACTTTCGTGGCGGTCGGATTGGCTCCGACGATGAAATCGGTGCCATTGGCTTGGACTGCCTGCTTGGCGGCCAGCAGCCGATTGACAGCCAGATAGGCATCGTTGACCGATCGCGAGATCAGGTAGCTACCGCCGCTTGGAAGCGTCGCTGCGACGGAGGGCTTCCGGAGTACGTCGGGAATCAGGGTACAGGGACAGTCGAACCCATCGAGCAGCCGGTCGAACCGGACTCCCATCTGCAGGGCCAGGGTGTAGCCGGCGTTGTCGTAGGGCGCTTTCGGCGGCCCGCCCGGGTAGGGAATGTCGTTCGGATAGTCTTGGGGCTCCATCAGGTCGAGGACGTGGGCCCGGAAGGCCTGCGCCGCTTTGATGACATACGACCCGGCCGGGTAACTCTTCCCCCCCGCCGAGAAGGTGCCATCGGCCACGTGAACTTCCACCCCGGACTCGATCAGGGCGTTGACGAACTTGGTGGCGGTCAGGAAATCGGGCTGGGTGGCCGGGATGACGTAGCCCCGGGGGTCGCGATCACCCGGCTTCCGGAGCAGGGCAAAGTACTTGGGGTCGATCGAACGCTCCCGAAACGGGCTCGGCGCCACCGCGGCCGGGTTGTCTCGGGCGGCTTCCGCCCGCATGGCCTCGACCCGTTTTGGAACCAGGGTCCAAGTGTCCTCGCGGCCCTTCCGGATCGCCGTCTTTCCCATCACGTACCCGTTGTAGAGCAGCTGCTCCCGGTAGCGGGAGGCATAGTCGAGAATGGCCCGGTTGGCCGTGATCGAGTAGTCGATCGACTGGCGGAACCTCCAGGGCTGTGGCATGATCGGAAAGGCACCGTTGCCGTCGGCCACCAGGCGCTCCGGCACGACTGGGATGGCCATCGGCGTCGGGCTCCCGATGGTTTCGGTCAGGATCCCGACTTGGTTGTGGAAGTAGGCGGTCGTTCGAAGGCCGCCGTTCCACCAAGTCTGGTAGCTCGCGGCTTCCCGCTGGACCACTCCCGGTTTTCCTTCGGCCGCAAACCGGGTGTGCATGGCGTTGCCCACCATGTTCAGCGAATTGATCAGGATCGGGTCGAGGTGGTGATTGTGCGGATCGCGAAACGGGGGTGCGAACATCACCGCCCCCGCGGGACCGGTCTGGTGGTGGTTGTACATGATTTGCGGGTGCCATTCGCGGTACATCACCCGGCTGATGTTCTTCGACTCCGGCATCGCGTTCATGTAGAAGTCGCGGTTGTTGTCGTGTCCGATGTACTTCTGATAGAGCCGGGGCAAGCCGCTGGTGCTGCGAGCCGTGGGATCGGCGCGGCGCATGTACCAGCCGGAGACCAGTTCCATCCCGTCGGGGTTGGCGTGAACCACGAGTTGGACCACGTCGTCGAGCAGCCGGGCGGTTTCTTCGTCGGTCCGGCTCACCATTTGGTAGACGTGCTCCATCAGTTGATGGGCGCCCAGTACCTCGGTGGCGTGGAGGCCGCCGTCGATCCAGATCACGGACTTGCCCTCCTTGGCCAGGCTCCGGGCTTGCTCGTCGGTCAGCCCCTCCGCCCGGGCCAGCCGCGCCGAAATCTCCCGGAGTCG
>SXGU01492848.1_pt1 | contig 10689 bp, 9 predicted proteins | sample 3174531 | NCBI WGS metagenome assembly SXGU01 (sample SAMN11356863, study PRJNA531348) | freshwater metagenome | isolation source: freshwater sample F1-140 | place: China: Fuxian Lake, Yuxi | collected 2017-12-25 | reverse complement strand
CGTGCCGGCGTTCAACGCGCCCGTCGCTAACGGGATATGCCGCGAGCGGTCGCGACGCACCGTGTTCTACGACATCTGCCGCCAGGGCAATCCGCGCTTCTGCACCGAGCCTGATGTGGAGGAAGGCGAGGAGATCACCTACGAGTGCGACAGCGATGCTGTGCCGAACCGGGGCTACACACTCGAGACCGTCGGCGAGGTCATCAACGAGCGCAAGGACGAGGGGCAGTGCAACAGCGCCACGGCGGACCAGACGTGCGAGCTGGCCGAGGAGACCTGCGTCGACCCCGATCCGACCACCCGCACGATCAACGGTGTCGCCGTCACGCGGGCCTGCTGGCAGTGGGAGCGGAAATATACCTGCCACAAGCTGTCTCAGGGGAATGACTGCGGCGATCTCGCGGGCAACCGCCAATGCACCTTCCTGCGCGAAGAGTGCCTGGACGATCCGCAGGAGGGCGAGTGCAAGGTCAAGGAGAAGGTCTACAAGTGCCCGACCCCGGACGCACCGACGTCTGGCACGCCGCAATATATCTGCGGGAACGACGTCTACTGCATCAACGGGGACTGCGAGCCGATCACGCGCGAGGCGTCGACTGAGTTTAAGGACGCGCTTGTCGCCCTGCACGCGATTGACGATGCCTCGAAGGGCTTCGACCCCAATAACCTGACCGTGTTCTCGGGAACGCGGGAGACCTGTCACAAGCCGGTGTTCGGTCTCATCAACTGCTGCGCTGGCAAGGTGTCGGGCGTGCTGACGGTGGCTGCTGGCGGTGCTGCACTGGCGGGCGGGCCGGCGGCGATCGCCGCGTTGGCGACGCCGTTTCTGACGCTCTTCGCCTGCTCGCAAGACGAGATGAAGCTCGACATCAAGGATCGCATGGGGTTCTGCCACAAGGTTGGAACGTGGTGCTCGTCCAGCTTCCTCGGCATCTGCAAGACGAAGAAGACGGCATATTGCTGCTTTGAGAGCAAGCTCAGCCGCGTGCTGCAGGAGCAGGGCCGCGTCCAGATCAACAAGCCCTGGGGCAAGCCGAAGAACGAGCAGTGCAAAGGCTTCACTATCGCCGAGTTTCAGCAGCTCGACTTGTCGAAGATGGATTTCACCGAAGTCTACGCGGACTTCCTCGACGCGGCCAAGTTGCCCGACGAGGTTCAGACGATGTCCGAGATCCAGCAGAAGATCCAGGACTACTACGACCTGCACGGGGGTCAGCCATGATCGGGGGGCTAAGTGATCGAAATGACGGCCGCGGCAAATGACTTGGTTTCGGCCGGCTCTCCAGCTTGCAACTGGACGATGACGGTGTTCGAGCTCGCCATCTTCATGTGCGTGTTCCGCGCGCGCCGCCCGCCCCGGGTGGAGGAGATCTGCCAGGTCATCGGGGCTTGGTTCGAGTGCGTCGTCGACCCGCCGATCGCCGCGGCGCCGATCGAGAACATGCTCGCGAACCGCTGGGTTGCCGAGGAAAGCCAGTGCTTCCGAGCAACCGAGGAAGGCCGGCGCGCTGCCCGGCCGCTGATGAACGGCATCATCCGGATGCTCGATCAAGGGACGCGGCTGATCGATGTCGCCTTGATGATGTCGGTGCTGCGCTTGACGAAGGGAGAGCTGGACAATGGCGTTCGTGATCTTTGAGCCGGCGCTTGTCGCCGCCCTCCTCGCGGGCACGTCGTTGCCGATGCCGGCGGCGCCGGTCGCCGCGGCCGGCGCAGCGGTTGCGTCGCCCTGCACCTCGGCCGCCGCATTCAACACCGGGTTCGACTGCTGCGTCCACTTCGCGGGCTGGACGGCGACGGCCCCTACGCCCCTCAACCACTCCGCGCCTGTCCTCCCGGACGATGCGGCCGATCAGAAGGAAGGACGATAACCATGTCGAGAATGGCGAAGCTGGCCATGCTTCTGCTCTCGGTCGCGCCGTTGGCCGCGCCGCTTCGGGCGCAGGACGCGCAGGCGCGGGACGACAGCGTCGAGACGGTCGGTCGGGGCGATGACTTCTACTGTGGTGAGCGCAAGCTCGGGCAGTGGTTCTACTGCACCAAGCCGAAGCCGGCTGAGACCGCGAAGGCACAGCCCCAGGTTCCGGAGAAGAGCGCGGCCGAGCGCCTTGCGGCGATCACGCACCAGCTCGATGAACTCAAGGCCAAGGCGATCCTCGACCCGTCCGAGGAGAACGTGATCGCCTATGTACGCTTTCAGCGCGAGCAGCTCGACCGCGCGTCGACCTTCTCCGACACCTGGCAGCGCGCGCTGTGGCAGAACCCCGACATCGACTACACGCTGCAGCGCCCCGTCAACACGGTCGCCAAGCGCGCATGGCTGGATAACCGCAAGGCGGATCGGGACTCGGTCCTGACCAACCTCGGCCAGCGTTATGGGCTGTTCTACTTCTATGCGCAGAGCTGCGGAGCGTGCGAGGTCTTCGCCCCGATCCTGCGCTCGGTGGCCGACAGTCACCGGATGGCGGTCATGGCCGTCTCGATGGATGGCGGGCCGAGCCGCGACTTCCCGAACTATGTGGTCGACTCCGGGCAGCGCGCGCGGATGGGGATCTCCGGCAACGAGACCCCCGCGCTGGTCCTGTTCGACACCCAGACTAAGCGGACCATCCCGGTCGGCTTCGGCATCCTGAGCGCCGATGAGATCATGGATCGCATCTTCATGCTCACCAACACCAAGGTCGGGAGCGACTACTGATGACCAGTCCTCGCCAGAGAGGTCGGCTCCGGAGGCTGGCGCGTCGCGCCGGCACTGCGCTGACGATGCTCGCCGCTTCGCACTTCGCCCTGATCGGCGTGGCTCGCGCCGACGTTGCGTCGGAGATGAACGGGTTCTTCAACGACGCCGGCGGCGCCGCGAACGTGACCGGCCCGACCGCCTTTCAGGGTCAGTCGGCGGGGTACTACTCGCTCGGCAACGTCTGGACCCGTTTCCCGCAGAAGAGCGTGTCGCCGTTTAACCTCCAGCTTCCGAGCGCGCGGGCGGGCTGCGGCGGCATCGACCTGTTCTCGGGCTCGTTCAGCTTTATCAACGCCTCCGAGATCGTGGCGATGCTGAAGGCGACCGCCAACAACGCGCTCGGTTTCGCCTTTAAGCTGGCGATCGACAGCGTCTCGCCCGAGATCGGCAAGGTCATGGACGAGTTCAGCCAGAAGGCCCAGCTCCTCAACCAGATGAACATCTCGAGCTGCGAGACGGCGCAGGCACTCGTGGGCGGCATTTGGCCGCAGATGGAGACCACGCGCTCGACGATCTGCGAGGCGGTTGGCAACAGCCAGGGGGTGTTCTCCGACTGGGCGGCATCGCGCCAGGGCTGCAACAATGGCGGGCAGCGCGACGGCACGCTCGCCGGCAATAGCGATCCGCACATGAAGGATCAGATCGTCGGCGATCCCCATAACTACACCTGGGAGGCGCTGAAGAAGTCGTCGAAGTTCGGCGCGTTCGATCAGTCCTTCTCCGAATATGTGATGACGCTCGTCGGCACGATCGTCACCACGCCCCCGACGGACAGCAACAGCGGCCCGAAGGTGGTGATCTACGGCCCGGCCGAGGAAGCGGTCGTCACCGCACTGCTCGACGGCACCGCGAGCGCGCCGCAGGTCAAGATCTTGAAGTGCAACAACGATCCCTGCACGGACGTCTCCGACCAGACGCTGAGCGTGCCGGAATCAAGCGCACTTCGTCCGCGTATCGCGACGATGATCAAGAGCATGAGCTCGAAGATCCGCAGCGACACCGCGCTCGACGCGGCCGAGAAGCAGCTGCTCAACATGGCCACGGTGCCGATCTACAAGATTCTCGCCGTCCAGGCCTATGCCCACTACGCCCTCACGGACGGCGAAATCCAAACGCTCTCGGAGATCGTTGCGGTCGACCTGCTGAACGCGATGCTCGACAACATGCTCGACCGTGTCGAGCAGGCGAAGGTCTTCTACCAGACGGCGGACCAGGAGACGGCGGGGCAGTGGCGCCAGCAGATCGCGGCGACCCGCACCAAGTTTGCTCAGCGCGACGTGAAGCTGAGTAACAAGCTGCAGGTCACGATGCAGATCATCAACCGCAGCATCATGCTGGAGTCGACGCTGCAGAACACGATGTCGCCGGGGATGTCCTCGGCGCTCAGCTTCTCGCGGGGGTTGAACGCGCAGGGCTTGCTCTGAGCGCGTAGAGGGAGGGTAGCGACGTGCTGGAAGTCTTCACCGTCGGCGGGGGCGAGTATCTCGTCAACACCTTCAATGCCGTCGCCGCCTGGGCCGGGGGAGGGGGCTACCGCTCCCTCCTGCGCGTCGTGATGGTGATGGGCCTGATCTACTCCCTGCTCGTGGTCGCCTTCACCCTCAACTTCCGCGCCTGGATGAACTGGTTCCTACAGGCGACCGGCATCTACCTGTGCCTCATGGTGCCGACGATCGACATCAAGGTGACGGATCGCATCAACCCCAGCTTGGCGCCGGCGACGGTGGCGAACGTGCCCCTCGGGCTCGGCGTGCTGGCGAGCTTCACGACGCAGATCGGCGACTGGCTGACGCGAACGGCCGAGACGGTGTTCGTGATGCCGGGAGAGCTCAACTATACGACCAACGGCATGGTCTATGGCGCTCGGCTGTTCGACGCGACCCGCAACTTCGTGATCCGCGATGCGGAGTTCTCGACCAACCTGGAGAACCACTTCAAGAACTGCCTCTTCGGCGACGTGATGCTCTATCAGAAGTCGCTCACCAATCTCGCCAAGGCCACCGACCTGTGGGCCGCCATCGGGCCGGGATCGGAGGCGCGGTCGCAGGAATGGCTGGAGCGACAGGGGGACGGCACGGTCCAAAACTTCATTGTCACCTGTCGGCAGGCCTATGACACGCTGAACGGTCAATGGGCGGGCATGATCGAGGCGAATGCCGAGCCCTGGGCAAAGGAAGTCTATCCCAAGCTGAGCAACGCCGTCGCTGCCGCGAAGCTGAAGCACGACGTCCCGATCGTGAACCAGGCCTTCACGGGGTCGGGCAACGACTTCACCGGCGTCATGCGACAGAACACGGCGATCAACGCCTTCATGCAGGCGCGCAATTCGATGGCGGGCGGGAGCGGCGCGGCGGCGATCGACACATTCGCGCAGACACGCGCCGACATACAGGCCCGCAATACCTACAATTCGATCGCGCAGCAGGCGATGGCATGGGTGCCGATCCTGAACATCGTGCTGACCGTCGTCTTCTTCGCGATGTTCCCGGTGATCTTCCCGCTTTTCCTCTTGCCCCAGACGGGTCTCAGTACCCTGAAGGGCTACGCGATGGGGTTCTTCTATCTCGCGTCGTGGGGGCCGCTCTACGTCATCCTGCATATGATCTGCATGACGCGGGCCGAGAACGCCGCCAACGGTGTCGCAACGGGAGGGATGTCGCTGGGTAGCTATGCCGGCATAGGCGCGGTCAATGGCGAGACGGCGACGATCGCCGGCTTCATGCTGATGAGCATCCCGTTCCTCGCGGCAGGTCTCGCGCGCGGAGCGATGTCGATCGCGGGACAGGCCACGTCGATGCTGGCGCCGGCGCAGAACGCGGCCGAGGCTGCAGCGCTGGAACAGACCACCGGCAACTACTCCTATGGCAACGTGAGCTGGGCCAATTCGACGTCGAACATGCGTCAGGCCGATCAGTGGTCGACCGCGCCGAGCTTCATGGGAGGCGCTGCCAGCGTCGGGTGGCGGCAGGACAACGGCGCGATGATCAACGGGTTCGGGAACGGCCAGGACGTCTTCGACACCAGCGGCGCGATCTCGCGCCTCGGGTTCACGCCGACGATGTCGACTGGCACCGTGGGCGAGTGGCGGCAGATGGCAAGCGAGGCGCACCGCCAGTCCCAAGCCTTCGACAACGCCGCTCAGGAGATGCTCACTTGGACGAAGACCGATCGCAGCGGGACCACCACGTCGAGCGAGCGATCCTCCGGTTGGGATTCGAGCAGCGGTCGATCCTCGAACACCTCTATTGAGCAGTTTGACCGCACAACCGGCAGCAGTTCGCAGGGGACGGAAGACCGCTCGTCAATAGGTCAGAGTCAACGTGTGTCCGACGGCCATGATCGGAACGCTGGGACGGTAGATCAAGTCGGTGGGCGCTTGGACGCAGGTATTGGCGGGAACCGCGGTGGCTCTGGTGGGGGAGGACGCTCCGGAGGTCGGGGCGGCGCCTTGGGGCGTGTATTGGGCGCGCTTCCGGGTGCTGGAATCTCCGTCAGCAAAACGGGATCGCAGCAGGACACGCTCCGCCACGGCACCGACAACACCCGCTCCTCCGATAGCTCTAGTTCGTCGAGCAGCGGGGTTCGAGACGAGCATTCGAACGGCACCGGCGCCACTTCGTCGGATGGCACCTATGACCGCTCGGGCAACTTTAGCAGGGCCTCGACGTCGTCCAGTTCTTCGATGTCGCATGAACAAGCACTCGCCCGCGCGCGCTCGTACACCGAAACGGCCCGGAAGCTCGAGGAGCTGTCGCAGCAGCTATCGCGTGATGCCAGCTATGCCGAGACGCATGGCATGCAACTCAGCGAGAACATGAGCCAGGATCTTGCTCAGTGGTATCGTGCGCAGCAGGCCACCAACCCAGGCCTCGACGCGCCCGAACTCTGGGCGACGGATCTCAGCGATCATCAGCGCGCGGTCCGTCAGGAGATGATCACGCGCTGGATGCGCGAGAAGCAGGATGGCATCCGCGCGGAAATCGCAGGCAAGCTCCACGAGCCGGATCTTGTGGAGGTTCATCGTCCCGGCGTCGATAGCGCGGCCGACGTCGCTGGCTCGTATCGCCCGCATGGCGTTTCGGGGATCCCGTCTGGACCTGGCGGTGGTGATCCACGAGCTGCTCAGGCTATTATCGAAGCTGGAGGCGAGCGTTTGGAGGGTGATCGTGCGGCCGCGCGGGCTTCGCGGACCAACGCCGTTCAAGGGTCAGTAGACGTCCAATTGGAAGTGAACCGCGATCACAATCGTGGCTTCTTCAATGATCCGAAGCTGCGGGAGTGATCGCGGTGCTAGATGGCAAGCGTCATGTACGCGCCGAGCGCGATGACGATCAGCACGCCGATGACCTGACCGATGACGGTGCCGGCGGTAATTGGCATATCGCGCTCGTCCGTCACAGGCGCGTCTTCGATGAGGAGAAGAGGCCCCGACGGACGGTCCTGAGTGACCAGCAAGGTATGCGTGTCCAGCATGTGAGAAACCTCCGAACCTTTCCAACATACAAGGTTCGAGGTTTGTTCACAAGCAAAGAAGGGAGCAGCTAGATGGCGACGCGGCAACCCCGGCGAGAGGATCGGAAAAGTCCGCTCGATGAGTTGAATCTCGCGGACACGGCGGTATTCGGCTTCTCGTGGATGCTGGTGATGGCGGTCGGCCTGATGCCGATCGTGGACGCGAGCCTCAAGCGTTCGCCTTCGATCTCGATGCCCGTGACGATCGCGTTCTTCGTCGCCGTAGCGAGCGGGATCGCGCTCCGCCGGCGATATAGCTGGATGGGGCTCGTCCTCCACATCTTTGGTCAGATTGTCATCTGGCTATCGATCTTCTGCATGTCTCTCGCCATTGTGCTCTATGCTGCGGGCTAACCCCGCACAGGCGTGAGACGTGCTATAGGCTTAGCGGAGCGGGAATCGGCTCGTCGTGCAGGTGGCGGATTGTATGAGCGACGCATCAGAACGATCTTCCACGAACACGGAGCGCCGGAACCGAACGCGCCGTGGTGGCGCGAAAGCTCTCCTGGCTGAGTCCGCTGATGACGGCGTCGACGGCCCCCAAGGGATGCAGCGGGCAGCCGATCTGCTTTTGAACCTAGCCATGCAGGGAGAGATCGGAAGGGTACTCGAGCGGTGGCCGGCGACGTCCTTGGTCGAGCTACGGGATGCGATTGATGATGTGATCAGGACAACGGCTGACCGAGGGGAGGAGAATGTCCACTTCCGCCCTGCAGAGATCGTACTCGCCCACTACCCACGGGGGATGGGAGGCCCTACCGGGTCAGCATAAGGGAGTTGCCCACCCCCGTTCACGATGGTTGATCACGTCCTGTAGACTTCTTCTCCAAAGCAAGCGTGCGGCAGCTGAGGTATACCTCAGTCATCTCTGTCGACCGGCCGGCCAATAGCGGCAGCAAGCATTGTGTCCCGCACCTGGCGGAACAAGCCGGATGGGATGAAGCCGTAGCTCACTTCCGGCTCGCGGCCGCGGATCGGGCGAATGTCGTAGCCCGGCCAGGCGAAGCGGTTCCATTCGTCGCAGATGATCCACGACCGCTCGGCCGAGAGCCCGAGCTGCTCGCGCACGATCTTGGGCACCTCGATCGCCGGCTGCCCGCGGCGCGGCGGCTTTGTCGTCATCGGCACGACATGCACCTGATCGAGCCCGTCGACGCTCTGCGTAACCAGCACTACAGCGACCGGCCGGTCCTTGACGCCCTCGTCGCGGCCTTCGCGATACTCGGTTTCCCAGAGATAGCTGTAGTTTAAAACTTGGCCGGGCTTAGGCGCGCCCGAGCCGGGCTTCTGCTTCTTCGCACTCGGGCGCGGGCTCGACGGCCCGGAGCGCTTCGAGGGTAACGTCATCCAGATCCTCCACGCGGCCCGCGACCCGCTCACGGCGGCGCAGGCGCTCATATTCATCGACGGGGACCATGACGAAGCGGACGCGGCCGTTCCGGCTAACGCCGACGGGGCGGATCATCGCTTCGTCGGAGTATCGGCCGAACTGCTTCTGCAGCTCGCCGGAGGGAACGATTTCCATACTCTTCGCCATGAGCTTGTGCTCCAGTGCGTGTCTCGGTTTCAGCGTCGGATCGGTTTTCGGTGCGTGAGCGGGTTTCAGCGTTTCGGGATCTGGTCGGTTGAGCGGTCTGGATCGGTTTCGCGGCTTTCGTCGGAGCACGCGGGGCTCTCGCGAGCCTGCATCCGGCAAGATAGGGATAATCCGGGAGATCGTCAACAGCCGGTGAACACGGACAATCCGGCTCGTCTATTTAGCGATAACCGTGATTCTCGCTAAATAGACGGTTGCTAGGTTTCTCATGCTCTGTGGGCTATCCTGAATCGGCAGATCAGCAGCGCAAGCCTTTTTGTCAGCCCCCGTTGGATTTGGGGTCCCCATCTTCTATAGATCTCGGTCACGGCAACTGGCCGTGTGCCTTCCGCAAACCTCACGTCAGAGGTTATCAGGTCCGGCTTCCTCTCACAGGCCGCAGCGATCGCAGCCGCTTGCGTCCGGCGACATCAAACGAATTGGCTCCTTTTTCCAGCACCTCTTGAAGATGCCCGTGCTGTCACGCGCGATTGGGGCCAAGGCCTCCGATGGACCTAATAATGTGTTGCCTGTGAGATAATGGTGGTGAGCCAATCCGCAAAAACCTCAGTGCGTCGGGGCAGATGGCGGCGATGCGGAAACAACAGGGCCATCGGCATCGGGGCGGCGCGATAGTCCGATAGTATTTCGACCAGCTCGCCGGCCTTGAGATGATCCCGCACGTCATAGGCCGGCACCTGAATCAGCCCCAGCCCGGCAAGGCAGCAGGCGATGTACGCCTCGGCGCCGTTCACGGCGACCCGGCCAGATAGCGCACGGGTCCGGACCGTGCCGTCCTCGATCCATTCGAATGGCTCGATCCGCCCAGTCTTCGGAGAGCAATAATGGACCGCCACATGGGCATCGAGGTCGCTTGGGCGGTCAGCTGTTCCATGGCGTTCGAGGTAGGCCGGGCTGGCGACCGTCGCGATCGGCAGATCGCCGATCGATCGCGCGATCAGGCCGGAGTCGGGAAGTGACCCGACCCGCAGCACGCAATCGGCGCCTTCGTCCAGGAGGTCGATCGCGCGATCGGTCACGCCAAGCATGACATCGAGTCCGGGATAGCGATCCAGGAATTCGGGAAGACGCGGCGCGACGATGCGCCGGCCGATGCGGCCAGGCAGGTCCACACGCAGACGTCCTTCGGGAGTCCGCGCCGCGTGAAACAGAGCCTCGGTTTCCTCTACATCCTCTAGCAGCCGACGACACCGCTCGTAGAAAGCCAGTCCTTCCTGAGTGGGGATGACCCGCCGAGTCGTCCGGTTGAGCAGTCGCACCCCAAGCCGGCTCTCCAGAGTCTGGATGGCCACGGAAACCGAGGATCGTGAGACACCTGACAGGTCTGCCGCGCGGCTGAAGCTGGCGCTGTCGATGACCTGCAAGAAGAGGCGGTAGCTATCCAGTCGGTCCATCGCGATTGTTTAGCACCGGCGATATATCCTGTCACGGATCGAGGCTTTATCCATTCTGGTAGAACGATAGGTTGGCATGATTGACTGACAGCATTTGGAGAGTCCCATGGCCGATCACAGCATCAAGGGTAAAACCGTTCTCATCGCAGGCGGGGCGAAAAACCTCGGCGGCCTGCTCGCTCGCGATCTCGCGGCGCAAGGCGCTAAGGCAGTCGCCGTCCACTATAACAGCGATCCCGCGAAAGCGGATGCAGACGAAACCGTTGCCGCCGTCAAAGCCGCTGGCGCCGATGCCTATGCCTTCCAGGCCGATCTCACCACCGCCGGCGCGATGGAGAAGCTTTTTATCGACGCCCAGGCGGCGATGGGGTCTATCGACATTGCGGTCAACACGGTCGGCAAGGTGCTCAAGAAGCCGATCGCCGAGATTGGGGAGGCCGAGTTCG
>SXGU01314830.1_pt1 | contig 10690 bp, 10 predicted proteins | sample 3174531 | NCBI WGS metagenome assembly SXGU01 (sample SAMN11356863, study PRJNA531348) | freshwater metagenome | isolation source: freshwater sample F1-140 | place: China: Fuxian Lake, Yuxi | collected 2017-12-25 | reverse complement strand
CACCGCCGTCCCGACGACATCGCACCCGTGCTTCTTCTGGACTATTGCGAGCGCGTGGGCGTCTCCTCGGATCGCCAGCCTGCGGCCGTGGCTGCCCTCCTCGACGAATATTGTACGGCGATTCTGGCGCTCCTGACTGTTCGAGCCTGGGACGACGGAGACGCAAATGCCAATCTCGATGCGATCGACGCGCTGGTACGCGACGTCAACGGACCCGACGGCAGCGGCCACCGCGTGGTGGACGACGCTGGTACGCTGCTCATTCTCGCGGTGGCGTACTACCACCCGGAGGAGTCGGCGTACGACGCCCAGGTGGCCAAAGTCTGGACCCTCGGCCCGGCACAGGCGCTCCGTGTTGCGCTCCCCGGCGCGTCGGTGCTCGCGAGCCACCTGCGGTGGGGACTCCGCTTCATGTATAGGAGCGACGTGGGGCGGATGCGCGACGACAACGTCGTGGACTATCCCTGGGTCCTCTTTTCGCTTCTGACCATTGCCAACGCGGTTGAGCGATCGGTGCTAGCCGGGGAGTCGGCCAGCAGTCGTGCCCCGCTCGTGGCAGGCCTTCTGGATGGGCTCACGGCCGATTCACGCGCCTTCCTGGGCAAGGCGCCGGCGTTTCTGGCGCACCTGGCGCCGCAGCACGCGGAGCTCCGCGCCATCCTCCTGCGTCAGCGAGCGCTACTGCTCGCCGAGTGGGCGGCATTCGCGCCGGAGCGGGGGTCGTTCTCGCCGCTGTCAGTGGGTTGCAATTTTCTCTCAAACGCGGCCGTCGCGGCAGCAGTCGGTGCGGCCACTGAAGGGATTGAGCATCCGACGCTCAACGCGTTGATGCGCGATCCGCGCGCAGGGACTGGTGCGGAGTCAGCGGAAGCCGAGTTGTTTGCGCGTCGGCTGATGGAGTTTTCCACGGCGAACGCGGGGCGGCTCGGGGCGGGCGGTGCGCCACTAATCGTGTACGATCCGCTAGATGGCATGCACCACTACAACGACGTGGTGCGGGTCCTGCGCGAAGCCTCGGGCGCTTAGCGCCCGAGGCTTCGTAACGCCGTGTTACCGAATCTGACCGGCAAGCATCAGCTTCACATGGTCGTCGGCCAGCTGAAGGCCGCCTTCGCCCACGTCCACCGTGATCCGGCCGTCGCTGTTGGCATCGGCGCCTGCGAGTAGTTGATCGGCGAGCGACGCGACCTGGTTGATCAACTGTGCTGCCGCAGCGGCGTCTGTAGCCGCCATGACACGCTGTGCCAGAGCGAGGAGATCATCGGCGCGCTTCGCGGTATTGTTGGCGCAGTTCGCCACGTGCCCGGCGTGCAGTTTTTGCGCAGCCGTAGCGCCTTCGGCGGCGGCCGCCATCCCGATGTGCTCGGCCACCGCGAGCGAGGCTCGACGCAGGCCATAGCCGAGTCCGGGACCCGTCGCCACCACTGTGGGGTCAATGGCGTTGATCACGTGCCCCGCATGTGTCTTCATGTATTCGAGGTTCGTCGGCTGGCGCGCGGCAAGGGCGGCGTGCTGCTGCGCCACTCGCGCCTCGCCCAGTGCGGTTGGCAAGAGCCCCTGGTTCATCGGCGTGCCGTTGAACGAGTTGACGACGTGGCCGATATGGTTGCCCACGGGGCCCGCTGGCACCGCAACCGTCGCTGAGGCGGCCGGCGCAACGTAGATACCAGGCAGCGGCGCGCCGGTCACGGCGACCAAGACGCTGTCGTAGATGTGGCGCGCTGCGTTGTCGGTGCTCACGATAAACGTGCCGCGGCGATAATCAGCATCGGTCATTCCCGCGGCCTTGATCGCAGCGGCAACGTCGTTGCGCATCTTCTCCCGCAGTTGCGTATGCACTTCGTCCTTCTTGTTTCTCGGCAGCGCCAACTGGACGTCGAGGGAGTCGCGGATGCGCGTGATCGCGAATTCCACTCTCGCCAGTGTGGCGATCTGGTCGCGGGTCAGGCCGGTCGCCGGGCGCGCCTGCGCATCGGCAAGGGCAGCGGTGGCGACGAAAATGATTGCAAAAGCAGTCTGGCGGGGGGTCACGCAGGCCTCCACAGGCATACTGGGCTGGTCCAGAACTCTTACGCATGATGATACCTCCGCGTTGCCTCCGCCGCAGCCCTGCCCGGGAGGCGGCGCGGGCCTCGCGCAACCATATTCCGCGAATCGCCACTCGAAGAGGAGTCATGACTACTCGTCGCTCGTTCGTGAAGTTGGTTTCCGCTGCCGGTGGCGCTATCGGCCTTGCCGGCTTGCCGCGCCTTGGCCAGGCGCTCGGGGCCCCCGACGGCATCTGGACTCCGGGCGCGCCAGGCCGGGCCCGCGCGCCGCTCAACATCCTCATCCTCGGTGGTACGGGGTTCACCGGTCCTGAGCAGGTGGACTACGCGCTCGCCCGCGGCCACCGAGTCACGCTGTTCAATCGCAACAGGACGCGACCCGGGATGTTCAAGGGCAAGGTGCACGAGGAGCTCGTTGGCGATCTCAACAACGACACCAGTGCGCTCGCCGGAAAGTCCTTCGATGTCGTGATCGACAATCCCACCACCGCACCGGCGTGGGTGCGCAACGTGGCGCAGCAGTTGAAGGGGCGGGTGAAACATTACGTCTTCATCTCGACGACCTCCACCTACGGAAACGACCAGAGCGCCATCGGACTCAACGAAGACAGCCCGACGGCGGTCCTTCCGTCCGATGTTGACCCGTACACTCTGGATCCGCAGCTCCTGAGTCGGCACTACGGCGCGCTGAAGGTGCTGGCCGAGAAGGACGTTCAAACGCACTACGCCGGCAACTGGACGGTGATCAGGCCCTGCCTGATTGTCGGTCCGCTGGACCGCACCGATCGCTTCACCTGGTGGCCCGCCCGAATTGCACAGGGCGGCGAAGTCCTCGCGCCCGACAAACCCGATGATCCGTGCCAGTACATCGACTCCCGCGACCTTGCCGAGTGGACTGTGCGCGTGGCAGAGGCGCGTGAACTCGGACTGTTCAACGCTATCGGCCCGGCGCATCCGTTCACGATTGCCGAGATGCTCTACGGAGTGCGCGCGGTCACCACCCAGCCCACGCGGTTCACCTGGGTGCCCTGGGAGTTCCTGCAGGAGCAGAAGGTGCGCCCCTGGCGCGATATGACCGTCTGGCAACCGCCGTACGGCCGCACGGCGGGCTACCAGCGCAGGAGCGCCGCAAAAGCGATCGCGAAGGGCCTCACGTTTCGCCCGCACGCTGTGACAGCGAAGGACACGCTGGATTGGCACCTGACGCGTCCACCAGCTGAGCAACAGGCCACGCTCGACGGCACGATCAACGGCATCGGGATGAAGCGCGAAGCCGAGGTGCTCGCCGCGTGGCATGCACGGAAAGGGGCCGGCTGATGCCACTGAACATTCTGATCCTTGGCGGCACGGGATTTACAGGCCCAGAGCAGGTGGAGTACGCCACGGCGCGCGGACACAAGGTCACGCTCTTCAACCGAAACCGCACAAGGCCGGATTTCTTCAAAGGTCGCGTTGACCAACTCATCGGTGACCTGAACTCCGACGTCAGCGCACTGAAGGGCAAGTCGTTTGACGTCGTGATCGACAACCCGACCACGCTTCCGGCGTGGGTGCGGAATGTGGCGGGCGAGCTGAAGGGACGAGTTGGTCATTACATCTTCATTTCCACAGAGTCGGTGTACGCGAGCAACGCTGAGCCGTTTGCCGATGAAACGGCCGCTACGCTGCCGCTTCCCGAGGGAATGGACCCGTACGCAGTGCCGCCGGCCGAGGCGCGGCGGACCTACGGACCGCTCAAGGCGCACTCGGAGAAGGAGGTCGCCAAGCACTACCCGGGCATCCACACAATCATTCGGCCGGGGCTGATCGTCGGCCCGCTCGACCAATCAGATCGGTTCACTTACTGGCCGTACCGCATCGACAAGGGCGGGGATGTGCTGGCGCCCGGAACGCCCGACGATCCCGTGCAGATCATTGATTCGCGCGACCTCGCCGAGTGGACGATCCGGATGGCGGAGAAGAAGGTTTCTGGCACGTTCAACGCCCCGGGGCCCGAGCGTCCCCTCGGCATGCTGGAGATGCTCGCCGGAATCAAGGCGGTCACGACCGCGGGTGCGCAGTTCACCTTTGTACCGGAGCCGTTTCTCACGGCACAGGGGATCCGCGGCTGGAGTCACATGCCAGTATGGATGGCGCCAACGGGGCGGAACGCGGGCTTCACACGCCGCGACAACAAGCGGGCGGTGGCCGCGGGACTCACTTTTCGCCCGCTGGCCGTGACAGCGAAGGAAACGCTGGATTGGCACAAGTCGCGTCCGCCCGAGCAGCGCAAGGCGCTCGATGAGGCGACGTCGGTGGGCGTCACCGCCGCACGCGAGGCTGAGATTCTCGCGCTCTGGCGGGCGTCGCAGAAGGGCGCGCCCTGAACGACAGCGCAGCATTGAGTCCCGCGGCGGACGGCGGTGCGTTGCATCGCCTACTTCGCCGCGCTGTCGATGTGCGCGCGGACGAAGTGCGCGCCGTCGTCGTGTCATTCGTCTACTTCTATTTCGCGTTGGCCAGCTGGTTCGTACTGCGCCCCATGCGCGACACGGTCGCCGCGTCGAGCGGGGCCTCCCAGCTCTCGTGGCTCTGGGTCGGCACACTCACCACGATGCTCGTGGCCAACGCAGCCTTCTCCGCGCTCGCCGTGCGCGTTGCTCCTCGGAAAATCGTGCCGTACGCGTACCACGGCATCGTCATCTCCCTCCTGGGGTTCTACGTCGCTTTTCAGGCGTTCGGCACCGTTGAGGGCTCAGTCGCCGACGTGTGGCTCGGGCGCGCGTTTTACATCTGGACCAGTGTCTTCAATCTTTTCGTGGCGTCGCTCTTCTGGTCATTCATGGCCGACGGGTTTCGCAGTGATCAGGCCAAGCGGCTGTTCGGGTTCATCGGCGTCGGCGGCACACTGGGATCGATCACGGGGTCTGCGGCCACGGCGGAACTGACGTCCTGGCTTGGCCCGGCGAACCTGTTGTTGGTGAGTTGCGTTCTTCTGGAGATCGCGGTCCTTGCAGCCATGCGGTTTCCCCACAGCTCCAGCGGTGTCGCTGCGCCGCCAGACAGTGATCTCGACGCACGCCCCGCCGTCGCCCGTTCGAACGACGCCGAGCGCGGCACGGCACTTGGTGGGAGCATCTGGGCGGGGTTCACTCACACGGTGAAGTCACCCTACCTCTTCGGTGTGTCCGTCTTTCTCATGCTCTTCACGTTCGGCTCGAGCTTCCTCTACTTCGAGCAGTCGGCGATTGTGGGCCAGACCTTTCCGGACCGCACCTCCCGCACTGTGGCGCTCGCGCAGGTGGAGTTGGCCGTACAGGTGCTTACCGTGCTCGTTCAGGTGTTCCTGACCGGACGCATCATCCGCTGGTTCGGGCTGGGCGTTGCGCTGGCGTTTCTGCCGGTGGTGTCGATGGTTGGATTCGGAGCCCTCGGCGTTACATCCAGTTTCGCAGCAATCGCCGCGTTCGTCATCGTACGACGCGCCGGAAACTTTGCGCTCACGAACCCGGCCATGGAGGTGCTCTTCACCGTGGTCCCGCGTGAGGACAAGTACAAGGCCAAGAGCTTCATCGAGACGTTTGTGTATCGGCTGGGCGATCAGGCCGGAGCCTGGACATTTGCCGGTCTCGCGGCGCTCGGGGTGAGCCTGACAACGACGGCCTGGATTGCCGTGCCGCTGTCGCTGGCCTGGCTCGCCGTGGCCCTCTGGCTCGCGCGCCGCCATAACCAACTGGCCAGGCCCGCAACGGCTCCTACGGGCGGGGATGTGTAGTTTCGCTGGGCCGCAGGCCACCTCAACGTGGGGGTTCGAGATGGGCAAGAACTTCTTCATCGCGTGGATTGTTGGGTTCATCGTCTGGATGGGCGGTGACTTTGCTGTGCACGGGGCCTGGCTCGCCGGGCAGTACGCGGCTCTGGAGTCCCTCTATCGCCCGATAGCCGAGCAGACGCAGTACCTGCCATGGATGATGGGGGCGCACGTCATCATGGCCGGCGCAGTGGCCTGGATATACGCGCGCGGGCAGACCGCCGCGCCGTGGATGGGTCAGGGTGCGCGCTTTGGCGTTGCCGCCGGGATGCTCACGTCGGCCCCATACCTCACGTATTACTCGGTACAGCCACTGCCGATGTCGCTCGTGATGAACCAGTTCATCGGCAACTTGGTGGTGATGGTGCTGGTGGGAATTTCCACAGCGTTCGTGTACCGCAACGCAAAGAGCTGAGTACCCGTTCATCGTCCGGGGCGCCGCGCTTGAGCGCGGCGCCCCTTTCATCTTTCTTGTCGCATGGACAACATCTGTCACTCTCTCGCCGGCGCCGCGATCGCCCACGCCGGGTTCGCGCGCCGAGTGCCGCGGGCCACGCTGCTCGGTGTGATCGCCGCCAACATTCCTGACCTCGACGCGCTGACATATATCGGGGCCAGCTCGGCGACCGCCGTCGCGTTTCGGCGCGGCTGGACGCACGGACTCCCGGCACTGGTCCTCTGGGCGTTCCTCCTTGCGTTCCTGTTTGCCATCTGGCAGGCGCGGCGCCCCGTGGCCGTTGCGGACGCGGCGGCAGGCGGCGCGCGATTCACCTGGCGGCATTTCATCGCGCTTGCCGCCATTGCCGTCGTCAGTCACCCGCTGCTCGACTGGATGAACTCATACGGCGTGCGGTTTCTGATGCCGTTGAGTGACCGCTGGTTCTACGGCGACTCCCTGTTCATTGTCGACCCGCCGCTGCTCGTGCTCTTCGGGCTCGGCTGGCTTGTGTCGTCCCGTGCGCTGCGCCGGGGCAGGCCGTGGTCCCCCGCGCCGGCGCGTATCGCTTTGGTTGTGGCGCTGCTCTATATCGGCGCGATGAAAGGCATGAGCATTGTGACCCGCGATGCCGCCGCTGCGCGGTTCGGCTACGCGGCGCCCGGGCCGCGCGATTTGATGGTCGTACCGCTGCCAGCGACTTGGCTGGCACGTGAGGTGGTGATCAACAAGGGCGAGGTCTATGGCTCATCACGCTGGCGGATGAACGGATTGAGCGCCGAGCTGGTCGGTGAGCAATCCGGAATGGAAACGGGCGCGAGTCCGGCGGCGATCGCTGCGGTTCGCGAAACGCCTGACGGTGCGAAGTTCCTCAGCTGGTCGCGCTTCCCGTATTACGTGCCCGAACCGGCGAACGGAACGATTTTTGTCGGTGACTCCCGCTACACGTCGGGTACCACTGAATCGTGGGCCGGCATTCGTGTGCTTCTCGCCGCGCCCGAGCCCACTCGGCGTTAGTTTTCCCGAATGTCGCTCGCGCTCGCCCGGAAGTACCGCCCCCGCCGCTTTGCGGACGTCGCGGTACAGACCCACGTGGCGACAACGCTGCGGAGCGCGGTAGAGCACGACCGCGTGGCCAACGCGTATCTCTTCTGCGGGCCGCGCGGCACAGGCAAGACGACGCTCGCGCGGGTGCTCGCGATGTCGCTGAACTGCGAGAATCGACGCCCGGACCGCGAGCCCTGTGGCGCCTGCCAGAGTTGTGACCGCATCTGGGCCGGGTCTGCCTCGCTTGATGTCGTGGAAATCGACGCGGCGAGCAACCGCGGTGTCGATGATGCACGTGATCTCCGCGAGCGCGCGATGTATGCCCCCACCGGCGACGACCGGTACAAGGTTTACATCATCGATGAAGCGCATATGCTCACCAAGGAGGCGTGGAACGCGCTCCTGAAGATCATCGAGGAACCACCGCCGCGCGTCGTCTTTGCGTTTGCGACAACCGAACCACAGAAAATCGCGACCGCGGCAGCGCCCATTCTCTCGCGCGTGCAGCGTTTTGACCTTCGGCGCATGGGACCCGCGGACGTCCGCGAACGGCTGATCCTTATTCTTGCCGCGGAGAAGGTCACTGCGGAGCCCGATGCTCTTGCGATGATTGCACGAGCCGCGGATGGCTCCATGCGCGACGCGCTGTCCCTCACCGACCAGGTGCTCTCGCTCGGCACAGGCGTGGTGACGGCCCAACTCGTTCGCGATACGCTGGGCTTGGTGCACGATGACGAGATCCTCGCGCTGCTCGAGCTCATTGCGGCCCACCGCGCCGGGGAAATCTTTACTGCCACGAACAGACTGGCCGAGGATGGTGCCGATTATGGCCTGCTCTTCTCGGGCGTCATTGATGCGCTTCGCGCCGAGTTGGCGATTTCGTTGGGCGCCACGGTGGCTGATGTCTCCGAACAGATGCGGCTGGCGCTGGAGGCGGCCAAGGGGCGCCACTCTCCGGCAGATTTGCTGCGCATGCTGAGCATTGGTGTGGAGTTGGAACCGCACTTCCGGCGCAGCGGTCAGCAGCAACTGCTTTTCGAGACGTTCCTTGTGCGGTTGGCACTTCTGGAGCGCACACTTGACCTCGAGACGGTGGTTCGCGGCATCGCGTCAGGGGGGACGATTCCGCAGATCCCGGCTCCGCAACGCGCTGCCGTCGCGGCCGGGCAGTCGCCGGGACGTGTCGCCGAGCGACCGGAGCGTCCCGAGCGCCCGCGCGAAGCGGCGCCTGCCGCCTCCTCGCCGCCGAGACTGCGCGACGCGCGGGTCGGCGAGCCGGCTCCGGCCGTCCAGGCGCTTGCTGATGCAGCGCCAGCGCCTGTCACGAAGGAGCCGCTCGATCTCAACCGGCTTGCAGCGCGATGGGATGACGTTGTCGAACTTGTTCGCGTTTCGGGACGCGCCGTGGTTGCATCGGCGCTTGCCGAGGCCACGCCGCTCTCGGTGAAAGACGGCTTGGTCACCATTCAGGTGACCGGCGATGCACTGGCCAGCGCGATCGAAAATGGCGCAGAAGGGATCACCGCGGCCGTGCAGCAGCACTTCACAGGAGTACGAAAGTTGGTCGTCGCGCGGGCCGCAGAATCGGCGCGCACGGTCCCGCAAAAGCGCATGACCGAAAGCGACGTCGTGGCCAACCGCGTCGCGATGCTCCGAAAAGGCCACCCCATGCTCGACGCCGCGTTTGACGCACTCGATCTTCGGCTCATCGAGTAATCTCGCGGCGTTCCGCTCGGTTGCGCGCCCTGCGTCTCAGGGCGTAACTTTATGGCACCATTTGACTTATAGCACCGGACGCCATGTCTGACATGCTCAAACTCATGCAGCAGGCCCAGCAGATGCAGGGCAAGCTGCAGCAGATTCAGGACATCCTGCAGCAGGCGACCGTTGTCGGCTCGGCCGGCGGCGGAATGGTCACGGCTGAGGCCGACGGCAAGGGGACCGTTCGAAAGGTCCGGATTGACCCAAGCGTCGTAAACCCGGCCGACGTCGAGATGCTCGAAGACCTCGTGGTAGTCGCCGTTACCGACGCGCAGCGCAAAGCGACAGAACTCGCGCAGGCCGAGATGCAGAAGGTGACCGGCGGGCTGGCTCTGCCATTCAAACTCCCGTTTTAGTCTGGGCGCCGTGTCCGCTATTGACGACCTCGTGAACGAACTCTCGCGGCTTCCGACCATTGGGCGGAAATCGGCAATGCGGCTCACGTATCACCTGCTCAAGCAACCTCCCGAGCAGAGCAAGCGGTTGGCATCGGCGCTGGCCGTGCTGACCGACCGGGTTCGTCCATGTGACCGCTGCAACAACCTGACGGAGGAGCCGCTGTGCTCCTACTGCTCCGATCCGCGGCGGGACGCGGCCGTGATTTGTGTGGTTGAGGAGGCGGCTGACATTGCCTCAATCGAGCGCACAGGCGAGTTTCGGGGGGTGTTCCATGTGCTCGGCGGGCGGCTGTCGCCCCTCGATGGCGTGGGGCCGGATGACTTGAAGGTGCATGGCCTTGTCGTGCGAGTGCAGGCTGGGGGGGTCCGCGAGGTGATCCTGGCGACCAACCCGAAGCTCGAAGGCGAGGCTACCGCGCTGTATGTTCAAGAGCAGCTGGCGACCTTCGATGTCGTGGTGACGCGCATTGCCCGCGGTATCCCGGTCGGCGGCGACCTCGAGTACGCAGACGGTGTCACGATCGCGCAGGCGATCGCGGCCAGGAGAGTGATGACGTGAGCGCAACGAGGGAACTATTGTGAGCGGATCAGCCAGCTGGTCATTCAGTGAGGAGGACTCCGTCGCCATGACGGCGTTGCTCCAGAAGTTCCTGTTCGACAGCAACGCACGGTGTGCGTTGCTTGTCGATCGCTCAGGCCAGCTCGTGGCGACAGTCGGGGAAAAGCCCAACTTCGATCCAACGGCGTTTGCCACATTGACCGCGGCGGACTTCAGCGCGAACGACCAACTGGCGCGCCTGATTGGCGAGACCGACTTCAGTTCGCTGTTTCACCAGGGCGAGAAAGAGTCGATGTATCTCGCCGACGTGGCGCGACGAGTGATCCTCGTGGCGCTCTTCGATAACCGCACAACCCTGGGGCTCGTGCGCCTCAAGCTCAAGGACACGGTGGCAGATTTGACGACGCTCTTTCATGAAGTGTTTTCGCGCGGCGGGCCGGGGAAGCCGCAGCAGGCCGGCCTCCTGGCCGGTGCGGACGACGAAATCGACAAGCTTTTCGGGTAAGGAGACTCAGCCATGTCGATGATCAACTACGCCTCGCGCGAGATCAACTGCAAAATCGTGTATTACGGTTCCGGGCTCGGTGGCAAGACCACGAACCTCGAGCATGTCTACGGCAAAACGAAGCCCGACACCCGCGGCAAGCTCAT
>SXGU01555582.1_pt1 | contig 10694 bp, 11 predicted proteins | sample 3174531 | NCBI WGS metagenome assembly SXGU01 (sample SAMN11356863, study PRJNA531348) | freshwater metagenome | isolation source: freshwater sample F1-140 | place: China: Fuxian Lake, Yuxi | collected 2017-12-25 | reverse complement strand
TATTAAAAATAACAAAGTCATTTCTTTTATTTATCCTTTTGAGTCTCAGCCCCTGCAACATTATATTAAATTGCTAGTTAATAAGATCAATCCTAATATAAAATGTTTTGGTTATTTGCATACAGCATTACCGGCTGTACCAACCGAATTTATTTTTCCAGAGTTTCCCTCACATAATTTAATTTGTCATGGTAATGAAAATAAAATAATCCTTAAAAAATTAGGTTGGAAGAATAAGAACTTTTTTATCAATAAGTCTTTTAGATATAAAAAAAAAGATAAGAATTTTTTTAGAAATAAAATATTCTTACCTTATGATTTTAAAAACTCCTTATATATATTTGATCAAGTTAAAAAGATTATAAATCATGAAAAATTAAACGTTAATTCTAGTTTTGAAATTGTTAATCATCCTTTTATGGCTAATTCAAAAAAACATTTAAATTTAATAAAAAATTTAAATGAAATTATGATTGAAAACAAGTATAAGATTAATAATTTTTGTGTATGTGTAGGATCTACGGCTACTATTATTGAATCTTTAGAAAATGGTGTTGATGTTATTCATTTAGTGAATGAACCTACTTTTGAGGTTTACACCTCTGTTTTTTGGAGACATTTCAAAACTAAAATTTTAGAACAGAATATTTTTGTTTATTCATTAAAAAAGAAAAATTCATATATAAATTTTGGAACTAATAATGAATTTATAAGATTTATAAAAAAATTAAAGATTAAGGCCTTTCAAAAATATAATTAAAAGTTTTTGAAAATTTCTTTGAAGAATCTAAATAATTTGCGTGTTTTCTTTTTTTTAAAATAAATTTTGATTTATCCATAATTTTAATTACTGTATTAAATTGTACACTAAAATTCTCGTTTAACTCAATAGATATACTTTTAATCTTTTTATTATTTAAATATTTATTGCCTCCTTCTAGGATAAGATGTTCTATCCCATCTACGTCGATTTTAATATAATCCGGAACTTCTAATATTTTATTCTTAATTAGATAATTAATTGTCGTTCCGTAAACTTTATAATTATTGTTAGAAAAAAATTTCTTACCCTCAAAATTTAAATTTTCTCCGTAAGTATTTAATGCCCCACCCTCAATAAAATCTTTTTCTTTCATTAAAAGGTATTTGTTTTCTTTATTACTAAGTGGAAAAGGATTTATATAAATTTTTTTTGTTAAATAATTTATGCTAACATTTCTTGCTAAAATTCCTAAATTATTTAAAGAAGCCTCGAAACAAATTACTTTAATATTTTTATGTGTCAAAGCAGCATATATTGAGTATAAACCAATATTTCCTCCAATATCCCAAAATATAATATTTTTTTTTGAAAAATTATTGATCCATTCTAATGTTTCCGGTTCTTTAGAATAATATGTAGCAATCCTCCATCGGATTAAACTATTGGGTGTAAAGAATTTAACTAATTTTTTTTTTACATATATAGTCTCATAAGACCTATTTCTTATAAATTCATAAATATAAATAGAAATTCTTTTATTTAAAAAAAATAATATTATAGAATCTATAAAATATAAAATTTTTAAAAAATAAAAAAAAAGAGATTTTATTATTAACATTTATAAGAAAAACATTTTTAATGTTTAAAAACTCGACCTGGCATCATAATTAAAATAATAATTATTTAAAATTATCTAAAAAATAAGCTATATTATAAGATATGATAAACATCAAAATTATAGATAATTTTCTTAGTAATGATGATTTTAATGAACTTTGCGCTTTAAATATTAAAGAAATTAAAGACAGTAGTATAGATGTGTATAATAACTACATTGATAAAAATGGATATGTAAAAGCATCTGTAATAAAAGATACTACCATTAAAAGACTCTTCAAAAATTATCATTCAAAAGCAATTAAATTACTTAAGGAGTTAAATCCCAAAAAAGTAGATTTATTCGAATATTCTGAATTTCATATTATTAACACTGGAGCTAATTATAAATTTCCCATTCATGATGATACTCCAAATAAATTATTAAGTGGTGTCATATATTTAACTCCAAAAAAAAATTTTGGAACGTATTTTTATGATAATAAAAAAGGCGATAATAAAAAAGAAGTAGAATGGATGCAGAATAGAGCAGTTTTTTTCTCTAGAACCGAAAGGAAGACTTGGCATTCATTTCAGGGGGATGGAGTTTCTTCTAGATTAGCATTAGTTTATAATTTGATGACTACCAATATTAAAAAAGTATCTGAAATAGAAAATAAAAATTATTTTTTAACCAAAACAAGATTTGTAATAAATCCAGTTTTATATAAATATTTTAAAATAACTATATGAAAAATTAATTTTAAATATATATATTTTTTTGGAAAATTTAAACGTAATAACAAACGAAAAAATTTCTTATAATAAAAAAAATTTTTTTTCAGAAAATATTGATTGCTCCTCTATAGTTGATGGACTTAGTAATAATTTTAATATTAAAGTTTTTGCTCGAAAATCTTATAAAATCGAAAAGAGTTTAATTTTAAAAAAAAAATATATATATTTATCAAATAATGTTTTTACTTTTATAAAAAATATCATTTTTAGTATTAATTTTAATAGCTCATATACTTTAATAATATCAATAACCCCATATACATTTTTAGCATTTTTTTTTACAAATCTTTTTTCTAAAAAAAAAATTTATATTTATCTACGTAGTGATGGGTTTAAAGAATATGAAATTATTTTAGGAAAAAAGTTTATAATTTTATATAGATTAATGTACAATTATATTATTTGTCGCTCTATAATAATAGCTTGTGAAAAAAATTTATCTTTAAATAAGTCGTTTCATTTAGTTCGGCCTTCTGAGATTTCAAAAGAGTGGTTATTACCAAAAAAAAAGATATATAATCAGTCATTTAAGTTTTTGTATGTTGGAAGATTAAAAATAGAAAAGGGAGTATATTATTTAATAGACTTATTTAATAATCTTGAAAAAAATAAATTTTTTTTAAATATTGTAGGTCAGGGAAAAATAAGTTCATATTTAAATTCTAATATAAAAATTTTAAATTACGTTTCTAAATTTAGTGATTTAATCAAAATTTATGATACTCATAGTATATTCGTATTACCCTCTTATACTGAGGCACATCCAAAAGTAATAGATGAAGCATTATCTAGATTGTTACCAGTTATTATTTTTGAAGATATCAAACATGTCGTAGGAAATAGAAAAGGAATATTTGTATGTAAAAGAAATGTAAATAATTTTATACAAATGTCAGAGTTTATTTTGAAAAATTACTTCAATATAGTTTCAGATATTAAAAAAAATATTTTACCAACTAAAGAGAAGTTTATTACTAATTTAGCTAAAATAATATTATCAGAGGTTTAATTTTTTTTACAATTTTTTAGCAAATAATAATAAATAATTATTCTAATTTATATTTTTTTGAGTTTATCAAAGCTAATATAAACCAAAACATTGTTCCATTTACAGTTTGGAATATACTTCCATAAGATCTTAAAGGAAACAATTCAGAAATCAGTACAGTTAAAAATAAGGTATTTATAATATAATAATAATTATTATTATAAGTAAAAATTTTTTTCTTAATATTATAAAACGTTGTAGTGAGAAAAGTTAAAAAAATTATTAGACCTAACACCCCATGTGTTACAACAATCTCTAAGTAAATGTTATGTGGATGTGTTGAGCAGACGACTTCACTTCTATATATTTTTACGCTATCACACATTTTTCCAAACGATCTTTTTCCTGACCCTATTACTGGATTTTTTAGCCAGACATAATAAGATGTTCTATAAATTTTTGAATAATCCCCAATTAAATAATAGTTGTCTTTTATTTCAATTATATTTTTTTTTATTACTTCATTATCATGTGTTGAAAAAAAATTAGTAAATTTATTAAAATTAAATTCATTTGATAAGGAAGAGTACCTGTCATTTAATATTTTATAATTATTAAATAACAAAATAAAAATTATTAATAAAATTATAAAATTAAAGATAAAAAATATTCGGTATTCTTTTAAAAAAAAAATTAATAAAATAATTATAAACAAATAAATTATAAACGGCATCCGATCTAAAGACAAAAGTATTCCAATGCCTAGTATAATAGTAACTAAAAAAAATAAAAAAAACTTTTTTTGATATTTTATTGTAAGTAGAAATATCCCAGATAACGCCAATAAAGAATTTTTTTGAATATAACTACCAGCAATAGCTTCGTGCTCGAATGTCCCATTAAATCTTCCATCAAAAGGAAGATTCCCAAAAAAATCTTTGTTATTAATATGCTGATAAATTATATCTAATGATAAAAAAATAGCACAAGATAATGCAATCATAAATATAAATTTTAAATTTACTAGTTTATGATTAATTAAATTTCTTATAAGGAAAAAAAAAATTAAAAATCTAAAATCTGAAATTGACTTAAGAAATAATAGCTTTCCTAAAACTGCAATATTTAGTAAAGCGGCAACAAATCCTAATAAGAAAAAAATTAGCAATAAATAATCAATGTGATCAATCTTTATTATAATTTTTTCAAAATAAAAAAAAAATAATGTCGTGATTATAAATAATGTTACATAAGTTGTAATGAAAGCGCTATCTAACAACATAAAAAAAGGGAGTAGATAGAATAATAATTTTACGAGCGTGTAAATATTAAATTTTATGAAAATTTTTGACATTGATAAAAATTTGTAATTATTATGGAAATTTATTATCTTACAAACTTTTTAATTACGCAATGTATAATAACAAAGTTGATATAGTTTTACCTGTTTATAATGCTGAAAATTTTATTTTAGATACTTTACAATCAATTATCAAACAAACATATAAAGATTGGAGAATAATAATTATCGACGATCATTCGAATGACAGTTCAGTAGAATTAATTAACAAGTTTATAAAAAAAAATTTAAATAAAAAAAAAATTATTTTTATTAAAAATAAAAAAAATAAAGGGCAGGCCCTTTCAAGAAATCTTGCTTTAAAATACTGTAATTCTGAATTTGTAGCATTTATTGACTCCGATGATATTTGGCAAAAAAATAAATTGAAAAAACAAGTTAATTTTATGCTAAAATATAATTATGTTTTTACGTATAGTGATTATAAATCTATGAAAAATAATAAAATTAAAACAATTAAAACACCTAATTTCTTTAATTACAAAAATTTTACTAAAAATACATCAATAGCAACTAGTACAATGATTATAAAAAAAAATATTTTAAAGAATATTTTTTTTCCAGATTTAAAATTATGTGAAGATTATTATTTTAAATGTCTAATTTTGAAATCAAAAGATGCTTATAAATGCCCAGGAGTTTACTCATTTTATAGATTGAGAAATAATTCCTTACAAAGTGACAGGTTTAGAGTTTTATTAACTTTATGGAAGATAAATAAAAATTTAAATAAGATGAATTTTATTAATAATTTAGTATCAATTTTTTTTATAATCATAAATTCATTTAGAAAATATGCATTTAGATAAATTTATATTAATTATTTTTCCACTAATTATATTATTTAATTTTTTAATTATAAAGAATTTTAGGCTTCTATTTTTATATAAAACTGTCGATAAAGAATTTAATAAGCCCCAAGCGTTTCATTCAAAACCAGTTCCAAGAATAGGAGGCTTTTTAATACTTTTTTTTTTATTTTGTTTTCTATTTTTTTCTTCGAAAAAAACTTTTTTCTTTTAAAAATTTTTACAATAACATCCTTCTTTTTTTTAATAGGCTTTTTAAGTGATATTAATTTAAAGATCGTCCCACATAAAAGATTATTATTAATGTTAATTGTTAGTTATTTTTTAATATATTTCTTTGATATTAGAATTGTTAGGACTCATTTTTTTTTATTAGATAATTTAATAAATAGTCATAAATTTATTTCTGTAATATTTGTTTGCTTATGTTTAGTGTTTATCTCTAATGGTTGCAATTTCATTGATGGATTTAATGGTTTATTATTAATCCATATAATTATTATATTGTCAGTTCTATATTTTATAAATTACACTAACAATAATAATGATTTATTAAAGTATTTAATTACATTCCTAATTTTAATTTTAATTTCAGTATTATTTTATAATTTTCCTAAAGCTAAAATTTTTCTAGGAGACGGCGGGGCTTATTTTTTAGGAACTATTACTTCGCTAATTGTTATTGAAATGAGTAGTCTTAACCAGTCAATATCTCCATTCTTTTTTGCTTGCCTATTATTTTATGTATTTTTTGAGGTATTTTTTTCTTTTTTTAGAAAACTTTTTTTTAATTTATCACCATTAAAACCCGATAATAAACATCTTCATATGCTTTTTTTTAGGTGGATTTTTTCAAAAGTTAAAAACCTCAATAAAGCAAATTATCTTACAGGACTTTTTATTAATATTTTTTATTTTTTAGCTATTTTACCATTATTTTTTAATTATAAGAATACAACATTTTGTAAGATATATTTCTTTATTTTATTAAATATATATTTACTTTCATATTATATTCTTAGAGAAAAAAGTATTAAACATAAGATCCAAAGTTAATTATTCTTAAAATTGTATCAATTTAGATATTAATTTATTCTTATAAATCTTAATTTAGATAAACTCAGAAAATAGCAAGTTAAGATAATTTGTATTGGCAGTAAGGCTAAACTATATCTCGGCAGTATAAAAAAAATTGAGAATACGAAACCATTAAGCAAATAATATAGGGCGAAAAATCCCAGAATACTTTTTTTTTTAAATGTCAAAAAAACTCCAATTAAAGTAGAAATAGAAATTATTATTTTAGGTAATAAATGAAAAACATTATAATAATTTGGGTAACTTGCATTGAAATCGAAAAATATAAACGAAAATAATTTTACCATATATAATTTAGTATATCTAATAGGATTATCTATAATAAACTTAACTGCTTCTTCTTTATACAAATTATCAATTATCAGATCGTACTTCTCTTGTGGTTTAATTTTTTTTATTTTTTTTTGAGTTTCCTTTGATATTTTTTCAACATCATCAAGCATAGGTATGCCTTCCGCCCTTGATAGTGGATTATTACCCTTAAATAAATTGAAACCAGCGGATTTTGTAATAGTAATAACGTCAAAAATTAAATAATTTCTTATTAAATAAGGAGAGATTAACAACAGCGTAATTATGAAACTAGAAATAATTAAATAAATTTTTTTTTTTAATAAAAAATAGAACAAAGTAAAAAAATAAAATAAAAAAAACTCTCCCCTTAATAAAATTAAGCAAGCAGAAAATAATGAAAATAATATTATATTTTTTTTAGAGCTAATTTTTAAAGACTTAATAAAGTAATATATATAAAATATCATTAATAAGATTTGTAACGTTACTGATGAAATTTGCGAAATTGCGTAAACGTTAAGCGGAAACAATGCGAAAATATAAGCCCCAATATAACTTATTTTCTCAGAAAAGAAATTAGAAAGTATTTTTATTAAATAAATTACTCCAATGATAGAAAATATTAATTGAATAAATTGAATTGATAATAAATAGTAATCTAAATTACTAAATAATTTTTTTACTAAAAATAAAAATATTGGATATAGTGGCGGCATAAAAATATTTGGCATTATTTCTCCTTCGATTTTTCTAAATCCAATCATTTGGTTATCCTCCATAGCTGAAACCATGACGCCCCATTCATTTGATATTTCTTTTGCTCTAAATAAGTAAATAGAAAATATTCTTGTAACTATAGAAATAATTATTAGGTAAATTAATTTATTCTTCATTTATTCCTTTTAAACATTATTTTGCAAAAAATTTTCAGAAAGAAAAAAGGAATAATTTTTAAGACTATATTTATATATTTCCACCAGAAAGGATAAAATATTGTTATAGAATCTTTATTAAGATTATTATGAACAATATGAGCTAGTTTTTTAGCTGAGCCTTTAGGTAAAATTGTTTCTTTACCATAAGATAAATTTGTATCGATATAACCCAGAATATAAAATTGTATATTTAAATTTGTTGAAGTTGAACTAATTACTAGACTTTCAAAAAAAGATCCAAGAGCTCTTTTAGCAGCTGCATACACAACATTTTTATCTCTTCCTAACATTGAAGAGACGCTACCAAATCCGACAATTGTACCTTTATTTTTTTTTATAAATGTAGGTAAAAATCTTGATACAAAATATATAATTGACCCTAAATTAGCTTGAATTATTGCATTAGTATTTTCAATTTTATTTTCAATTTCATCATTTTCTAAAATCATTCCTACAGGCATTAGTATTCCATCTATTTCCTCAGTAATATTAGTATTAGAATTAAAAAATTTTTGTATTTTTTCAAATGATGATAAATCTAATTCAAAATACTGAACATCTATTTTAAATTGAATTTCTAAGTCTTTTTTAATAGTTTTTAAGTCTCTCTCGTCCCTTGAGACTATTATTAGATTATTTTTTTTTTCAGCCAATGAGTAAGCAATTTCTCTACCTAAACCAGACGAGGCACCTAAAATAACATATTTCATATATCTAATTTATCAGACAACTCTGACCTATATGATCTTTTAGGATCAAATTCTCTAAGTTTCGCCCGAAATATATCTGCTTCTTTATAACATTTATAAAATGTTTCTTTATCTAGATTAGAATCTTTAATTACAGAGGGGAGAGCATTATATTTAATATAAAGTTTATATAATTCATTTAGAAAAACTGTATTTTTTTTATTTCTAACCATATCAAACGTTAGGCAAATTTTATTATCTTCAAATCTTAAATATTTTTGCTCTCCACTCATTTTTTTAACAGAAAATATTGTAATAGTTGGTTTATATAAATTAATTTTCTTATTAAATTCTTCTAAAAATTCATTAATTATTTTCTTAGAAATCAAAATCTGACTTTCGATAAAACCTTTGCGTCCAAATAATGAAAAATATATTTCTTTATTATAAAAAGGAAAAACTACGTTAGAGAAGGTATCATTATATTTTTCTTTTTTTATATATTTTTGGTAATTAAAAAAGAAATAATTAAAATATTTTATAGTTATATTGTTCCATAAATTAAAAAAAAAAATCTTCCTTTTATTAAAATACTTGATTTTTTTATATGAATTTAAATTATTTCCTTGATTAATTTTATTTTCAAATATTATACCCCTGCCAAAAGTATTAAGATCTGAATTTAAATTTATTGCATTCCATGAATAAATTAGATTTTTTTGGTCTGAACTTTCTAAAAAATCAATAGTTTGTGAAATTGACTCAATACTTTTAATAGTTGTTAAAAAATTAAAATTGTTTATTTCCTTGAGTTCAAATGTTACAGAAATTATAGTCCCAGTAAGACCTAGTCCACCGATTGTTAAATCAAAAATATTTTTATTTTCCTCCGAATTTAGATTTAACCATCCATGTAATTTATGAAATATTTTTATATTTTTTATGGAATTCTTAATTGTTCCATAAAAAGCACATGATTTTCCGTGTACATTTGAAGCAACGGCCCCGCCAATAGAAATAAAAGGATAACCAGGAATTTGAGGTATCCATAAATTATACTTTAAAGTGAAATCTAAAAGTTCATATATTTTAATTCCTGCCTCAACCGTAATGATTTTTTTTTTTTTATCAAAAAATAAAATTCTGTTAAATTTTTTTATATTGACAGATAGTGATTTATCTTTAAAACTTGCTGCTACGTAAGAGTAACACGATCCCATTGTCATAAGGTTTTCTACGGATCTACTATCATTTTCTAATTCTTTGTATTTTTCAGAGTTTTTTAAAAAAATTTCTAGAGAACAACTCTGATCAAAAGACGATATTGTTTTTTTTTCAAACAAGACTTTAATATTAATTAAGATTTTTTATTGAATTTTTATATCTTAAATGAATTTTTATAAATAATATAATTATTTCCTTAAAAGTTAATATAATGTTTGAGAAATTAACAATAGATCCTTTGCCGAATTTTCTAAGATTAGTATTTATGCCAATTTCTTTAATTCTTAAGTTTTCATATTTTGACTTAATAGCTAGTTCAGCTCCAAAAAAAGGACCATTTGTGTCGATCTTTATTTTTTCAATTAATTTTTTATTTACTAATCTTAATCCAGAAGAAATATCTTTATAATTTATTTTAAATATAGATCTCAAGATTAGATTATAGGACCAAGAAACTAATTTTCTATATAAATCGTATTTTTTTTTATATCTATATGTAATTATTAAATCATGATTTTTAGTTTCTTTTATTAGTTTTAAAATTTCATTTACATCATACTCGTTGTCACCATCAATCATAAAAATCCATTCATTATTCGAGTTTTTTAAACCAGTTTTTAGCGCAGCTCCATATCCTTTATTTTTTTTGTGAAAAAAAATTTTTATTTTTTTTATTCTTTTAGAAATCTGTAAAGCTATTTGCCCAGATTTTTGGGGACAACAGTCATCAACAATTATGATTTCAAATTTCTTTTTTATGCTTTTTAAAACTTTCAAACTTTTTTTGATCATTAAACTAATAGTATGAACATCGTTATAAACAGGGATTATTAGACTTATTGATTTAATTTTAAGCATTTAAATTGAGCCTTTTTAAGAAAACTTTTTGGTTGCGGGGCTTGGATTTGAACCAAGGACCT
>SXGU01343938.1_pt1 | contig 10695 bp, 8 predicted proteins | sample 3174531 | NCBI WGS metagenome assembly SXGU01 (sample SAMN11356863, study PRJNA531348) | freshwater metagenome | isolation source: freshwater sample F1-140 | place: China: Fuxian Lake, Yuxi | collected 2017-12-25 | reverse complement strand
GGCTTCCTGCTCGCCAGCGCACACGACTGGCTAGCCGAGTTCCACTTCGACGGCCTGCGCGTCGCTGCCGTTGCCTCCATGCTCTACCTGGACTAGTCCCGCAAGGCCGGCGAATGGATTCCCAACAAATATGGCGGCCGCGAAAACCTGGATGCCATCGCCTTCCTGCGCGAGATGAATGCCATGGTGCACGAGACCTTCCCAGGCGCCCTGACCCTCGCCGAAGAATCCACCTCCTGGCCCATGGTCTCGCGCCCAACCTATGTCGGTGGACTGGGCTTCTCGATGAAATGGAACATGGGCTGGATGAACGACACGCTAGCCTATCTACACCTCGATCCAGTGTTCCGCCGCTATCATCACAGCCACCTCACCTTCGGCCAGCTGTATGCCTACTCGGAAAATTTCGTCCTGCCCTTCTCTCACGACGAGGTCGTACACGGCAAAGGCTCGCTTCTGGGCCAGATGCCCGGCGATGCCTGGCAACAATTTGCCAACCTGCGCCTGCTCCTGACCTATCAGATAGCCTCGCCCGGCAAGAAACTCAACTTCATGGGCAACGAACTGGCCCAGGGCCGCGAATGGTCCGAAGGGCGCGAGCTCGACTGGTCAACCCTACAACTGCACTGGCACGAAGGCGTACAGCGTTGCGCCCGTGATCTCAACCGCCTCTATCGCGACACGCCCGCATTGTTCGAACTCGACTTCAACCACGAGGGTTTCGCCTGGATCGACTGCCACGATGCCGACCAATCCATCCTCTCCTTCCTGCGTCGCGACTTGAACGGTGGCACCGTCATCTGTGCCTTCAACTTCACCCCCGTGCTTCGCCATGGCTACCGTCTCGGCTGTCCGCAGGCTGGCCATTGGCGCGAGCTCTTCAACAGCGACTCGGCCCATTACAGCGGCTCCAACCAAGGCAACGGCGCCGGACTTGAAAGCCAGCCGCAACCCTGGATGGGCATGCCACACTCTATTGTCATCACCTTGCCACCATTGTCTGGCATCATCCTACACATTGATTGATCCCTAACCTGTTATGACTGCCACCTCCGCCTCACATCCAAAGACCCCTGTAAAACTAACCCAAAGCCCCACCTGGCAAGCCCTCAAGAACGAGCGCACGGCCTGGAAAAAATTGCACCTGCGTGATCTGTTTGCCCGTGATAAGAAACGCAGCGCGCGTTATTCACTGGAACTGGACGATCCCGATGAGACCTTCCTGCTCGACTACTCAAAAAACCTGATCCGCCCACAAACTCTTAAACTCTTGGTCAAGCTGGCCAAGGAGGCCAAGGTCGAGGCCCTCCGCAATGCCATGTTCAGTGGCGAAAAGATCAACCTTACCGAGAACCGCGCTGTTTTACACACCGCCCTGCGCGGAGAGGCTCCAGTCAAGGTCGATGGCCACGATGTCATACCCGAGGTGCGCGCCGTGCTAGAACAGATCCGCGTCTTCGCCGATCGCGTACGCCCCGGCAAATGGAAGGGCTCCAGCGGCCAGCCCATCACCGATGGGGTTAACATCGGCCTCGGCGGCGCCGTCCTCGGTCCGGCCATGGCTTGCATCGCGCTGAAGCCTTACGGCGGCAACATCCGCGTCCATTTCGTCTCCAATGTCGATCCCAGTCAATTGGTCGATACGCTGGAAGACCTTGACCCGGCCACCACCCTATTCATCGTTGCCTCCAAGACCTTTACCACCCAGGAAACCCTGCTCAATGCCCAAGCCGCACGGACCTGGCTACTAGAGGCAGCAAAAGACGAAAAACAAATTGCCAAGCACTTCGTAGCTGTCTCCACCAACTCCGAGGCCGTTAACGCCTTAGGCATCGACACCGACAACATGTTTGTTTTCTGGGACTGTGTCTGCGGCCGTTATTCGCTCTGGTCCGCCATCGGCCTGCCCATCGCGCTTTATATCGGCATGGATGCCTTTGAGGAACTGCTCGCTGGCGGCCGCGACATGGACACCCACTTCAAAGACGCCCCGCTCGACCAGAACATGCCCGTGCTGATGGCACTGATCGGCCTCTGGTACACCAACTTTTGGGACGCACAGGCCTACGCCGTGTTGCCCTACGAGCAACGCCTAGCCCGCTTCCCCGCCTACCTGCAACAGCTCGACATGGAATCCTCCGGCAAGTCCGTTACCCGCGACGGCCGTACTGTATCCTGCGCCACCGGCCCTGTCCTGTTCGGCGAGCCCGGCACCAACGGCCAACACGCCTTCTACCAACTCATCCACCAAGGCACCAGCCTGATCCCCTGCGACTTTATCGCCGGGCGCGAATCACACAACGATCTCATTGGCCAACACGGCAGCCAACACGCCGTGCTGCTGTCCAACTTCCTTGCCCAGACCGAGGCCTTAATGCGAGGCAAGATACTGGCCGAGGCCCAAGCCGAACTCGCCGCAGAAGGCAAGACTACCGCCCAGATCAAGGCACTAGCCCCACATAAGGTCTTCCCCGGCAACCGTCCCACAAATTCCATCCTATATCGCAAACTCACCCCCCGTACCTTGGGCCGCCTGATTGCCCTCTATGAACACAAGGTATTCGTGCAAGGTGCGCTCTGGAATGTGAACAGCTACGATCAATGGGGCGTAGAACTGGGCAAGCAGCTCGCAAAAGTCATCCTTCCCGAATTACAAGGCGGCAAGCCTGGTGCCCACGACAGCTCTACCCTCGGCCTAATCCGGCGCATCCGGGATTGAAATGTACGCGGCACTCAAGCACCTGCATGTCTTCACCGTCGTCGTTTCACTCAGCCTCTTCCTGCTGCGCGGCTGGTGGCGATTCACCGCGCCGGAACGGCTCAATACGCGCTGGATCCGGATCACCCCGCACAGCAATGACACGCTTCTGCTTGCCGCCGCCATCGGGATGCTGGTGGTCGGTGAGTTTAATCCGCTCGAGAACCCTTGGCTCATCGGCAAGATCACCCTGCTGCTTGCCTACATCAGCCTCGGCAGCATTGCCCTCAAACGCAGCAGCAAAACAGCCTTCATAGCCGCTCTCGCCTGCTTCGGCTGGATCGTTTTCATAGCGGTCACAAAGCAGATTCTGCCCCTCTAAAGCGGCCAGAACGCACTAAACGGCTTGGAAAACACCTTCCCCCCGGTCATTCCCGTCTCGGCCCTCAACCGGGCAGTGCGCATCGCCATCGAGCGCAGCGTAACGCAATGCTGGGTAGCCGGAGAGATTTCCAACCTGACCCGTGCACCCTCCGGTCACTGGTATTTCACCTTAAAAGATGAGATCGCAAGCGTGCGTTGTGCGATGTTTCGTGGACGCAACCAGTTTGTTGATTTTGTCCCCGCCAACGGCCAACAGGTCGAGGTGCGTGCCCAAGCAACGCTGTACGAGCCGCGCGGTGAGTTTCAACTGGCCGTGGAGACCATGCGTCGTGCCGGAATGGGCAACCTGTTTGAGGCCTTTTTACGGCTCAAGGCCAAGCTGGAGAGTGAAGGCCTGTTCGATGTGGCCCGCAAACGCACCCTGCCCCCCTATCCGCATTCAATCGGCATCATCACCTCACCGCGTGCAGCGGCCTTACGCGATGTGATTACCACGCTCAGGCGACGCTGGCCGGCAGCGCGCGTCACCCTCTACCCTAGCCCGGTACAAGGCGAAGGTGCCGCTACGCAACTGCTCACCGCGCTGCAAACCGCCATCCATCGTGCCGAATGCGAAGTCTTGTTGCTGGTACGCGGTGGCGGCAGCATCGAAGACCTGTGGTCATTCAACGACGAAGCGCTAGCGCGCACCATTGCTGCAAGCCCCATCCCAATCGTCAGTGGTGTGGGTCACGAGACCGATTTCACCCTCGCCGATTTCGTCGCCGACCTACGCGCCCCCACGCCAACCGCCGCTGCCGAACTAGCGACACCGGACGGCCCAGGATTGGCCGAGCAACTCGCCGCCGACACGCGACGCCTGCAACACGCCCAAAAACGGCGTCTTGAACAACTGGCGCAACGAATCGATCTGGTCGGCCGCCGTCTGAGACACCCGGCTAGCCACCTCGAAATACAGAATCGACATCTCCAGCACCTCACCCAGCGGCTGGACAGCGCCATTCGAAACCGTTTCGATTTGGCATGGCATCAACTACGCCATGATGGCTTGTGCCTGCACAACCAACGCCCGAACTTGGGTTTTTCGGGAGGGCTGGCTATCCGCATCGGCGCACTGCAACAACGACTCCGCTCGGACCTCAGCCACCAGATCACCCAAGGGAAGACCGCCTGTACAAGCCTTGCCGCACAGCTACATCAGCTCAACCCAGAAGCCGTCCTTGGCCGTGGTTACAGCATCGTACGCGACGCTCAAGACCAGATTGTGACCAATGCCGAACGACTGCAGCCCGGCGACCCTCTGACCATAACCTTCGCCCGCGGCAAGGTCATCAGCTGTGTCGAAGAAGTTACGCCGACCGAACGATCAGCCTCTGGCTAATAAAATTTCGTACAGGAGCTGCACCCCTATAAATCAGGCACCATCGCCGCATGAACCGACTTTGCGGTAAATCTTAAAACTCAATATTGTCAACAATATATGGGTTACAACAGTTGTTTTTTGCATTTTGTGCTAACATTTGCCAATGTTTGTCGACAATATTGTTGAGGTTGTCTTATGGCCCATTCTGAAACTCTGGCAGATATTGCTGCCTATCGCTTAGCCCAGGCCATCATCACAGGCGATCTAGCGCAGGGTCAAAAACTAAACGAGGTCGAGTTAGCTGAACGCTATGGCATGGGACGCGGCCCCTTGCGTGAGGCCTTGCGGCGTCTGGAAGGCCAGCGGTTAGTCAGCCACATTCCAAACGCCGGCACTCGGGTTATTGTCCTTGACAACAAGATGCTCGCCGAGTTGTACGCCGTACGTGAGGCGCTAGAAGGCATGGCCTGCCGTCTGGCCGCCCACGAGATGAACGACACCGAGATTGCCCAGTTGCAGGGACTTCTGGCTCAGCATGAACAGCAAATCGAGGCACAGGGAGGGCAGGTGTACGCGCAAAGCGAGGGGGACCTAGACTTTCACTACCTAATTGTGCGGGGTAGCCGCAACGCCCTGCTGATAAATCTGCTCGGCGGCGAACAATACCCGTTATTGCGCATGTGCCGCTACCGTTCCAGCCGCAATGCCCAGCGACCGCGACCGGCGCTGGCGCAGCACCGCCACATCGTCGAGGCACTAGCGGCTCGCGATGGCGAACTCGCCGAATTCTTGATGCGCCGCCATATCCACGGCGCATGGCAAAGCATCAGCGCCATGATTAGTGCCGAAAACCAAGTCCAGGAACGCTCATGAACCCCACTCAAAGCCCCGGCCAAAAACTGCGTCAAGCCGTCGCCAATAATCACCCTTTGCAGGTCGTTGGCACGGTAACGGCCTACTGCGCCCTTCTGGCACAAAAGACCGGCCACCAAGCCATTTACCTCTCCGGCGGTGGCGTGGCCGCTTCTTCTCTGGGCATCCCCGATCTGGGCATCACCACCTTACACGATGTGTGTGAAGACACTCGTCACATCACGGCCGCCAGCAACCTGCCTCTCCTGGTAGATATCGATACCGGTTGGGGCGGCGCATTCAATATCGCCCGCGCCACACGCGAAATCGCCCAAGCCGGCGCGGCGGGTTTCCATATCGAAGATCAGGTAATGCAAAAACGCTGTGGTCACCGCCCCAACAAGGCCATCGTCACGCAAAGCGAAATGGTTGACCGCATCAAGGCGGCTGTGGATGCCCGGATTGACCCAAGTTTCGTGATCATGGCCCGCACCGACGCGCTGGCCGTAGAGGGTATGCAACGCGCTATTGAACGTGCCCAGGCCTGCGTTGAGGCGGGTGCCGACATGATCTTTCCCGAAGCGATGAATACCCTGGCGCAATACGCCGAATTCACCCGCGTTGTGGATGTGCCGGTGCTGGCCAACATCACCGAGTTTGGCGCTACACCGCTGTACACCACACAAGAATTGGCCGGCGTTGGCGTGAAGTTGGTGCTCTACCCACTTTCCGCTTTCCGCGCCATGAGCCAGGCCGCCCTCAAGGTCTATCAACACATCCTCGCCGACGGTACTCAGCAATCCGTCGTGCCCGATATGCAAACACGCGCGGACCTGTACGATTTTCTCGGCTACCACGCCTTTGAACAACAACTCGACCGCCTATTCGCTGAAGGAGGCCAGCAATGAACAATGCCACCACACCAAAAACCAAAAAATCGGTTGCCCTCTCCGGTACTGTGGCCGGCAACACCGCTGTCTGTACGGTGGGCCACACCGGCAACGACCTGCATTACCGCGGCTATAACATCCTCGATTTCGCCGAACAAGCCGAGTTCGAAGAGATTGCCCACCTGCTCATCCATGAGCACCTGCCCAACCGCACCGAACTGGCCGCCTACAAAAGCAAGCTGAAAAAATTGCGTGGCCTGCCTTCCCCAGTCAAACAGGCGCTGGAAGCGATCCCCGCCAACGCACATCCGATGGACGTAATGCGCACCGGCTGTTCAATGTTGGGCACCTGCGAACCAGAAGGCCCAATCAGCGACTACGCCGCTACCCAGGACAAGATCGACCGCCTGCTGGCCAGTTTCGGCTCGATGCTGATGTATTGGTATCACTTCAGCACCTCCGGCAAGCGCATTGAGGTAGAAACTGACGACGATTCGACCGCCAGCCACATCCTGCATCTATTGCACGGCAAAACGCCCAAGGCCTCCTGGGTACGCGCCATGCACACCTCGTTGACCCTCTACGCCGAGCACGAATTCACCGCCTCCACCTTCACCGCCCGCGTCGTAGCCGGCACGAATTCCGATCTCCACTCGTGCATCACGGCCGCCATCGGTGCCCTGCGGGGCCCCAAGCACGGTGGGGCCAACGAAGAGGCCTTCCGTATCCAGGACCGTTATGTTGATGCCGATGCCGCCGAGGCTGACATCCGCCAGCGCGTAGCCAAAAAAGAAATCATCACCGGCTTCGGACATCCGGTGTACACCCTAGCCGACCCACGCAACGAAGTCATCAAGCGCGTGGCGCAAAGGCTTTCCGAAGAAAACGGCGACCATCGCCTGTTCAATATCGCCGCGCGTCTGGAGGTCGTGATGTGGGAACTAAAACGAATGTTCCCCAACCTTGATTGGTTTTCGGCAGTCTCCTATCACCAGATGGGCGTACCCACCGCCATGTTCACCCCGATGTTCGTCATTGCCCGCACCACGGGTTGGGGGGCACATGTGATCGAACAACGCCAAGACGGCAAAATCATCCGCCCCAGCGCACACTACATCGGCCCGGAAAACCGAGCCTGGCCCTCCCTTGAAAAACGCTGATCCCGAAAGAATCCCATGAGCGCCAATGTAGACCTGAACAACCGCCCGGCCCCCGATCAAGTGCTGGTCGATATCGCCCGTTATGTGTGCAATCCCATCATCACTTCACAGGAGGCCTACGACACCGCGCGCAATTGCCTGATCGACACCCTCGGCTGCGGCATTCTGGCCCTGCGTTTTCCCGAATGCACCAAGCATCTTGGCCCCCTCGTGCCAGGTACCACAGTGCGGCACGGCGCTCGCGTACCAGGCACCGCGCACGAACTTGATCCGGTCAAGGCGGCCTGGGATATTGGCACCATGGTGCGCTGGCTGGATTACAACGACACTTGGCTGGCTGCCGAATGGGGCCACCCCTCAGACAACCTCGGCGGGATCCTGGCCGTAGCCGATTACCTGTCGCGTTGTCGGGTTGCCGAGGGTGAAGCGCCATTGACAATGCACGCCGTACTGACCGCAATGATCCAAGCGCACGAGGTGCAAGGTGTACTGGCACTGGAAAACAGCTTCAATCGCGTCGGCCTCGACCATGTAATCCTGGTCAAGATAGCCTCTGTCGCCGTGGTTACCCGTCTGCTCGGAGGCTCGGAGGCACAAGTGATCGACGCCTTGTCGCAGGCCTTTGTCGATGGGCAAGCCCTGCGCACCTACCGCCACGCGCCCAACACCGGTTCACGCAAGTCTTGGGCGGCGGGTGACGCCACCTCGCGCGCAGTGCGCCTAGCGATGATAACGATGGCCGGCGAAATGGGCATCCCTAGCGTACTGACCGCCCCGCAATGGGGCTTTTACGATGTGCTGTTTGCCAAGAACAACAAGGATCAGCAGATCAAGCCCGCCGAGCAGCGCGCCTTCAAGATCGCCCAGCCTTATAGCAGTTATGTAATGGAACAGATCCTGTTCAAGCTTGCGTTCCCGGCCGAGTTCCACTCGCAAACCGCCTGCGAAGCCGCCGTACGTTTGCATCCGCAGGTGAAAGACCGGCTCGATGACATCGAGCGCATCGTCGTCACCACCCACGAATCGGCCATCCGCATCATTTCCAAGGTTGGGCCGCTGGCCAATGCTGCCGATCGTGACCACTGTCTGCAATACATCATCGCCGTGCCACTCATCACCGGCAACCTGATCGCCGAGAATTATGAGGATGGTTTCCACACCGCCAATCCCTTGATCAATGTGCTGCGCGACAAGATGGAGATCATTGAGGATCCACGCTATACCCGCGAATATCTAGAGGCTGACAAACGCTCGATCGCCAACGCAATACAGGTATTCTTCAAAGATGGCAGCGCCACCGAGCGGATCGCCGTCGAATACCCGATCGGCCATCGCCGCCGTCGCGCCGAAGGCATCCCGGTGCTGGAGAAAAAGTTCCTCGACAACTTGCATACCCGCTTCCCAGAATCCCGCTGCCAATCCATCATGGCGCTGTGCCTGGACCAGGCCCGGCTCGAAGCCACACCGGTACACCGTTTCATGGACCTATTCTGCATCAATTAGATTGCCACGAGATCAAGGCATCACGCGATATATAGAGGAGACGACGATGGGCTACCAGACCGAATTTAACCGTTCGATGCACGATCCCGAGGGCTTCTGGCGAGAACAGGCCGAAGCCCTGCCGTGGTACCGATTTCCGCAACAGATTCTGACTCAAGGGCCGGATGGCATCGGCTACTGGTTTGCCGATGGCGAGATGAACACCGCCTACATGGCGCTCGACCACCATGTCGAGAATGGGCGTGGCACTCAGACGGCACTGATCTACGACTCGCCAGTAACCGGCACAAAGGCACGCTACACCTACGCCGAGCTAACCGATGCAGTGGCACGAACGGCCGGCATGCTGGCCGACCTCGGTATTGTCAAGGGCGATCGCGTCATCATCTACATGCCTATGATCCCGGAGGCCGTTATCGCCATGCTCGCCGTAGCGCGTCTGGGCGCGATCCATTCAGTGGTATTCGGAGGTTTTGCCGCGCCCGAGTTAGCGCTGCGCATCGACGACGCGACCCCCAAGGTCATCCTGTCCGCTTCCTGCGGCATCGAGGTTGCCCGCCGCATTGAATACAAACCACTCCTCGACCGCGCCCTGGAAATGGCCAAACACGCGCCGCAATGCTGCGTCATCTTTCAACGCCCGGCACTGCCTGCCACCCTCATCCCCGGCCGCGACCATGACTGGGCCACCCTGCTGGAAGCCTCCCGGCCAATCGGTTGCACGCCCGTCAAGGGTGCCGATCCTCTCTACATCCTCTATACCTCCGGTACCACCGGAAAGCCAAAAGGTGTGGTACGCGAAAACGGCGGCCACGCCGTAGCACTCAAATACAGCATGAAGGCTATCTACGACACGGATCCCGGCGATGTGTTTTTCGCTTGCTCCGATGTCGGTTGGGTGGTCGGCCACTCATACATCGTCTATGGCCCGCTGTTGCAGGGCTGCACCACTATCATCTATGAAGGCAAGCCAGTAATGACGCCGAATGCCGGGGCGTTGTGGCGGGTCTGTGCGGAATACGGTGTGAAGGCGCTGTTCACAGCCCCCACCGCATTTCGCGCCATCAAAAAAGAAGATCCTGAAGGTGTCCTAATGCACACCTACGACCTCTCCCGCTTGCAAACCATCTTCTCGGCCGGTGAGCGCCTCGATCCGCCGACCCAAACCTGGCTAGGTGAGATGAGCGGCAAGCCGATAGTTGATCACTGGTGGCAAACCGAGACCGGTTGGAGCATCACCGCCAACCCGCGCGGCATCGAACCGATGCCAATCAAACCGGGGGCATCCACCGTGCCGACGCCCGGTTTTGATGTGCAGATCCTCAACGAAAACGGCCAGCCGCTGCCGCCTGGAACACAGGGTTATATCGCCATCAAGCTGCCATTACCGCCAGCCTGCCTGAACCGCATCTGGGGCGACAGCCAGCGCTTTGCGCAAAGTTACCTGCGCTTCCTGCCCGGCTATTACACTAGCGGTGACGGCGGTTATATCGATGCCGACGGCTATGTGTTTGTGATGGGCCGGGTCGACGATGTGATCAATGTCGCCGGCCATCGTCTATCTACCGGCGAGATGGAAGAGGTCATCGCCACCCATCCGTCCATCGCTGAATGCGCCGTCATTGCCCGCGACGACGAACTCAAAGGCCAGATACCGATGGGACTTGTCGTACTCAAAAGTGGCGTCACCTTAAGCGAGGACGAGGTACAACAGCAGCTCGTCGCACTGATCCGCGTCCAAATCGGTGCCATCACCTGTTACAAGGACACTCTGGTAGTCACCCGTCTGCCCAAGACCCGCTCCGGCAAGACCCTGCGCAACACACTAAGTCGACTCATCAATGG
>SXGU01444134.1_pt1 | contig 10696 bp, 11 predicted proteins | sample 3174531 | NCBI WGS metagenome assembly SXGU01 (sample SAMN11356863, study PRJNA531348) | freshwater metagenome | isolation source: freshwater sample F1-140 | place: China: Fuxian Lake, Yuxi | collected 2017-12-25 | reverse complement strand
GGGTAGACTCAATTGATTCTAATATTTGATTGATTTTAATAAAAAAATGCCTACCCCAACATTCAAGAGGAGCTTCGCTATCGCTCGCCCGCTTAACTTTACGTTGAATGGCAGCTAATTGAATACCTGCCGACATTGAGCGCAAAGTTTCGAATGTCAACTAGGGGTCGACACCAGCAGTAACCAATCATTTATCAAAATAAGCGGCGAAATCCATCGATTGATGCGGTATCCCGATAATATCGATTCCCAAGGGATTGAATACATAAAAAATCAAATGGGAACCTTGAGGAAAACAGTAATGACCTTCGGCAATATCCGAACAATGTTTGCCCTTCATTCCAACCTCATTTTGCAAATAACCTTTAGCTGGTTAAATGAGTGGCAATACCGTCAAGCAGGCGCTGCATATCATGGTGAAAATCAGGATCGGGGCGGATGGGCATGCCGTTGCGAAACTGTAGGGCTTGCATCGATTCGGGTAATATTTCAGCCGTTGGGATTTTGGCACCATCAATCAGCAAAGGAATCACCGGGATGTTTCGGTTTAATGCTGTCTCAACTTCGATTCTGACCCAATCGGTTTCATCCAGTAGTCGATTAATCCCATCCTTATTGACCGCCCAGTGATCGCCAATCACAGCCAGTAAAATCGTGCATAGCCCGACCGAGTTGCGGATATGTTCACGAAAATCGATGCCTAAAGGTATGGAGTCTACATCCTTGTAAATAGAAGCGTTTTGTAATTTGTTGATTAAATTGTCATAAATGCGGCCGCTGACATAGTTACTGTCTTCATGACGATAGGATATGAAGATTTTCAGGTTTTTGTTTTCGGCGGCAAGCGGATGCGATTTTTCAGATCTAACTGTTTTTGCTGGCGCAACACTGGCAGTCAAGCGCTCAAGTTGCGCAAAAAATTCGTCGATATTATTTTGGTTTTTACCCCAGTCCATTAATGTCGATGGCATGGAGCAACGGCTGTCGATATTGATCTGACAACCAATTTCCAAGGTTTTGATATCGACCTGAATGATTTCGCCAAATGATCGCAAACTGATACCGGTTTTGGCGGAAATACTGAATGGATTTTGCTCGAAAATTTCGGCACCCATATTTTTTAAGGCAACGTAGACCAGAGGTTGTATTTGGGTTGCCGAAAGCTGAAAAGTCTTACTTGATTGTTTGTTGGCAGCCATATGGAGTCCAGTAGATTTTTGTATCTATCCAGTGTAGGTTGGGTTAGGCGATAGCCGTAATCCAACACCTCGGCATATCAGATGCTGTAGGCTTAGATTGTTGGGTTAAGCTCTATCGAGCTAACCCAACCGATATCGCTAGTCGTTTTCACTGAATAGTTACCAGGTTTTTAAGTTATTCGGATTGTTCGCTAAATAAAGGTGGATTAAACCTAAATCCAAAATGTTGCGGATCTTCGCCAATAACAGCCGCTGAAAAAATATAAAACACATAATCTCGAGTTTCTTTGGGTAGTTCATATTGTTGAATAAACTTCCAGAAGTTTTTATCGCGCGGATTGTCCGGCATATTTCTAATCATATTCTTGACCCGATTATCGCCGTAATTATAACTGGCCATGACTAATAATCCGGAGGCCTGTGCTTCAGTACTGTAGATACGTCTTAAATATTTAATACCGGCTTGGGTGGCTTGTTTAAAATCAAAGCGTCCGTCTTGTTCATCATATTCACGCACATCAGCTAAAGGCCCTGTAACGATGCCATAATCCTGTGCTGTTGATGCCAATAATTGCCAGGCACCTTTGGCAATGCCATATTTGGTTTCCGGGCCGATAGCCTGATTGTTGTAATTACTTTCCTGTAGCGGCAAATAAATAAAATACAGGGGCATGCCGTGTTTTTTGAGATTCTCGATGACAATGGATAAATAGTTGTTTCTTTCCATGGTTTCAATAGCCGTTTGGATTCTGGCAGAACCTTGCCAATATTGAATATATTTATGAACTTCGGCTATAAACTCGCTAGGTAATTCCAGTTCACTTTCGCCTAATTCGCGAGCCACTTTGGCAATGAGTTCCTCTTCATATCGGCTGGCGCTGGGGAATCTGAGACGTAAAGAATTGGCATGTTCGACATATTGCCGATACTTGGCTTTCATATTCCCCAAACGCTCTCTATCCAAAAGCATACGCTGCCTTTCTGCTGCAATTTTTTCCTGTTGTAGTTTCAGCTGTTCCTGTTGGACTTTTATTTTCTCGTTGGTAATGGTCTGCAGGGTTTTGTCGAGTGCTTCCGCACTTTCTTCCAGCCTGATATCGGCCTGGGACAAACTGACTTCCAGGGTTTTAATGTCATAAAACATATCCAGTGCCAGTTTGCGGGTATTACTCAAGGCAATTTGTTGATAGGTTACCAAACCGACTGAAACCAGAAACAAACCACCCAAGACCCATATGATTTTTTTATAGCCTTTTTTGCGGATGACCCGATCTTCATGGATCAACTTGCGCACCATCAGTGTATAGTCACCCATGTCTTCCGCTGATTCCTCAGCCAGCAAGCGCGCTTTTAACCGCTCCTGAGACCAAGGTGCCTGTGAAGTGTTTGTAAATGACGAAACCTGGCTATTTTCGTTGCTCGATGACTCAATTCGATTGATTTCAGTAGCATCTTCGACCCCTTTTGCACTTTGAATTTTTAAGCGTATACCCGACAAACCGATGCCTATCAAACACGGCAACTGTAATTTTTCTTTATGCTGGATTAATCGGCCATCTATATATATGCCATTGGCACTTTGCAGGTTGTAAACCCACCAGGCGCTATTTTCCCATTTAACTTCGAGGTGGTGCCGACTGACAATATCGCTATTGACCACGATGGCATTATCCGCCGCCCGACCCACGGTAAAAGATCCTGAAAACGCATGCGATGCGAGTTCTTCACCTTGTATGCCCAATAAACGGACGTACAACATGCCTGGTTTAAATAGCAGGGTGCGATCGTCATCAATATTTACGTTACCGGAAATGGTCGGTTTAATAACGGTTTTATCGTCATTCATAGCGCTCAAAATTCCTGATTTAAGGATGGCCTCACTGTATTAGCATAGGTGTAGCGCTATTACAAAATTTTCCGGCGATTTTCGAAAGCGAAGCATAGATGAAAAGTTTGTAGGCTTTCGCTTCCTGGTAGAATCGGCCAGGGATTGAACTAGGGTATAAATAAAGCAAAATCAACTTTTCAAGCCATTTTACTCAGGAGTAAAAATGAAAGTATCAAGACACCATCACCCGAAAAGTCTAGCCTGGCTTTTTATTTGCGGATTGCTTTCCGTTCATCATCCGGTTTTGGCCGAATCAGCTGAGACTAGTGGACACGACGCTCATCATGCGCAACAAACCAAAGATTGGCCCGGCATTTACATGGGTTTTTTGCCCTGTGCGGATTGTGTAGGCGTTAAAACCACCCTGGCCCTAAATAAAAACAATAGCTATATCCTGATTACGGTCAACACCGGGAAATCGGACAGAGAGTTTGTGGAAAAAGGCAAATTCACCGCAGGCGATAAACCCGATACTTTGATATTGACGCCCAAAAATAGTGATAAAACCCGTCAATATTTGGTCGGAAAAGATAGCTTGACGCAATTGGATGAACACGGAAATCGCATAGCTGGCAAGCAGGCTGAACGTTATGTGCTGCATCGAAAAGATCCGTCGGAATCAGAACCTGCTTCGCATTCCGGGCACTAAAACGCTGTGACATATCGCTGGACTTTGCAGAGGAGAACGGGGTATGAAATCTTGGGCTTTTGATCGGTCCGGATATGTAAGATCGGCTTAAAAAAGCCGGCGTCCGTGAGGACTCCGGCTGAACCAAATATATTACTTGCCTGAGTTTCTGCGGCGTCCAAACCAGCCTAATCCAGCCAGTGCCGATAGAAATAATGGCATGGCGGCAGGGACAGGCACTGGGGCTGTACCAATATCCACGGAAGTCATCATTCTGCTTTGCAAGCTACCGTGCATGGTGGCAAAGTCGCAAGTTACACAAGCCTTATTGTAGATATTGATGCCTTCGTCTGTTGTATCGGCAATGTCCTCAGGGCCGGTGTAGTCATAAACCCAAAACATGGCGCGGCCACCAAAACTGGAAGCCGCCAGGTCGCCTGCTTCGGTTAAAGCATCACCCGGATCCAGTAATTGCGCCTCTGCCATCGGCAAATTTGAAAATAAAGGATTGTTTGCCATCAGTTCATCCAGTGTTACGGCGCTAACATCTTCTGCGCTAACGCCTTGTACCCAGATTGGCCGATTGGTGGTGTTTTTCACAATTGCGGTCAACGTCGAACCATTCAGGGTCCAGTCCGGGGTAATCACAACAGCTTGAGGAACGGGTTCAGGGACTATTACTGGTGGTGAAGGTGGGGCAATTTGGCCAGCTGCCAAGGTATTGGTGCCAGCAATATACAATTGATTATCGGTGGAGTTGCGATCCAGCCAATTATAAACAATATTGCCGGTTGGCCATTTGGTGACATGTACTCCGAAATGAGTGATCCCGCCATCCGCGACCGAGGATGTATAGGCAGCCGGATTATTGCCGTCGTAAACCACGCCCAATCCGGTACTCGTATTGTATCCATTGCCACATTGGAATGCTGAGCCGCAATAAGTAGGATAACCGCTCATCAAATCGCCGGTCGTCAGCCCTGGCAAATCGACCTGGAAACCTTCCATCGCCGAGCCGGTTCGGTTATAAACGTCGAAATTACCCAGATAGCCGATGATTTGAACACTGGCATTTGCAGCACCTATAGACCCTGCTATCAAAACGGTTGCGCTAATGGCTTTTAAGCGAAATTTTGCTTGGTTGCTGATTTTCATCATTCATTTTCCATGGTTTGGTTAAAGAGGCACGGTTAAGGTGTAAAAGGTTTATCGGGCTATAAAACTTCAGTTTATGCGTATGTATTTCGGTTATCTGACGGTGTAAGTAACCGAAACACTTTTGCTGTTTCCTGCCTTGTCCAAGGCGCCGCCACAAGTGGCGGTGTAAAGACCGGTACCGCGTTTATTGCCGCCGGAAATCGTCAAACTGGCATTGGTCTCTACGCCGGACAGGCTGTCGCTCGTGCTGCAGGTGATTTTGGGCAATTTGTCGCGCTTATACGTCGCACCATTGCTTACCCCGTTAACTTTGACTTGCGGAGCGGTTAAGTCGATTTTTAGACTTAGCAGTTGCAAGTCTTCCAAATTATTGGCGTTATCGTTGCTGGCAGCATAAAAGCTATGTAAACCTTCAGCATTCACTGATATGCCGTTGCAGACTGTGGCGGTTAAATCGTTAAAACCCAGTGGGGGAGTGATAGGGTTTAATGCACAACGAGTTTCTTTGAGTCCTGAACCACCGATTTCGTCCTGGGCACTAAGATGTAAAGTAACGGCGACATTATTCCAACCGTTGGCATTCGTTGCAGGTGTTTGGGTGATGGTTGTAATGGGTGCGGTGGTGTCGGCAGATTGACCATAGAAAATATAGCCAGCCCCCGAATTGGTTAATGTGGTCGTGCCATCGAAGCGGCTAGCCAATCTTGCGCCTATCAACAAGTCGTCGGCACCATCGCCGTTGACATCACCTCCCTTTGCAATTGACCAGCCGGATTGATCGCCAGCAGTCACACCCAATATTTGAAAGCCATTGACGCCATCCAGGTAAGTGGGGGGATTGCTTGGGAGAGTGGCAGGCGCTCCTGCCAAAATGAAATTCGAGGTAAATACGTTGGATTTTCCAAGAATTAAATAAGTAGTGCCTGACGCACGACCGTTAAAACTGCTGTAGGGTGCGCCTATGGCGAAATCGGCTATACCATCGCCACTAATGTCGCCAGCCCCTGCAACAGCCCAGCCGGATCGTCCTGCTGTGTTCATACCATTCACCTGAAAACCATTACTGCCGTTAACCAAGCTGTTGATATTCATGGGTGAAGTGGTAAACGCGGTTTTTGAGCCGAACACCACATAGGTTTTTCCCACTTGATTGCTGCCGACAGTGGACGTCATCGGTGCGCCAATTGCGATATCATCTAAGCCATCGTGGTTGATATCGCCGATACCGGCCACAGCACCACCAAAAAAACTGTTGGCGATTCCGTCAGTGAATGCCACACCCTGAGTACTATTGAGGCTGTTGAGGTCGACAGTGGCCGGGGAATTGCTATTTTGGGGATTTTGTCCAAACAACATATAAACAGAAGCAATCCCGCTGCTCCATGAGCCGATCAGCATATCGGCCAAACCATCGCCATTGACATCGCCCGCGCCATTCACCACAAAGCCGGATTGATTAATAGCTGCACCGGTAATTCTAAAACCGTTGTTGCCATTCAAATCGGTGCTGACATCGATTCGGGCTGGATAAGCACTTTGACTACCGAAAATGACATAGCCAACGCCCATGTTCGCAGCGCCGTTAGCGAAAATAAGATCATTGAGCTTATCACCATTGATGTCACCGGCATTGGCTACCGAACTACCCAGATCACTCAAGGCCATGCCATCGATGCGAAACCCGGCACTGTTATCCAGTCCGTCAATGTTGGTCAGCGAAAAGTTGCCTGGATAGCCGCCATTTTTGCCGAAAAGAATATAAACAGAGCTTTCACCGGGTGAGCCTATAGCCAAATCGGCCAGATTATCGCCATTCAGATCCCCAGCACTGGCGATTGAAGTACCTGTTTGGGCATTGGCGGTTGATCCATCGATACGGAAACCTTCGTTATTCTGATCCAATGTGGCAAGGTTGATGGGGAAACTCAACCCGCCCGGTTTGCCGTAAAGCACATAAACAGAGCCGGGTAGCGTGGCGGCGTTGGGCGCGCCGATAGCGAAATCGTTTTGTCCATCGCCATTGAAATCGCCAATCTGGCTAACCGAATAGCCTAAAAAATCGCCATTCAATACCCCATCGATTCGACTGCCGTTGCTGCCGTCGAGACTGTATAGATAGCTACTGATCGGATAGGCAGCCAGGGTTTGACCAGACAACAAACCAAGGAAAATCAGGGAGATTTTTTTGTCAAATCCATACCGTGATTTGGAAGTTGCTTTCAGCATAAACTTACCTCTTAGACCGATTGAGAATGTCGGCACAGCCGCCGTATGCACTCGATTACAACAGGCTGAGATAAATTTAAGCTGAAAACTTGATTAAGATCGCATTAATTTGTTTTTTAGTTGGCAAATTAGGGTTGATTTTTTTTGCCGGTAATCATGGCTTTAATGAGTTTTTCCTTATGCAGATATCCGCTCATCACCACACCCAGAATATGCAGCGCTATCAGTACCAACATGAAATTGCTGGATGCCTCGTGGATTTCTTCCCAAAATTCTTCTTCAGCTTCATCCTTGCTCTCGTCTCCCTCATCTTCCTCTTCTTCTGCCTGTGCTGTGGCAATAGGGTTTAAAGACGGGCTATGAGCAAATGGTCCTTTACCTTCCTCTATCGCATAAACCTTCAATCCGCTTAGTGTGACGAGCAGCAAAGTCGATAACAAGGCTATCACCATCCAGCCGCCGATGGGATTGTGTCCCAGATAATGTGGTGCATTGCCTGCACGTAAGCTTTTGACATAGGTTAAAACGGTGGCTGGTGAATGCACGAAGTCTTTGAATCGCGCATGTTTGCTGCCCAAAAATCCCCATAAAAACCGAAAAATGATCAGGCCAAGTACGCAATAGCCTGAGTAGATATGCCAGGCATTTTCTTCTTCGCTGGTCAAATAAGCGATGGTAAACGCGATGACCAAAGACCAATGAAACAGCCGAACCAAAATATCCCAGACCTGAACAGTAGTTTGATGATTCATTAGAAACTCCTCGGTAATGATGGTAGTAAGACAAGTGGCAATTCTATGCATGAAATATGAAAGCAAGCTGAATATCAACCAAGGTTGCTATAATTTTTGCATTGCCACACATCCGCCAATCTTGGCTCAAGGGAAAGAAAATGCGACTTTTACTCGTGGAAGATGACCCCAACTTATCCCGCTCCTTGAAATCGGAAATGGAACTAGCCGGGTTTGCCGTTGATGTGGCGTTTGACGGGGAGCGCGGCGAGTATTTAGGCATGACAGAAAGTTATGACCTGGTGATTCTTGATTTGGGGTTACCAAAACTGTCTGGATTGGAGGTGTTAAAAAAATGGCGACAAGCCGGTAACAACCTGCCGGTCATTGTTCTGACCGCCAGAGACGCCTGGCATGAAAAAGTGGATGGTTTCACGGCGGGTGCTGATGATTATCTGGGCAAGCCATTCCATATCGAAGAATTACGAGCACGCGTACAAGCGCTGTTAAAACGAGTGAACAATGTGACTTTGCCGCAGTTGCTTAACTCCGGCGTGGTGCTGGATGAAGAAAACAAAACCGTGTCGGTTGAAGGTGGTGGAGCTGTTGAGCTGACGGCCATGGAATTTCGCCTGCTTCAGCATTTTATGCTACATCCCGGCCAGCTTTTGACTAAAAGCCATTTGCTTGAGCGCGTTTACCAACTCGATAGTGACCCGGATAGTAATGTCATTGAGGTTTATATCAATCGCTTGCGCCGTAAATTGGGCAAGGACTTGATCACCACTCGCCGAGGTCATGGTTACATGTTTGGTGAAAACACCTGATGTCGTTACGGCGGCGGCTGAATCGTGGTTTAGCCATCATCCTGTGCTTGATCTTTGCCGGACACTGGCTGGCAGCCGATTGGGTGATTCGGGCGGTCGCTGAAAAGCAGATGTTGACCCGATTGACTCATGATGGCGACTCCTTACTGGATACACTCACCGTGGATGATGCCGGACAACTAAGCTTCGATAGTTCTCATGCCGGTTCTGTGTATGGGCAAGCATTTTCCGGGCATTATTTCGTCATTCATATCGACGACAACGCGCATTATTCTCTTTCATTGCAAGGACAAACTCTGCCGTTTGAGCCAGTGCAAAAAAATGTCCATCGGGAATATCATGTTGAAAACGGGCCACAACAACAGCCCCTATTGGTATTAAGTCGCGGTTTTGAGAAGGCGGGACACCAGGTCAGTATCAGCATTGCCGAAGATTTGACCGATATTGGTCAGGACATTTTCGGTATTCGTCTGGCTTATTTTGCCTTGAGTTTATTGGTGCTGGTCATCGCCATCAAACTGCAGACTACTGATGTCAGAAGGGCTTTAAAGCCTATCAAAGTGGTTCGCGAGGAACTGGCAGAGATTGCCAACGGCAAGCAGCAACAAATCATGACGCCAGTGCCTGCAGAGATTCGTCCTTTAGTCAAGGAAGTCAATCGCCTGTTGATATTGGTTGAGCGGCGATTAACGCAGTCACGCACGGCCATTGGTAATCTGGCTCATGCGCTGAAAACACCTCTAGCCATGTTGTTTCGTCTGGCAGAAGACCCGATGTTGCAGGAACATCAGGATTTTCGGCAACAATTTCAGCAACAAAACCAGGCGATTTTGCAGCGGATTGAGCGAGAGCTAAAACGTGCCCGGATATCCGGCAATTTCCAAACCGGCTCTGTGTTTAATTCTCGGCAGGAAATCACTTCGTTAGTCAAGCTGTTGAAAAACATTTATTGCGATAAAGATTTGGCAGTTGAAGTCATTGTTCCAGATCAAGTCATTCATTGCGACCGTGAAGACGTCTTGGAACTCATAGGCAATTTACTCGATAACGCCTTTAAATGGGCCAGACACCGAATCAAAATTGAAGTCGACTGTCGAAATGGCGCAACCCTATCGGTTTCGGACGACGGGCCAGGATGCAGCGAAACCGAGATGAAGCAATTGTGTCAGCGTGGTTTACGCCTGGATGAAGCGGTGCAAGGACATGGCTTAGGTTTGGCGATTGTGCGTGATATTATTGAATTCTATGGCGGTCGTTTGTCCATCGAACGCTCGCAGGAATTGGGCGGTTTATGCGTTACTGTTCAATTACCGAATTGAAGTCATCCAACTATTACATGAACGACATTAGCCAAAATTCCAAAAACGACATTATTTGTGGTTGCAGCGGCACCACGAGTGCGCAAATTCAAGCTCTGCTGAATCAAGGTGTGCTGGATTTGGACAGAATTTCCCGTATCACCGGCGCCTTATCCGGCTGTGGTGGTTGTGAATTTGATCTGCAGGTCTTACTGCGTAACCACCGTAGTCAAACGAATTTGGAAGACTGACATGGCTTGTTGCGACGATCCTACCGAACCCAAAAAAATGGATCGCCGCGAGCTGATCCGGCTGCAAGAACTGTACGGCGAACTGGTTCGGGATTTGTTGACCGAAGACCCCGAAAAAGTCACACTCAAGCTGTTAAATAACACCAGTACTTATCTGACCGAACTTGCTGCTTTGCGGGCTCATTATGATTCGGTAAGACTGAAGGCCATTGCGCAACTGCAGCAATCCAGCCTCCCCGTCTTGCAGCGGATTTTGCAAATCGAGCCTGATTCAGAAATAGCTCAGGCGGCAAAAAGGCGCTTGGAACAACTTTTCGGTTGAATCTGGGTGATAAACCAACAATCGGCACATTAATAAGAATCTATCTCGCATGATCATAATCGGGAGGCTTTCTAGCAACTATCACCTTGCACGGTATAATTCCCTAACATCTTATGTTTTAGTTTTGAAAAGGAATCCAGTTTGTGAAATCAAAAACCGCTCTTTTGT
>SXGU01130306.1_pt1 | contig 10696 bp, 10 predicted proteins | sample 3174531 | NCBI WGS metagenome assembly SXGU01 (sample SAMN11356863, study PRJNA531348) | freshwater metagenome | isolation source: freshwater sample F1-140 | place: China: Fuxian Lake, Yuxi | collected 2017-12-25 | reverse complement strand
CTTGGTCGGTGACGGCTAGGTAGGCGACTTGCCTAGGTTCATTGCCAATAACATGCTGTGCGCACTCCATCAAACTTTTGCCCAAACTGCCGTGGGCGATGATTAAAATGCCTATCATGGTCTTTCCTAAATGACTGCGTATGGATTAATAATACGGGCTGGATTTCAGCCTACTGTTTTAGTTCTCGGTGCCTGGTCAACACTTTATGTTGCGTCATAAAGTGCTGACTTAAGGCCTCAACAAAATACACCGAACGGTGCTGGCCACCGGTGCAACCTATGGCCACGGTGAGGTAGCTACGGTTGTCGGCAATAAAGCAGGGCAGCCATTTTTCTATATAGTGTTGGATGTCATGCAACATGTCTTGCACGTTGTTTTGACTCTGTAGAAAAGCTTGCACGGCCGCATCGCGACCGGTTAAATCACGCAATTTGGCATCGTAATGCGGATTCGGCAGGCAGCGTATATCAAACACAAAATCCGCATCGAGTGGCACACCATGTTTAAAGCCAAACGAGGTGAACAATACGGTGAGGCCGGTGTGCTCTAAGGCTACGGCGTCTTTAACCCAAGACCGAAGTTTGTTGGCGCTGATGTGGCTGGTGTCGATGACATGGCCTAAATTGCCTAAGTTGCTGAGCAGTTCACGTTCAAACGCAATGCTTTCAGCCAAAGTGGTGGTGTCTCGGCTTAAGGGGTGTTTGCGCCGTGTTTCGCTAAAGCGTTTAACCAAGGTTTCAACATTGGATTCCAAGAACAGCACTTGGGTTTTCACATTTTGCAATTTTAATTGTTCAATGTGGCTGGGCAAGGTCTCAATGGCCGCGCTACGGCTATCGATGCTGATGGCGACCCGATCAAAATTGGGCCTATTGACACTGCCGGGGCGTTTGTTTTCCGCACGCAAGTGCTCGGCAATTTGCGGCAACATGGTGGCGGGTAAATTATCGATGCAATAGTAACCGCTGTCTTCCAGCGCGTGTAAGGCTATGCTTTTACCCGATCCAGACAGGCCGGTAATGATGATGAGTTGTTTCATGACAGCCGATAGTTAAGTGGGTATGCTTTTCTTCATCTCGCGCTGTTGGCGCTGCATTAATTGTTTGGTGGCGTTGATGCCACGCAATAATAGCACATGGTTGCGTATAGCCACTTCCACCAGTACCGCGATGTTGCGGCCGGCGGCAATGGGAATTTTTATTTTGGCTATTTTAACGCCCAACACTTCTTCGTGTTGCGCCGAAGTGTTGAGTCTATCGAGCGCGGGCAGGGTTTGTTTGTCGGCCATTTCCAGCTGTATGATGACGTCCAAGGGTTTGGTCGGCTTGACGGCATTGTCACCAAACAGAGCGCGTATGTTTAATACGCCTAAACCGCGCACTTCTAAAAAATCTTGCAGCAAGCTGGGGCAGCGACCTTCAACCCGCTCGGGTGAAATTCGATAAAAATCCACCACATCATCGGCGATGATGCGGTGACCACGTGAAATAAGCTCTAAGGCCAGCTCGCTTTTGCCTATCGCCGCTTCCCCTTTAATCAAGGCGCCAAAACCTTGTACTTCCATAAAAACGCCATGCAAACTGATGGATTCGGCCACGGCATGGGCTAGAAAATGGTTGAGTATGTCCATCAGCACGGGGCTGGCTAAGGTGGAGGTAAAGAGCGGGGTGTTGTGGCTATTGGCGGCATCCAATAAAGAATTCGGTACCGTTTCGCCGTTGGCCACGATGACCACCGCCAAATCGGTGGAGAATAAATTTTTGATGGCGCCATCGGCTGCACTGGCGGTTAGGCTGCGTAAATAATCCATCTCCGCGCAACCCAATACTTGTACGCGATTGGGATGGACAAAATTTAAGTGGCCTATCAGCGCCAAAGACGGTTTGGCGACGGTTTCACTGCTAAGGGTGTTAGACCCGCCGTTAAGCCCTGCGACCCAATGCATTTTTAGCTTACGGCGGGTTTGTTTGTATAGCTCAGCTACGTTTATTTGAGCCATGGGATAGTAAAAATTTACGTTGAATAGCGTTTAAGTGAACGTCAATTAAAAGAAAGATTAATTCAAATTTTCTGCATCTAGGCTTTGGTGTTTTACCGCACCATGTGATTTGTGATGGTCAGCATGTTTTTCTTTGTGTTTGACTACTTGGCGATCGAGTTTGTCGGTCAACATGTCTATGGCGCTGTACATATTGTCATCTTCGCAGGCCGCATGTAAGTCATTGCCAGGTACGTGCAGGGTCGCTTCTACTTTTTGGGCAAGCTTTTCTACACTCATGGTTACTTTGACATCGATCACATGATCAAAGTGGTTGCTAATTCTGGATAATTTGCTGGTGACATACTCACGCAATGCAGGGGTTACTTCTAAATGCAGACCGGTTAATTGTAAATTCATGACTTGCTCCTTATTAAAATATTCCGCAAGTGTGACTGTTAGAAACCGGCAATCGCTGAATTTCTAGCCAGTTAAAAACTTACCGAACAGTTTTAGTTTACACCGTTAGCCGGCTTCTGTGCTAGCGCCCTTAAGAATATTTTTAAGCGCTGTTTTGCTCGCCATAGTGGGTATGGATGGCGCGAAAAATGGCGCTTAATAAACGGGTTTTATAAGGATTTTCTACAGCTGGCCGGCGCAATGTTGAGCGACTCGCGGTATTTGGCTATGGTGCGGCGGGCCACGACTATGCCTTGTTTGGCCAATAAGTCGGTTATTTGATTGTCCGAATAGGGTTTCTTGACATTTTCTTGCTCGACCAATTGTTTAATCAAAGCCCGTATGGCGGTTGCCGAGCAAGCCCCGCCACTGTCTGTGGCCAGCGCGCCACCAAAGAAATATTTAAGTTCAAACACCCCGCGTGGGGTCAACATGTATTTATTGTTGGTGACCCGTGAGATGGTCGATTCATGCAAATCCAGTTCTTCGGCAATTTCACGCAACACCATGGGCCGCATGGCGACTTCACCGTATTCTAAAAAATTCCGTTGCCTATCGGTAATGGCCTGGGCGACGCGTAAGATGGTGGCAAAGCGCTGCTGAATGTTTTTAATCATCCATTTGGCTTCTTGCAATTGATTTTGCAGGGATAAGCTGGCGCTGTCTCGGTTGCGCTTCAAAATGCTCGCGTAAAGTTGGTTGATTTTAAGTTTAGGGATGACGGTTTCATTGAGGCTGGCCAGCCAAATGCCTTTTACCTTTTTGACGATGACTTCGTGCTGTATGTATTGCTCGGAACCTACCACGCCAAACGCATTGCCTGGTCTAGGATTAAGGCTGGCTATCAGCTGTTGCACGCTTTTAAGCGTGGCTTCATCGCAGGCTAAGGCTTTACGTAATTTGCCAAAATCTCGGGCGCCCAGCAGGGGCAAATGACTTTGTGCGGTGCGTTTGGCTAAGTTTAGGTGTGGGGTGTCGTCAGGTTTTGCTGCCAGTTGCAATAACAGGCATTCACTTAAATGACGTGCACCCACCCCTATCGGATCCAAATTTTGAATGTGGTGTAACGCGGTTTGCAATTCCAGCGCATCCATTTCCAATTCGGCCGGCAGTTGCTCCATGAGGCTGTCTAGCGAGGCTTCCAAATAACCGTCCTCATTGATGCTGTCCACCAACAGCCATGCCAGTGTTTGATCACGTTCCGAGAGGGGCAGGAGTTTGAGTTGGGATAACAGGTGTGCTCTTAGGCTGATGGATAAACTATCTTGCGACCTAAAATCGCTGTCATCGTCGGCTGGGCCATGAGCCTCGTCCCATAAACTGCCGTTTGGCAAGGCGTCGTAATCACCGTTAAATTCACTGGCAAAGTCATGGGCATTTTGCTCAAATTCCACCGTCGCGCTGGCGTTCAATTCGTTCGCATAAGCCTCGTTGGTCTCACCGGTGTGCTGACTGCTGTCCTGCGCGACTTCGGCGTCACTGTTGTTCTGGTCATACTCGTCCTCCTCGTCCTCGCCTCTTTCTAGCAGCGGGTTAGTCTGCATGAGCGCATCAATTTCTTGATTGAGTTCTAAGGTGGACAGCTGTAATAACCTAATGGCTTGTTGCAATTGCGGGGTGAGGCTAAGGTTTTGTGAAAACCGGAGTTGCATACCTTGTTTCATAGGCTAAAATTTTTGCCCAAATAGATGTCGCGTACGCTTTGATTTTTAACAATGTCGCTGGGGATGCCGGCGGCAAAAACTTGGCCTTGATTGACGATGTAAGCGTGGTCACAAATGCCTAAGGTTTCGCGTACATTATGGTCGGTAATGAGCACGCCTATGTTGCGGTCGGTTAAGTGGCGAATAATTTTTTGGATGTCCATCACGGCTATCGGGTCTATGCCGGCAAAGGGCTCATCCAGCAAAATGAAACTGGGGTTGGTGGCTAGGCAGCGGGCAATTTCAACGCGGCGGCGTTCTCCGCCCGATAAGCTAATCGCTGGGTTGTCTCTAAGGTGGGCGATGTGCAGTTCTGCCAGTAAAGCCTCTAGTTTTTCTTCCATTTCGGCTTGCGTGAGCGCTTGCAACTGCAATACGGCTAAAATATTTTCAGACACGGACAGTTTGCGAAAGATGGACGCCTCTTGTGGCAGATAAGACAGCCCCATTCTGGCGCGTAGGTGGATAGGCAGGCGGCTTAAATCTTTACCATCGAGCAAAATGCGGCCACCGTCTGCGGCCAGCAAACCCACTATCATGTAAAAGCTGGTGGTTTTCCCGGCCCCATTGGGGCCCAACAATCCGACCACCTCACCACTTTTTACGCACAAAGAAATGCCTTGCACCACCTGACGCGCTTGGTAGGATTTACGTAAATTTTCGACTATCAGTTCGCTCATTGTTTTGGCTCCGGACTGACTTGTAGGCTGCGACTAAATCGTGAGTCTTTAACCGGCGCCTTGCCGTTGGCCGGCGCCGTCAGCGCTTTCGCGGCATCGCTGGCCGGCTTGCTCGGCGTTTTGTTTTTAGGTTGAATGATGGCGCGCACGCGGCCGCTGCTCGGCCCGCCCTCAAGGGATTTCTTGCCGCCTATCACTTCGGCATATTCTGCGTTGGCGTCATAGCTGATGTAATCCCCTTGCACCGTGTCTTCACCACGTTTAACGCTGGCTTTGCGGTACAACTGCACTTTGTCCATGCGCCCATCGTACTCAATACGCTGCGCACTGCCTTGTATGTATTCGTTTTTGCCTTCCAGTTTTTGTTTGAAGGTGGTGGGGTTGCCCAAGGCGGTGCTGTGCTGAAAGCCGCCGCTGTCTTCACGCACAATCAAGCTGTCGGCATGAATGACTAGGCTGCCTTGGCTCAATACGACGTTGCCGGTGTAGGTGCTGATTTGTTTGGCGTCATCGACTTTAACGCTGTCGGCTTCCAAGTCTATCGGTTTGTCGCGGTCTGCGACTTCAGCGCCAGCGTAGTTGGCCCAGGCTAAGCACAGCGTAGTGAGCAAGGCTAAAACCGCCGATGAGGGCAGGATGAAAGTGGCTTGTTTATGACTCATGGCGTCTCCGAATCTAGGCATGATTACCGGGCATTTTTGCAGTCTTGGGTTTTAATGGCGCGGCTGGTGTTGCACCTGCTTTTTCATAATGCGCGCGTACTTGGTGTAATAAAGTGAGGATGTGCTTCTTTTTATCAAACACCATGCCGGTGGCGTAGATAACCGTTTTTGGCGCTTGCCGAATCACCACCGGGCTGGCGGTGTGCAGCAAATCTTGCTTGGGTAAGATAATCAAGTCTTGGGTGGCTATGGACATTTCAGCTTTATCGGCAAGGCGGCGGCGGGTAATTTTTACATTATCCAGCAATTGCACACGCTCGCCATCGCTGGATACGTAACCACGCTGTGCTTGCACTTCTGTATAAAATTGCTTGGTCCCGAATTGGGTGTAACGTGGCCGCTGTAAATGGGTGCTGTCGTCGTCTGCAAAATGCTTCATTTCCAGGGCGGCAAGTTTGTAGTGTAAGTGGCCTAGATTATCGGTTTGCGTGGTGACAAAATTGCGCACGATGTAGTCGGGGTCGTGGCGCTGGCTGCCATCCAATTTTGCCGCTGGCGTTTGCACCACGTGATTAATCCAAGCGGTCATCAAAGCTAATAAGGCCAGCAGTATCAGCGGGGCTAGAATGGCAGAACGGTTAGTGATGGCCATGCTGACCTGATCAATTAGCCATGTTGGCTTGCGTTAAAAATGGCTGCATTTGCCCATCCCAGCTAGCCTGTGCTTGCATAAGCAATTCGCACACTTCACGCACCGCGCCTGCGCCGCCTTTTTTCTGGGTGACGTAGTGCGCGTGCGCCAAGACCAAAGCCGGTGCATCGGGTACGGCTAAGGCTAAGCCGCATTGCAACATGGGCGGTAGGTCCACCACATCGTCACCCATGAAGGCGCATTGCTGTGGCGTTAAACCGCTGGCTTGGATGAGGGCATGGAAGGCGGCCAATTTATCTTCCGCCCCTTGATAAAAATGCGCCACCCCGGTACTTTCCGCACGTTTTTTAACCACCTCTGAGCTGCGGCCAGTAATGATGGCCAATTCTACGCCGCTGGCTTTAAGTAGCTTCATGCCTAAACCGTCTTGGGCATGAAAGGTTTTGTATTCTTGACCGTCGTCGCCTAGGGTGAGTCCGCCATCGGTCATGACGCCATCCACATCCAAGATCAGCAGCTTGATGCGTTTTAAGCGTGCCTGGAGTTCGGGAGGCAATAGCGCTGGCGGCGGCTGCTTAGGACGAGGCCGTTGTCTCCCTAAGCTGCCGCCTGGGTGCAAGCGGGCAAATTCTTCCGCAGTAAAATCACGTTGATCTAACACGCACACAGCCAACGCGTCGCCTAAGGCTAAGGCTGCCGTGGTGCTGGAGGTAGGCGCTAAACCAAGCGGGCAGGCCTCTTGGGCAACCTGCACGCTTAAGTGCAGGTCGGCTGCCAGCGCTAAGCTGGATTCATCTTTGCCAGTGATGGCGATGATGCTAGCCCCTAAGCGTTTTAACGGCGGCAACATGGCCAGCACTTCATCGCTTTCGCCGGAGTTGGATAAGGCCAGCACGATGTCGCCGTCGGTCACCATGCCTAGGTCGCCGTGACTGAGGTCATGCGGGTGCACAAAAAATGCCGGCGTGCCGGTGCTGGCTAGGGTGGAGGCGATTTTGCCGCCGACATGGCCGGCCTTGCCCATGCCCGTCACCACCACGCGGCCGCGGCAGTGCAAAATAAGGCTGACGGCCTGGCTAAATGGCTGATCCAAGCGACTGGCCAGCGCATTGATTTCATCGGCTGCCAGCAACAAGGTGGCACGCGCCAATTGCAAGCAGGCGGCTGGCTGATTTTTATTCTCAGACGAGGGCATTTTTTCTCATGACAGTTCTTGAACCCGGTAGCAGGAATGCCCAGTATAAAAGGGAAAACACGACTTATAAAGCCTAAAACGTGCCTAAGCTGGGCAATTCCAATAAAAAGGCTTAAATATTTTTGTTTTAGGCACAAATTTTGCTATTGCCCTGCTTTTGAACAATTTATTTCGTATCTTGCGGGCAGATGTGAAACAATAAGGGCTATAAAAACTTAAAAACAGATTAAGTACGATTTCATGTTTGAAACCTTGCCTTTAATTTTAGTGCTACTGATTAGTTCGGTATTGGCGGTGGCGCTATTCCGTCGGCTACGCCTGCCAGCCATGTTGGCGTATTTCTTGGTGGGCATGGCATTGGGTCCGTACACCTTTGGTTTGCTGCCCGATACCGAGGCCAGTCGAGAATTCGCTGAGTTTGGCATTGTCTTTTTAATGTTTAGCATAGGCTTGGAATTTAGCCTGCCACAACTGTATGCGATGCGTAAAAAAGTGCTGGGCTTAGGCGGTGCGCAAGTCCTTATTACCTTGGCGGTGGTGATGGGCGTGGCCAAATTAGCCGGCTTGGATTGGTCCGCGGCCTTTATCTTGGGCGCAGCTTTGGCCATGTCTTCTACCGCCATCGTTTCTAAAATACTGGCCGAACGGCTGGATCTCAACTCACGCCACGGTCGCTTAAGCATAGGTGTTTTGTTATTTCAAGACATTGCCGTAGTGCCGGTTTTGGTGCTGATTCCGGCATTGGGGGTGGCCGGGGCTAATTTAACCGACGTGCTGGGCATGGCTTTGCTAAAAGCCGCCGCCATGTTGTTGTTCTTGTTTACCGTCGGCAAATGGTTGATTAACCCTTGGTTTAATATCGTCGCTGGGCAACGTTCACGCGAGTTGTTTGTGATGAACGTGTTGATGGTGACTTTGCTGTTGGCTTTTGCCACCAAATCCGCTGGCTTGTCCTATGCCTTGGGTGCGTTTATTGCCGGCATGTTGATATCCGAAACTAAATTTCGTTATCAGGTGGAAGCGGATATCGCGCCTTTCCGAGATATTTTGCTAGGCCTGTTTTTTATCAGCGTGGGCATGCTATTAGACCTGCGGCAAATAGCCGATCACCTAGGCTGGGTCTTACTCATTTTATTGGCTTTTATTTTGTTAAAAGCCACCATCGTGAGTTTGGTCATACGCTTGATGAAATACGAAGCTGGGGTCGCCATACGTACCGGTTTAATCTTGGCCCAAGCCGGCGAGTTCAGTTTTGTGATTTTAGCCTTAGGCGTGGAGCAGCAGTTAATCGGTGGCCCAGGCTTGCAACTGGTGCTTGCGGCCGCCTTGTTGTCCATGGTGCTGGCGCCTTTTATGATTCAATACAACGGCCGCATTACCCGTCGATTGGTGCGCAGTTACAGCCGCAACAGTGGTCAAATCGTGCAGGACATAGACGATGGTAGTAAGCACTTACATAACCACGTCATTATTTGTGGCTACGGCCGCAGTGGCCAATACCTGGGCCGTTTTCTGCAAGAAGAAAACATTCCGTTTGTGGCTTTGGACATTGACCCCACTCGGGTATTGGAAGCGGCCGCGGCCGGCGAGAACGTCATGTTTGGCGATGCCGCCAGACGGGTAGTATTAGAGGCGGCGGGCGGTGCCCGCGCCAAGGCTTTAATCATCAGTTACGCAGATAACCGTGCAGCCATGAAAATTTTGCACATCGTACAAGAAAAATACCCACAATTGCCGGTCATCGTGCGCACCGTGGATGACAGCAATATGGAAGCCTTGCGTGAAGCGGGGGCCACCGAAGTGGTGCCAGAAATTCTCGAAGGCAGTTTGATGCTGGCCTCGCACGCCTTGATGCTATTGGGCGTGCCATTGCATAGGGTGGTTAAACGCATACGGCTATTCCGTGAAGCGCGCTACCAATTATTTAAAGGCTATTTCCATGGCGTGTCCGATGCCGAGGACGAAGTGTTAGAAAAGCAGCAAGTGCGTTTGCATTCGGTGATTGTTTCCCCAGGATCCTATGCCATAGGCCGGCGCCTAATAGACATGCACTTAGAAAGTTTTGAGGTGGACATTAAATCCATACGCAGGCCCAATTCCAATGGCACGGTGCCGACCAATGAAAGTGAATTGGCAGAAGGCGATGTCATCGTCTTGCTCGGTCAGCCTAGCGGCTTAAGCAATGCACAGAACGCCTTGTTAATAGGCCGCGTTGCCAATAAATAATCGGGTCGGATGAGCCAAAAAATAGTCATAGTAGGCGGTGGGATAGTAGGCTGCATGACCGCCATGGCCTTGGTCAAGCGCGGCTGCCAAGTGACCATTGTCGAGCGCAACCAGATTGCCAGCCAAACCTCGGGCGAATCTTCTTGGGCCGGCGGCGGCATTATTTTCCCCTTATTGCCCTGGCAATATGCCGATGCGGTCAATGCGCTCACGCAAAACAGCGCGCCAACCTACCACGCATTAAGTCAGCGTTTGCTGGCAGAGACTGGCATCGATGCGCATTTTGAACAATCCGGATTTTTGTTGTTGCCTAAGTTTGATGTGGCGGCGGCCAGTGCCTGGTGCGAGAAAAATCAACTGCCAGCACAGTCAGTTAAGGCCTCGGCTTTTGCCGTGCAATCTTTGAGTGGCGAAGATGCGCTCTGGCTGCCCAGCGTTTGCCAAATCCGCCCACCGTATTTCATGCAGGCATTGCGCCAGTGGCTGGTGCAAAATAAGGTGACTTTATTAGAGCACACCGAGCTGCAAGCACTTAAACAAAGCGACGTGTTAAACACTTGGCAAACGGTCAATGGCGACAGCTTAACGGCCGATCAATTTGTCGTGACCTCCGGTGCTTGGAGCTTCGAATTGCTCAAAGAAACCAGCGCCAAGCTCAATATCAAACCCATGCGCGGCCAAATTTTATTGTATAAACCCGAGCACAATCTTAAGCAAATCGTCTATAGAGAAGGCTTTTACATGATACCGCGGCGGGATGGCTATTTGCTGGCCGGCAGCACCTTAGAAGACGTCGGCTTTGAAGCGGCGGTGACGCGAGAAGTGCGCGATGAAATCCGCGCCAAAGCAGAAGCCATTATGCCGGCCCTTAAAGGCATGCCCATCATCAAGCACTGGAGCGGTCTGCGGCCCGGCACCCCAGAAAATTTACCCACCATCAGCGCCCATCCCAGCATACAAAACCTGTACTTAAATACCGGCCATTTCCGCTACGGTTTAACCATGGCACCTGCCAGTGCGAATTTAATCAGCGCCTTGATGTTAGGCGAAACGCCGGCGCTGGATGCCAGCCCCTACGCCTGCTTGCAATAATTGCGCTCATCGCACCCCGTTATTTTTAAGCCTCCAGCAAGCCAGCTT
>SXGU01227086.1_pt1 | contig 10697 bp, 9 predicted proteins | sample 3174531 | NCBI WGS metagenome assembly SXGU01 (sample SAMN11356863, study PRJNA531348) | freshwater metagenome | isolation source: freshwater sample F1-140 | place: China: Fuxian Lake, Yuxi | collected 2017-12-25 | reverse complement strand
CGGACGGGGCGCCCCTGGTCTTCGCCTCCTACCTCCGCGAGCCCGCCCGCCGGTATGTAGGCGCCGGTGGACTTGAAGCGGGCGGAACCCCAGTCGAAGCCCTTTAACTCGAGCGAAAAACCCTCCAGCGCCGCGAGCGCATCGAGAACGCGGATGCCTTCGGCGATGACCTCGATGCCGATGCCGTCGCCGGGACTGGTTGCGATTCGGTAGAATTTCATGATTCGAGCATATCATCGGGCATAGCCCGATCCGGCAGTCAAAGGAATGGCGCCGCCACCGCGATCGAACTGGCGGTGCAGGGCGGTATCGCGACCATCACGCTCAACCGCTGGGAGATGCGCAACGCCATCGACGTCGGCATGCGCGCCGAGCTGATCGAGGTGCTCGACGAACTGGAGCGCCACCAGCCCGTCGACACCGTGGCCCTGACCCTGCAGCGTACCGGCGAGGCAGTAGAACTCAAAGTGCGGTTGTACAGGCACAATAGCGTCGATGGCCCGGCTCTGCGATTCGGAACGGACGACATACCAGCGCGACGGCTACGTCGTGCCGGCTTGGCGGTTGCCTCAGCCGAAGGTTGACACGATGCGGGAGGCACTCGACCGTCTGATCGCGGACAACCCGGGAATTCGTCCAGAGAAACTGGTTAGCGCGCATCTCGAGGGCAAAAATGCTGAGGGAGTCCATGGCTCGCAAGCTTTCCTGGATCTTGCGCGGGATCCGGAACTGGTGGGGCTGGTCTCAAGCGCCATCGGCGAAGACGTTATCCTGTGGGGCTGCCAGGTGTTCTGTAAACCGGGCGGCGACGGGCTGGAGACGCCCTTCCATCAGGACGGGCACTACTGGCCCATCCGGCCGCTCGCCACCTGCACCATCTGGCTCGCGCTGGATGCGTCGTCGCGGGAGAACGGCTGCCTGCGCGTGGTTCCCGGATCGCACCGGGACAAGAAGCTCTTCGCGCATCTGCGCGAGGACCGCGCGGACCTGGTGCTGACCCAGCGTATCAGCGACCCTGCGTTCCGAGAAGAGGACGCGGTGGACATCGAGCTGCAGCCGGGCCAGATGTCGCTGCACGACGTCTACATGATCCATGGCGCCAACGTGAACCGGTCGCCGAAGCGCCGCGCGGGCGTGGCGATCCGCTACATGCCGGGAACCTCGGTGTTCGAGCGCAACCTGATCGCGCCGGGGGACGCCAGCGGCTACCGGGTGGACTTCAGTACCCGGCCGCTCTGGCTGCTGCGCGGAGAAGACCGCACCGGCCTGAACGACTTCCGGGTCGGACACGCCGGCTAGCGGATGGCAGGCAGAGCTCACCTCTCTTTCAAGCCAGGCGCAATTGCGTGCTGGATTGTGTAACCGGCACATGAGCAAACTGGAGCGCTGGAAAGGGTTCGTTCCCGACGCGGAGCTCGAGGGCTACCGCAAGGCAGGCTTTGGCGAGCGCATCGGCTTCGGTGCGAAGACCGCGCTGCTCAATATCGATACCACCTGGATGTTCATCGATCCGGACTACGACATGTGCGGCCGGCGCATGCCCGAGGTGGAGGCGGCCCTGACGTCGCTGACCTTCGCCTTCCGCAAGGCGGGATTGCCGATCTACTACAGCCGGCGCGACGACCGCAGTCACCCGACCTATCGCGGCATCTGGAATTACAAGCTCGGCACCGCCGACACCTTGCAGTACAAGAACGACCCTCGCGCCGACCAGTGGCCGCCCGAGTTCGCGCCACGACCCGAGGACCGAATCATTCTGAAGAATAAGCCCTCGGCCTTCTTCGCTACACCGCTGGAATCGTTCCTTCGCTACGACGGCGTGGACACACTGGTGGTGTGCGGGGTCTCGACCAGCGGCTGCGTGCGCGGCGCGGTGGAGGACGCCTTCTCGCACAATTTCCGCGTCATCGTCGTCGGCGAGGCCTGTGGCGACCGCAGTCCCTCGGCGCACCGCGCCAACCTCTTCGACATGGACATGAAGTTCGCCGATGTCGAAGACCTGGACACCGTTCTGGATCAACTGAAGAAGGTCTGAACCCATGAAAAAGACACTTGTCATCCTGGCACTCCTCTTCACTCCCTTCGCCCTCGCGCAGGACAACTACCCATCGCGGCCGATCAAGCTCATCGTGCCGGTCCCGCCCGGCGGCGCGACCGACATCGTCGGGCGGCTGGTGGCGCAGCGGCTGCAGGAAGCGCTCGGCCAGCCGGTGGTGGTGGAGAACAAGGCGGGTGCGGGCTCGAACATCGGCTCGGAACAGGTGGCGAAGGCGGCGCCGGACGGCTACACGCTGCTGCTCGGTACGATCGCCAACGCGACCAACATGTCGATCTACAAGAACATGTCATACGACACGCTGCGCGATTTTGCGCCGGTCACGCAGACGATGGCGGCGCCCAGCGTGCTCGTGGTGACCAATGCTCTGCCGGCGAACAATCTCAAGGAGTTAATCGGCCTGGCCAAGGCGCAGCCCGGCAAGCTCAGCTTCGCATCTTCGGGTGCGGGCGGTTCGCCGCACCTCGCGGGGGAGCTTCTCAAGCTGCGCGCCGGCATCGACATCATCCACGTGCCCTACAAGGGCGCGGCGCCGGCACTAGTGGACGTGGTCTCGGGCGTGGTGTCGATGGGCTTCAAAACCGCCTTGTCAGCGATTCCGCACATGCAGAGCGGTAAGCTCAAGCCGGTTGCCGTGGCGGCGACGAAGCGCCTGGCACAGATTCCCAATGTGCCGACCATGGTCGAGGCAGGACTGCCGGACTTCGAGGTGAGTTCCTGGAACGGCGTGCTGGCGCCGGCGAAGACGCCGCCGGAGATCATCGCCAGGCTGAATCAGGCGCTCGTGCGCATCCTCGCCACACAGGACGTGAAGGAGCGGTTCGCCGCGCAGGCCGCGGAGCCCGTCGGCAGCACGCCGGAGCAGTTCCGCGCCTACATCCAGTCGGAGATCGACAAGTGGGCGCAGGTGGTCAAGGCCTCCGGCGCGAAGATCGACTGAGCGGGCGCCCGACCTCAGCCCGGCGTGGGTATATCCATCACGAGGTTCAGGCTCTCGTCGCAAACCACTTGCGCGTCTGGCGGCACCACCAAAGTGGACTCGCGTTCTTCGAACAACGCAGGGCCGCGGGCGAGGCTGCCGGGGGCGAAGGCATAGCGATCGTAGACCGTGGTGCTCACAAAACCCCCGTTGCGCGGAAACCATGCCATGCGAAATCCCTTAATGGCATCGGTCTTCGTTACTGGCGCTATGGAGGTATTGCCTCGTGCTGCGGCGAGGGAAATGTCGGGACGCGGGCCGCGCACGCCAAGCCGCCAGGACACGATCTCGATCGGTATGCCGGCTTCGACGCGGCTGAACAGCTGCCGGTAGGTTGACTCGAATGCCGCGACCATCGTGCCGCGATCGCCGCGCTCAATGACGGCACGCTCGAGCAGGACATCAATCTCGTATCCCTGACCCTGATAGCGCATCGCGGCTTCGATGCGCACTTCCACGCTCTCGCGCGGTGTGCCGGCCGTTGCAAGCAACGACCGGCCGTCGGCCTCCAGTCCCGCGAGCAGCGCGCGCAGGGCGGTGAAGTCGAGCATGGCGAGCGCTTCGACACGGCCGCGCACGAAGGAAAACGAAGTCGGCGCAGCGAGAAAGCCGAACGCCGAGGCCACGCCCGCGCCGAGCGGGCAGATCACGCGGGCCAGGCCGAGCTTTACGGCGATATGCGCCGCGTGCACCGGCCCCGCGCCGCCAATCGGCACCATCGCGTAATCAGTGATGCGCCGCGCCTTCTCGAGAGCGTGGATCGCTGAGGCGCGCGCCATGTTCTCGTTCACCAACTCATGGATCCCCCAGGCGGCCTCTTCGACCGAGAGGCCAAGCGGCAGGCCGATATGGCGCGCGATCGAGTCGCGCGCGGCCTCGACATCGAGGCGCATGTCGCCGCCAAGAAAACTTTCGGCACCGAGATAGCCGAGCACCAGGTCGGCATCGGTCACGGTGGCATCGCCGCCGCTGCGGCCATAGCAGGCCGGGCCCGGATCCGCGCCCGAACTGTCTGGTCCGACCTGCAGCAGGCCCAGACGGTCTACGCGCGCAATGGAGCCGCCGCCAGCGCCGAGCTCGATCATGTCGATTACCGGGATGCGCAGCGGCAGGCCGCTGCCGCGCTTGAAGCGATAGATGCGCGCAACCTCGAATTCGGTGGAATGCAGCGGTTCGCCGTTGTCGATCAGGCAGGCCTTGGCCGTGGTGCCGCCCATGTCGAAGCAGAAGATGTCGCGCGCGCCGGCCGCGGCGCCGATCAGCGTGGTGGCCTGCACGCCGCCGGCCGGCCCGGACTGGACTAGCCGGATCGGATGGCGAATGGCCGTGCTCTCGTGCACGGTGCCGCCGTCGGAGAGCATCAGGTAGAGATCCTTGCGGATGCCCACCGCCTGCAGTTTGCGCGTTATGGCGGCCAGATAGCGCTCAAAGATTGGCAGCACATAGGCGTTGGCCAGCGTTGTCGACATGCGTTCGTACTCGCCGATCTCGGGCACCACGTCGTTCGAGGTGCACAACACGAGCCCCGGTATCTCTCGGCGCAGCAGGTCGCGCACCCTGTCCTCGTGCACCGGATTCTGGTAGGCGTGCAGCAGGCAGATGCCGACCGCTTCGATGCCTTGTTCGCGCAGCGCGTGCGCTGTGGCGACCACCGAAGCCTCGTCGAGCGATTCAATGACAGCGCCATCGGCGCCGATGCGCTCGATGACTTCAAAGCGCCGCTCGCGTGGCGCGAGCGGCGCTGGCAGCTCGATCTTCAGATCGTAGGTGTCGTAGCGCCACTCCAGCCCGATCTCGATCACGTCTCGAAAACCGCGCGTGGTCACCAGCGCGGTCTTTACCCCTTTGCGCTCGATCAGCGCATTGGCGACCAGCGTCGTGCCGTGAATCACATGCGCGACTTCGGCTGCTGCGATGCCATGGGCCTGCAGCATCTCCTGCACGCCGACGAGCACTGCCCGCGACGGATCATCGGGCGTGGTCAAGACCTTGTCATTGTGCAGTCGGCCAGTGTGCGTGTCGAGCATCACGAAGTCGGTGAAAGTGCCGCCGATGTCGACCCCGATGCGATAGCGCTCCATCGCGCTCAGACCTTCCCGGAGTCGAAGCCGCCGCCGCCCGGAGTATCGAACGTGACCCGGTCGCCGGGCGCAAGCGCGTAACGCCCCTTGGCCGCCACCGGCTCGCCGTTGATCAGATCGCGTCCCGGGGCGCCAGGACCGCCGCCGAGCAAGCCACGCGGCGGGAACTTCACCCGCTCGTGGCGGATCGTCATCGCCACCGGATCATTGCCGGTTACCTGGAACGAAATCCTCTGCCCGGGACCGCCCTTGTAGCGGCCGGTGCCCCCCGAATCGGCAAGAATGGCTTTTTCGGTGATCCGCAGCGGCACGCTGCTCTCGAAGCGCTCGATCGACACAGTGGCGACGTTCGACGGGAACGACAGGCAGGCCGGGCCGTCGCGGCCCTGGCGGGCGCCGTGGCCGCCGTTCATGAAGAACATCTTGACGAAGCGGCGGCCATCGGGCTGCAGGCCCTGGAAATAGACGTTCCACAACGGCGAGCCGCAGTCAGCGATGACGCGATCGGGTAGCACCCGCGCCAGCGCGCCGAAGATCAGCGGTGGCAGGTAGTGCCCGGAAAGGTGGCGCGCCCAGACTGGCGCCGGGCGGCGCGGATTGACCAGACACCCCTCGGGCGCGCTGACGGTGATCGGACGGAAGGTGCCGTCGTTGTTGGGGGTGGCCGGATCGAACAGGCATTTCAGCGCGTAGTGGGTGTAGGCAATGGTGTAGCCCATGACCGAATTGATGGGCCGCGCGATCTGCGCCGAGGTGCCCGCGTAATCCACTGCGATCTCGCCGCCGGCGATCTTCACCGTGCAGCAGATCTTCAGCGGCGTATCGAAGCCGTCGAGCCAGATCTCGTCCTGGTAGCTGCCCTCGGGGACCGCCTCGATCGCGCGCCGCATGCTCGCCTCTGAGCGCGCGAGGATGTCGTCCACCAGTTCATCGAGCCCGTCCAGCCCCTCGGCCTCGAGCAGGCGCAGCAGGCGCGCCTCGGCCTGCGCATAGGCCGAGAACTGCGCGCGCATATCGCCGAGGGTCTCGTGTGGCGCGCGCAGGTTCTCGGTGAGAAAGGCGAGTACCACCGGGCTCTCCACGTCGCGCTCGACGATCCGGCACACCGGAATGGTGAGGCCTTCCTCCCAGGAGTCGCGAGCATCCACCGAAGGCGCGCCGCCGATATCGACGCTGTGGAACGTGCTGCCGATGAAGCCAATCAGCCGTCCGGCGCGGAACACCGGCTTCACCATCGTGATGTCGTTCAGGTGGCCGGTGCCGTGGTAGGCGTCGTTCGAGATCAGTACGTCGCCTTCGACGAGTTGATCCCTGGGGATGCGGGTGAGCATCACCGCAAGGGTCCGCGGCATAGTGCCGATGAAGGAGGGTACACTCTTGGTGGATTGCACGACTTGGCGCCCCTGGCTGTCCATCAGCCCCACCGCCATGTCCCAGTTGTCGCGCACCACCGAGGAGAAGGCGGCGCGGACGAAAACCTGCGCGGCCTCGTCGATGAATCCCGATAGGCGTTGCCAGAGCAGACCGATTTGCAAGGCGCTAAAGTGGGACATCGTTGAGGAAAGTTTATACCAGGGTCGTCAGAGGGAGAGGGAACACAGCAAAATGGGCGGCAGACGGTCGAACAAGAACAGGATCACCGTCGCCACGGCACTGGTGCGCGCGGCGAAGGCGAGCGGCGCAAAGCGCCTCTTCGGGCTGCCGGGGGGCGGCAGCAGCCTCGATCTGATCGAAGCGGCGCGCCGCGAGGGCCTCGATTTTGTACTGACGCGCCATGAATGCGCCGCCGTCTTCATGGCCGCGGCCACGTCGCAACTCGACGGCGCACTCGGTGTCGCGCTCACCACCAAGGGGCCGGGGCTCGCCAACGCCGCGAACGGCGCGGCGCAGGCCGCGCTGGATCGCTGCTCGGTGGCGATTGTCAGCGACGGCTTCTCCCCGAAGCAGCGCAAGTACGCGACGCACCAGTGGTTCGACCAGCGGGCGCTGCTCGCCCCGCTCGTGAAGGGCCACAGCCTGCTCGCCGACAGCAGGGCGGCCGCAGAAATCGATCGGCTGGTGGCCGCCGCGCTCACGCCGCGGCGCGGCCCTGTGCACATCGAACTCACCGGCCCGGCCGCGCGCGAGTCGGTTTACGCCGCGAAGCCGCGCGCTGGCGCACCGAGGCTCGCCACCGCACCCCGATCGGCGATCGAACGCGCCCGCGCCCTGATTGCCCGCGCCAAGCGGCCGGTGGTTGTCGCGGGCCTCGAGGCCCGCGACCCGGCCGCGGCGCTCGCCGTCCGCAAGCTGGTCGCCGCGCTGGGTTGCCCGGCGCTAGTCACTTACCAGGCGAAGGGCGTCTTTGCCGACGCTGCGCCGCATACCGTGGGCATCTTCACGGGCGGCCTCGCCGAGCAGGCGACCGTGAAGCAGGCCGACCTCATCGTCCTCGCTGGCCTCGATCCGGTGGAACTGATCCTGCAGCCGTGGCCTTACGCCATTCCAGTACTCGACCTCGGCTACACGAAGCATCCGGTGCATTACGTGAAACCCCGGCTGGGCGTTTACGGCGACCTCGCGCGAAGCCTGGCGGCCGTTCGGCCCGCAACCTCGCGAAACACCTGGACGGGCGCCGAGATCCGGCGCCTGCGCGAGGACCTGCGCGCATCGCTCGCCTATCGCGGCAAGGGCGGCGGCCTGACGCCACAGCAGGTGGTCGAAGAGGCGGCGCAGGCCGCGCGCAAGCTGATGCTATGGCCGCGCGCCACGGTGGATGCGGGCGCGCACATGTTCTCCGCCACCGCGTTCTGGCCCTGCACGCGCCCGCACGACCTGCTGATTTCCAACGGCCTCGCGACGATGGGCTACGCGCTGCCCGCAGCGATCGCCTCGGCGTTGCATGAACCGATGCGAACCGCGGTCGCCTTTACCGGCGACGGCGGCCTGATGATGTGCCTAGGCGAACTCGCCACTGCGGCCCAGGAGCGCGCGCGCGTCGTTGTGATAGTGTTCAACGATGGCGCGCTGTCGCTCATCGACATCAAGCAGCAGTCGCGCAAGCTCCCGGTGAGCGGCGTGCGGTGGCGGCGCCCTGACTTCGCCGCTGCGATGCGAGGCATGGGCGGGCGCGGCTTCCGCGTACGCACCCTCGCGCAATACCGGCGCGCGCTCGTCAAGGCGTTTTCGGGACTAGGGCCGGCGCTCATCGACGTCGTCGTCGATCCGTCCGGATACCAGGCACAACTTGCAGCTCTGAGGGGGTAAGCATGAAAGCAGGCCTGAAGCTCTTGCTGGTCGCAGTTCTCGTCGCGTTTGGTGCGCAGGCACTCGCGCAGGACAAGTTCCCGTCGCGACCGGTCACCATCATGGTGGGTTTCGCGGCCGGCGGGGGCGGCGACATATCCGCACGCTGGATCGCCGATTTCCTGCGCGAGCGCTGGAAGGTTCCGGTCATCGTCGAGAACAAGCCCGGCGCCGGCGCGACGATCGCCACGGCTCAACTCGCGCGCTCCAAGCCCGACGGCTATACCGTTGCGCTGGCGACCACTAGCCCCTATACCGTCGCGCCCTACTTCCAGACGGTGCAATACGATCCCGCCAAGGACTTCACCTATCTCTTCCAGTTCCTCGTCAGCGCGCAACCGGTGTTCGTGAAGAGCGACAGCCCGCACCGGACGATCCAGGACCTGATCGCCTGGATGAAGGCGACCCCGGGCAAGCTGTTCTGGTCCACGGCGGCCACCAATGGCGGCCCGCACATCGCCACCGAGGCGGCGTTCAAGCACTTGGGCGTGTCGGGCACCTACGTGCCCTACAAGGGGGGCGCCGACGCGATTACCGGCCTGCTGGGCGGCCATATCCAGATGCTGGTCGCCGCCGAATTTCCGGCCTACGCCGCCGCCGGCCAGGTGCGACTGCTCGCGGAAACCGGCCCCGACAGGCTCCCCGACTACCCGCTGGTGCCGACCTTCAAGGAGCTCGGCTACCCGCTTTCGGTGCCGATTTTCTACGGCATTGCGGGCCCGGCAGGCCTGCCGACGGAGGTCGTCGCGGCATGGGAGGCGGCCGCACAGGACATGATGAAGTCGCCGGGCTTTAAGGACCTTATCGGCAAGCTGAAGTCCACCGCCTCGTACCAGAGCAGCAAGGAGTTCTCCGCGACCATCGTGAACGTGCACCGCGAGATGCTCCGGCTGCTTCCCGAAATGGGCTTCAAGCGGCCCTGAGCGGAGGCGCGCGGCCGATGTGGCAGGCGAAGGTCATCATGCAGAACGGCGAGTTGATGCCGTTCGCCGAGGCGCGCGTTCACCCGCTGTCGCTCGCTGTCGCCTATGCCATCACGGTGTTCGAGGGCTTGCGCGCCTACTACCATCCGGGCCGGAAGGAGTTCGCCATCTTCCGACTGGACGACCACCTGAAGCGACTGGAAGTCGGGATGAAGCTGCTGCGGTTTGAGCGCGGCTTCGAGCGCAGTTATCTGAGGGATTGTCTCGCTAAGCTGATCCGCGCCAACGAGCCGGACGCCGACGTCTACGTGCGCTTACTCGCCTATATCGAGGGTGTTGGCCTGATGGCCACCACCGGTCCGGTTGGTTTCACTGCCGCCGCAATGCCGCGCGAGAAGCCGAAATACGCCGACACCGGCATGAGCCTCGGGGTGAGTTCCTGGAGTCGCCTTTCCGACAACGCGAGCCCGCCACGCATCAAGAGTACCGCCAACTACCACAACGCCCGCCTGACACAGCTTCAGGCCAAGTCCGACGGCTACGATGGCGCGCTGATGCTCACGCCCGCAGGCAAGGTCTCCGAGGCCCCCATCGCCTGCTTCTTCATGGTCCGCGACGGAAAACTGATCACGCCCTCGGTGACCAGTAATATCCTCGAAAGTATCACCCGCGACACCATCCTCACTTTGTACCGCGAAGTGACCGGCCGCGAGGCGGAGCAGCGCGAAGTCGATCGCAGCGAGTTGTATTTTGCTGAAGAAGCCTTCCTCTGCGGCACCGGGCAGGAGATCATCCCGGTGACCGCCATCGACAAGCTGTCGGTGGGTAACGGCAAGCCGGGTTCGCTCACGATACAGTTGCGCCAGCGCTACTTCGACGTCGTGCGCGGCAACGTGTCCGAGCACCCGGAGTGGCGCACCCTCATCTAGGCTAGGGCCGCTGCGAAAAGCTGCGGCCGAAGACGCCCTCGGCGATGCGGTTCTTCAGGATCTCAATCGAGCCACCGGCGATCATCCAGCCGCGGCAGCGGCGCATGCAGTACTCCACCAGCAGCTCCTGGCTGTAGCCCGTTCCGCCCATCACCTGCAGTGCCTCGTTGGCGATCTCGAAGCCCGCCTGGTTGCAGAACGCCTTGGCGATGGAGGTCTCCTCGGCCGAGGGAAACCCCCGGTCGGCATTGACCGCGGCGCGGTACAGCAGCATTTGGCCGGCGTCGAGCTTGATCTTCATCTCGGCGAACTTCCACTGCAGCCCCTGGAACTCGGCGAGCAGGCGGCCGAACTGCCGGCGCTGCAGCGCCCATTCGCGCGCCTGCTCGAAGGCGTAACGACCGAGCGCAAGGGAACGTGCGGTGTTGCCGATGCGCTCGACGT